>Ga0310841_100998_pt1 | contig 13341 bp, 10 predicted proteins | sample SM_ome_9_FD_201311 | JGI IMG/M metagenome (GOLD analysis project Ga0310841, IMG submission 201311) | Sorghum-adapted microbial communities enriched on stacked mutant (SM) sorghum from Joint BioEnergy Institute, Emeryville, California... ...
GCGCCAGCGGCTTCGACTCGGTCAGCGCGGCCAGCGTGTCGTCGGTGATCTCGAAGCGGAGTTTGAGCGGTCGCTCCACGGTGATGCGCTGGTAGCCGAAGTCCGTCGTGTTGAAGATTTTCACCTTGCCGTGGCCGGGATGGGATGGGTCGGACGCAGCGGTGAGGGCCTCGGCGTACAGGCGGGTGACATCGGCGATCTGGTCGTCAGCGATCATCTTGCGCTTATCGCCCAGGCTCTTGGGCATCTTCACCCACTGGTCCCGGGCGTCGAGGAGGATCACTTTGCGCCGCAGCTCCTGCGGCTTGCGGTTTGAGAGTATCCAGAAGTACGTGGATATGCCGGTGTTGTAGAAGAGCTGGTCGGGCAACGCGACGATGCCTTCGAGCCAATCGTTTTCCAGAATCCAGCGGCGGATCTCCGATTCGCCCGACTCGGCGCCGCCGGTGAACAGCGGCGAGCCGTTGAAGACAATTGCGAGCCGCGTGCCGCCCTGCTCGACCGGGCGCATCTTCGAGAGCATGTGCTGGAGGAAGAGGAAGGATCCGTCGTTGATCCGCGGTAGCCCGGCCCCGAAGCGGCCGGCGTGTCCGAGCTTCGCCTCCGCCTCGATCTCGTCCTTGACCATCTTCCACTCGACGCCGAACGGCGGGTTGGCGAGCATGTAGTCAAACTTCCGGTCGGCGTGGCCGTCCTCGGTGAACGAGTTGCCGTGGACGACGAGGCTCTCGTCCTCTTCTCCCTTGATCAGCATGTCGGAGCGGCAGATCGCCCACGCCTCGGCGTTCACCTCCTGGCCGAAGAGCCGGACGATCGCGCTGGGGTTGAGCGACCGGATGTGCTCCTCGGCGGTCGAGAGCATGCCGCCCGTCCCACAGGCCGGGTCGAGGATATTGATGACACGCCCGGGGTCCTGCAGTCGGTCCGCGTCGGGGGCGAGCAGCAGGTTCACCATGAGCTTGATGACCTCGCGCGGGGTGAAGTGCTCACCGGCCGTCTCGTTCGAGATTTCGGAGAAGCGCCGGATCAGCTCCTCGAACACGTACCCCATCTGGTGGTTGTCGACCACCTGCGGCGACAGGTCGATGTCCTTGAACTGCTGGACGACGATGTAGAGCAGCTTCGCCTCGGCCAACCGGGTAATCTGCTTATCGAAGTCGTACTTGTCGATAATCTCCCGGGCGTTGGGCGAGAAGCCGTTGATGAAGTCCCGAAGGTTGCGGGCGACCGCCTTCATGTCGCTCGGGTCGGAGGCGATGGTCTCGAAGGACTGCTTCGAGGTGTTGTAGAAGGGCAGCTTCGCCGCGAGCTTGAGCACCTGGTCCTTGTTCTGCAGCTTGCTGGCGGCGTCGCGCTGCCACACCGCCTCGCGGGTCGGGGCCATGACGCAGTCGAGCCGGCGCAGTACGGTCAGCGGCAGGATCACCTTGCCGTACTCGGACTGCTTGTACACGCCGCGCAGTTTGTCGGCGACGCTCCAGATCAGTCCAGCCAGTCGCTGATGCGTGCTCATGTCACCTTCCTTACCGGGACCGGGGGGTGTCTCGGCCGCCTCGGGGCGGGGCGAGAACACCGGACGTTAAACCGTATACCGCGGTCTGCACGGCGTCAGCTGCCAGCGCGCTGACGCGCTCTATTTGATTCGTCACCTCGGTGAGGCGGCGGAACGCCTCGCCGTACTGTCGCTGTTCCGACAGCGGCAGACGGGGGATGCGGGCGCGACGCAGGTCGAGGCGGAAGGTGCCCCCCTGGGTGCCGGAGGCGGAACGCCGGTTGGTCTCCGAGCGAAGGAAGCAGGCGAGGAAGTACGGGTCGATCACCTCGGGGTCGCAGCGCAGCACCTCCCCGGGGACCCGCTGCCCGTCCGGTCCGACCACGAAGGCGTCGAAGCGCTCCGCCCCCGCGGGCACGACGACGTCGCCGGGCTGCACCGGGCCGCCCTTCTCCACGAAGCTGATCGCGCCCAGGCGGACCAGGTCCATGATCGAGATCAGCGTCTGCGGGGTCGGGCCGCGGCCGCGAGGCAGGGCGGGCAGCTTCACGTCCAGGTCCCGCGCCAGCCGCTCCAGCGAGGCGCGCAGCTTGTCGTACTCCGGGGCTACGTCGCGGACGGGTGCCTCCACGTGGCGGGCGGGCAGCAGCAGCACGTCCTCGTCAAGCAGCTCGATGGCTTGGACCTCGCTGGTGGTGCCGGGGTCGGCCCAGACGGTGTGCCAACCCGCCGCGTCGGTGGGCACCTCCTCGGGGCGCCGGCGGGTCAGGTCGACCATCCGCACTGTGTACTGTGGACGGCCTGCCGGTCGGCTGAGCACCCAGATCTGCCACGAGCCGGACAGGTGGGCCGCGAACCGCTCGGGCAGGGCGATGACCTGACGCAGCGCCCCGGCGCGCAGCATCTCGGCGCGCACCCGGCGGCCGGACGCGCGCACCGGCGCGGCCGGCGGCACCGGCACGACGGCCACGCCGTTGGGCTTGAGGTACGCGTAGCAGATCTGCACCCAGGCCAGGTACGGGTCGAGCTGGCTCGGCGGCCCGAACGCCCACGGCAGGTCCAGGATCGCGTCGTCGGCCGGCCAGGTCGCCCGGGTCGGCGGCAGGCAGACGACGGCGTCGGCCCCCTCGCGGTACCGGCTGAGCGCATCATCGAGGAACGGCGATCCCACCACGACGCCGGCGGAGTTCACGCCAACCTCGCTCAGCGCCTTCCGGGCCGCCTCCACGTTGGCCCGGTCGGGGTCCTGCCCCACGTAGATCGCGGTGTCGCCGAACCGTCGGGCCGCGCCCGCCAGCAGAATGCCGGCGTCGCACACCGGGTCGAGGACGACGGCGGGGCGGTCGGGCAGCAGGCTCGCCACCACGGTCGCCAGGCCGAGTCCGCTCGCGGCGTGGCGCCCGGGGGCGTTGACGACGGGCCGCCCGTTGGCCTCCAACCACGCCAGTACTTCCGCCAGGTCGAAGGTGGGACTGGTCGGCGAGCCACCGACCGGCCGGGGGAAGTCCTCGTGCCGGCGGCGCCAGTTGGAGACGGCTGCCCGCCCGACGTTCGCCAGGCGGGCGATCTCGGCCGCCGTGACCTCCTCGCGAGCCATGACACCTCCCTTCCGGCTGTTAACACTAGGCGGGCGCCGTACGCCGCGTAAAGCAGGGTTGTGAACTGCTGTGAACTGTGTACACTGCTTACGACCTTCCAGTTCACACCCCTTCAAGGAGTGCACATGCGAAACAAGCTCGGGGTCGTCGGCCTGGTCGTCCTGGCGGTGTTCGCCATCGCCTGCGGCGTCGGTTCCGGCAAGACCGAGTCGTCGGTCGGCGGTGAGCCCCAGGACGGCGCGCCGGCTCAGGACGGTGCGCCGGCTCAGGACGGCGCGGGGGCCAACGGGGACGGTCCGGTCACGGCTGCCGTGGGCCAGACGGTCACGCTGACGAACACGTTCCTGAACGACAAGACGGTTGTCGAGGTAACCCTCTCCGACGCGCAGCAGCACACGACGGACTCCCTGGGCCTCAGCCCCGACAACGGCGTGTTCCTGGTGGTGCAGGTGACCGTGGTCTGCAACGAGGGCACGTACCACGCGAATCCGTTCAACTTCAAGTTCGTGGGCCCGGACGGGACCGTGTACGAGCACGCGTTCGCAAGCTTCGATGGCGACCTGAACGCCACGGACCTCAATGCCGGCCAGCGGACGTCGGGCAACATCGTCTTCGACGTACCGCCGGCCGCGATCCAGGGCGGAAAGATCCAGCTGGACGGCATCGGCCTCGACTTCGACGAGCCGGCCGCCTTCTGGACCCTCTGACGCCCGACCCGGGGCGGCCGGCGCCCGGTCGGCCGCCCTCGTCTCCCCGGATGACTGTCCATTGAGGAGGATTCCGTGACCATGTGGGGAGCCGGATCCGATCCGGCCCAGCCGTCACGCCCCACCGAGCCGGTCATGCCCGGATGGTCCGACCCCACGGGTCCGGCCCACCAGCCACCGCTCGGCGACGGGCCGGTCGTCCCGAAGCCTCCCGCCGACCTGGGGCCCGGCCACGTGCCTGCGGTCGGCTCGGCGCCGGTCGGGCCGCGGTCGCTGAACCCGGAACCGGTCTACCCGTCGGCCGTGGGCTCGGCGCCGGTGGTCGCCGCGTCGTCCGGCCCGACGGGGGCGGCGTACGGGTCGACGGTGGTGGTCCGCCGCCCGCGTTGGGTGGTGCCGGCGCTGGCCGTCATGGGAACGGTCACGCTGGCGGCGCTGACCGTAGCGTCGTGGGCGCTGGTGCGGGCCGGCCTGGTTCCCGGCGGCGGACCCGACGCGGGCGGCCCGACGTTGGCCGAGGCCCACGAGGCGTGCGGCTCGCGGGGCGAGCTGTCCGACGAGGGTCGCACCCTCTACCTCGACATGGAGGGCGAGGACCTCGGCTCGGGCACGCTCACGTGGAGCCAGGTGCAGTGCTACCTGACCGAGCTCGGGGCTCCCGACTACGTCCTGCGGCACATGGAGTCCACCCGAGCGCTCGACGGGCGTCAGTCCGACGCGTGGGGCGACTTCGACGCGTCGTGGACCTACCACCCCGACGACGGGTTGGACGTCCTCATTCGCCAAATCACCTGATCCTTGGCGGGATCGGTGGAGCGGCCCATAGGCAGGTGTGGGGCGGGGTGGCGGCGACCCGTCCCACACCTTTATTACGTACCGATTCGTTGGGTTCGTCGTCTTTATTCCACACGCGACACACCGTGAATTGGGCAACGGGCAATAGTCGCGCCCGCGGCACATTCATCGGTATTCTGTAACGCTATTTTGCCGCCCGAACACCGTTGATGCTGCGGCCACGGTGGTCACAACGGTGGTCGGCGGCCATCGTCGTCGGGCCGAGATTGGCGGCTCGGCAGGCAACGGGGAGGATTGATGGCACGGACGAGCCTCCTGACGTGGGACGGCGTGGCGCAGGCCGTAGAAAGCCTGCCCGAGAACCAGCGAGAAATCGCTGTCGAGATCATCGAGAAGGAGCGCAGTCGTACCGGAGCTGACGTCGGGATTTCCGACGGCCCGTGGTACATCGAGCGGGCCCAGGTATCCGGCTACATCGGAATCGGCGAGCAGCCGGTTCGCGTCACGTTCGGGGCCGCCCCGGGGCTGACGATCGTGACCGCGCGCAACGGCACGGGCAAGTCGAGCCTGGTCCAGGGCATCCGACTCGCGCTCAGCAACGGCGGGGCGGCGCCGACCAACGTCGTCGAGGAGAACCTGCACTGCGCCGACCGCGCCATCACGGTGCGGATCACCAACGGCAGACGGACGGTCGATCTGCTTTGCGACAACGCGGGGGTGCGGTGGCGCGAGCACGGAGCCGGTGAGGACGCCGTCCCGCCGTCGTGGGTCGAGGAGTTCGAACGCTACCTGCCGATCCTGCTCTACTCGGAACTGTCGCCGGTCATCGACAAACCGAGCGACCTGCACAAGTTCCTCAAGCAGGCGCTGTCGCTCGGCGTGCTGGAGCGGTTGCTGGAGGCGTCCGCCGAGATCAAGAACGACGGGGCGGCGGCCCGGCGGTGGCTGACCGAGCCTCGCCGCCGCATGGAGCGGGCGCTGGCGGCCGCCGGCGACGAGGACCTGAAGCGGGACGTGTTGGCGGTGGGGGAGGTCCCGTCGGAGGCCGACGCGACGCGCCTGCGGGCCCGGCTCGCCGAGCTGTCCGCGGCGGCGCCGGCACTGCCGCCGATCCCTCCGCTGTGGACGGTCGATGCCGACGACGTCGGGCTGATCACGCAAGCCGTCGCGGACCTGGACGCGGCCCGGGCCCGGGTCGTCTCGGGCGCGGACACCATCCGGGACGTCCTCGACCGCCTCCTCGCCGCCAGCGGGGAGTACGTCGAGGACCTGCGCCGCCGCGACACGTGCCCGGTGTGCGGGACGCCCGGCGCCACCTGGGCCGACCGGGCCCGCGAACAGTCCGAGCGGCTGCGCGTCCTGCTGGCCACGGTCACCGCGGCCAAGGCGCCGGTCGCCGAGGCGGTCGAGCGGCTGCGGGCATACGCGCCGCCGGCCCTGAGCTCGGTGGCCGCCGAAGCCCTGCGCGGGCTGCACGAGCCGGGCACCGAGGAGCGCCTCGAGCAGTGGCAGCGGCTGCGCACGGCGGTCGAGCGGCTGCGCGTCGACACGCTGACTGCGGAGACCGTACGCGCGCTCATGACCGAGTCGGCCGAGCTCGCGTCCTGGTACGAGGGCATGGTCAAGATCGTCCAGGACCGCCATCGGAACGCGGTCGAGGGCCGGGCCACCCTGGGGGCGGACATCGCGGCCTGGCTGGACGCGGTCGACCGGGTCCGGGTCCGGATCGAGCGGGGCGCTGCCGCGGAGAAGCTCGCCAACACGGTCACCCGCTGGATCAAGGAAACGCGGGATGAGGTCTTCCACCCCATCCGGGAAGAGGTCGTCCGGATCTGGCGGGAGCTCAACAACGACTCGGATCTGACGCTCACCGGCGTCCGTCTCACCGGGGGCGTGCGGCAGGCGCAGAAGGTCACGTACGAGCTCGCCGTCGACGGGACCCCGGTGCCCGGTGGGTCGGGGAGAGCCGAGGTGCTCAGCACCGGTCAGCGCAACGCGCTCTCGCTCGCCGCCTACCTGCCCCGGGCCACCCAGTCGACCAGTCCGTTCGGCTTCCTGATCCTCGACGACCCTATCCACGCATTCGACTCCTTCCGGGTCAACTACCTGGCTCGGGAGCTGATCCGGCTCGCGGAGCGCTTCCAGGTCATCGTGTTCACCCACGACGACCGGCTCTGGCGGGAGGTGCGGGCGCTCGACTACACGCCCAGACACGTCCGTCTGCGTCGCCTGCCCGGCCAGCGATCGCACGTCACGGTCGAGGCGGCCCGCTGGCCGGGTGAGCCGCTGCTCAAGGAACTCGAGAACGTCCTCAGTGGCGAGAGATTCGAGCCGATTGGTACCGAGGAGGCCCGGGTCACGATGACGCTGGCCCTGTGCCGGCAGGCCGTGGACACGGCCGTCACCACACTCTTGGAGATCCTCGGCCGGCGCATCGGGCGGAGCCCGGACGAGATCGAGCGGGAACTCGGGCGGGCGCGCAAGACCCGGGACCAGCTCGCGCTGCTCGTCGCCTGGGCCGCCGAGGCCGGGCTCCCGCCGTTGGACCTGCGGCGCTTTCAGTCGACCATCACGGCACTCAACGACGCCTCGCACGGTACGGCGCCGGGCACGGTCGAGCAGTGCCAGCGGTGGATGCGGTCCACGCGGGATCTCGTGGAGTACCTCTACCAGTCGGTGGAGCGGTCGTGAGCACGCGCCGACGGCCACCCTATGACGAGTTCGCGGCGGCCTACACCGCCTGGCCGGGGACTGAGCACGACAAGACGACCCTGAAGGCGTTGCTGTTGCGCTATCGCATCGAGGCCGTGGCCGCCCGCGTACCGTCCACTGTGGTCACCTCCGCCGGCACCAACCGGATACCCCAGCGGCTGATGCTCGCCGTGGGCGAACCGGGCCTCGACGACGCCCACCGGGTCCGGCGTGTGGGGATCGTGCGGGCGGCGGTGGCGGCGTACCACGCGATCTGCGACGTGCTCCACGGACGGGACCCGGAGGTACGCCCGGCGCTGGCCCTCGTCAGCGCCTGGGAGCAGGCGGTCGTACGACTGGAGGAGGAGTTTCCCCGTACGCCGTAGGACGCCAACAACGGGTGGGATTGGTGCTGCTCCAGCGACACCAATCCCACCCATTGATCAGCGTGGCCGCCCGCTGGTGCGCGGCCGCTTTCGCCGCGTCCTCCAAGGCCTCGTTGTGGCGCCGGCGATGCTTGGCGGCGTTGTCGAAGTACCGCTGTTCCCGCGCGATTTCCGCGCGCTTGTCCGGGTTGGTCATTCGTCTGCCCTTGCCACCGGCACTGGGGCGGCCCCTGCCCTGATCGTCACGCCCGGTTCAGCCGCGACCTCGTACGGTCCGATTCGCGGGCGCGCCGCCTGTGGCGTTGCCGTTCCGACCGGCGCTGCACCACGGGCCACCGATGATCCCCCTATCCGTCCGACGCCTTCTGCTTGTTACCAAGCACAGCGGTGACCAGGCAACATGCGATGGGCCAGGTGTGCCCATTCGGCCAGTACGCATCGCCGTCATCGGGTGGGATTGGTGCTGCTGTAGCGACACCTATCCCACCCGATCATGGGTACCCGGGAGCGGACACGAGGGTCGCCGGCACCGGCGGGGCGCTCCGCGCCAGCCGCGGCGGCGCAGCACCGCCACCACCTGCTCGGCCACCCGGCACGGGTCGCCCACCACGTCGGCGGTGCCGTACCGCAGCGGCGCTTCACCCGCGACGATCGCCGCGTTGTCCCGGCGCATGTCGCGAAACCGGCGGTGGGGCGGATGCGCGGCAAGCCCGTCGAGCTCGACCCGGGTCGCGTACCGCCCGTAGCGGACGTCGATGTAGTGCCGCCCGCCGCCTCGGCTGACCGCGACCTGGCGTTGCGCCGTGGGCAGCCCGTGGGCGGCCTCGACGTCCCGCCGGTAGGCCATCTCCAGTACCGACCGGCAGCCGGCCGCCACGTCGCCCAGCCCTTCGGTCAGCTCGCGCCGCCAGCGCACGCGCGTCCGCCGGCGCAGCACGACGCCGACCCGGTCCACAGTGGTCAGTCGGGCGTTGACGGCCCGCGCGATCCAGCCGTACGCCTCCTCGAGGCTCGTCGCGGTCTGCGTGAGGTCCACGACCGTCTCCTCCACGCGGGTCCGCGGCGGCTGGCGGCCGGGGACGGCGATGCCCGCCATGGCGCGGCGCCGGTGCACGACGATGCCGCCTGGGGGCGTGAGGGTCCGCGACCACGGGATGGTGACGTGCACCGCCGAGCCGGGCTGGTCGAGCAGGCCATGCAGCTCGGCCGCGGTCTCGTGGCTGAGCACGGCCCCGGGGCCGGCCCAGAGCAGGACCGCCCACAGCCAGCCCAGCCGCGGGACGGGGCCGGAGAAACCGGCGTACACCCCGGGCAACAGACGCTGCCACGCTCCGGAGGCGAGCCGGGCCCGGATGCCGGCGACGGTGACGCCCGCCGCGAGCGCCTGCTGCCGAGCGACGATCCCGTCCTGCGCCGCCAGCAGTTCGTCGAGCACGGCGCCATCGTCGAGCACCCTCGGCCGGCCGGGTAGTAGGAGTTCGAGACCTGTGGATAACCGGGCCAAGATCAGATCATCGGGTGGAATGGGTGCTGCTATAGCGACACCTATCCCACCCATTAGCCATGGCGCCAGGGCTCAGGCCGTGGCGGCAGGGCTCTGGCCGTGGCGGCAGGCCTCAGACGGAGGGCGAGGGCGCTGACGGCGAGGGGCTCAGCTGTCGTCGTGGACCATGTCCCGGGCCACCATGGCGCAGCCGTCGGCCGCCCCGGCCAGGCCGGCCCAAGAGCGCATCATCACGGCGAGGATCCAGTCCCGGTGGATGGCCAGGCAGTTGACGTGCCAGCCGTCCACGTACTCGGTGTAGCCGTTCTTGAAGGAGACTTCCGCGCCGAGCTCGGGCGGCAGGCCGTCGATGATCCCCCAGCGGCCGCCCTGCACCTCGCCGCTGATCTGCTCGTCGACGCTGCCCCGCACCTCGGTCATGACCTCGAGCACCCATCGGGTCCACCTGGGGCCGGCGGCCCGCCCGTCGGCGAGGCACTCGCCGTACCGGACCGCGTCGACCGGCGTCATCCACGTCGACCACCACTCTCCGGAGCGGATGGTCACATCGGTGAGGCCGCAGATCTCGATGAGGCGCTCAACGACGTCGTCCCCGCCGCCCCGCACGTAGTACAGGTGGGCCAGCGGGTCGTTGCTGTCGATGATGACGAGCCGCAGGTGGTCGAGCGTCTCGCTTGGCGGGTACTGTCCGTCCTCGGTGAGCCGGCGCAGGTAGTCGGCGACGATCCACGGTTTGATCATCGACTCGACCGTGTTGCCTTCGCTGGTCGCGTTGGGCGACGCGCTGATGGTGCCGGTTTGCCGATCGAGCAACGCCCACCCGTAATAGCTGGTGTTCGGGATCGTCAGGGCGGCCGGGTCGGGCGGTGGCGCGAGTCGGAACTTCGGCTCGTCGGGCTCCGCGACGAGGACGTCCGGGTCCTTGGTGGGGACCGCCTCCAGGGTCCGGACGGGGTCCGTCCCACATCCGGCCAGGACAAAGGTCAGGGCCGCGATCACCGCGGCCAGTGACCGGACGCCCGCCGATAACCGAGTGATCGCCAGCCCGGACCGGCGGGGCGGCCGGTGCGACGATTGTTGAGTCGTCACGCATCTACCATGCGCACGGCGACCCGGCCTGTGCAACAGCTTCCGAGATCCTCTTGGGAACCTCACAGGGTGCCGGGCCCCACCGGATCGCCTGCGCCTCGCCGGCCGCCAGCCGCCCCGCCAATCCGGCGCCGGATGCGGGCACCCACCCGGTACCGCGGATGCCGGCGCCCATCAGGCGTTCGCTGACGTACGCCCCGACCCGGTGGTCCCGGTCGTCAGCGTCCGTCAAGCGCCCGATGGCGGGTGGGTGCCCGATTCTCTGGCCTATTTGCCGGAATCACCCTATTTGTGCAGGTCGGCGCAGGTGGACTCGTCGGGCAGGAGCGGACGGAACGCGACAAACCACCGCTCGCCCTCCCAGACCCAGGGCGTCAGCGTGTTCGCCCCCGCGGCCGCCTCGAGCACCGCGGCGAGGTCGTCGCCGGTGACGGTCACGCAGCGCAGGTCGGGCAGGGAGCCCAGCGGCTCACCGGGCAGCGCCGGCCCGGGCCAGGCCAGCTCGGGCTGCGCCAGGTCGGGGCCCTCCTCGGGGCTGACATAGGGCGAGGTCACCGCGGCGAGCGCCACCGGTTCGTACGGACGCTCCTCGCCCGCCGCCTCGGCGCCGAGCGTGGCGGGCAGGTCGGTGAGCGCGGCCTGCAGGTCGCGCAGCTTCTGCCGGGCCGCGACCTGCTCGGCGGTCAGCCCTTCGTCGATGTCGAGCGCGTAGACGGTGCTGGTGCGCACGCCGTCGGTCGTCGCCACGGTGAACCTCGTCTCCGGGAGGTCGGTGACCCCGGGCGTGCCGTAGTCGACCTGCGCGCCGACCCCCGCCGCCACGGCCAGGTCGACGAGCTTGCTGAGGTCGGCGGCCCCGATGCGACGCTCGAGGATGTTCGGCAACGCGGGACCGGGATAGATGAGGATGGTCGGCCCTTCGGTGATGACCCGGCCGTCGCCGTAGATGGTCACGATCGGCAACCGCGTGGCGATGGTCTGGGCCGGCACGAACCCGCCGAGGTGCTCGATCCGCAGCACGACCTCGTCGGGTCGGTAGTTCGTGCGGGCACCGGCCTGGTCGGCCGCGCCGGGCGACGACGGCTGCGCGCAGGCCGCGAGGAGCAGCACCGGCAGCAGTGCGAGAGGGAGCATGCGTCTCATGGCACCTGCGACGCACCGGAGATCATCGCGGTTCCGGTGCCCGGATCACGGTTGTGTATCCACCTTTGCACCGATGGGCCGTGGCCGGGGCGCGGCGAATTGGACGTTTTGCCAGTTATGACGGACTAGGGTGGCTCGTCTACGGTAGACCCATGTGGGTTTGGTGCGGGTGTGGCCGGCGACACTACGGTCCCTACGGCGCGGCCGGGCTGGTCCTCGTCGACGACGCGGGGAGGGTGCTGCTGACGCACCGCTCCGAGTACGTGCACTACGCCGGCACCTGGTCGTTCCCCGGCGGCGCCCTGGAGCCGGGGGAGACGCCGGCCGACGCGGCCCTGCGGGAACTGCACGAGGAGCTCGGCGTGCCCGCGACCGCGGTCTCCGTGATCACCGACGTCGTGGGCATGGACCACGGGGAGTGGCGCTACACGTACGTGCTGGGCCGACTCACGACACAGTGGACCGACGTGCCGTTCACCCCGAACTGGGAGACCGAGGCGATCGCCTGGCTCGCCCCCGACGAGCTGGAGACCCGGCCGCTGCACCCCGACCTGGCCGCCGACCTGCCCAAGCTGCGCACCGCCCTGGCCACCGCGCTCGGCGCCCCGCCGATCCTGGACCCACAGCCGTAGCGACCCCACAGTCGTAGCGACCCTGGACCGGCCGTCGTCCGGCGGCCCGGCGACGGTCCGGCGGGGCGGAGCCGGCCAGGGCTACAGCACCGCCAGCGAACGATCCGTGCGGTTCAGCCGCTCGGCTCCGTCCACTGTGCACACGACGATGTCCTCGATGCGGGCCCCGTGGCGACCGGGCAGGTAGATGCCGGGCTCGATGGAGAAGGCCATGCCGGGTTCGAGAGCCAGGTCGGAGTTGGCCACGATGTACGGCTCCTCGTGCACGTCCAGGCCGATGCCGTGCCCGGTGCGGTGCACGAAGTACTCCCCGTACCCGGCCGCGGCGATCATGTCCCGACCGACGGCGTCGAGCGCGGCGGCCGACAGCCCGGGCCGTACGGCCGTCACCTGGGCCTCCTGGGCCGCCTGCAGGACCTCGTAGTACGCCGCGAACGCCGCCGGCGGCTCGCCGATCGCGTACGTCCGCGTGCTGTCGGAGCAGTACCCGTCGGGCAGGCGCCCGCCGATGTCCACCACGACGACGTCGCCGGGCTGGATGACCCGGTCGGCCGCCTCGTGGTGCGGGCTCGCCGCGTTGGGACCGGAGGCGACGATGGCGAACTCGGCCGTGGCGTGCCCGGCGGCGACGATGGCGTCCCGGATGTCGGCCGCCACCTCGCGCTCGGTCCGCCCCGGGCGCAGCCATTGACCCATCTGCGCGTGCACCGCGTCGATGGCGGACGCCGCGCGGCGCAGCGAGGCGACCTCCTCCGGGCTCTTGCGCATGCGCAGCTCGCGCAGCACCCGGCCGGCCAGCGTCTGCTCCACAGTGGACATAGCCGCCCGGAAGGCCAGCACCTTGGCCGCCCACATGTGGTCGTCGAGGCCGGCCACCCGCACGGACGGCGGCAGGCGCCGGGCGACGAGCGCGTACGGGTCGTCGGTCTCGTCGTAGGCCACCAGCTCGAGGTCGGGCCCGCCCTCGGCCAGCGCCGCCTGGGCGGCCGGCAGCTCCAGGCGGGGGACGACGAGGAAGGGCTCCGCCGCCACGGGCAGCACGAGGCAGGTGAGCCGCTCCAGCGGCAACGCGTCGTATCCGGTCAGGTAACGCAGGTCGGTCCCCGGCGACACCAGCAGCACGTCGATCCCGGCCGTGCCCATCGCCGCCCGGGCTCGGTCCAGCCGTGACTCCACGGGCGGCAGTCTCCCACACTCCGGCGCCGGCGAGCGTCGGCCCGTCGGCCCGGCGGCCGGGTGACCCCGTCACGCGCCGGTCCGATGGATGCGTCAATTTCCGGCCGGCCCAGGGGCGTCCGCGGTGA
>Ga0310841_100999_pt1 | contig 13334 bp, 12 predicted proteins | sample SM_ome_9_FD_201311 | JGI IMG/M metagenome (GOLD analysis project Ga0310841, IMG submission 201311) | Sorghum-adapted microbial communities enriched on stacked mutant (SM) sorghum from Joint BioEnergy Institute, Emeryville, California... ...
GATCCTTGAGCCGACCTCCGGCAACACCGGCATCGCGCTGGCGATGGCCGCCAGGCTCAAGGGCTACCGGCTCATCTGCGTGATGCCGGAGAACACCTCGGAGGAGCGCAGGCAGCTGCTCCGCATGTGGGGCGCGGAGATCATCTCCTCGCCCGCGGCGGGCGGCTCGAACGAGGCGGTGCGGGTGGCCAAGGAGCTGGCGGAGCGCCACCCGGACTGGGTGATGCTCTACCAGTACGGCAACCCGGCGAACTGGCGGGCGCACTACGAGACCACCGGCCCGGAGATCCTCGAGGACCTGCCGTCGATCACCCACTTCGTGGCGGGGCTCGGCACGACCGGCACGCTCATGGGCGTCGGCCGGTACCTGCGGGAGCGCGTGCCCGGCGTGCAGATCGTCGCCGCCGAGCCCCGGTACGGCGAGCTGGTGTACGGCCTGCGCAACGTCGACGAGGGGTTCATCCCCGAGCTGTACGACGAGTCGGTGCTCACCACCCGGTACTCGGTGTCGGCCGCCGACGCGCTGCGCCGTACCCGGGAGCTGCTGGAGACCGAGGGCATCTTCGCCGGGATCTCCACCGGGTGCGCGCTGCACGCCGCGCTCGGCCTGGCGGCCAAGGCGGTGAAGGCCGGGCAGCGGGCCGACATCGTGTTCATCGTCGCCGACGGCGGCTGGAAGTACCTGTCCACCGGTGCCTACGAGGGCACCCTGGAGGAGGCCGAGGAGCGTCTCGAAGGCCAGCTCTGGGCCTGAGGGACGGGTCTGGATCGGCGCGCCCGGCACGAGCCGGAGAACCGAGCCGGAGGAACCGGAGAAACACGTCGCCCCGATCCGGCGCCACCGCGTATGGTGCCGGATCGGGGCGCGCCCGTCTCTGGGCGTCCCCCTGACCGCCGACCGCCGGATGTCACAGAGGAGGGAGCAGGGCGGCCGCCCTGCGCGCATGATGACCTTCGAGGCCTTTGCCCGCCTGCATCGCCCGGGACAGCCGTTCCTGCTGCCGAACGCCTGGGACTACGGCTCGGCGGCGCTGCTCGCCGCGCACGGCTTCCCCGCCGTCGGCACCACGAGCCTGGGCGTCGCCGCGGCCTGCGGCCGCCCGGACGGGGCCGGGGCCACCCGGGACGAGACGGTCGCGCTCGCCCGGTCGCTGTCGCGGCTGCCCTGCCTGCTCACCGTCGACATCGAGGGCGGGTTCTCCGACGACCCGGGCGAGGTCGCCGACCTCGTCGCCGAGCTGGCCGAGCTCGGCGTGGCCGGGGTGAACATCGAGGACGGCCGGCCGGACGGGCTCGCCCCCGCCGATCACCTCCCGCGGGTGATCGCCGCGGTCAAGGCGCGCGCCCCGCGCGTGTTCGTCAACGCCCGCACCGACACCCACTGGCTCGCCGTCGCCGGCGTGCCCGGCCACGTGCCCGATCTGACCGAGACGCTGCGGCGGGTGCGCCGGTACGCCGACGCGGGGGCGGACGGGGTGTTCGTGCCCGCGCTGCCGGACAGGGCCGCGATCACCGCGGTGGTGGAGGCCGCCGGGGTGCCGGTGAACGTGCTGTTCCAGCCGGCCGGGCCGACCGTGCGCGAGCTCGGCGAGCTGGGCGTCGCCCGGGTGAGCACCGGCTCGCTGCCGTACCGCGCCGCGCTGCACGCCGCACTCGCGGCCGCGCTCGCCGCGGACGGTCGCGCGGACGCCGTCCCCGCGGTGCCGTCGTACGGCGAGATCACCGCGCTGCTGCCGTAGGCGGGCCCGGGCACGGTTCGGGCCCGGAGACCGCGGGGTCCCCGGGCCCGATGACGCGTCGGCGGTCAGTTGAACAGCACCCGCAGCGACACGTTCACCTCGTCGCCCTCGGTGCTGCCGCTCATGCCCACGGCGCGCAGCACCTGGACGTTCGCCCGCTCGTCACCCTGCAGGTTCTGCAGGTAGAGCGGCTCGAGCTTGTCGAGGTCGACGAAGATCGCGATGTGGGCGTTCTCGGCGTTCGGCACCGCGGTGGTGAACGTCTCGTTCTGGCTGAGGTTGCCGTCCGCGGCGAGCTCGCCGGCGTAGGTCTGGGAGGCGGCGAGCACGAAGGTGCCGTCCTTGGACGCCTTGAAGATCTGCGGCGCCGACGTCGTGGTGGTCGTGCCCATGCCGCCGGTCCCCATGCCGCCGCCGGCCTGGTTGATCAGCCGCTCGATCTTGGCCCAGACCTGCTCGGCGGCCGCGGTGTCGGTGGCGAACCGCACGCCGACGTTCGGGGTCTGCTGCTGCAGGCCGCGCTCGTCGAGCGCGAGGGTGACGTTCGTGCCGAGCAGCGTGACCAGGTCCTGCGGCAGCTGCAGGCCGGTCGCCTGCTGGAGCTGGCTGAGCTGCTGCTCGAAGGTCATGCCGTTCGCGCCCGACGGCGCCGACTTGAGCAGCTCCGACCACTGCTCCTTGAGCATCTCGCCGAGACCGGAGACCGACACCGCGGCGGCCGTGGTGCCGGGCAGGGTGGTGATCTGGGCGCCCGCGGACGCGGTCTCGGGCAGGCCCTGCACGCCGCGGACCTTGCCGGCGATCTCGGCGTAGGCGCTGTCGAACCGGAGCGCGCCCACGAACCGGGACGCCTCCAGGCTCTTCAGCTGCGCCCGCTGCTCGGCCGAGATCTCGTCGCCGGCGGCCTTCATGACCTCGCCGACGTTCACCCAGAAGGACAGCACGCCGGGCTCGCCGAGGGCGGACATGTCGCCGGTGAAGTCGCCGTTCTGGGCGAGCGTCGAGGCGTTCAGCGCCTGGTCGATGATCTTCTGGTCGTCCGCGACCAGGGCGTAGTCCTCGCGGAAGTCGACGACGACGCCCTCCTTGGTGATCTTCTCCAGGCCCTCGCGTGCGGCGTCCTCGTCGGTCACCTGCACGGCGAGCAGGGTCAGCGGCTCCTTCCCCGGCTGCTCCGGCGGGAGCAGGGCGACGCCGACCCGCTGGCCGAGCCACGGCTCCACGTCCCGGGCGTAGTCGACGTTCTTGTTGTCCTGGAACAGCAGGTCGACGAGGGCCTTGCGCGGGTCGTCGCCGCTGAACGCGTCCTTGGTGACGGTGAACTTGCGGCCGATGTTGAGCAGCGCGATCTTCTGGTTCGCCGCCGGGTCGAGGTCGAGCCGGATGTAGGCGATCGCGTTGCCGGGCAGCACGTCCTGCGGCTGCGCCCCGCCGCCACTGAGCAGGCTCACCGCCGCATACCCGCCGCCGCCCAGCAGGGCGACGATCACGGCGGCGACGATCGCGAGCAGCCAGCCCTTCTTGCGCGGCTGCCCCGTCCCGCCCTGGCCGGCGCCGAGCACCTCGCCGCCCTGCCCGCTCGGGGCCCAGGCGGGGTGCGGGGCCTGGAGGGTCGGCTCCTCACCGGTGGACGCACCGTACTGCTGCTGGCCGTACTGCTGGCCGTACTGCTGCTGGCCGCCGTAGGCCTGCTGGCCGTACTGCGGGGACTGGCCGTACTGCTGCTGCCCGTACTGCCCGCCGTACTGCTGCGCGCCCGGCTGGCCGTACTGCTGCTGGCCGCCGTAGGCCTGCTGGCCGTACTGCTGGCCGGCGTACGGCTGGCCACCGTACGGCTGCTGGCCGTACTGGCCGCCGTACTGCGCACCCTGTGGGGGCTGTCCGTACTGCGGCCCGCCCTGCGGCTGCCCGCCGTACTGCCCGCCGCCCTGCGGCGCACCCTGGCCGGGCTGGCCCTGCTGCGGGCGGTAGATCACCGTCTGGTTGGGGTCCTGTTCCGGTGGATATGGCTGGTTCGGGGGATCGTTGACAGGCATTCTCTCGCTCATGAAACGACGTTGCGGGATGCTCGAACGCTAGGACGAGCCGCTAGCGATCGGCTTACAAGGAACTAAATCACTACTTTCACTCGTCCAACCCTAATGTCGTGGTATCACAGCTGCGCGACGTTTTCCCGGCTGTGACGGATTGTGGCCGGACTGTAGGCTGAGGCACAGAACTTCGTTCGGCCTTGCGGGGGCGCGTGCATGACCAAGTTCGACGACGCGACACAGGCGATCAAGGTGGACGACACCACCTACGACGTGTGCCTCGACGCCGGCTACACGATCGGCACGGCGCTCAACGGCGGCTACCTCATGGCCGTGCTGCTCCGCGCCGTCGTCGACGCCTCACCCCACGACCACCCCGTCGCCACCAGCGCCCAGTTCCTCCGCGTGGCGCGGCCGGGCCCGGCGACGGTACGGCTGGGGCAGATCAAGTCGGGCCGCACCACCACGGTGACCCGGGCCACGCTGGTGCAGGACGGCACGCCGTACGTCGAGGCGTTCGTCACCACGGCGAACCTGCGGCCGTACGAGCCCGGGGCGGAGCCCGGGCCCGGGGAGCTGACCTGGTCGGCCCCGCCGCCGCCGATGCCCCCGATCGAGGAGTGCCGGCCGCTGCCCGCCCCTAAGCCCGAGTCGAACATGCCGTTCAACGCCCAGGTGGAGCTGCTGTTCGACCCGCCGACGATCGGCTGGTACCGCGGCACCCCGACCGGCCGGCCGGAGATGCGGGCCTACTTCCGGCTCGCCGAGCCGCAGGACCCGGACCCGTTCGTGATCGCCCTCGCCGTCGACGCGCTGCCGCCGGTGGTGTTCTCGGCCGGGGCGCGCGGCTGGGCGCCCACCGTGGAGCTCACCTGGTACCTGCGCGCGCTGCCCGCCCCCGGCTGGCTCACGGTGATCGGCAGCGGCTCGCTCATCGCCGAGGGCTGGTTCGACGAGAACGTCGAGGTCCGCGACTCCGCCGGGCGCCTGGTGGCGCAGAGCCGGCAGCTCGCGCGGCTCGGCCGCGGCTAGCGCGCGGGGCCGGGGCGGGGATTACGGCCGCCCCGAACGGACACGCCAGTGTGAGCATTATTACCGTGAGCGATCGTGACAGGTCGCCTAACCTTGGGAATCGTGTCGGAATCAGCGGGCCGGGGGGATAGCCGGCCGATCGGGGTGTTTGACAGCGGTGTGGGCGGCCTCACGGTCGCGCGGGCGATCATGGATCAGCTCCCCAACGAGTCGATCCTCTACGTGGCCGACACCGCGCGCCAGCCGTACGGGCCGAAGCGGATCGCCGAGGTCCGGGCGTACGCGCTGGAGGTGATGGACCACCTCGTCGCGCACGACGTGAAGATGCTCGTGATCGCCTGCAACACGGCGAGCGCCGCGGTGCTGCGCGACGCCCGGGAGCGCTACGACGTCCCGGTCGTGGAGGTGATCCAGCCCGCGGTACGGCGGGCCGCGCGGGCCACCCGCAACGGCAAGGTCGGCGTGATCGCGACCCGGGCCACGATCGAGTCGATGGCCTACCACGACGCGTTCGCCGCCGCGCCGGACGTCGAGCTCCTGGGGGTGGCGGCGCCGCGCCTGGTGGAGTTCGTGGAACGCGGCGACACCGGCAGCGCCGAGCTGATCGAGGTCACCCGCGGCTACCTGGAGCCGCTGCTGCGGGCCGGGGTGGACACGCTCATCCTCGGCTGCACCCACTACCCGCTGCTGCTCGGCGCGATCTCCTACGTGGCGGGCGACGGCGTCACGCTGGTGTCAAGCGCGGACGAGACCGCCAAGGACGTCTACCGCGTCCTGCGCGACCGGGGCCTCGCCGCGCCCCCCGGCCAGGCGGTCCGGCACCGGTTCCGCACCACCGGCGATCCCGAACAGTTCGCGCGCCTTGGCCGCCGCTTCCTCGGGCCGGAACTGCAGGCCGTGGAACCCGCGCCGTTGGGGGAGGTACCGCTCGATGGCGCGACAGCCGTACAAGCCGTCACGCCCGGTTAGGAGGCCGCCGTGAAACTCACGATCGTCGGCTGTTCGGGGAGCTTCCCCGGGCCCGACAGCCCTTCCTCCTGCTATCTGCTCGAGGCCGAGGGGTTCCGGCTCGTGCTCGACCTCGGCAACGGCGCCCTTGGGGCACTGCAGCGCTACGCGGACCTCGCCGACATCGACGCGATCTGCCTGTCCCACCTGCACGCCGACCACTGCCTCGACGTGTGCGCCTACCACGTGGTGCGCACCTACTCGCCGCACGGCCCGTTCGGCAGGCTCCCCATCTACGCCCCGGCCGACGCGCCCCGGCGGCTCGCCGCCGCCTACGGCATGCCGGACGAGCCGGGGCTCGACACCACGTTCAGCTTCCACGCGCTCTCCCCGGGCACGCTGCGGATCGGCCCGTTCGACGTCACCGTGGCGCCGATGAACCACCCGGTGGAGACCTACGGCTTCCGCGTCTCGTACGGCGGGGCGTCGGTGGCCTACTCCGGGGACACCGGCGAGTGCACCGAGCTGGTGAACCTCGCCAAGGACGCCGACGTGCTGCTGTGCGAGGCGTCGTTCCTCGACGAGCCGGGACTCCCGGCCGGCCTCCACCTCAACGGCCGGCAGGCGGCCGAGCACGCGGCCCGCGCGGGCGTCGGCACGCTCGTGCTCACCCACCTGGTGCCCTGGTACGACCGGCGGCGCATCCTCGAGGACGCCGGTCGGGGCGGGTTCACCGGGCGGATCCAACTGGCGCGAAGCGGTGCCGTATATGACCTAGGGTGAGCACCATGGCTCGTGCAGATGGACGCAAGGCCGACGAACTCCGCCCCGTCACGCTCACCCGGGGCTGGCTCGCCCACGCCGAGGGCTCGGTGCTCGTCGAGTTCGGCCGCACCCGGGTGCTGTGTGCGGCGTCGGTGCAGGAGGGGGTCCCGCGCTGGCGCAAGGGCAGCGGGCTGGGCTGGGTGACGGCCTGCCCCGCGCGACCAACACCCGCGGGGAGCGTGAATCGATGAAGGGCAGGCCGGGCGGCCGCACCCAGGAGATCTCCCGCCTGATCGGCCGGTCCCTGCGGGCCTGTGTGGACGACCAGGCGCTCGGCGAGTACACGATCATCCTCGACTGCGACGTGCTGCAGGCCGACGGCGGCACCCGCACCGCCGCGATCACCGGGGCGTACGTGGCGCTCGCCGACGCGGTGGCCTGGATGCGCGAGCAGAAGCTGGTCACCGCCGACCCGCTGGTCGCCTCGGTCGCCGCGGTCTCGGTGGGCGTGGTGGACGGCACGCCCATGCTCGACCTGTGCTACGAGGAGGACGTGGTCGCGCAGACCGATATGAACGTGGTGATGACCGGCTCGGGCGAGTTCGTCGAGGTGCAGGGCACCGCGGAGCACGCGCCGTTCGACCGGCACATGCTCGACACGCTGCTCGACCTCGCGGTGGCCGGCTGCGCCGAGCTGTCCCGGCTGCAGAAGGACGTGCTCTCGGGGGTGGGGGCGTGACCAGGATCGTGCTCGCCACCCGGAACGCCGGCAAGGTCCGCGAGCTGCGCGACATCCTCGCCGACGCGGGCCTTTCGGTCGAGCTCGTCGGCATGGAGGAGTTCCCGCAGATCGGCGATATCGCCGAGACCGGCCTCACATTCGCCGAGAACGCGCTGCTCAAGGCGCACGCGGTGGCGAGGGCGAGCGGCCTGCCCGCGATCGCCGACGACTCGGGCCTGTGCGTGGACGCGCTGAACGGCATGCCCGGCGTGTTCTCCGCCCGGTGGTGCGGCCGGCACGGCGACGACCGGGCGAACCTCGAGCTGCTGCTCGCCCAGATCGCGGACGTGCCCGAGGGCCGCCGGGGCGCGCACTTCGCCTGCGCCGCCGCGCTCGCCCTGCCGTCCGGCGAGGAGCACGTGGTCGAGGGCGCGGTGTACGGCACGATCTGCCGCGAGCCGCGGGGCACCGGCGGCTTCGGCTACGACCCGATCTTCGTGCCGGACGGCCACGACCGCACCACCGCCGAGATGACCCCAGAGGAGAAGAACGCGATCAGCCACCGGGGACGCGCGTTCCGCGCCCTCGTGCCGGTGATCTCCGAGGTGCTCGCCGCCCGCGCCTGAGCCGGTACGGCCCGGCAAAGTCCCGGTAAACGGGTCTGCGCCCGGCGTGTCCGCACGCGTACGCTCGGCTGCGGAACGTGGTGATCTCGAGCGTTCGCGGAGGTGGGTGTCCGTGTCGACGGGCGTGCCGGGCCGTCGCGGCCGCGGGCCGGGCAGGTCCCGATGGCGGCTGCCCACCGGGGTGTACAACCCGGTGGTGGCGGGCGGGTGGCGCTGGCTCGACTACGAGCTCGCCGCCGAGACGCCCTCGCTCGACGACTCCGCCGGGGGCGACTGGTTCGACCGGTCCGGCCGTCCGCCGCCGCTGCACCTGGCCCGGCCGTACGGCAGGCGGGGCGGCCTCGCCCGTCCCGATCCCCGGGCACAGGACGACCTGGTGCAGGCGGTCGGCGACCAGGGGCGGTTCCCCGATCCGCGGGGCACCTGGATCCGGCTGATCAACGCCGAGGGCCCGTCGGAGAACCCGTTCCGCGCCACCAACGCCGTGGACTGCGCGCTGTCGGTGATCTCCACCTGGCACGGCGAGCCGGTGGTGGCCGCGCCGCGCATGCCCGAGTACGACGCGGTGGGCCGGCCGTCGCTGCTCGGCGAGGTGGGCGGGGTCGCCCGCGCCGAGCAGTGGCTGGGGCACCGGTTCGAGTTCGCCGGGCTCGGCCGCCGCGCCTTCGGGCCGATCGCCGAGCGGCTGCTCGCCGGGGGCCACGGGTCCTCCGCGGTCCTCATCACCCGCTGGCCGAGCGGCGGCAGCCACGCGTGGAACGCGGTTAACGCCGCCGGGGAGATCCTGTGGATCGACGCGCAGCGCGGCCACATGTCGATGGAGCCGCCGTACGCGGTGGTGACGGGGGTGTTCTGCGTCATCGTCGACCGGCAGGGTCGACGGTTGTGAGCCGCCGACCGGCAGGGTCGGCGATCGGGAACCGCGCCGAGCGCCGGGGGAGACGGGTGTGATCAACGCGGACCAGGCGCGGGCGCTCGCCGAGGAGTACATCAACGGCGCCCGCCCGTTCGACGAGGCCCGCGAGGTGGGCCTGTGGGGGTTCGACGAGGGCTACGTGGTGTGGGCGAAGGAGCCCGAGCCGGACGACCCCAGCGTGCTGCCCGAGGTGGTGGGCGGCGGCTGCGTGATCATCGACCGGGTGACCGGCGAGATCGAGATCCGCCCGCTGCTCGCCCCCGACATCGTCGCCGAGCAGTGGCCGGGGCGCCGCCACCGCTGAGGCGGCGCCCCGGCCGGCGCGGGCCCGCGCGCCGGTCAGGTGGCCGCGATCGCGCCGACGACCGAGGCGCGGGCGGCCCGGCGGGCCGGCAGCACCGCCGCGAGCACCCCGGCGACGCCGGAGCCGGCGATGAGCAGCAGGATCTGCCCGACCGGCACCTCCAGCGGCACGTTCGACGCCTGGGTCTTGACCACGGCCCAGCCGAACACGATGCCGAGCGCGACGCCGACGAGCGCGCCCACCACGCCGAGCACGAGCGCCTCGAGCGAGAGCGTGCCGCGGAGCTGGGCCCGGGTGAGGCCGAGCGCGCGCAGCAGCGCCGACTCCCGGGTGCGCTCGTGCACCGAGAGCGCGAGCGTGTTCGCGATGCCGAGCAGCGAGATCAGCACCGACAGCCCGAGCAGCCCGGCCACCACGAGCAGCAGCGTGTCGAGCACCGACTCGAACTCGTCGCGCATCTCCGCCATGCTCGCCACCTGCGCGGTCGGGTACGGCGCCGCCGCCGCCTCGACGACCCGCCGCGCCACCCCGGGCGCGACGCCGTCCTTCGCGTTGACGATGATCTCGCTGTCGTCGAGCTCGCCGAAGGCCCGGGTGAAGTCGGTCTCGTGCACCAGCAGCCCGGGCAGGAACAGCAGGTCGCTCTCGACCACCGCGACGACCCGCACGTCGAGCCGCCGCCCGCGCTCCGTCTCGACGGTGACGGTGTCGCCGGGACGCACCCCGAGGCGTCTGGTGGCCTGGCGGGATGCCACCGCCGTGCCGGGCCCGAAGCCGCGGAGGTCGCCCTCGGCGACCTCGACCCGGAGCATGTCGCCGAGCGCCCCGTCGGTGACCGTGGTGATCTGGTGGCGCCCGCCGCCGACCATGGCGAAGGCCCGGCGGGTCTCGGCCACCTGCTCGATCTCCGGGCGGGTGCGGAGTTCCGCGGCGATCGCGCGCGGCACCGTGGCGTCCCGGCCGTCGTCCCGGTACTGGGCGCTGATCTGGTAGTCCACCGGGAACTCCGCGTCGAGCCGGGAGGTGAGCCAGGCCTCGGTGGAGGCGGCGACGACCGAGACGAGCGTCATGAGGCCCACGCCCACGGTGAGCGCGATCGTCGTGGTCGCCGAGCGGCGGGGGTTGCGGCGCGAGTTGTCGACCGCGAGGCGTCCGGTGACGCCGAACAGCCGGCGGGGCAGCCAGCCGACGAGCCCGGCGAGCGGCCGCACGAGCACCGGGCCGATCACGAGCACGGCGAGGAAGACGAGCGTGCCGCCCGCGGCCACCATGATCAGCGGCCCGTCGCCCGGCCCGGTCGCGATGCCGAACCAGGTGAGGCCCGCGCCGAGGAGGACGAGCACCACGGAGCTCGCGATCATCAGCACGCCGGCGCGGAAGGTGGGCTGCTCGGTCCGGGCCGAGAGCGCGGCCACCGGCCGGGTCCGGGTGGCCGTGCGGGCGGGCAGCAGCGCCGCCCCCACGGTGACGAGCACGCCGGTGAGCAGGGCGGCCACGACGGTGCGGGGCTGCAGGGAGAGCGGCCCCAGCGGCAGGTTGCTGCCGAGGTCGCCGAAGACGGCGATCGAGGCGGCGCCGAGCCCGAACCCGGCGGCGAGCCCGGCCGCCGAGGCGATCACACCGACCACGAGCGCCTCCAGCAGCACCGAGCCGAACACCTGGCCCCGGGAGGCGCCGATGCAGCGCAGCAGCGCCAGCTCGCGCACCCGCTGGGCGACGAGGATGTTGAACGTGTTGTAGATGACGAGGCCGGCGACGAGCATCGCGACGAGGCCGAACGCCAGCATCATCAGGGTGAACGTGCTGCTGTCGACGTTGTTCTGCGCGGCCAGCCGGTCGGCGAGCTGGGCGCCGGTGATGACCCGGTGCTCGGACCCGACGGCCCGCTGCACGTCGGCGCGCAGCCGCGCGGCGGAGACGCCGTCCGCGGCGAGCACGTCGATCTCGCGGTAGCCGTTAGCGCCGGTGACGCGCAGCGCGTCGGCCGCGGTGAAGCCGACCACGCCCCGGTAGGCGAGGTCGGCGCGCACCCCGGTGTCGATCACGCCGACGAGGCGGAAGGTGTGCCGGCGCTCGCGGTGGTCGAGCACGGTGATCGCGTCGCCGACGCGGTAGCCGGTCCGCTCGACGGTGTTCTCGTCGAGCACGGCCTCCCCGGCGGCGGCCGGCGCGGCGCCCTGCACGACCGCCATGCGGTTGAGCCGCCCGGTGGAGATCGAGATGCCCGCGGTGGCCACGGTCCCCACCGCCTTGCCGTCCCGGCCGAGCAGCGGGGCGGTCCCGGAGACGAGGCCCTGGGCGTCCGCCACCCCCGGCAGCGACCGGACCCGCTCCAGCACGTCCTGCGCGATCACCGGCGGCTCGTCCGGGTTCCCCCGGCCGGTGGGCTCGACCACGACGTCCACCTTGCCGGCGTCGGCGGCGATCGCCTGGTCCACCCCGGCCTGCAGGGCGTCGGTGAGCACGAAGGTGCCGGAGACGAACGCCACCCCGAGCGCGATCGCGATCGAGGTGAGCAGCAGCCGCAGCCGGTGCGCCCGCAGCCCGGCGAGTGTCGCCTGCAGCACCGCTCAGCCCTCCAGCTTCACGAGCGTGTCGAGCACGGACTGCGCGGTCGGCCGCTGCAGCTCGGTGACGAGCCGGCCGTCGCGGAGGAACACCACCCGGTCGGCGTAGGACGCGGCGACCGGGTCGTGGGTGACCATGACGATGGTCTGCCCGAGCTCCCGCACCGAGCTGCGCAGGAACGACAGCACCTCCTGGCCGCTGCGCGAGTCGAGGTTCCCGGTCGGCTCGTCGGCGAAGATCACGTGCGGCTTGGTGATGAGCGCGCGGGCCACCGCGACCCGCTGCTGCTGGCCGCCGGAGAGCTCGCCGGGCCGGTGGCGGAGCCGCTCCCGCAGCCCGACGGTGTCGACGACGAGGTCGAACAGGTCCCGGTCCGGCTGCCGCCCGGCGATGTTGAGCGGCAGCAGGATGTTCTCCTCGGCGGTGAGGGTCGGGAGCAGGTTGAACGCCTGGAACACGAACCCGATGCGCTCCCGGCGCAGCCGGGTGAGCTCCCGGTCGTTCAGCCGGGTGATCTCGGTGTCGCCGATGAACACCTGGCCCTCGGTGACCGTGTCGAGCCCGGCGAGGCAGTGCATCAGCGTCGACTTGCCCGACCCCGACGGTCCCATGATCGCGGTGAACCGCCCGGCGGCGAAGGCGACGTCCACGCCGCGCAGCGCGTGCACGGCCGCGGCGCCGCTGCCGTACACCTTGACGAGCCCTTTCGCGGTGACGGCGGGGCGCTCCTGGACGTGTTCCGTGAGCCGCTGTCCGGCTCCGGTGATGGTCATGTGGGCCTCCGAAAGTCCTCCGTCCGCCCGGCCCCCGAGGTACGGCGGGCGGCGCGGTCATGCGCGTCTTTACGTGCGCACCACGCTAGGGACGGACAGGGGCCCCTCCCATCGGCCGCGCGGCCGGAGTTCGGCTGCGCCGGGCGGACCACCGCGGCGGCGACGTGCGACCTCGGACGTAGCCGCGGGTCAGCCTTTCGGCCGACCCTGCGGTGCGACGAGGCCGCTCTCGTAGGCGTAGACCACCGCCTGGGCCCGGTCGCGCAGGCCCAGCTTCGCCAGGATGCGCCCGAGGTGGGTCTTCACGGTCGCCTCGGCGAGGGTGAGCCGGTCGGCGATCTCGGCGTTCGACAGCCCGCGGGCGACGAGCACGAGCACCTCGCGCTCCCGCGCGGTGAGCAGCCCCAGCCGCTCGGGCTCGGTGCCGTCGCCCGGCGGCAGGTGTACGGCGAAGCGGTCGAGCAGCCGCCGGGTGGTGCTCGGTGCCACCACCGCGTCCCCGGCGTGCACCGCGCGGATCGCGCTCACCAGGTCGCCCGGCGGCACGTCCTTGAGCAGGAAGCCGGACGCGCCCGCGCGGAGCGCCGCGAACGCGTACTCGTCGAGGTCGAAGGTGGTGAGGATGAGCACCCGCGGCCCGGGGCCGTCCCCGGCCGGCCGCCGTGCGCAGATCCGCCGGGTGGCCTCGACGCCGTCCATGCCCGGCATCCGCACGTCCATGAGCACGACGTCGGCGGCCACCGTGCGCAGCGCCTCGACCGCGGCGGCGCCGTCCCCGGCCTCGCCGACCACCTCGATGTCCGGCTGGGCCGACAGCACCATGCGGAACCCGGCCCGCACCAGCTCCTGGTCGTCGACGAGCAGCACCCGGATCGTCATGCCGCCCTGCCCACCGGCAGCCGTGCCGTCACC
>Ga0310841_101016_pt1 | contig 13156 bp, 13 predicted proteins | sample SM_ome_9_FD_201311 | JGI IMG/M metagenome (GOLD analysis project Ga0310841, IMG submission 201311) | Sorghum-adapted microbial communities enriched on stacked mutant (SM) sorghum from Joint BioEnergy Institute, Emeryville, California... ...
CATCCCTCCCTCGGCATGGAGCTCGGTGAGCACGCCCAGAAGATCTTCCGGGACTGCGCCGAGGGCCGCCGCCCCCTCGACATCTTCGTGTTCGAGGGCACCGTCATCCAGGGCCCGGACGGCACCGGCCGCTACGACATGTTCGCCGAGCGGCCGATGAAGGACTGGGTCGCCGACCTCGCCAAGGCCGCCCAGATCGTCGTGGCGATCGGCGACTGCGCCTGCTGGGGCGGCATCCCCGCCACCGAGCCCAACCCGTCCGGCTCCACCGGCCTGCAGTTCCACAAGCGGGAGCGCGGCGGCTTCCTCGGCCCCGACTTCCGCTCCAAGATGGGCCTGCCCGTGATCAACATCCCGGGCTGCCCGGCGCACCCGGACTGGATCACCCAGGTGATCGTGGCCCTCGCCAGCGGCCGTGCCGGCGACATCGCCCTCGACGAGCTGCACCGGCCGCAGACGTTCTTCAAGACCTTCACCCAGACCGGCTGCACCCGGGTGCAGTTCTTCGAGTACAAGCAGGCCACCCCGTCGTTCGGCGACGGCACCCGCACCGGCTGCCTGTTCTACGAGTTCGGCTGCCGCGGCCCGATGACCCACTCGCCGTGCAACCGCATCCTGTGGAACCGGCAGTCGTCCAAGACCCGCGCGGGCATGCCGTGCATCGGCTGCACCGAGCCGGAGTTCCCGTTCTTCGACCTCGCCCCCGGCACGGTGTTCAAGACGCAGAAGGTCAGCGGCACCATCCCCAAGGAGATCCCCGAGGGCACCGACCACCTCACCTACATGGCCCACGCCGCCGCGGCGCAGATCGCCGCACCCCAGTGGTCCAAGGAGGACATGTTCGTCGTCTAGGCCGCGCCGGCCGCGGCCCCGCGCCGCGGCGCCACGCGACCGCGAGACGGTGTGCGGCGCGCCTGACGCGACGCGCCGGTTGAGAAAGGACTGATCGGCGATGACAGCGATCGACCTGTTCGTCAGCCCGCTGGGCCGGGTCGAGGGCGACCTCGACGTGCGGGTGACGATCGAAGACGGCGTGGTCACCTCGGCCTGGACGGAGGCCGCGATGTTCCGCGGCTTCGAGATCATCCTGCGCGGCAAGGACCCGCAGGCCGGGCTGATCGTCACCCCGCGCATCTGCGGCATCTGCGGCGGCAGCCACCTGTACAAGTCCGCCTACGCCCTGGACGTGGCGTGGCGCACCCACCTGCCGCCGAATGCCACCCTCATCCGCAACATCTGCCAGGCCTGCGAGACCCTGCAGAGCATCCCCCGCTACTTCTACGCCCTGTTCGCGATCGATTTGACCAACAAGAACTACGCGAACTCCCCGCTGTACGAGGAGGCGGTACGCCGCTTCGCCCCGTACACCGGCGAAAGCTACGCCCGCGGGGTGACGCTGTCGAACAAGCCCGTCGAGGTGTACGCGATCTTCGGCGGGCAGTGGCCGCACTCCAGCTTCATGGTCCCCGGCGGCGTCATGTGCGCCCCGACCCTGTCGGACGTCACCCGGTCGATCGCGATCCTGGAGCACTGGAAGAACGAGTGGCTCGAAAAGCAGTGGCTCGGCTGCTCGATCGAACGCTGGCTGGAGAACCGCACCTGGGAGGACGTGCTCGCCTGGGTCGACGAGAACGAGTCCCAGCACAACAGCGACCTCGGCTTCTTCATCCGGTACGCGCTCGACATCGGCCTCGACAAGTACGGCGCCGGCGTGGGCAACTACATCGCCAGCGGCACCTACTTCGAGCCGTCCAAGTACGAGAACCCCACGATCGAGGGCCGCAACGCCGCCCTGATCGGCCGCTCCGGCGTCTACGCCGGCGGGCAGTGGTTCGAGTTCGACCAGTCCCGCATCCGCGAGGACGTCACCCACTCCTTCTACGAGGGCGACCGGCCGCTGCACCCGTTCGAGGGCGAGACCCGGCCGATCGACCCCGAGCGCGGCCGGGCCCAGGGCAAGTACAGCTGGGCGAAGGCGCCCCGCTACGACGTGCCCGGCATGGGCTACATCCCGCTGGAGACCGGCCCGCTCGCCCGCCGCATCGCCGCCGGGGCGCCGAACGCCGAGCCGCACCAGGACCAGGACCCGCTGTTCGTCGACATCCTCGACAAGATCGGCCCGTCGGTGCTGGTCCGCCAGCTCGCCCGGGTGCACGAGGCGCCCAAGTACTACCAGTGGGTGCGGAATTGGCTCGACCGGATCGACCTGCACGAGCCGTTCTACACCAAGCCGGTCGAGCACCCCTCCGGCAAGGGCTTCGGCTCCACCGAGGCGGCCCGCGGCGCGCTGTCCGACTGGATCGTCATCGAGGACGGCAAGATCGCCAACTACCAGGTGATCACGCCGACCGCGTGGAACATCGGCCCGCGCGACCGCGACGAGGTGCCCGGCCCGATCGAGAAGGCGATGGTCGGCACCCCGATCAAGGACCCGGAGGACCCGGTCGAGCTCGGCCACGTCGCCCGCAGCTTCGACTCCTGCCTGGTGTGCACCGTGCACGCCTACGACGGCAGGACCGGGCGCGAGCTGAGCAGCTTCGTCATCAACGGCATGGTCTGACGAGAGGAGACGGGGGCGAGGGCATGGCAGGCGACGGCGGAGAGACCGGCCCTCAGGTGCTCGTGATCGGGTGCGGCAACCTGCTCCGCGGCGACGACGGGGTGGGCCCGATCCTGGTGCGGCACCTGTGGGAGCGGGGCATCCCGCCCGGCGCGCAGATCGTCGACGGCGGCACCGCCGGCATGGACGTCGCCTTCCGCATGCGCGGCGCCCGCCGCGTGGTGCTCGTCGACGCCGCCCGCACCGGCGCCGAGCCCGGGACCGTCTACCGGGTCCCGGGCCCGGCCGTCGCCGAACTGCCGCCGCTCGCGGGGATGAACGCCCACAGCTTCCGCTGGGACCATGCCCTCGCCTTCGCCCACTGGCTGCTCAAGGACGACTACCCGGACGATGTGACGATCTTCCTGATCGAGGCCGCGTGCCTCGATCCGGGCGCCGAGCTGTCCGCCCCGGTACGGCGCGGCATGGAGCAGGTGATCGGCATCCTCGAGGCCGAGTTCCTCGCCCCGCTCGGCGGCCCCGAGCCGGACCGCCGGGTGGAGTTCACCGCCGACGGCCACCTGTGCCTCGCCCCCCGCCTGGCCGCCCGGCACTTCCCCTCGGGCGCCGCCGCCGCGATCCGCCGGGGCGGCGAGCTGTGGCTCGTCCCCCGCCCGGCGGGGCCCGCGCGGCCCGGCGAGCTGCCGCTGGAGGACTGCACGGACGGCGGCCGCCGCCTCGCCGTCCGCGACGCGCTCGACGGCCTCACCGTCGCCGGGGTGCGCACCGCGATCTGGGACGACGCCCACGGCGCCCTGCGCATCCCCCTCACCCCGGAGGGGCGGCCCGTATGACCGAGACGACCCAGGCGGACGCCGCGGATCACGTGAAAGGGCGTGGCATGGCCGAGCGAACCACCACCGGACCGGCCCCGGGCCGCACCGCGACCGGGGGCGGCACCGAGCCGCCCGCCCGGCCGCAGCCGATCGGGGCGTTCCCGCTCCCGGCCGGGTTCCTGCTCGTGCCCCCCGGGCCGGACACCGAGCCCGCCCGGCGCGACCTGGTCGCCGGACGACTGCCCCGCACCTGGCCGGCGGCGCTGCGCGCCCACGAGCTCGCCTTCGCCGGCGACACCGACGGCGCGCTCGCCCACCTCGCCGGCGACGACCCGGTCACCCGGTACAACCGCTTCGTCATCGACCCCGACGCCGACGACCCCGCCGCGCTGCGGCAGGCGCTCGGCGAGCCGTACGGGGTGCTCGCCGACGTGGTCGCCTTCACCGTCGGCCGCGCCCCCGAGCCGCCCGCGCTCGGCGGCGCCGACGGCGAGGTCGCCGCGCTCGTGCTCGCCGCCCAGGCGAGCCACGCCCTCGGCCGTGGCGAGCCGGCCCGCGCCGTCGGCCTGCTCGAGCAGGCCGCCGGGCACGTGCCTGAGGAGGCCGCCCCGCTCGCCGGGGTGCTGCTCGGCTCCGCCGCGACCATCCGCAAGGACACCGAGGGCGCCACACCCGAGGTGATCGCCGCGCTGGAACGCGCGCTGCGCCTGGTCGACGGCACCGACCTGCGGATCGGCCGGGCCGAGCTGCACCTGGCGCTCGGGCTCGCGCTGCACCACCGGGCCGCCGAGGACCCGGCCGCCACCGGCCGTGCCGTACCCCACTACCACGCCGCGCTGCAGCTCGTCACCTGCGCCGAGGCGCCGCAGGTGTGGGCCGCGGCGCACGCCAACCTCGGCGCCGCCTACCTCACCATGCCGATGCGGCAGGCCTCCGACAGGCTCCGGGTGGCGGTCGCGATGCGGTCGCTGCGCGCCGCGCTCACCGTCTACACCCGCGAGACCCACCCGGCCGAGTGGGCGAGCACCCAGCTCAACCTCGCCAACGCCCTCGTCTACGCCCCCTCGTCCCACCAGGCCGACAACCTCGTCGAGGCGGTCGAGCTGTACGAGGAGGTGCTCGCGGTGCGCGACCGCAGGGCCGACCCGGCCGGCCGGGCCCGGGTGCTGGCCAACCAGGGCAACGCCCTGGCCCACCTCGGCATGTTCGACCCGGCCGCCGAAAAGCTCGCCGAGGCCGAGGCGCTGTTCACCGAGTGCGGCGAGGCCGAGGCGGCACGCACCGTGCGCGAGCTGCTCGACGGCGTCACCCGGCAGGCCGCCGTCGCCAGGGCGGGCGGATAGCCGTGGACCTCTACCAGCGCCAGCAGTTCGACGTGCTGCTGCTCACCGCCGCCGACCGCCTCGCCGAACGCGCCGTGCAGCGGTGCGGCGGCCACGCCGAGGCGCTGCGGCGGCTGCGCGAGGACCCCGACGGCGAGGGCGTGTGGCTGGGCGAGTTCGTCGACGCGCTGTTCGCCGAGTTCTGCCTCGACGACGCCGACGGCGCCGCGTTCGTGCTGCGCGCCCTGCCCACCCGCACGATCGCCTTCTCCGGCGAGGGCACCGTGGCCGACGTGCTGGTACGGCTCGCCAAGGCGGCCTTCGCCGACCTGCTCGCCGCCAAGGTGATCGAGGCCCTCGACCGGGCCGAGCGCTACGGATGACCGGAGAGGACGACCCGATGACCACGACCCCGCAGGCCGGACCGGCCACCACACCCGGCCCCACCGGGCCGGACATCACCGAGCTCGCCGCGCGGGTCGACGAGGCCGCGCGCCGCGTCGCCGAACTCGACGAGCCCGCGCGCAGGGCGGCCGAGGAGCTGCGGCAGGCGGTCGAGGCGGTGCACCGCGCCGGGCTCGTCACCATCGTGCGCCGCATGCGCGCCGACGACCGCGCCCGCGAGCTGCTGTTCGCCCTCGTCGACGAGCCCGAGGTGCGCATGCTGCTCATGCTCCACGGGATCATCCGCCCCGACCCGGCCACCGAGACGGCCCGCGTCCTCGCCGGGCTGCGGCCCTGGCTGCGCGAGCAGGGCGCCGACGCCGAGCTGGTCGCGGTCGAGGACGGCGTCGCCCGCGTCCGCCTCGACGGCGGCGGCCCGGCCTGCTCGGGCGCCGCCGCGGTGCTGCGCGACACGGTGGAGCGGGCGATCGTCGACGCCGTGCCCGCCGTCCACCGGGTCGAGTACGCCCCGACCCGGCCCGCGGCCACGTTCATCCCGCTCACCGCGATCCGGGCCGGCCGCCCCGACGCCCCCTCCGCCGCCGAGGGGTGGGTGCGGACCATGCCCGTCGACCAGGTGCCGCAGGGCGAGGTCACCCCGATGCGGCTCACCGCCGGGGAGAAGGAGGTGGAGGTGATCGTGGTCCGCCTCGCCGACCGGATCACCGCCTACGTCAACGCCTGCGCCCACCAGGGCCTGCCGCTGGATGCCGCGCTCGTCGACGCCGAGGACGGCACCCTCACCTGCCCCTGGCACGGCCTGTGCTACGACGCCCGCAGCGGCGAGTGCCTCAGCCTGCCCGGCGCCGCGCTGCGCCCGCTGCCGGTGCGCGTCGCCGGCGGCGAGGTGTGGATCCGGGCGACGGCCGCGGAAGGGGAGGCCGGATGAGGACGGTACGCGTCTCGGTCTCCACCGCCGCCCGCCCCGGCCCCGGCGCGCGGGGCGGGGCCGACCCGTCGGGCGGGTGGCGGCCGCACGTGTGGATCGGCGCCCCCGCCCCCGGCGGGCTCGCCCTGCCCCCGGCCCACCCGACCATGGCCTGGCTGTACGCGGTACCTGGTCGTCGCCGACTCCGGCAACCACCGGGTGCTCATCTGGCACGGCGTGCCCGAACGTGACGGCGCGCCCGCCGACGTGGTGCTCGGCCAGCCGGACGGCGAGAGCGAGGGCCCGGCCGCGGGCGGGCGCGGCCCCGAGCACGGCATGCACCTGCCCACCGGGGTGCTCGTGCACGACGGCCGGCTCGTGGTCGCCGACGCCTGGCACCACCGGGTGCTCGTCTGGGACCGGGTGCCGGAGGACTCGGGGCGGCCGCCCGACCTCGTGCTCGGCCAGCCGGATCCGTCCGCCGCCGAGCCGAACCGCGGCGGGGACTGCTCGGCCGTCACCATGTACTGGCCGTACGGCGTGGCCGTGGCGGGCGGCCGGTTCTACGTCGCCGACACCGGCAACCGGCGCGTGCTCGGCTGGTCGGGCGGCATCCCCGACTCGCCGGACCGGCCCGCCGACCTGGTGCTGGGCCAGCCCGGCCCGCAGGCCCGCGAGGAGAACCGCGGCGAGGGCGCCGGGCCGCGCAGCTTCCGCTGGCCCCACGACATCGCCGGGACCGGCGACCTGCTGCTCGTCGCCGACGCCGGGAACCACCGCGTGCTCGGCTGGCACCCCCACCCGGAGGCCGACCGGGACGCCGACCTGGTGCTCGGCCAGCCCGACTGCCACAGCACCGCCGAGTTCCCCTACGGCCCGCAGCGGCCCGACCGGCTGCGCTTCCCCTACGCCGTCTCCACCGGCCCCGACGGGGACCGGCCGCGGCTGGCGGTCGCCGACACCGCCAACAACCGCGTCCTGCTCTGGCACGACCTGCCGCGCGCGCCGGGTGACGGGCAGGCCGCGGGCCCGGCCGACGCGGTGCTCGGCCAGCCCACCTTCGCCGACGGCGGCGAAAACCGCTGGTCGGCGGTCGCCCCCGACACGCTCTGCTGGCCGTACGGCATCCGCCTGCACGGCGACCTGCTCGCCGTGGCCGACTCGGGCAACAACCGCGTCATGATCTGGAGGCGCGGATGAGCGCGACGAATCGCCGGATGTCCGGCGCGCGTCGATACGCCGGGACGGCGCGGATGCGGGTTAGGGTCGGTAGGACCCGCCCGGTTCCCATAACGCCGCAGGTCAGCTACTCTGCAGGGGCCTCCGGGCGGTCCGGATGCGGCACACATCGGCAGGCGCCCGGGAGGCGAGCATGAGCGGAACACGGACGCCTTCGGCGTTCGAGCGCCCGCCCGCCGCGCTCACCCGGCGGCGGATCACGGTCGAGGGCGTGGTGCAGGGGGTCGGGTTCCGGCCGTTCGTCTACCGCCTCGCCGCCGAGCTCGGCCTCGCCGGGTTCGTCGGCAACGACTCCCGCTCGGTGTTCATCGAGGCCCAGGGACCCGAGGCGGACGTCGAGACGCTGCTGTGGCGGCTGCGCGCCGAGGCGCCCCCGCTCGCCCGCATCACCGCGGTGCACGAGCGGGAGCTGCCCGTCGACCCGGCCGACCGCGCCTTCCGCATCGCCGAGAGCCGCGAGGCGGACGGGGCGCGCACCCTCGTCTCCCCGGACGTGGCGCCGTGCGACGACTGCGTGCGCGAGCTGTTCGACCCGGCCGACCGCCGCTACCGGCACCCGTTCATCACCTGCACCAACTGCGGCCCCCGCTTCTCCATCATCCGCGAGCTGCCCTACGACCGGGCCGCCACCACGATGGCCGCCTTCCCGATGTGCGCGGCGTGCGCCGCCGAGTACCACGACCCGCGCGACCGGCGGTTCCACGCCCAGCCGCTGTGCTGCCACGACTGCGGGCCGCGGCTGGCGTTCCACGGCACGCCGTACCGCGGGGAGCCGGTGACCGGCACCGACGCCGCGCTCGCCGCCGCGCAGCGGGCGCTCGCCGCCGGGCAGGTCGTGGCGGTGAAGGGCATCGGCGGCTACCACCTGGCCTGCCTGCCGCACAGCGACCGCGCGGTCGGGCTGCTGCGCGAGCGCAAGAACCGGTCCGGCAAGGCGTTCGCGGTCATGGCCCGCGACCTGGCGGCGGCCCGCCGCCTCGCCGAGATCGGCCCCGCCGAGGAGGCCGCGCTCACCGGCCCGGCCCGGCCGATCGTGCTGCTGCGCCGCCGCCCCGACGCCCCGGTCTCCCCGCTGGTGGCCCCGGGCAACCCGCTGATCGGCGTGATGCTGCCGAACTCGCCGCTGCACCACCTGCTGTTCGCCCCGGTGCCCGGCCACGACACCGCCGTGCCGGACGTGCTCGTGCTCACCAGCGCGAACGTCTCCGACGAGCCGATCTGCTTCGACGACGCCGACGCCCGCACCCGGCTGCCCCGCCTGGCGGACGCGGTGCTCACCCACGACCGGCCGATCCACGTGCCGTGCGACGACTCGGTGGTGCGCGTCGTCGACGACCACGAGCTGCCGATCCGCCGCTCCCGCGGCTACGCCCCGCTCCCGGTACGGCTCGGCCGCCCGGCTCCGCCGATCCTCGCCGTCGGCGGGGAGCTGAAGAACACCTTCTGCGTCACCTCCGGCGAGCACGCCTTCACCTCGGCGCACGTCGGCGACATGGGCAGCCTGGAGACGCTGCGCGCCTTCGAACGCGCCACCGGTCAGCTCACCGCCCTCTACGGGGCGGCCCCCGAGCACCTGGCCGCCGACACCCATCCCGGCTACCTCACCCGCGCCTGGGCCGAGCGCAACGCGGACGGCCGCCCGGTCCACCTCGTCCAGCACCACCACGCCCACGCCGTCTCCCTGCTGGCCGAGCACGGCAGGCTCGGCGAGCCGTGCGTCGCGGTCACCTTCGACGGCACCGGCCACGGCCTCGACGGCCAGGTGTGGGGCGGCGAGATCCTGCTGGTCGAGGCCGACGCCCACCGCTTCACCCGGGCCGCCCACCTGCGCGCCGTGCCGCTGCCGGGCGGCGACGCCGGGGTGCGCAACCCCTGCCGCATGGCGCTGTCCCACCTGGACGCGGCCGGCATCCCGTGGGAGGCGGACCTGCCGTGCGTGGCCGCCTGCACCGACGCCGAGCTGAAGGTGGTCCGCGCCCAGCTCGACCGCGGCATCGGCTGCGCCGGCTGCACGAGCATGGGGCGGCTGTTCGACGCGGTGTCCTCCCTGCTCGGGGTACGGCACCGCATCAGCTACGAGGGGCAGGCCGCGCTCGAGCTGGAGGCGCTCGCCGCCACCGCCGCCGACGCCGCCCCCGGCGACGGCACCGTGCCGCCGCTGCGCATCGCGGTCGGCGCCGACGGCGTGCTCGACCCGGCCCCGCTGCTGCACGGCCTGGTCGCCGGCCTGCGCGCCGGCGTGCCCGCGGCGGCGCTCGCGGTCGGCTTCCACCGCGCGGTCGCCGACGCGGTCACCGAGGCCGTGACCGCCATCGGCCGCGCCCACGGCGTCCGGCTCGCGGGGCTCACCGGCGGCGTGTTCCAGAACGTGCTGCTGCTGCGCGCCTGCCGCGACCGGCTGCGCGCGGCGGGCTTCGAGGTGCTCACCCACCGCGTCGTGCCCCCCAACGACGGCGGCCTCGCCCTGGGCCAGGCGGCCGTGGCGGCCCTGCGCGTGAACGCGAAGGAGGAATGACGATGTGTCTCGGCATCCCCGGAAGGATCGTCGAGGTGTGGGAGGAGAACGGCGCACGGATGGCCCGCGCCGACTTCGCCGGTGAGCTGCGCAAGGTGTGCCTCGCCTACCTCCCCGACCTGGCCGTCGGCGACCACATCCTCGCCCACGCCGGGTTCGCCCTCACCCGGCTCGACGAGCAGGAGGCCAAGGCCACCCTCGACCTGATGCGCGAGTTCGCGATCATCGACGCCCCGGCCGCCGAGCCCACCACCACGGGAGTGACCAAGTGACCGTGAACACCGCGGTACCCGAGCGGGACGAGGTCCTGCTCGACGAGACCGGCGCCAAGGACCTCGCCGCCGCCGCGCTCACCCTCGCCCGCCGCTTTGCCGCCGGGGCCACGCTGTGGTGCGTCGCCCCCGCCTGGGAGCCGCACGCCCACCACGTCGCGGTCGAGTTCGTCCACCCGGTCATCGTCGGCAAACGCGCGCTGCCCGCGGTCGCGCTCACCGGCCCCGACCCGGTCGGCCAGGCCCGCCTCGCGGTACGGCCCGGCGACGTGATCGTCGCCATCGCCGCCGCCGACGACCCGCGGGTACGGTCGATCATGCGCCGCGCCCCCGCCTGGGGCGCCACCACGCTGTGGATCGGCCACGGCCCCCGGCCCCCGGCCGGCGCCGCCGACCACGTGCTGTGGGTCGACGAGGACGACCCGCTCACCCCCGCCACCGGCCGGTTCGTGCTCCGCTACCACCTGCTGTGGGAGCTCACCCACGTCTGCTTCGAGCACCCCGGCCTGCTCACCCCCGACGCCGGCGGCGACTGCGCCGGCGGGGTGTGCGTCACCTGCTCCGACGAGGGCCGCCTCGCCGAGGTGATCGGCCCGGCCGGCGACCTCGGCGGCACCCTGGTGCGCACCGCCACCGGCGAGGAGACCGTCGACACCACCCTCGTCGGCCCGGTCGCCCCCGGCGACCTGCTGCTCGTGCACGCCGGCGCGGCGATCACCCGCCTCGACGACGAGGAGGCCACCCGATGACGACGCCGCACCCCGCCCCGCGTCCCGGCACCGCGCGGCGGGACGTCCACCGTGTACGGCCGAGCGGGAAAGGACCACGATGAGCTCGGACACCGGATTCCTCTATCCCTTCCTCGAGGCCGAGGAGCGCGACGCCGACCGGCTCCTCGCCGACCTCGCCGAGTCGGCCCGGGCGAAGGCCGCCGAGAGCGCCGCGCTGCGGCGCCGCACCCTCGCCGAGTGCGCCGGCCTGATCGAGACCGCCGCTGCCGAGATGGCCCGCCGGTTCGCCGCGGGCGGCCGCATGTACGTGTTCGGCAACGGCGGCAGCGCCACCGACGCGGCCACCCTCGCCGCCCTGTTCGCCCGGCCGCCCGCCGCCGAGGGGGTGCGGCCGCTGCCCGCCTGGTCGCTCGCCGCCGACGAGGCCGTGGTCACCGCCCTCGGCAACGACGTCGGCTTCGACCTGATCTTCTCCCGGCAGCTGATCGCCCGGGCCCGGGACGGCGACATCGCCGTGGCGCTGTCCACCAGCGGCAACTCCGCCGACCTGACCACGGCGCTCGCCGAGGCGCGCCGCCGCGGCCTGTACACGATCGGGTTCGCCGGGTACGACGGCGGCGCCTTCGCCGCCGAGGGCACGGTCGACGCCTGCTTCGTGGTGCGCTCCCAGAGCGTGCACCGCATCCAGGAGTCCCAGGCCCTGCTCGGCCACCGGCTGTGGGCCACGGTGCAGCGCCACCTCGCCGCCCGGCACAACGGGGGAGGGCCGCGATGACCAGCGAAGGCAACGGAACGACGGTGAGGCAGGACGTGGACGACAAGCACGCCACGAGCACGACGGGCGCCGCGGCCGGCGGCACGAACGGCACGGCCCCGGCCGCCGCGAACGGGCGGCGCGGGCCGAGGTTCACCGAGGACCAGGTGCTGGAGCGCATCGACGCCTTCCGGCGCCGCCGCCCCCGGCTGCACGAGGAGGTGGTCACCCTCGCCCACGGCGCGGGCGGCAAGGCCTCGGCCGCGCTCGTCGACGCGGTGTTCCTCGAGGCCTTCACGGACACCGAGCTCGACCGGCGCGGCGACGGCGCCGTGCTCGAGCTGCCCACCGGCGAACGCCTCGCGTTCAGCACCGACGCGTTCGTGGTGCACCCGCTGCGCTTCCCCGGCGGTTCCATCGGCCACCTGGCGGTGCACGGCACCGTCAACGACCTGACCATGATGGGCGCCCGCCCGCAGTGGATCTCCGCGGCGTTCGTCATCGAGGAGGGCCTGCCCGTCACCGACCTGCAGCAGATCGCCGCCGACATGGCCGAGGCGGCCCGCGCCGCCGGGGTGCGCATCGTCACCGGCGACACCAAGGTGGTCGCCTCCGGCGCCGCCGACGGCCTGTTCATCACCACCGCCGGGGTCGGCGTCATCCCGGCCGGCCGTACCCTCGCCGCCGACCGGGTACGGCCCGGCGATCGCGTGCTGCTGTCCGGCACCATGGGCGACCACGGCATGGCCGTGCTGCTCGCCCGCGGCGACCTGGGCATCGAGAGCGACATCGTCTCCGACACCGCGCCGGTCAACCACCTCGCCGAGGCCCTGCTCGAGGCCGCCCCGAACACCCGGTGGCTGCGCGACCCCACCCGCGGCGGCGTCGGCACCGTGTGCAACGAGCTCGCCCGCGACACCGGCCTGGGGGTGGTGCTCGAGGAGTCCCGGCTGCCCATCGCCCCCGGCGTGGCGGGCGCCTGCGAGATGCTCGGCATCGACCCGCTCTACGTCGCCTGCGAGGGCCGCTTCCTCGCCGTCGTGCCCGCGGACGAGGCCGACGCCGCGCTCGCCGCGCTGCGCGATCACCCGCTCGGCGCCGGGGCCGCGATCATCGGCGAGATCACCGAGCAGCCCGCCGCCACGGTGGCGCTGCGCACCGACTTCGGCGGCACCCGCATCGTGGACATGCTCGTCGGCGATCCGCTGCCGCGCATCTGCTAGCCGTACGCGAACACAAGGGGGCGTCACATGTGTCTGGGCATTCCCGGCAAGGTCGTCGAGATCGTCGACCCCGGGCAGCACCTGGCCAAGGTCGAGGTGAGCGGCGTGCGCCGCACGATCAGCGTGCGGCTCCTCGCCGACCAGCAGCTCGGCCCCGGCGACTGGGTGCTGGTGCACGTCGGCTTCGCCATGGCCAAGATCGACGAGGAGGAGGCCGCGCTCACCCTCGACGCCATGCGCAAACTCGGCCAGGCCTACCAGGACGAGCTGGAGGCGTTCGACTCCACGGCGATCGTCTAGCGGCGACCCGCGGCCCGCCGCCACCGCACCCCCCGACACCGACCACCGCCCGGAGCCGATCCGCGGCGAACCCACGCACCAAAGGAGATGCCGATGCGCTTCGTGGACGAGTT
>Ga0310841_101024_pt1 | contig 13065 bp, 9 predicted proteins | sample SM_ome_9_FD_201311 | JGI IMG/M metagenome (GOLD analysis project Ga0310841, IMG submission 201311) | Sorghum-adapted microbial communities enriched on stacked mutant (SM) sorghum from Joint BioEnergy Institute, Emeryville, California... ...
TGAGCCGGGACTCGACCCAGTACCGCCCCACGTCGTACTCCTTGGCGTAGGCGAAGCCACCGAAGGTCTGCATCGCCGTGTCGGCGGCGAAGAACGCGGCGTCGGAGGCGAGGAACTTGGCCGCGTTCGCCTGCTCGCCGCAGGGCAGCCCGTTGTCGTAGCGCCAGGCCGCCTCTCGCACCGCCAGCTCGGCCGCGCGCAGGCGCATGTGGGCCTCGGCGAGGGGGAACGAGATCCCCTGGTTCTGGCCGATCGGGCGGCCGAACACCACGCGCTCGTTCGCGTACTGGACCGCCCGGCGCAGCGCGACCTTGCCGATGCCGATGGCCTCGGCCGCGATGAGGATGCGCTCGGGGTTGAGCCCGTCGAGGATGTACTGGAAGCCGCGGCCCTCCTCGCCCACGCGGTCCTCGACGTCGACCCGGAGGTTGTCGTACCGGGTCTCGCAGGAGGCGACCGCGTTGCGGCCGATCTTGTCGATGGGCGAGACCTGCACCTCGGGCACCTGCAGGTCGGCCAGCAGCAGGGTCATCCCGTCGGTGCGCTTGGTGACCTCGGACAACGGGGTGGTCCGGGTCAGCAGCAGGACCTTCTGGGCGATGTGGGCCTTGGTCGTCCAGACCTTGCGGCCGTTGACGATGTAGTGGTCACCTTGGCGAACGGCCCGGGTCGTGATCGAGGGGGTGTCCAGCCCGGCGTCCGGCTCGGTGACGCCGAACGCCACGTGCAGCTCGCCCGACGCGACGCGCGGAAGGTACTTCCGCTTCATCTTCTCCGAGCCGTGCTTGATGACCGGGTTCATCCCGAAGATCGATATATGGATGGTGGTGGCCCCGTTCATCGCGGCCCCCGAGGCGGCCACCTCCTCCAGCACGACGGACGCCTCGGTGATGCCGCCGCCACCACCGCCGTACTCCTCCGGAATCGCGATGCCGATCCAGCCCGCCTCGGCCATCGCCTTGTAGAAGTCCCAGGGGAACTCGTGGGCGTCGTCGTGGCGCCGCCAGTAGCTGTCGTCGAAGTCCTGGCAGAGCTCCCGGATCGCGCCCCGGATGGCGGTGATGTGCTCCGGCTCCTGGAAGTCCATGGGTTCTCCTTCGCGCGGCGGACTGGCGCGGGGCCGTTACAGTGTAATCTATTATTTGATTGAGTAGTCGAGGGTGGGAGGCCGGGGAGCTCGGTGGCCATCTGGACCAGCCGCGAGGACGCGTTCGACGGCGTACCCGCCGGGGCGCGCGTCGTCGCCAACAACTGCTGCGGGACGCCGCTCACCCTCCTGTCGGCCCTGGCCGACCACGCCGAGCGCGTCGGGGGAATCGAGCTGACCGCCGGCCTGCTGCTCGGTGACCCGCCGCTGGAGCCGGCCGTGCGATCGGGGGCGCTGCGGCTGCGCAGCTGGCACGTGCACGGCGGCCTGCGGAAGCTCTTCCGCGAAGGCCTGGTCGACTACGTGCCGACGCGCCTGCTCGACGTGCCCGACGTCATGCTCACCGGGGCCGACGTGGCCCTCGTCCGGGTCAGCCCGCCCGACGCCGACGGCTACTGCAGCCTGGGGCCGTCGACGACCTTTGCCCAGGCCGCGATCGACCGGGCCCGCCTCGTGATCGCCGAGGTCGCCGAGGACGTCCCGCGCACCTGCGGCGACAGCCGGGTGCACGAGTCGCGCATCGACCGATTCGTGCGCTCCGAGCAGCCCATGCCGGAGTACGCCGCCAGCCCGGCCGACGACGTGTCGCGGGCGGTCGCGCGCCACGTGCTGGAGATCCTCCCGGACGGCGCGACCCTGCAGCTGGGCATCGGCAGCATCACCGAGGCGCTCGCGGCCGATCTCGCGGGGGAGGCCCGGTCACGCTCGTTCGGCCTCGTCGGTCTCGTCACCGAGACGATGATCCCGCTCGTCGAGGCGATCGCCGAGGCGGGGCGCGGACCCGTGCGGTCGGTCGAGCTCATGGGCGGCCGGGCCCTGATGGAGTGGGCCGACGGCAACCCGGTCGTTCAGATGCTCAGCTCGCAGCACGTCCACAACCCGATCGAGCTCGCGGCCCTGCCCACGGTGGTGTCGGTGAACAGCGCGGTCGCGGTCGACCTGCGGGGCCAGGTGGTCGCCGAGACCGTGCGCGGCTCGGTCATCGCCGGGGTCGGCGGCAGCGCCGACTTCTCCGAGGGGGCGCACCTGTCGCCGGGGGGCCTGCGGATCATCGCGATCCGGTCGACCACGCGGGACGGTTCATCGACCATCGTGCGGACGCATCATCCGGCCGACACGATCACCGCCCCCCATCACAGCGTCGACGCCGTGGTGACCGAACACGGCGTCGCCTGGCTGCGGGGACGCAGCCGACGCGAGCGCGAGGCCGCCCTCGTCGCGGTGGCCGCTCCCGAGCACCGCGCTGCCCTGCTGGACGGAGCCGCGCCGGCGGTCCGGCCGGCCTCCGCCGCTCCGGCCGCGGCCGCGCATCAGCCCTCAACGCCGAAGGACGCCCCATGACGCAACGACGCTTTGGCTGCTGGTTCGAGGAACTGCCGGTCGGCCACGTGACGCACCACGCCTTCACCCGCACGGTGACCGAGGCGGACAACGTGCTGTTCACGACCATGACGATGAACCCGCAGCCGCTGCATCTCGACGCGGAGTTCGCCGCCAGGACCGAGTTCGGCCGGCCGCTGGTGAACTCGCTGTTCACCCTCGGCCTCGTCGTCGGGATGACCGTGCCCGAGCTGACCCTCGGCACGACGATCGCCAACCTCGGCTTCTCCTCCATCGAGTTCCCCAAGCCGGTGTTCGCCGGGGACACCCTGCGCGCGGTCACCGAGGTGCTGGACGCGCGCCCGTCCAAGTCGCGTCCGGACGCGGGCATCGTGGTCTTCCGGCACGACGGCTACAACCAGCGCGACGAGCTCGTGTGCCGGGCCGTGCGGACCGCGCTCATGCGGCGGGCGCCGGTCGGCACGGAGCCGGTCGGCACGGAGCCGGTCGTCAGGGAGCCAGTCGTCAGGGAGCCAGTCGGCAGGGAGCCAGTCGGCAGGGAGCCAGTCGTCAGGGAGGAGGCGTGACCGGGGCGCCGACCGGCGGTCCCGGGCCCCTAGCCGGCGTCGTCATCGTCGACCTCACCACCATGCTCATGGGGCCCTACTGCACCATGCTGCTCGGCCAGCTGGGGGCCCGGGTCATCAAGGTCGAGCCGCCGGGGGGCGACATCCTCCGCGACATCGACGATCGTGACCGGAACCATCTCGGTCCCATCTACCTCAACATCAACCGGGGCAAGGAGTCGATCGAGCTCGATCTGCGGGATCCGGCCGACTACGACGTGTTCGCCCGGCTGGTGGCCACCGCCGACGTCGTCACGCACAACCGTCCGCCCGGCTCGGAGAAGCGGCTGCGCGTCGACTACGAGTCCCTGGCCGCGATCAACCCGCGGATCATCGTCTGCGCCATGTACGGGTTCGCGGCGAACGGACCGTACGGGCGACTGCGGGCCTACGACGACGTCGTGCAGGCCGTCTCGGGCATCGCCGCGCACCAGAGCCTGCACGGCCCGCCCCAGTACGTGCGCACGACGCTGGCCGACAAGATCACGGGTGTGCTCGCGGTCGGCACCATCACCGCGGCCCTCTACGAGCGCGAGCGGTCGGGGGTCGGACAGCTCGTCGAGGTGACCATGCTCGAGACGATGGTCCACTTCCTGCTCGCCGAGCAGCAGGGCGGATACCTCTACGACCCGCCCCGCGGTCCGGCCGGCTACGCCCGTACCAACTCCCCGCACCGGCACCCGATGCGGACCTCGGACGGCCTCATCAGCCTGCTGCCCACCACCGACGCCCACTGGCACGCGGTGTTCCGCGTGCTCGGCCGCCCGGATCTCATCGACGATCCTCGGTTCTCGTCCATCACGGGCCGGACCGAGAACATCGACGAGCTTTACGAGTGGATGGGCTCGGCCATCGCCCAGCGGCCGACGGCCGAGCTGCTGGCCCAGCTTCAGGAGGCGGGCGTGCCGGCGTCTCACGTCAACACCATCGAGGACCTGTTCCGCGACCCGCACCTTACGGCGACCGGGTACTTCGAGAACGTCGTGCACCCCGAGGCGGGGGCGCTGCGCCAGCCCGGGCCCTCGTTCCGCTTCTCCCGGACCGGGCAGCCCTTCCTGGGGCCGGCGCCGGCGTTGAACCACGACGGCGACCGTCTGCGCGCCGAGTTCGGCCTCGACCCGGACGGGCCGGCGCCGAGTGAGTAGACCTAGGTAGATATGTAGCCGCGCGCCCAGAACGGGCCGCTCTCCGACACTGTTCGGGACACACACCGCCAGCGCCACCTCGCCGAGGTCGGTCCGGTCGACCGCGGCGAGGTGGCGCTCGGGTACGCACGCCCCATCCGGACGGGCCGGACCGCCCCAAGTGGACAGACAAACCGAAAAGGCTGGTTCCGGGAACCAGCCCCGGAACCAGCCTTTCGGAGGGGGTGCCCAGAAACGCTGTCAGTCCATGAACCCGATCTGCTTGCGCGGGTCGACCCGGACGTCGATGAGCAGCGGGCCGGTGCGGTTCTCGAGGGCGGCCTTCACCTCGGTGAGGTCGTCGAGCGACCGGACGGTGACGCCCCGACCGCCCAGGGCGGTCGCCAGCTCGGCGAAGGACGGCCAGTTGAACCGGGACAGCTCGGTCGACTCGATCCGCCCGATGCGCTGCTTGATCACGTGGTACTCGGAACCGTAGGCGTTGTCGTTGAGGACGACGACGATGAGGTTCTGGCCGAGCCGGACCGCGGTGTTGAACTCGTTGAGGCTCATCATGAAGCAGCCGTCGCCCAGGACGAGCACGGTCGGCCAGTCGGGCTTGGCCGCCGCCACGCCCACGGCGGCGCCGACGGCGAGACCGATCGACCCGAAGGCGAGCGGCTGGAGGAAGCCGCGGGGCTCGTACGCGTTGAGGTACCGCATCGGCGCCATGACGAAGCGGCCGCCGTCGGTGAGGACGTTGCGCTCGGCCGGCAGCAACCGGTCAAGGTGGACGACGAACGAGCGCAGGTCGACCGTCCCGTCGCCGGAGTGGTCCTCGAACTCGTCGAACGGGTTGTACGAGGCGATCTTCGCGGCCAACTCGGGCGACCGGAACGTGGACGGGGTGTGGTTGGCCTCGGCCAGCATCTGGTTCATCAGCTCGGCCACGGCCTTGGCGTCCCCGATCACCTCGACGGTGGCCGGGAAGGCCTTGCTGACGTGACGTGGTTCGATATCGACCTGGATGATGGTCTTCCCGTCCAGCATGGCGCCCATGCTGGCCGTGTAGATGTTGAGGCCAGCCCCGAACGCGATGACGCAGTCGGCCTGGCTGATGATCTCGCCGCCCACGGTGGAGGACATCGTGCCGTGGACGCCGAGGTCGAACGGGTCGCCCCGGAAGAAGCCCTTGGCCTTCAGCGTCGTGGCCACGGGAGCGCCGATGCGCTCGGCGAGCGTCAGCAGCTCGCTGCGGGCGTCGGCGAGCATGGCGCCCCAGCCGGCCAGGACGAGGGGCCGCTGGGCGGAGGCCAGCACACCGAGGGCCCGGTCCACCGCCTCCGGGTCGGGCGTCACCCGCTGCCGTGGCGGCGGCGTCACCTTGCGGGGTGTGTAGTCGATGTCGTACGCGTCCATGACGTCGGACGGCACGTTGAGCACGACGGGGCGCCGCTCCACCCAGGCCTGCCGGATCGCCCGGTCCAGCTCGTCGAGCGCGGTCGCGGGATCGAACACGTCGACGAGCCCGGCGCCACTGGCCAGCACGAACGGGGGCTGGTCGACGAACTGCAGGTTGTGCCGGTCGTTCCGGCGGGTGTCCGAGGCCACGATGAGCATCGGCGTGTGGCTGCGGACGCCCTCGATGATCGAGGTGATCGCGTTGGTGAACCCGGGGCCGTGGCTGACGGTTGCCACGCCCAGACGTCCACTGCGATGGCTGTAGCCCAGGGCGCCCTGGATCGCGCCCTCCTCCCGTACGTTCTTCACGTACGTCGCGCCGGCCTGCTGGGTGAACTCGTCCACGAACAGCAGGTTTCCGCCGCCGAGGACTCCGAACAGCGTGGAGACCCCGTAGTCCTGAGCCAGCGCTCGCGCCAGTGCCCGGCTGACTTTCATCCTCTGCCCTTTCGCTTCCGTCACGATGTGGCCACCTCGACCCCACGGGCCGAACCCTCGCGGGTCCGGCCCGGCGCCCCTACGGACACGGCCCCTTACGGACCGTGCCCGGCGACCTCGCGGGTCCGTGCCCGGCCGTCCTTGCCTCGGCCGACCCGATCCCCCGCAGCGGAGGCCACGGGAGCGACGGTGCCGGCGACGCCGATGCAGAGCGCGTCCGGCACCGGCGACGGAACGAGTCCGACCGTCACGGGGAACTCCCTTCCGGTGCCGCTACCCGAGCCGATGTGAGTCCGGGCGAGTCGCGCCGCCAGTGGATTGCTCAACAGTACATTCTTTTATAACATTGCGCAATGAACGGCCGCAGGGGATGAGGACCCGATCCGGGTGGCCTCGGGTGTCGAGAGCTGCGTGGGGAGGGTTCGGCCCTCGTGGGCACCGCACCCGCGATCGATCGCCTGTGGCGCGGGTTACAGATTAATCATTTGTAGGATGCGGGCGCCAGGGTTGCGCGCCGTTACGCATGGGCTGTCACGAAGGAGCCTCAGTGCTCGACTACACCGAGCCGGAGCGCGTCACCCGGCTCCGCACCGAGCTTCGCGACCTCATACGGGAGCTGATCCCGCCGGGCTTTCTGGGCGCGTTCACGCATGACCCGGCGGACTTCGAGCTCGCCCAACGGTTCTGCCGCGAACTCGGTCGGCGCCGGCTGCTCACCCTGGCGTGGCCGCGCCGCTACGGCGGGGCGGATGCCGACATCTGGCAGCAGGCCGCCCTGCGCGAGGAGATGTGGGCGGCGCACGAGCCGCGGGGCGCCCAGTACATGGGGCTCAACTGGGTGGGGCCGGCGATCATGCGCCACGGCACCGAGGAGCAGCGGGCGCGTCACCTGCCGCCCATCGCCGCCGGCACCGTCGTGTGGTGCCAGGGCTTCAGCGAGCCCGAGGCCGGCTCCGACCTGCCCGCGCTCCGGACCCGGGCCACCCGCGTCGACGGCGGGTGGCTGATCAACGGGCAGAAGGTCTGGACCTCGTACGCCGGCATGGCCCAGTGGTGCTTTCTGCTCGCCCGGGTGGGCACGGCGGCGGACCGGCGGGACGGGATCACCGTCTTCCTGGTCGACATGGCCCAGCCCGGCATCGAGGTGCGGCCCATCTCGTCGATGCTCGGCCCCCACCACCTCAACGAGGTCTACTTCGACGACGTGTGGGTGCCGGACTCCGAGGTGCTCGGCGAGGTCGGGCACGGCTGGACCATCGTCACGGAGGTCCTGCGGTTCGAGCGGATCGGCATCGCCCGGTACGCCCGCTGCGAGAAGCTGCTGCGCGCGGCGCCGGCCGCGCTGGGCGACGCCTGGGACCGGCTGCCGGCGTCGCTGCGCGAGCGCTGGGCGCTCGCCCTCGTCCACACCCGCCAGGCCCGGCTGCTCGCCTACCGGGTGCTCGCCCACGCCGAGAACGGTTCACCGGAACCCCTGGCGGCCGCCCTGTACCGCATCGCGGTCACGACCCTGGATCAGGAGGTCGCGGAGGTGCTCATGGAGATAGTGGGCAACCGGGGACTCGGCACGAACGACATGCAGGTCGAAAACGACCGGCTGGTGGAGTTCGTGCGCGAGGTCGAGGACCACTGGCGCTACGCGCAGGCGTCGACAGTGGCCTCCGGGACCCTCGAGATGAACAAGCAGGTCGTCGCGCGCGCGGTGCTGTCGTGAACGGCAACCTGGCGTCCGAAGCGGTCGAGTTCGGGGCCGTGGTCCGCGAGAGCATCGAGGCGGCCGGCGGGATCGATGTGCTGCGCCGGTGCGTGGCCGATCCGGCGGCGCGGAGCGAGGCCGGGGCGGTGCTCGACCGCCTGGGCCTGTGGGACGTACGTCCGCTCGAGGGACCGCTCGAGCTCGAGGTGGCCGCCGCGGCCTGCCGGGCCGCCGGCGCCTTCGCCTTCCCGTACCCCGTGGTCGAGCGGCTGGTGGGCGGCGGCGGGGCGGTCGCCCTGGTCGCCGAGCATGGCCCCCGGGTGGTCATGCACCTCGACCTGCCGCTCGGCTGGCGGGGGGTGGACCTGCGGGGGCGGCGGTACCGGGTCCAGCCCGCCACGGATCGGCTGCTCGGCACCCAGCTCGCCCCGTTCGGGGTGGAGGCGCTCGCCGAGCCGGCGGACGGGGACGAGCCGCGGGTCGCGGCCGTCGCGGTCGCCCTGCACGCCTGGTGGCTGCTGGGGTTGCTGGAGACGGCGCTCGCCGACACCGTCCGCTACAGCCAGGAGCGCGTGCAGTTCGGGCGGCCGATCGCCCGGTTCCAGGCGAACGGCTTCCGGCTGGCCGACATGACCCTGGCCGTCCACGGGCTGGCGGAGCTGGGCAAGTACACGCTGTGGTCGCTGGCGAACGAGGCCGACCAGGCCAGCGCGCTCGTCGATGCGTTGGGCCTGCGCGTGGCCGCCCTGGACGCGGCGGAGATCGTGCTGCGCGGGGCTCACCAGCTCCACGGCGCCATGGGCTTCACCGACGAGGTGGCCGTGTCCTGGCTGTCGCGGGCGAGCCAGGCCGTGCGACGGCTGCCCGAGGACCGGCAGCGCAGTCTGGCGACGCTGGTCGATCTCGTGGAGACCGTCGGCTTCGCCGAGCTGGGCCGGCTCGGGTCCGCCCGCAACAACGCCGTGCGGCAGTGGGTCGCATCGGTCACGGGACGGTAGCGATATAAACTAAACTTTGCATGGAAAATCCGCGGGCGACAGGATGAGGTGCAGCGTTGGCCGAGGCCACGAAACGACATGCGGGTCCGCGAATCGGCATGTCTCCGCGCATCGCCGAGGCCATTGCCGCCGACCTTCGTCAGCGCATTCTGCGCAGCGACAAGACCGACGTTCCGCTGCCCCGGCAGGAGGACCTGATCAAGGAGTACGGGGTCAGCGGGCCGTCGCTGCGCGAGGCGCTGCGCATCCTCGAGGCGGAGGGCATGATCACCGTACGCCGGGGCAAGCTCGGGGGTGCCTACGTGCACAAGCCCGACTGGGCCTCGGCGTCGTTCGCGCTCGCGCTGTCGCTGCAGGGGCAGGGCGTCCGCGTGGCCGACCTGGCCGAGTGCCTGCTCCTCCTCGAGCCGATGGCGATGGCGATGTGCGCGTCCTACGAGGACCGGCACAAGACCCTCGTGCCCAAGCTCCGGGCGAACCTCGCGGAGACGGAAAGCCTGATCGGGAAGGGACAGTTCTACTCGGCCGAGGCGCGCGAGTTCCACGACATCGTGGTGACCGGCGTGCAGAACCAGACGCTGCGGTTGCTGATTCGCACGCTCGTCGCCATCTGGTCGATTCAGGAACGCACCTGGGCGGAGATGGTGAACGCGACCGCCCAGTATCCCGATGAGGAGCGGCAGCGCGAGTCGTACCGCACCCACGTGGCGATCCTCAAGCTCATCGAGGAGGGCGACGCCGACGGCGTGCAGCGGCTGGCCGCCGCGCACCTGAAGGCGACCCAGGCCATCGTGCTCGAGCGGTTCGGCGACGAGGTGGTCGACTCGTCGTCCCTCGCCGCGGTCCGGGCGTTCAAGAGCCTCTGAGCGTTCAGGCGCCGGCCACCACGGCGTTCCCGAACCGTTCGCGGAAGAGAAGTTCCCGGTCTCTTGGCGGACGCCAGGAGTCTCTGCCGGAGGGCTCCGGCTGCCCGTTTCCTGGCCGGTCCGCGTCGCGGAGGAGGGGACGGGGCCGGCGCGCTAGTCGCGCAGTCGCTCGTCGCCCGCGGCCGCGTCGGCCGTCACCCAGTCCGTGATCGGCTCGTACACCGTCGCGTAGACCTCGCTCGCCATCGCCTCGGACACCTCCAGGCCGGACTTGAGCGCGCGGCGCAGGGCGCGCATGGCCTCGGCCGGGTCGCCCTCGATCTCGTAGATGGCGAGGTACCGGAACCCGGGCAGCGGTGCGAACTGGGCGTCCGACCGGTGGTACCGCCGGGCCCGGACGAAGCCGGGAATGGCCACGACATCCTTGAGGTGCCGCTCCGTGTACCAGGTGTTGTACTCGTCCTCCCGACCCTCGACCGGGTTGGTGTGGACGACGAAGACGGATGTGGCCACGGGCGCTCCGTAAGGTTTCCCGGCGTTGACGTTCCTGTAAAAGATTACTAGGGTAATCACCACTCCGCCGCGGGGCCCTCGTGCCGACGACCGGGCGGCGACGCGAGGAACGTGGACCCGAGAAGCGTGGTATCCGTTTCCGACCTCCGTAATCCGTGATCCCGGTCTCGCTGTTCGCCGACAGGCCGACGCGCCGTCCGTCCCGGACCCGAACGCCGGGCGGCGGTCACGCCGGGCGGCGTGATGGATCGGAAGGAGGACTCCTCGATGGGAATGGCGACGAGGAGGGTCACCGCCGCGACCGCGGCACTCGTCCTGATGGCAGCGGGCTGTGGCGGCAGCGACACGCCCGCGGCCGGGCCCACGGAGTCCGTCTCCGCCGAGTGGCAGGCCGTCATCGAGGCCGCCAAGGCCGAGGGCACCGTGGTGTGGTACTCGCAGGCGCCCCCGGCCTCCCGGGAGGCGCTCAAGGCCGCGTTCGAGGCCCGGTATCCCGAGATCACCGTCGAGATCCGGGCGCTCAACCAGGCCGAGATCGAGGCCGCGCTGCAGGTCGAGCACGACACGGGAACGCCCGGCGCTGACGTGGTCACTACCGTCAACTACGGCTGGGTGACCGAACGGCTCGGCCAGGACGGCTGGTTCACCGAGCTGGCCGGACCGTCGATCGCCGCCGATGAATGGATCGACAGCGGCTACATCCTCGACGACAAGGTCGTCCTGGCGCCCCTGGGTCTGGTCTCGATCGGCTGGAACACGCAACTGTTCCCCGAGGGCATCTCCTCCTACGAGGACCTGTTGGACCCGCGGCTGGGCGACGGCGCCATCGGCATCGTGGGGCCCGAGCCCGCCCTGCTCGCGGACTTCTGGACGTTCATCGAGGAGAATCACGTTCCGAACTTCGTCGAGCGATTCGCCGCGCAGAAGCCGGCGTTCTACCGCAGCGCCGCCCTGATCAACGAGGCGGTCGCCGCGGGCGAGGTCGCGGTGGGCGCGTTCACCACGGCGGTCGACATGGTCAACCTGCAGGAGCAGGGAGCACCCATCGACTTCCTGATTCCGGACCCGGCGTGGACCGCCCAGAACCTCGTCTACATCGTGGAGTCGGCGGGCCACCCCAACGCGGCCCAGCTCTTCGTCGACTTCTTCGCCTCGCCCGAGGGCCAGCGAGCCGCCGCCAAGTACGGCGCGACTCCGCTCTCCGCGGTAGCCCCGGAGACCCTCGGTGGCAATTCCCGGATCGTATTGACGAACCTCGACCGCATCCTCGAGCCCGGGTGGGCGGAGGACTTCGCGGCGAGATGGCGCCAGATCTACGAGTAGCCGCCACTGAGGCGTAGCAGGCAGCTACGAGCAGTCGGCATCTACGAGTGGTCGGCGCGCCGACCCGCCCAGTCGGAGGAGGGCGATCGTGAGCATCAGTACTGCCGCCGGGACCGTGTCGGCGACGGCGGACACCGGTCCCGAACCGGTCGGAGGCGACCGCGGGTACGCGGCGCGGGCCCGGCTGCGCGAGTGGGTCAAGCGCCACGGGCTGGCCGTCGGGCTTCTGCTGATCCTGTCGTACCTGGTCGTCTTCCCGTTGCTGTGGCTGCAGGTCCTCGCGCTCGGGGAGGACGGCCGGGCTTACCGCCAGGCGCTCAACCTGCCCGACATCGGGGAGACCCTGCTCACCACGGTGCTGCTGGGGCTGGGGTCGCTGGTCATCTCGGTCGTGCTCGGCACGTTGCTCGCCTGGTTCGCCATGCGGTTGCCGCCTCGGCTGAGCTGGCTGTCGATGATCCCGATGCTGCCCATGGTGCTGCCCGCGGTGGCGTTCGTCGTGGGTTGGGCGTTCCTGTTCTCGCCCCAGGTCGGGTACGTGAACATCCTCCTGCGGATGCTGCCGTTCATCGATGTTCCGCGTCCCGCCGTGGGGCTGCCGGCCGGTCCGCTCAACATTTACTCAGTGACCGGTGTCGTTATCGTGACCGGCATTCAACTGGTGCCGCTCATCTATCTGTTCGTGCAGTCGAGCCTGCGCCAGCTGAACTACGAGAGCATCGAGGCGTCGTCGGTGGCCGGCGCGGGTCCGGTGCGCACCTTCATCTCGGTCGTCATCCCGCTGCTACGGCCCGCGCTCGTCTACTCGGGCGCCTTCGGGATGCTGCTCGGCCTGGGCCAGCTCACGGCCCCGCAGTTCCTGGGTTCCCGCGAGGGCATCCGCGTGCTCGCCACCGAGGTGTACCGCTTCGGTGGCGAGTCGCCGGCGGACTACCCGCTCGCCGCGGCCGTGGGGTCGCCGCTGCTCATCGCCGGCATCGTGTTCATCGTGGTGCAGCGCATCCTGCTGCGGCAGGACTTCCGCTTCGTCTCCGTGGGCGCGAAGGGCGCCTCGCGGCCGTTGAAGCCGTCCCGGCTCGCGGCCCCGGTGATCGTCGTGTACGGCCTGCTCACGCTCGTCCTGCCGTTCATCGCGCTGTTCCTCGTGGCGCTGTCCCGGTTCTGGACGGCGCAGATCGACTTCACCAAGCTGACCTTCGCCAACTTCGAGAAGGCCTTCAACGATCCCGGGTTCATGAAGGCGCTCACGACGAGCATCACCACGTCGTTGGGCGCCATGGCGATCGTCCTGCCGCTCGGCTACCTCATCGCCGACGTGCTCTACCGGCGCCGGGGCAGCCGGGTGGCGCGGGCCATCATCGACGTCATCATCCAGATCCCGCTGGGCGTGCCGTCGATCCTGTTCGGCCTGGGCTTCCTCTACGTGTACCTGGGCAACCCGTTCATGCTGTACGGCACGCGCACGCTGGTCATCATCACGTACGTCGTGCTCGTGCTGCCGTTCGCCGTGCGACTCCTGCTCACGGCCCGCATGTCGATCGGACCGGCCTACG
>Ga0310841_101028_pt1 | contig 13042 bp, 9 predicted proteins | sample SM_ome_9_FD_201311 | JGI IMG/M metagenome (GOLD analysis project Ga0310841, IMG submission 201311) | Sorghum-adapted microbial communities enriched on stacked mutant (SM) sorghum from Joint BioEnergy Institute, Emeryville, California... ...
GCCAGTGGGCCGCCACCCCACCAGCCACCTTCACCGCCGGCACCGCCACCCTGGCCGTCCTGGCCGCCCTCGCCAGCACCCTCCCACCAGCCACCTACGCCGCCAACCGCGACCCCGTCCGCGTCCTGCGCACCCCCTGACCGCGCGGCCCGCCCAATACCTCCTCGCGAGGGGCGTCCGGTTAGGCTCAGGCCAAGGCACCCCAAACGCCTGAGGCCCGTACTCGATGGGTAAATCTTGTCTCAAGATTCGGTCCTTCTCCCGCCAAGATCCGAGGCTCCGCGCGGCACGATGGGTTACTGTCAGGCGCACCGATCCGAACAAGAAATTCAGGAGGTTGGAATGGGGCGGCGGCGTGTGGCCAAGGCCCGAAGGGGCGCAGTGGCGGTTCTGGCAGGGGTGGCGCTGGCTTTGGGGGCAGCACCATCGGCTATGGCTTATACAGAGTGGACCGTGGGACGCGCTTGGTGTGACGCGGGGCAGCAATGGATTCTTTCCAGTGAGAGTGTTGGCTACACCTACCATTACTCGACCTCGGCCACTGGAAATCACAAGTCGTGGTATAAGGGGTGGGTCGACTACCCGAACCCGCGTCGCGCCACCTGGACTGGGCATCTTGATGCGAGCCACAAGATCACTAACTCGGGTGGTCCTGCCACGCTCTGGTACAAGCACCGGTACTGCGCGGGGTCACGATGGTCAGTGGGGGTTTAAGCCCCGTCGGGAAGGTGCTCGGGACGTCAATCGCTGTATTATTGCTTGCGGCATGCTCGACCGCAGATAATCCCAAGAGTCCAACGCAGGTGGGGGACGGCGTGCCGGTCGAGCAAAGAAGTGAGTTGAGAGATCTCGCTGAAATGCTCGACATCACCCATCCCCCAGAGGTGGAGGTGATTCGCGAGATTTCTCCGGGTGAGAGCCAGAAGGTCTACGAAGATTGCTTGCAGGCGGCGGGCTGGAAGCAACATCCAGATGGGTCCTTCGAGTATCCGGCAGAGCAGGAAGCTGCTTTCAATCTCGCCTCGTATATCTGCACGGCCCAGTACCCTATCGCGCCACGCTATCTGCAGCCGCTGACGGACGAGCAGTACACTCTAGTCTACGACCACCTCGTCAATGAGTGGATTCCTTGTGTGGAGTCCTACGGACTGACGGTCGCCGAACCGCCCACTCGGGAACGCTACCTGGCCGCTCCCACCGAAGCCTGGTCACCTCAGGCGGATGTCGAGCAGCAGGTCGCTCGGTTGATTAGCCAAGGAACGTTCACGTCGTTCCAAGACTTCTATAAGGCGTGTCCTGCTGCGCCTTCGAACGAAGAGTTGTACGGCGCCGGATAGCTTATGTGCCGTTGCGGTCCCGTACGACAGAGGGCGACTACCCGTCAGAGTCCCTTCCGGCCCGCGTGACCACCGCAGGCCGCAGCATGCGACAGGCGCTGAGAGCAGCCTTGACGCGCCTAGGGCAGGGCTGCTCCGAGGGCACGATCCGGACGTCTTGCAGCGTCGATGCCGGGCCAGCCCTACGTCTCGCGGCGAGGCCGCGGTCACGGCAGGCGCGCTGGGCATCTTGGCGACGAGTTACTGACCGATTCTAGCCACGAGGGATTTCACGACCACGGCGGTACACCCCAATGTACCGAGCGCGGTAGACCTCTGTATCGGCTCGCCGCGGACCGGTCACCGCGAGGGACCAGACACCTCGCGTGGGGCACCTTGGTGCAGGGCATGACGTTGGGCTTGTCCCTCGCTGGCTCTGAGCCTGTTCCTGTCGACGTTCGCCTTCTGCTCGAAGGAGGTGGGGGGCGGCGCTGAGTCGTCGGGCAAGTCGGCTCTGGTGCCTGGCTGCGTCTGGTTCCTTCGCAGAGGGACCGGTCGGGCGTGGCTCGGTGGGCGGGATGTCGTGGGCGGCGCGCCAGATGGCGAGGTCGGCGATGAGGTGGTCGTCGACGTCGGGCGGCAGGGCGCGTCGCCAGGGGTTGCGGTCGGCCGCGCCGCCCTGGTGGGCCTCGTGGGCGACTCGTTGCTTGAGGTCGTCGATGCGGTGGGTGAGCCGGTCCAGGTAGTCGTTCGTCTCCGGCTGTTGCCGTAGGGCGGGTGGGACGTCGGGTAGCCAGGGCAGGGGTGCGTCCCGGTGCGACGGTGGGGTGGTCCCGACGATGCGCCAGAGTAGGGCGGCGGCGGGGTCGTCGGCCTCGGTCAGGCTGGTCTTGCCGCGGTACCAGGTCGCCTGCTCGATCACTGTCCTCGGTGCCTGCCCGTTGACCCAGCGCAGCGCGAGCTGGCCGCGCAGGTGCGGGTAGGCCGGCTGCTGGGTGAGGCCGGGCAGCGACCGGTCGAGAGCGCCGTCCAGGGCGGCCATCCGCTCCTGGCCGAGGTGTTGCTGGGCCAGGACGACCAGGGCGTCCTGGTAGGCCAGCACCGCGTGCTGCAGCAGCTGGGCGGCCTCGCCTTGCTCCACAGTCGTGGCGGACAGGGCGCGGCCGTCGCGGGCCAGGATGTCGGTGAGCACCTGCCGGGGGTCGGCGGAGGCTTCTTGCACCTCGGGGCCGACGCCGTCCGGGGACGGCGCGGGTGCGCCGAGGTAGAGGTGGTTGGTCTGCCGGCCCCGGGAGAGCGCGACGTACAGGCCCTGACGCGACTCTGCCCCCGTGAGGACGGTGTGGGTGGTGTCGACGGTGGCGCCTTGGGCGCCGTGGATGGTGCTGGCGTACCCCAGCTGCACGTGCTGGTCCACGTACCCGGCGGGCAGGGTGACGTGAGCAGGCTTGCTCCTGCGCCCGTCGCGGTGCCGTTGGACCGAGACGGACCCGTCGCGGTGGACGGTCAGGAGGCGCCATCGGGGCTCTTCGCAGATGAGGGTGTAGTCGGCGCTGGCGCGTCGGTCCGGGGGTAGGTGTCGAGGTCTTCCGAAGATGGAGGTTCCTACACACAGCCATCCGAAAGACCTCGACGTGCCCGACGCTACCTTCACGCGCCCTGACCTGACGACCTTCACCCGTCTGGACGGCCTCGGTCTGGAGGTCACGGGCCAGCTGCTCGAGCCCGATCGCGCCGTGCTCGCCTGCCGGGTGGTCGAGCCGGATGACTGGTGCCGGCGGTGCGGCTGCCAGGGCACCCCCCGGGACACCGTGACACGGGAGCTGGCGCACGAGCCGTTCGGGTGGCGCCCCACGACCCTGCTGGTCACGGTGCGCCGCTACAGGTGCACCGAGTGCGCGCATGTGTGGCGTCAGGACACCACCGCAGCGGCGCAGCCACGGGCCAAGATCTCCCGCGCCGGCCTGCGGTGGGCACTGGTCGGCATCGTGGTCCAGCACCTGTCCATGGCCCGCGTCGCCGAAGGGCTGGCGGTGTCCTGGAACACGGCCAACGACGCGGTCCTGGCCGAAGGCAGGCGCCTGCTGATCGCCGACCCCGCCCGCCTGGACGGCGTCCGCGTGGTCGGGGTCGATGAGCATGCCTGGCGGCACACGAGGAAGGGTGACAAGTACGTCACCGTGGTCATCGACCTCACCCCCCGGTCCGGGATGGCACTGGTCCCTCCCGGCTGCTGGCGATGCTCGAGGGCCGCTCGAAGAAGGCGTTCAAGGACTGGCTGGGCGACCGGGACCAGACCTGGCGGAGGGGGATCGAGGTCGTCGCGATGGACGGCTTCGCCGGCTTCAAGACCGCCACCACCGAGGAACTGCCGGACGCGGTCACGGTGATGGACCCCTTCCACGTCGTCCGCCTCGCCGGCGACGCGCTGAACGAGTGCCGCCGCCGCGTCCAGCAGGAGTTGCACGGCCACCGCGGCCGCAAGGGCGACCCTCTCTACACCGCGCGACGGACCCTGCACACCGGCGCCGACCTGCTCACCGACCGCCAGCACGAGCGCCTCGAATCGCTCTTCACCGGCGATCGGCACATTCAGGTCGAGTGCACCTGGGGCATCTACCAGCGGCTCATCTCCGCCTACCGGGACCCCGACCGGACCGCTGGTCGCGTCGAGATGAGCTCCGTGATCAACGCCCTCGCCGACGGCGTGCCCAAGGCGTAGGTCGAGCTACGCAAGCTCGGCCGCACCCTGGCCAGACGCGTCTGCGACGTCCTGGCCTACTTCGACCGACCACGCACCAGCAACGGACCCACAGAAGCCGTAAATGGTCGCCTTGAGCATCTACGTGGCCTGGCCCTCGGCTTCCGCAACCTGACCAACTACATCGCCCGGGCACTCCTCGAGGCCGGCGGATTCAGGCCCCAACTACACCCTGAATTGTGAAGAGCCAAGAATCCCTAGACTGAAACCGCTCACTCTTCGACCGCCGAAACCGCTCAGTCTTCGAGCGCCGTCGACACCAGCCAGGCGTGCCGATGCCTGAAGTTCGTTACGGGAACTCTTCACCTTGACATCCAATAGCTGCCCTTGTCCCCGGCCCGCGACTGGGACCACGGGAGTGTCCGACTAACGGTGTAAGTGGCGTTTTCATGGTCAGCGGTCCTGCGCCGTGGGCATGCGGTCGGCGAAGGTGATGGCGAAGGCGTTCAGGGCCGGCTTCCACCGCATGGCCCATCGTGTCTGGCCGGTGCCTTTGGGGTCCAGCGATCTGGTGACCAGGTACAGCGTCTTCATCGCCGAGGCCTCGTTCGGGAAGTGTCCGCGGGCTCGGACCGCGCGCCGGTAGCGGGCGTTGAGCGACTCGATCGCGTTGGTCGAGCAGATGACCTTGCGGATCTCCACGTCGTAGTCCAGGAACGGGATGAACTCAGACCAGGCGTTCTCCCACAGCGTCTTGATCGCGGGGTAGGGCTTGCCCCACTTCTCGGCGAACTCCTCATACCGGTCCCGGGCCGCCGCTGCGGTCGGCGCGGTGTAGATCGGTTTCAAGTCGCGGCTGATCTGGTCCCAGTACTTCCTGCTCGCATAGCGGAAGGTGTTGCGGATCAGGTGGATGATGCAGGTCTGCACGATCGCCTCGGGGAAGACCGCGTTCACGCTGTCCGGCAGCCCCTTCAGGCCGTCGCACACGACGAAGAAGAGGTCCTTGACGCCGCGGTTGCGCAGCTCGGTCAGCACCGCGAGCCAGTACTTGGCCGACTCTCCGTCACCGTCACCGGCCCACATGCCCAGGATGTCCTTGTGCCCGTCGAGGTCGACCCCGATCGCGGCGTAGAACGGGCGGTTGCGGACCTGGCCGTCGCGGACCTTGACCACGATCGCGTCGATGAAGACCGCGGCGTAGACCCGCTCCAACGGGCGCGCCCACCAGGCTTGCATCTCCTCGATCACCCGGTCGGTGATCCGCGAGATCGTGTCCTTGGACACGCTGGCTCCGTAGACCTCGGACAGGTGAGCGGAGATCTCCCCGGTGGTCAGGCCCTTGGCGTACAGCGACAGGACCAGCTCGTCCAGGTCGGACAGGCGCCGTTGGCGCTTCTTGACCAGCTGCGGTTCGAAGGTGCCGTCCCGGTCCCGCGGCACCGTCACCTCCACCGGGCCGCAGTTGTCGGTCAGCACGGTCTTGGTCCGTGTGCCATTGCGGGAGTTGCCGCGGTTGCGGCCCTCCGGGGCGTGCTTGTCATAGCCCAGGTGCTCGGACAGCTCCTCATCCAGCGCCGTCTCGATGACGGTCTTGGTCAGTGCCTTCAGCAGCCCGTCGGGGCCGGTCAGCGCCACGCCGGCGTCCTTGGCCTGGCGGACCATCTGCTGGATGACAGCCATCTCGGCAGCCGTCAGCTCCCGGTCCGCTCCAGCCTCGGGGATCACCCCGAACGCCTTACCGCCGGTGTCCTGCTGCTCGAGCAGGCCCGGTTCCTGGTCCTCGTTCTTCTCCGGTGAAGGTGGACTCACAGCCACCAGTGTCTCGGTCATCTCGACCCTCCTGCCCCAACCGGGGCGATAGGGCCACTTACACCGTTAGAGCGATAGACCCGGGACCACCGCCAAGTTGGGGGTCGACGTCGAGTTGAGCCTGATGGCCCGCAGGACTGGGGTTAGGTGGCTCTCCGTACTTGAGCGGGGTGCCCGGTAGGTGATCGGGCTCGTGGCCCCGACATGCTGTTGGTCTCTCACCACCGACAGCAACGAGGCCACGAGCATGGACGACGGTACGGCAGTACTTCTGGGGTTGGAGGACGAGTTCACCGTCCTGATGGTCGAACGGGTCGACCCGGGACGGGTCAAGGCGGTGATCGAGGTGAGCGCCGTGGAGGACGCCTGCCCTGGGTGCGGTGTGCTGAGCTCGCGGGTCAAGGACCGGCCCGTGATCGTGGTGAAGGACTTGAAGGCCTGCGGCCAAGTCGTGGACCTGTGCTGGCGCAAGCGGCGTCTGACCTGTCAGGAATCCGGGTGCTCTCGGGCGACGTTCACTCAGCAGTCTGAGCAGATCCCGGCCCGTTCGCGGGTGACCGCCCGGCTGCGCGCCGCGTTGGCTCAGGCCATCGCCCGATCCAACCGGGCCGTGTCCGACGTCGCCGCCGAGCACGAGGTGTCCTGGCACACCGCGCACAAGGCGCTGGTCGCCGCAGCGACAGCCTGGTTCCCCGAACCGGAGCCGACCCGGGTGCTGGGCATCGACGAGACCCGGGCCAGGTCGGTGCGGTGGGTGCTGGAAGAGGCCGGGTGGAAGCGGTCCAACCCGTGGATGACGTCCTTCGTCAACGCCGACACCACCGTCCCAGGCCGGCTGCTGGGACTGGCCCCGGGCAGGTCAGGGGCCTGCGTGTCCGACTGGTTGGGTGAGCAGTCCCAGGAGTTCCGCGACGGCATCGAGCTTGTCGTCATCGACCCCTCGGCTCCGTATGCCTCCGGGGTGCGCAGGACGCTACCGAATGCGCGGATCGCGGTCGACAAGTGGCACCTGGTCGCGTTGGCCAACCAGATGGTCACCGAGGTACGTCAACGCGTCACCCGAGAACGCCTGGGCCGGCGCGGGACCACCGCGGAAAGGACCTGGACCCACCGGCAGCTGCTGCTGACCGGGTATGAGCACCTCTCGACCAAGCAGGTCGCCCGGCTCCGAGCCGCGCTGGCCGCGGAGGACCTCACCAACGAGATCGGCGCAGCGCACGCCGTCAAGGAACGCCTGCAGCTGCTGCTCAACGCCTCCGACCCGGCCCTGATCAGGTCCCGGCTCTTCGACTTCTACAACGCCGCCGCGGACTCCCACATGGCCGAGACCGCCCGGCTGGCCAGGACGATCGACACCTGGTGGCCGGCCATCCTGACGGCGCTGACCGAAGACGTCACCAACGCCCGCACCGAGGGCTTCAACCGAATCATCAAGGACACCAAGAGAGTCGGCTGCGGGTACCGCAACATGGACAACTACCGCCGGCGCATACTGGCCCACATCGCCCTCACCCGAGGGAACGAGACAGCAGCATGAACAGGCCCGCCCCGCTCAAGTTCGAAGAGCCGGTTACGTCGACCTCCTGGTGGGCTTCGTGCGCGGCGAAGGCCCGGGCGATGCGGCCCTTCTGCTTGTCGGTGAGGTTCTCGGCGCCGGCGCGCAGGATGGTCTGGATCCCGTACAACGGGTCGCCCTTGCGGCCGCGGTGCCCGGTGGTGGCCTGCTGGACTCGGCGGCGGACCTCGTCCACGCACTTGGTGCCCAGGGCCAGGACGTGAAAGACATCCAGCACTGCTGTCGCCTCGGCCAGTTCGTCATCGATCGCGGCCTTGTACCCCTGGAACGGATCCAGGGTTGCCACCTGCACACCGGCCTTGAAGTCCTCGCCCCGCTCGTCCAGCCAGTCGGTGTACGCAGCCTTGGTCCGGCCCTGGACCAGGTCGAGCAACCGGGCCCTGACCTGCCCGTTCTCATCGACGGTCAGGTCGACCATGCCGGTCAGCTCCTTCGGGCCGCGGCCGCCATCGTCGGTTGGCTTGGTGGAGACGTGGTGCCAGATGTGCTCATCGACCCCCAGGGTGGTCACGCCGGCGAACCGGGACTCGTCCGCGGCCGCGGCGTCCAGGATCGGCTTGATCGCCGCCCACACGGTGCGCCAGGCCGTGCCGAGCTGGCGGGCCACGCCCTGCACGCTGGCGTGCTCGCGACGGATCTGTCCGATCGCCCACCGGGCCGCCCGGGTGGTCAGCAGCCCGCGGGGGCGAGCCAGGTCGGGGTCCTGCTCGGTGAACGTGCCCGTCTCACAGAGGGCCTCGCGGCACCGGTAGCGGCGTTTGCGCCAGATCAGCACGACCGGGGTGGTGAAGCAGGGCGCGTCGACCAGGCGAACGACCCGGCGGCCGTGGGACTCCGCGATCACCCCGCACCCGGGGCAGCCGACCCGGGTTGGTGCGGACTCCAACGTCACGGTCAGCAAGTCAGGCGCGCGTTCGACCGCTAGCACGTGCAGCCCGTCCAGGCCGAGGAGCAGGTCGCAGTTGTCGCAGTACGCGCCGCCCGCGCCCAGGGCGCGGCAGCACGACGTAGGCTCAGACACGTCGAGGTCCTTGAGATCGGGAGAGGTAGAAGTCCTCCGATCCTCGGGGACCTCGACCCATCACCCCCTCAAGAACTCACCCCGGCGCGTCGCCCCCACCCTCAAAGACGAAGAGCCGATTTGGCCCCGCCCGGAGAGGCTGCTACAGTTGACCTCCGCTGCGGCGGCCACGGCCCCGCAGCAGTCCAACTGAGGCGGATGGTCAACGCGTCAGCAGCCACGGCTGCAGTTTGATGCGGGGACGCCGCTCAGTTACACTGGAATGCCCCGGCTGCGGTCCCACGGTTGTGGGGTTGTGGTTGGTGTGTGTCCGATCCTTGAGAACTCAACAGCGTGCCAAAAATCGATGCCAAATTTACCTCGTCGCTGGGGTGAGTGGCTGACTGTCTGGTTGGTTGCTTGTCCTGGTTGCGATTTCTTTGGTGAGTGAATGATCGAGTCAGCTTGACTCGTTCTGCTCTTGCCAGTTCAGCCCTTTGTTGGGGTTTTGGTTGTTTCCGGGTTTTCCCGGGGACCAAAGTTTCTAACGGAGAGTTTGATCCTGGCTCAGGACGAACGCTGGCGGCGTGCTTAACACATGCAAGTCGAACGGTGAACCAGAGCTTGCTCTGGGGATCAGTGGCGAACGGGTGAGTAACACGTGAGCAACCTGCCCTTCACTCTGGGATAACTCCGGGAAACCGGAGCTAATACCGGATACGACCCGAGCGGGCATCCGCATCGGGTGGAAAGATTTATCGGTGAAGGATGGGCTCGCGGCCTATCAGCTTGTTGGTGGGGTAATGGCCTACCAAGGCGACGACGGGTAGCCGGCCTGAGAGGGCGACCGGCCACACTGGGACTGAGACACGGCCCAGACTCCTACGGGAGGCAGCAGTGGGGAATATTGCACAATGGGCGAAAGCCTGATGCAGCGACGCCGCGTGAGGGATGACGGCCTTCGGGTTGTAAACCTCTTTCAGCAGGGAAGAAGCGAAAGTGACGGTACCTGCAGAAGAAGCACCGGCTAACTACGTGCCAGCAGCCGCGGTAATACGTAGGGTGCGAGCGTTGTCCGGAATTATTGGGCGTAAAGAGCTCGTAGGCGGTCTGTCGCGTCTGCTGTGAAAACTCGGGGCTTAACCCCGAGCCTGCAGTGGGTACGGGCAGACTAGAGTGTGGTAGGGGAGACTGGAATTCCTGGTGTAGCGGTGGAATGCGCAGATATCAGGAGGAACACCGATGGCGAAGGCAGGTCTCTGGGCCACAACTGACGCTGAGGAGCGAAAGCGTGGGGAGCGAACAGGATTAGATACCCTGGTAGTCCACGCCGTAAACGTTGGGCGCTAGGTGTGGGGCTCATTCCACGAGTTCCGTGCCGCAGCTAACGCATTAAGCGCCCCGCCTGGGGAGTACGGCCGCAAGGCTAAAACTCAAAGGAATTGACGGGGGCCCGCACAAGCGGCGGAGCATGCGGATTAATTCGATGCAACGCGAAGAACCTTACCAGGGCTTGACATATACCGGAAACACCCAGAGATGGGTGCCCCGCAAGGCCGGTATACAGGTGGTGCATGGTTGTCGTCAGCTCGTGTCGTGAGATGTTGGGTTAAGTCCCGCAACGAGCGCAACCCTCGTTCTATGTTGCCAGCACGTCATGGTGGGGACTCATAGAAGACTGCCGGGGTCAACTCGGAGGAAGGTGGGGATGACGTCAAATCATCATGCCCCTTATGTCCTGGGCTTCACGCATGCTACAATGGCCAGTACAAAGGGCTGCGATACCGTGAGGTGGAGCGAATCCCAAAAAACTGGTCTCAGTTCGGATTGGGGTCTGCAACTCGACCCCATGAAGTCGGAGTCGCTAGTAATCGCAGATCAGCAACGCTGCGGTGAATACGTTCCCGGGCCTTGTACACACCGCCCGTCAAGTCACGAAAGTCGGTAACACCCGAAGCCGGTGGCCCAACCCCTTTTGGGGAGGGAGCCGTCGAAGGTGGGACCGGTGATTGGGACTAAGTCGTAACAAGGTAGCCGTACCGGAAGGTGCGGCTGGATCACCTCCTTTCTAAGGAGCATCTGGCCACGCAAGTGGTCCAGAGGCCTGCCCCGGACGAGTGTTCCGGGGAGGTTGCTCAGGGTGGAACATCGATTAGTTGGCCTGCACGTGGGTGCGGGTCCGTCAGTACGACCGAGCTGGTCTCGGTGGGGAACGCGGATCCGTGGCACGGGTGGGCCTGGCGCGCTGTTGGGTCCTGAGGGCTCGGGCACGTTGTGCCGAGAGCTTCTCGGGCCGGCCCCCTGGTTGGGGGGTTCGGTCGGGCCCTGGTGGTGGTCGAACCGCCGTCGTCCCCGGTCGGGGGTGGTGGTAGGCGGCCGGTTCACCGGGGCGCCGCCCGTATGTTGAGAACTGCACAGTGGACGCGAGCATCTTTGTGGCTAAGTTTTTAAGGGCACACGGTGGATGCCTTGGCACCAGGAACCGAAGAAGGACGTGGGAATCTGCGATAAGCCTCGGGGAGTCGATAACCAGACATTGATCCGAGGATCTCCGAATGGGGAAACCCGGCTGGATTCATCTCCAGTCACCCTCGCCTGAACACATAGGGCGAGTGGAGGGAACGTGGGGAAGTGAAACATCTCAGTACCCACAGGAAGAGAAAGCAACCGCGATTCCGTGAGTAGTGGCGAGCGAAAGCGGAACAGGCCAAACCGATCATGTGTGATAGCTGGTAGGCGTTGCATGGTCGGGGTTGTGGGACCTTCAGGCTGTCTCTACCAGGACAGCGCGGAGTCAGAAATTCGTGTCATAGACGAAGGGCTTGGAAAGGTCCGGCACAGAGGGTGATACCCCCGTAGTCGAAATGGCGCGAACTCCGTGAAGTGTTCCCAAGTAGTACGGGGCCCGAGAAATCCCGTACGAATCTGGCAGGACCACCTGCTAAGCCTAAATATTCCCTGGTGACCGATAGCGGACAAGTACCGTGAGGGAAAGGTGAAAAGTACCCCGGGAGGGGAGTGAAATAGATCCTGAAACCGTGTGCCTACAATCCGTCGGAGCCTCCTTGTGGGGTGACGGCGTGCCTTTTGAAGAATGAGCCTGCGAGTTAGTGCTCAGTGGCGAGGTTAACCCGTGTGGGGAAGCCGTAGCGAAAGCGAGTCCGAACAGGGCGATTGAGTCGCTGGGTCTAGACCCGAAGCGGAGTGATCTACCCATGGCCAGGTTGAAGCGCGGGTAAGACCGCGTGGAGGACCGAACCCACTTAGGTTGAAAACTGAGGGGATGAGCTGTGGGTAGGGGTGAAAGGCCAATCAAACTCCGTGATAGCTGGTTCTCCCCGAAATGCATTTAGGTGCAGCGTCATGCGTTTCTTGCCGGAGGTAGAGCTACTGGATGGCTGATGGGCCTCACCAGGTTACTGACGTCAGCCAAACTCCGAATGCCGGTAAGTGAGAGCATGGCAGTGAGACTGCGGGGGATAAGCTTCGTAGTCGAGAGGGAAACAGCCCAGATCACCAGCTAAGGTCCCTAAGCGTGTGCTAAGTGGGAAAGGATGTGGAGTTGCTGAGACAACCAGGAGGTTGGCTTAGAAGCAGCCACCCTTTAAAGAGTGCGTAATAGCTCACTGGTCAAGTGATTCCGCGCCGACAATGTAGCGGGGCTCAAGCACACCACCGAAGCTGTGGCATTGACACATCTGCCCGGTCACGACCCTCGAGGTCGTGATCCAAGCGTGTCGATGGGTAGGGGAGCGTCGTGTGGCGAGTGAAGCGGCGGAGTGATCCAGCCGTGGACGCCACACGAGTGAGAATGCAGGCATGAGTAGCGAAAGACGGGTGAGAAACCCGTCCGCCGAATGACCAAGGGTTCCAGGGTCAAGTTAATCTGCCCTGGGTAAGTCGGGACCTAAGGCGAGGCCGACAGGCGTAGTCGATGGACATCCGGTTGATATTCCGGAACCGGCGAAGAACCGCCCATACCGAGGCATCTGATGCTAAGCGCCTGAAGCTCCTAGAGCCCTTCGGGGCGACAGGAGTGGAACGCGCGACCCAACGGTGTAGTAGGTAAGCGATGGGAGGACGCAGGAAGGTAGCCTCCGCGTGGCGATGGTTGTCCACGTCCAAGAGTGCAAGGCGGGGTGTAGGCAAATCCGCACCCCATGTGCCCCAGGCTCGATGGTGACCGCGTATGCGGGAAGCAGGGTGATCCTATGCTGCCAAGAAAATTCTCTAGCGAGGTTCTAGCCGCCCGTACCCCAAACCGACTCAGGTGGTCAGGTAGAGAATACCAAGGCGATCGAGTGAATCGTGGTTAAGGAACTCGGCAAAATGCCCCCGTAACTTCGGGAGAAGGGGGGCCCGGAGGGTGAAGGCACTCGCTGCCTAGCCCGAACGGCCGCAGAGACCAGGGAGAAGCGACTGTTTACTAAAAACACAGGTCCGTGCGAAGTCGCAAGACGATGTATACGGACTGACGCCTGCCCGGTGCTGGAACGTTAAGGGGAAGGGTTAGCCTCACGGCGAAGCTCCGAACTTAAGCGCCAGTAAACGGCGGTGGTAACTATAACCATCCTAAGGTAGCGAAATTCCTTGTCGGGTAAGTTCCGACCTGCACGAATGGCGTAACGACTTCTCCA
>Ga0310841_101073_pt1 | contig 12668 bp, 10 predicted proteins | sample SM_ome_9_FD_201311 | JGI IMG/M metagenome (GOLD analysis project Ga0310841, IMG submission 201311) | Sorghum-adapted microbial communities enriched on stacked mutant (SM) sorghum from Joint BioEnergy Institute, Emeryville, California... ...
GCCGGTCGGGTAGCAGTCGAGAAGCAGGCTCAGGGATTCGGCGGTGCTGATCACCGGTCGCCCGGTGCGGGAATCGATCACAAATTCCTTGCTGTTCCCCGTTTCCAGCAGGCGGCTGCGGCTGACCAATACGTCGTATCGGCCGAGGAAGTAAAGCGTACGCAACTCGTCCGTCGTCACGACAATATCGACACTGTCCAGGTGCGGTTGCGGGGCCACTCGCGTTTTCTGCCATAGGGCCGTGCGTTCATCTCCGGTCGGCTGCAGCTGCGCGGCGAGCATGCGGGCCGCGGGGGTCGCGAGAATCAGGAACAGCAGTGCGGCGACGGGCACTCCCTGCCGAACCCAACGTAGCAGCTCCGGCCGGACCCGGATTCCGGCTTCTGCGAGCCCGCGATCGGTGACGCCTGCGAGCCAGCGCCGCATCGTGGGGAAGAGACCGGCCAGAGCAACTCCCCAGATCACGAAGAAGAACGGCATGACGTAATAGATGTAGCGTTCCAATTTGTTGCCGGCGAAGGAATGTGCGAGAAACGCGGTTCCGAAAACGATTGTTGCGAACAGTGCCGGTCGGGGCCGATCGGCGATCGCGTAAAGCGTCGCAGCCGGTAGAAGCGACCACAGCACCGGATATTGTTCCAAGAAAAGGTAAAAATAATATCCGGCGTAATCGCCGATCCCGCGGTTCCAGAAAGCCGTGGCCCGGTAGGTGCGCCACAATTCCGCGGCCGTCCCGCTGAAGACCAGCGCCGCGGCGAGCACCAGCACCAGCGCACCCGCGACGGCCACGAGAACCCGTGTCGCCCGGCGGGAGACGTCCAGGCGGCGTCGAACCATGGCGAGGTCGTAGGCGGCCCATGCCGCGATGCCGAGGAGGCCGATTGCCGTCGTGATCTGCAGGTGAAAGGTCGCGGTGAGACAGGCACCCGAGCCGATTGCAATCGCCGGCCCGATCCGGCGAAAGGGAACGGTGAGCAGGACATAGACGCCGGTATGGCCGTCACGCTCGCATCTGCATCTCGTCCATGGCCGAAGACAGGAGCGCCCGCACGGCCCTCTGCGGGGAGAGGAGGCGCGAGCAGCTGGCAAACTCCCTGCCGATGTCGGCCAGCCCCCGCCGCCGGATAAGCAGCCGAAACAGGTTCTGAAATTCGCGATAGATCCGCATCCGAAAAATCCGCTCATAGTCCGGCGGCAGGTTCCCTTCCTCGATCCAGCGGCGGGTCCTGTCCATGGCGAAGATCTTCGCCCGGGCGTTGACCTCCGGAGTCATGGATCGCCCAAGGCTGCCTTTGGTCTGGACGCAGACGGTGTCGCAGCTCGGAACATATCCGATGGCTTGAGCCTTCATGACAGCGCGCCAGAACAGGTGGAAGTCCTCGTAAAGCGGCGAGTCGGTGTAGAAGTATCCCCCGATCCTGTCGAGGAGATCTTTCCGGATCGCAATCGTCGATGTTTTCAGCGAAAACGTGCTTAACAGATAGGTCTTCGAGGACAGTAACTCGAAATTCCCGGTATCGCGCGGTTTGCTCCTGGTTCCGTCGAGGTAGAGGGCCTGCCAATTGGTGTGCACAAAGTCCAGGCTAGGCGTCTCGTCGATGAGCCTCCGGAAGTTCGAGAGCTTGCCGGGTTCCCACAGGTCGTCCGAATCGAGGAAGGCGATCCACTCTCCGCGCGCCTCGGTTATCCCGGTGTTCCGGGCCGCGCCCGGTCCGGCATTGTTCTGGAAGACGTATCGGATACGCCCGTCCCGCTGGGCGAACGCCTTGACCGCTTCCGCGGTTCCATCCGTCGACCCGTCGTCGACGACGATCACCTCGAAATCGCCGAACCGCTGCGACAGGATGGATTCGAGCGTGTCTCCAACGAGCTTCTCCCTATTATAGACCGGCAGAACGACGGTAACTGGGGGTGTGTGCGCTTGCGACCGATTTGGAATCACGATTTAGCCCATGGGAATGTGGGACGACGATGCAAAGGGTCCGTCCTTCTCCGAAGGCAAACGCAATTCAAGGCTTAACTGCTGACCAAGGGGGCGAAAAATATGCTACGGCCGCAGCGGATCAACAATCCTTACGCCGCCTGTGCTTCCGATGAACGGGGGTGGTCCGCGCCGAGCACGACCCGACGGTTCCGCCGATGAAGATCGCCGTCCATATTGGAGGCAGCGATGCCGAAGGCATGCTCGCGCGCCAGAATCTGACGGCGAGCACGCCTTCCCTCCGATCGGTGACCGGCGGCGGCATCGGCTGGCTTCCGGGAGGGATCGTTCACGAACGGGACGGCAACCTCCTCGTCGTCAGCGGTACCCCGATCGACCTGCCCGATCTGTCAAGCATCCGCGACTATCGGGACGCGATGCGGGTTCTGCCCGAATGCAACGGGGCCTTTGCGGCCGTTTACTGGGACGAGACGCACCGTAAGCTCGTCGCGGTGACAGATCACCTCGGCTTCAAACCACTCTACCTGCATCGGCGACCCGGCGAATTGCGGTTGTCGAGCGACACCAAGGCAATTCCGGGGCCGCCCGACCTGGCGGCGTGGGGCGCCTTCATCGCCCTCGGCCATACGATCGGCGACCGCACCCTGGTCGAAGGGGTGGAGCGGGTGCGACCCGCTTCGATCCTCGTCTACGACAGCGATACCGATCACCTCGAAGAGGAGCACTATTGGCGCTGGCCCAACCCCAAGAACGCGGTGGACACCGACGCTCTGGTGGGCGCCTTGCGCCATAGCGTCGCCGAGTACGCCAGATACGGCGAACCCGGCACGGTGCTGCTCAGCGGCGGGTTCGACTCGCGCCTGATCCTGTTCCTGCTCAAGGAGGCCGGGCTGGCGGCGAAGGCAACCATTGTCTCGCATCGCGACGAGTTCTTCGATGCCGACGGGCGGTTTGCGGCGGCGATCGCAAGGCGGGCCGGCGTGCCGCACACGCGGGTCGTCTCCGGCAAGGATTTCTTTTCCTCGCATGCCTTTCTTGATTATCTCGCGGCGAGTGACGCGGCGACGCCGAGCCTCTATCTCTTCGTCTCTCAGATCGCCCAGTTCATCGGTGCCGGGGCGGTTTGGGAAGGCGTCGTGCCGGGCTATACGCTGACGGTGCCGCACCAGCCGCCGGGCGGGTTCGCTGCCTATCTCGCGCAGGAATGCAAGGGACCGGACTCCGAGATCTGGCGCGCCGCGGCGCTTCTGTTCCGCAAGGACGTTCATGCCGAGATGTACGAAGGCTTTCAGGCCGACCTGCGGCGGGAGATGGACCGATACGCCGATGACGGGTACGGCGTCTCGGAGTTCATCGTGCGGAACCGGATGCGCAACCGGACGTCGATCAATCCCTACAAGGTCTACGAGAACCGCGCCCGGGCATTTACGCCAGGGATGACGAAGGCGTACTGGGACGTTGCCGGGACCCTCTCCTATGAGCTTCGCCGGAACAACCGGTTCTATCTGCGGCTCCTGCGCCGGCACTTTCCGGACGCGCTCTCCGTGCCGGTCCTGTCCGGCAACACGCTCGTGCGACCATCCCCTTGGTCGGCGAGCTACTACGTCAACCGGCTCTTGGTTACCGCCGCGCGCCGCGCGGCGATGCATCCCCGGCTCGCCCGCAGGCTGGTCCCGCCGGGCGATCTCCTATTCTCCTTCGAGCCGTCGCGGTTTCTGGACATGGCGCTCCTGCGGGATCCGGAGGATCCGTTCCTCGATCCCTCGGCCAACCTCGCCGCGGAGGGGCCGGTGGCTAAGGCCGCGATGAAGCTGCTCTTTCACTGGCGGGTCTGGCACTGGCTGCACGGCGGGCGGTTGGCGGAGGTACTGGGGCCGCTCGCCGGCCCGGACGGCGAGACGCCCGAGCAAGCAGCGTCTTGACGTTTCGGCGTCTTCCGATCACGCTCCCGGCGGAACCGCCAGGGGCGGCCGGCGCCTCGAGCGGCAGGGATGCTCTAGCCCGATCAACCATGTGACATGAAAATCTTAACCATTTTCGGAACGCGCCCCGAAGCGATCAAGATGGCGCCGGTCGTTCGGGCGCTGGACGGCATCCCTTCCATCGACAGCCGCATCTGCGTGACGGCCCAGCATCGGTCGATGCTGGACCAAGTGCTGAACCTGTTCGAAATCACCCCGCATCACGACCTGAACATCATGCGGGACGGCCAGAGCCTGAGCGACGTGACCGTCGCCGTGCTCGACCGGCTGACTCCGTTGCTTGCGGCCGAGCGGCCGGATCGCGTCCTGGTCCACGGCGACACGACGACCGCCATGGCGGCGACGCTCGCCGCGTTCTATCAGCGGATCCCCGTGGGGCATGTCGAGGCGGGCCTGCGCACGGGCGACCTCACCCGGCCCTGGCCGGAGGAGATGAACCGCAAGGTGGTCGATGCGATAGCCGACCTCCTGTTTGCGCCGACGGAGGGCGCGCGGGCCAACCTGCTGCGGGAAGGGCTGCAGGATCGGCGCATCCTGGTGACCGGAAACACGGTCATCGACGCGCTGCTTCACACCGTCGGGCGGCTGCGTGCGGAGCCCGACCTAGCCGCCCGCTGCGCCGAGCAGTTTGCGTTCCTGGACCCTGGAAAGCGGCTCATCCTCGTCACGGGGCACAGGCGCGAAAGCTTCGGCGACGGCTTCGACCGGATCTGCACCGCGCTCGCCCGGCTTGCCGAGCGGCCGGACACGGAGGTTGTCTACCCGGTACACCTCAACCCCAACGTCCGCGAACCGGTTCACCGCATCCTCGGGAACCGGCCGAGGGTGCATCTGATCGAACCGTTGGATTATCTGCCTTTCGTCTATTTGATGGACCGGTCCTACCTGATCGTCACCGATTCCGGCGGGATTCAGGAGGAGGCGCCCTCCCTCGGCAAGCCGGTGCTCGTGATGCGGGAAGTCACCGAGCGGCCCGAGGCGGTCGAGGCCGGTACCGTGCAGCTGGTCGGTACCGACGTCGATCGGATCGTCGGCGCGGCGTCGGAACTGCTCGACGACCCGGAGGCGTATCAGCGCGTCCAGCGAGCACACAATCCCTATGGCGATGGACACGCCAGCGAACGCATAGCCAAGGAGCTTCTTCGTGCGGCATCCCTTCAGTAAGATTTCCGTCATCGGCCTCGGCTATATCGGTCTCCCCACGGCCGCGACGATCGCCAGCCGGGGCATCGAGGTGGTTGGCGTCGACGTCAATGAGCGCGCGGTGTCCCTGATCAACCAGGGCCAAGTCCACTTCATCGAGCCCGACCTGGACATGCTCGTCCGTGCCGCGGTCACAACCGGCCGGCTGCGGGCGGTGACGACCCCGGAACCGGCGGAAGCGTTCATCGTCGCGGTGCCGACGCCGCTCGCCGATAACAAGCGGCCGGATCTCAGTTACATCGACGCGGCGACCGAGTCGATCGCGCCGGTGCTCGAAGCCGGCAATCTGGTGGTGCTGGAGTCGACCTCTCCGGTCGGCACGACGGCGAAGATGGCCCGTCGTCTCGCCGAGCTGCGCCCGGATCTCACCTTTCCGCATCAGGCGGGCGACCGGTCCGACATCCGCATCGCCTACTGCCCGGAGCGGATTCTGCCCGGCCGAATGGTCCTCGAACTCGTCGAGAATGACCGCATCATCGGCGGGCTCACAGCCGCCTGCGCGACCCGGGCAGACGAGCTTTACAAGAGCTTCGTCAAGGGGGCGTGCTTCCTGACCGACGCGAGCAGCGCCGAGCTCGTGAAGCTGACGGAGAACGCCTACCGGGACGTCAATATCGCCTTCGCGAACGAGCTGTCGGTCATCTGCGATCGGCTCGGGATCGATGTGTGGCGGGTGATCGAGCTGGCGAACCGGCATCCCCGCGTCAACATCCTGCAGCCCGGCCCCGGCGTGGGCGGCCATTGCATCGCGGTCGATCCGTGGTTCATCGTCGACAGCGTTCCCGAGGTGGCGCGGCTGATCCGCACTGCGCGCGCGGTGAACGACGACAAGCCGCATCACGTCATCGAGAAGATCCGGCGGCACGCCGAGCGCTTCAAGGATCCGATCGTCGCCTGTCTGGGGCTCAGCTACAAAGCGAACATCGACGACCTGCGCGAAAGCCCCGCGGTCGAAATCGTGGCGCAGCTGGTCACCGAGCGTATCGGCAAGGTCATCGCCGTCGAGCCTCACATCGAGGCGTTGCCGCCGGAACTCGCCAAGCGGGACGGGCTGCAGTTCGCCGATGTCCGCACCGCCCTCGAGCAGGCCGACATCGTCGTTCTGCTGGTCGACCATGCGGCCTTTCGCTCGATCGAGGCGGGACAGCTTCTGAACAAGATCGTGATCGACACGCGCGGATTCTGGCGGGACCGGTTGACCGTGGTCGACCGACAATGACCTGACGCGTCGTAGAAAAACACCAGCGGTCGCCTCAAAGGCTCGTCGCGCTGCCTGCCGGCCACGGTCACAATCGGCGGTACCGCCGGCCCCGCGGACGGGAGTTCCGAAGGGGCAGAGTCAGACGAAAAATGCGAAAAACAGAACGCACCAGAACAGCAGTGCCACCGCCGAAATGAACTGTGCCCCTTTTACCTTGCGCCAGACCGAAAACTCCCGGTCTGCGCAGATGACGGCGGGAACAGGCTCATGCTCTGATGGAACTCGGATCTGCCCTCTCTGGCGCATTTCTCCAACCCCCTAGTCTTTTTATTCTTGTGGCCCGGAACGACGAAGCTCGGGCAGTTTGTTTCCCCGATCTTCGCGCCCCCTTATTCTCGTTCGTACCGGATTATAGTCGGCTTCCGGATGTTCAGCGGTCAAGATGCCGAGGCTGTGTTATCTCTGTGGCATTGCCGACCCCGATGAGCTCTCTGCGGCGATGACTCTGCGGTGAGCGCACCGGCATCCGTCATGGTTCTTTACAGACATGCAAGTCCCATCCCGGGTGTTACGCGGCGCATCGGACGTCATTCCAGCGATTCGGGGCGTTGTTGCCGAAACCATGTGCCGGCCTGCTCGCGGTGTCGAGGGTTGGCAAAGATATGTGCCTGCTCCGCGCAGGTGATCTCCGACGGGCCGAGCTTGTAAAGGATTCTGGCTATCGTGTTCGGGAAGACGTCACAAAAGACATCGAAGTCCGGTATGGTGTCCCGCATGTACTCATACAGGTCATTGATGAGATAAAGACGTTTCTTCCAGTCCTTATCCGTCAGCTGCTTCACCCACCTCTCTGAGAGCTCCTGGGCGAGTGCCTCGTTAGCCAAATCTGTGTTCGGCATGTCGTGCCCTCGGACGAAGCGGACTCACCGCGGCCTCCCCTGCCGCAAAACCCATCAAATCTATCCTAAGCAATTTCTGCGCCAATCCAGCAATGCCTTCATGAATCTTGAGAATTCCTTAATTTGTACCATCTTTGGCAAAAGAGTGTAAAGATTTCTGACGCACGGATCGGCTCGTTGAGGACGGATCCGGCGAGCGGCGGAATCGCACCGCGCTTGCCGGCGTGCGAACCCGCCGACGCTGCGTCTCCCGGCCGGCTATCCAAGGGCACTGACCGCGGCCTCCAAGGCTTGGCCGAGTTCGGGCGCGAGGAGCGCGCCTCCAATGAAAGCGACGATGAGGCCGGCGAGCCACGCGGCGGTGACCGACGACAGCAGTCGAGGCCGCCCCGTTTGCTGCGAAAGGTCTTCCAGCCGACGTTGCAGCAGCAGCCGGAGCTCGTCGATTTCCGGCATCAATCTCCGTTCGACGGCAGTCAGCGTGGTCTCGATGGCCCGTTCCTGCAAGGCCCGTTCGTCTGCCTGCCGGAGCGGCAGGACCTGCTCGATCTCGTCGCAGAGGCGGTTGAGGAGCGTCGCCTGCTCACGCCAGAGATCGTTCAGGTTTTTCCGATGCTCGGTCTCGATCCGCGCCAGAGCCTCGCGCAGATGGCCGCCCAGCGAGTCTTCGATCAGGCGCACGGCCCGCGCACGCAACCGCTCGGGACCGGGGCCGGATGACTGGTCATCGGTTCCGGCGAGCTGGGCAGAGGCTATGCTCCCGGTCAATTGCCGGACCTCCACCATGATTTCTTCAAGCGATCTTTCCGCCAATGCCCAAGTCCTCCAGCCGCTCCGCCGAGTCCGCCCGGATGGCGGAAATCAATTGTCTCTGAATCTTTTTTTCTAGTTATCCTCTAGTTATGAATTAGTTGTCGTTTTCGTCAAGCGTCGCGCATCGGCCCGCGGCGAATCCATGACGTTTACGCTCGCTATTGCCGGCGAGTCGAGTTTTTAGCCGGCGCAAGGAGCCCTCGATCCGCAGCGGCAGCCGATCCCCGGTCAGCGTAAGCCACGCCATGGGCGCCGCGTGCGTCGACAGGTTGCGCTTGTGTTGCCCGTCCCCCGCCATGAAATCATAGGTACCGAGACCGTCCTCCAGGGCACGGCGAATCGCCAGATAGTGGCTGACGAGCCCCGGCTTCAGGCGATTGTCGTCGTCGTAGGCGAGGCCGCTCTGATAGGCGTGCACCCAACCGCGCCAGACGAAGTTGTAAAGATATCCGATCTCCCGGCTGCCCGCGGCGATCCGGCAAAGCTGAATGCTGCCCGTCGCGAAATGATCGCGGATCAGCCGCCGGTGAAACCGCTCGAAGTAAGGGGGAGCGAACGCGCCGGCTTGGCCGCGGCGGACCCAATGGGCCTGATGAAGCGCCTTCAATCGGGCCAAGTAATCGAGCGCCTCGTCCGGATCCTCCGCGATCCGGAGCCGCAGCGAGCCCGATTCCTCGTAGAGGCGGACGGCGCGCCGCACCGCCTGCCGGGTGTTGCGGCCGAGGAGAGCAAGATAATCGCCGCCCGCGGCGCGCACCGACCCGAGATCGACATAGGGGCGAATCGTCTCTTGACGCAGGCGGACGGAGTGGCGGGGGCCGGCGGCGCGTCGAAGCGCGGCCGTCAGCTCCGGCCCGATTCCCCCGATCACCAACTCGTCGCAATCGGGCGCGTTGTCGAGGACCCACCGCAGCGACCGGGCGGCGAGGTCGGCTTTGGCCGAGGGCCCGCCCGCAAGCAGAATCCCGTTGTCCTCGATGGTTGGGGCGTCGAGGCCCGGATCCCCGGTCTCGTGCAGCCACCATTGCCCGATTCTCAGAACCCCGAGCCGACGCACGCGTCGCGGCGTCAGTACCGCCAGGCCGGTGATGGCCCCACGGTCGTCGCGCAGGCTGAGGAGCCAGGGGCGGATGCCGGCCGGCAGGGTGCGGAGCCAGTTGCCGATCCATTGCCAGGACAGGAAGAAGGACGGCTCCGCGCGGCGTTCCAGATCGGTCCAGAGCGGCTCCAGCGCCGCCGGGTCGTCGAGCGGCCGCAGCGAGAACGCCATCTGGCCCGAGGCGGCGCGCGCGGCCCGGTCGGAGCTTGCTCCCGTCTCCGGCATCAATTGGTCCAACCCGGGCTGTGCGGCGGCAGGAGAGAACACCGGAACATGCTGCGACTCCCTCTTGCTGCCGGTGACACAGGCATTTCCGCAGCTTAGAGCGCCGAACACGGCCCGTCCACGGGGGGCGTCGCACCGGTCCGCGGCGCTCGGCCCGGTCTATGAGGCGGCCGGCTTGGTCCAAGCCGGCCGCATGCTACTATGACTCCGACTTGATCGCGGAACCGCGGGAGCCGCCGGGCATGGATGCGGTCGTCGACTGCGCCGCCTATGAGAACGGGCATCGCATCGGCAGTTTCGACATCGATCAGATCGACAAGCCGGCCGATTCGACCGGCCGCTTCGTCTGGATCGTCCTGTACGAGCCGGACGAGGCGCTGCTGCGAAAGGTGCAGCGTCGGTTCGGGCTGCACGACCTGGCGATCGAGGACGCGCACCGGGCGCACCAAAGGCCAAAGCTCGAAGTCTACGGCGAATCCTTGTTCCTGGTGATTCGCACGGCGCAGCTCGTCGACGGCGAGATTCTGTTCGGCGAAACCCACATCTTCGTGGGAAAGGACTACGTGATCTGCGTCCGCCATGGCCCCCCGATGCCCTATACCCAGGTACGGGCCCGCTGCGAGAGCACACCGAAGCTGCTCCGCAAGGGCGAGGACTTCGTCCTCTACGCGCTGATCGATTTCATCGTCGACAGCTACTTTCCGGTCGTCAATGCCCTCGAGGCCGAGGTGGACGAGATCGAGGACGGCGTCTTCAAGGCCCCGTTCGAGCGTAAGGACATCGAGCGCATCCACGATCTGCGGCGCCGGCTCATGACCCTGCGGCGCGCCGTATCGCCGCTCGTGGACGTCTGCAACCGCCTGGTGCGGCCCGATCTGCCGATGATCGACCAGGACACGCACCCCTATTTCCGCGACGTGCAGGACCACGTGATCCGGATCGACGAGAGTATCGACGCCCTGCGCGACATCCTGACGGCCGCCCTGGAGGCAAACCTCCAGATCGCCTCCTTGCGCCAGAACGAGGTAACGAAGAAGCTGGCAGGGTGGGCGGCGATCCTCGCCGTGCCGACGGCGGTCGCTGGCGTTTATGGGATGAACTTTCGCCACATGCCCGAACTGGACTGGCGTTTCGGTTACCCCCTGATCATGGCCGCGATCGCCGTCGCCTGCAGCTATCTCTACTACCGATTCCGGCGGGCCGGCTGGCTGTAGAGCGGCGCATTCGACCGCCTCCCGTTCCGCAGGGGAAAGGCAGGCGGCCTGTCGATACCCGGCCTTCTCAGGGGCCGGCGGCGGGACCGCGGAACGCCTTGAAGGCGTTGATCAGGCCGTTGGTGGAGGAATCGTGATCGACGGCCGGGGCGTCCGATTCCAGCTCCTTCAGGATGACGGATGCAAGCTGCTTGCCCAGCTCGACACCCCATTGATCGAACGAGTTGACCCGCCAGATCACGCCCTGCACGAAGACCTTGTGCTCGTAGAGGGCGATCAGGGCGCCGAGGCCGCGCGGATCGAGCCTCCGCAGCAGGATCGAATTGGTCGGCTGATTGCCGGGGAAGAGCTTGTGCGGCAGCAACCGCTCCAGTGCCGCGCCCTCCATACCGGCGGCTTCGAGCTCCGCCCGGACCTCCGCGGCGGTCTTGCCCCGCATCAGCGCCTCCGTCTGGGCGAAGAAGTTGGCAAGCAGCATGGCGTGGTGACGGCCGATGGGATACGGGCTCTCCGCCGCCGCGATGAAGTCGGCCGGAATCAGCTTGCCGCCCTGATGCAACGCCTGGAAGAAGGCGTGCTGACCGTTGGTTCCGGGCTCGCCCCAGACGACGGGGGCGGTCGGATAGTCGATCGGCTCGCCGTCGCGGGTGACGCGCTTTCCGTTGCTTTCCATGTCGAGCTGCTGGAGGAAGGCGGGGAACCTATGAAGGGACTGGTCGTAGGGGAGAATTGCAAGCGTCTCCGCGCCGAGGAAATCGGCGTACCAGATGCCGATGAGACCCAGCAGCACCGGCATGTTCTCCGGCAGCGGCGCCGACCGGAAATGCTCGTCCATGGCGTGCGCGCCCTCCAGCAGCTCCGTGAACCTCTCGAACCCCACGGCGAGCGCAATCGGCAGGCCGACGGCCGACCACAGCGAGTAGCGCCCGCCGACCCAATCCCAGATCTCGAAGGTTCGATCGACGTCGATGCCGAACTCGGCCGCCGCTGCCTTGTTGTTCGTAACCGCGACGAAATGGCGGGAAAGTGCGGCCTCGTTACCGCCGTTTTCGAGGAACCAGGCGCGCGCCGTGCGCGCGTTGGCGAGAGTTTCCTGGGTGGTGAAGGTCTTGGAGGTCACGATGAACAGGGTCGAGGCCGGGTCGAGCCTCCGCAGCGTTTCGGCGATCTGCCCGCCATCGACGTTGGAGACGAAGTGGAGCCGAAGATCCGGCGACCAATAAGGCTTGAGCGCCTCGCAGACCATCTCCGGCCCGAGATGCGAGCCGCCAATGCCGATGTTCACGACGTCGGTGATGCGCCCGCCGGTGTGGCCGCTCCAGGTGCCGGACCGCACCGCCTCGCTGAAGTCACGCATGCGCGACAGGACCGCGTTGACCGCCGGCATGACGTCTTGTCCGTCCACCTCGATCGGCCGGTTGGCGCGGTTGCGCAACGCGACGTGGAGCGCCGCGCGCCCCTCCGTATTGTTGATCCGCTCGCCCTGGAACATGCGGTCGATCCAATCCGGCAGCTCCGCCTGACGTGCGAGATCCAGCAGAAGCGACAGCGTCTTGGTGGTAATCCGATTCTTCGAGTAGTCGAGCAGGATGTCGCCGACGCGAAGCGAAAACCGTTCGAAGCGGTTCGGCTCCTGGGCGAACAGATCGCGCATATGGACCCGCGCCATCGTCTTGCAATGCGCTTGCAGGGCCTGCCAGGCGGAAGACTGGGTCAGCGCGGACATTTTGTCTCCTTTCCTCCGTTTCTCGCGTGGGGAACCGACGAGCCGCGCCCGCGCCACGGCTTCGGCCGGTTGAACGTTCCTACGATGGTCGACGATACTCCAAGGTAGGTGGTCGACCGACCAGGGGCAAAGCGGAATTTGCGCCGCCGCTCGGGCGGCATGCCTTGACAGTGGCGGGACCGCGCGTCAAATCCCCGGATATCCGGTGCCGCGCGACGTTCGTGGCTGCGGATCCGACCGTCGGGACGATCCGGTTCGCGGCCGCTTATGTCGGCGGATCGTCGATGCGTGATTCCGGAGGCTTCTGTTCATGGCTTCGACTCCTTCGATCGACGATGCGCCGTGGCTCGTCGGCGACGTCGGA
>Ga0310841_101095_pt1 | contig 12354 bp, 10 predicted proteins | sample SM_ome_9_FD_201311 | JGI IMG/M metagenome (GOLD analysis project Ga0310841, IMG submission 201311) | Sorghum-adapted microbial communities enriched on stacked mutant (SM) sorghum from Joint BioEnergy Institute, Emeryville, California... ...
TTGCGCAGCCGAGCCAAGAGGCGGCTGTAATGCAACTCCGACAAGTCGCCCAGCAACTTCGTGGGAAGTTCCCGAAAGCCATGGATATTCTTGAGCAGGCAGAAAGTGACGTACTGGCCTACATGGCCTTTCCCAGGGAGCATTGGCGGCAAATTCATTCCACCAATCCGTTAGAGCGCTTGAATCGGGAGATCCGCCGACGTTCTGATGTGGTAGGGATATTCCCGAATCGAGAATCTGTCATCAGACTGATCGGTGCCATTTTGATCGAGCAGCAGGATGAATGGACCGTCGCACGTCGTTATTTCAGTCTCGAATCCATGGCCAAAATCGTCAATGGGGAGCAAGTTCCTCTTGCATCCACCACACTCTTGCAGAAATAAATCTGGGTCACGCGGTAGAAATCGATTTTACACCACTTGACGGGACGCTACCTGGATTTGCATTTCCACCGGCCCGGTTTCAACCCACGCCCACGCACGGTGGGCGACTATCTCATGATGAAACGGGCAAATCTGGTAATGGTGTGTTTCAACCCACGCCCACGCACGGTGGGCGACGCTTGAGGCTGGGCAAAAATCCGAAGACCTGCGCGTTTCAACCCACGCCCACGCACGGTGGGCGACTTGGTGACAATTATATCACGGTCAGGGAGTCTGTCGTTTCAACCCACGCCCACGCACGGTGGGCGACCCTGATCGACACATACGGAACTGCTTGGGTTTGCGTTTCAACCCACGCCCACGCACGGTGGGCGACCGGTCCCGCCATCCCCAGCTTTCGCGGATGACCGTGTTTCAACCCACGCCCACGCACGGTGGGCGACGTGCAATAATAGCACTCATGCTGGATGCGATGGTAGTTTCAACCCACGCCCACGCACGGTGGGCGACATTTTAAAATATAATATTTTATCCCCCCGTATATGTTTCAACCCACGCCCACGCACGGTGGGCGACTGCTCCATGTGCGCCCCATACCCTGTGGCAGGATCGTTTCAACCCACGCCCACGCACGGTGGGCGACTGGAAGTTCGGGCATTCCGCGGTACGCTGAATGCCGTTTCAACCCACGCCCACGCACGGTGGGCGACTCTCCATGGATGCCTAGGGTGGGAGGCGGAGACTGTTTCAACCCACGCCCACGCACGGTGGGCGACGGCGCTCGCCGTCGATGCGCTCATGCCAGTGGTGGTTTCAACCCACGCCCACGCACGGTGGGCGACGCTGTCGGATGAAATGACGACAACGTGGCGGATAGTTTCAACCCACGCCCACGCACGGTGGGCGACTCGCCCGCCTGCTCACCGAAGCCTTGATAGCTCTCGTTTCAACCCACGCCCACGCACGGTGGGCGACGTAATCGCGGCCGCTCAATTTGCGGAAAAGGTTAGTTTCAACCCACGCCCACGCACGGTGGGCGACGTAGGCCGGCACAGATTATTCCCCGCGCGGGAAGAGTTTCAACCCACGCCCACGCACGGTGGGCGACGTCGTGGGACTTCCAGCCGTCAGCAACCAGTGAGGTTTCAACCCACGCCCACGCACGGTGGGCGACCTACTTGAAGCGCCGTAATCTTTACGAAATTGCTTGTTTCAACCCACGCCCACGCACGGTGGGCGACGCGCCGAACCGCATCCAATATGGAGCGGTGGGCGGTTTCAACCCACGCCCACGCACGGTGGGCGACAATATGCCTATTGCAAAGACGACGGCTCCCTTATGTTTCAACCCACGCCCACGCACGGTGGGCGACCACCATCGGACCGGTCCTGGCTCAAAACGGCATCGTTTCAACCCACGCCCACGCACGGTGGGCGACGCCGCACGACACGCCGTCCAGCCTTATCGAAAAAGCGTTTCAACCCACGCCCACGCACGGTGGGCGACCCAGGCAGCCGGCCAAATGCGTCGGGTGCGTTTGGGGTTTCAACCCACGCCCACGCACGGTGGGCGACCATGTATGACGGCGGAAAATGGACGGGGTGGAATGTTTCAACCCACGCCCACGCACGGTGGGCGACCTATTCGGTCTTTCCTTTTGCGTTGATGTGTTCCCGTTTCAACCCACGCCCACGCACGGTGGGCGACTCCTGCCTGAACGCGCCATCCAGCACCGCACCAAGTTTCAACCCACGCCCACGCACGGTGGGCGACCTCCACCGCCCGAATCTCGCCGAACATCGGATGCCGTTTCAACCCACGCCCACGCACGGTGGGCGACCAGCTCAGCCAGTCCTGCCGCTTTCAAGCTTTCCAGTTTCAACCCACGCCCACGCACGGTGGGCGACTTTTTGATTTTTCACAGATGAGTAAGTTCGCCAAGGGTTTCAACCCACGCCCACGCACGGTGGGCGACTTGCAGCCCGGCATTAAACTGCGACATGATGGCCTGTTTCAACCCACGCCCACGCACGGTGGGCGACGATCGACTTGACTGGATCCAAGACGAGCGAGAGAGTTTCAACCCACGCCCACGCACGGTGGGCGACGCCTCGAGCTCGGCAGGCCGGGCGGCAGGTATGGTTTCAACCCACGCCCACGCACGGTGGGCGACACGGCATCGACTGCCGGGACGGGCGTTGTGGGATGTGTTTCAACCCACGCCCACGCACGGTGGGCGACGATTCTTGATCTGGTTCCGGCTCATTTCCTGCGACCAGTTTCAACCCACGCCCACGCACGGTGGGCGACACGCTGGCGCTCGGGATTACGCGGCACATGTGGGGCGTTTCAACCCACGCCCACGCACGGTGGGCGACCATCAAGATCAATGGCGTCTTCGACGCCGAAAGAGTTTCAACCCACGCCCACGCACGGTGGGCGACGGCCGGAGGCCCGAAACGAGAGAGTCGATCAGCGTGTTTCAACCCACGCCCACGCACGGTGGGCGACTTCGACTGAACGTTAAAAGTAGTTTTGAGAGGAAGTTTCAACCCACGCCCACGCACGGTGGGCGACAAGTCGGAGCAGCAATCCGAATTCCCGGTGGAGGGTTTCAACCCACGCCCACGCACGGTGGGCGACTCCTGTGATTGCGACCGACCCGAAAAGTACGTGGTGTTTCAACCCACGCCCACGCACGGTGGGCGACTAACGCGGAATCCGGGAGGAGTGGCGTCGGGAACGTTTCAACCCACGCCCACGCACGGTGGGCGACATGCCGGCATGATCGCCGGCGGCAATCGCACCTGGGTTTCAACCCACGCCCACGCACGGTGGGCGACGCGGGTCGACAGCGGTCGCCGCGGCGGTCGGCTGCGTTTCAACCCACGCCCACGCACGGTGGGCGACACCTTCAGCTTTTCCGGGTCGTTTTTCGACTCCAAGTTTCAACCCACGCCCACGCACGGTGGGCGACTACACCAATGATATCACATGAGTGAGGTGTAGGGGTTTCAACCCACGCCCACGCACGGTGGGCGACGTGCGTAGGGATGGTGTTCCGTACGACCGGTGGGTGTTTCAACCCACGCCCACGCACGGTGGGCGACCACGCCCATCATTCATATCGCTACAACTCAAGTTTGTTTCAACCCACGCCCACGCACGGTGGGCGACGAACGTCACCTATATCGATCAGAAAAACGCCGAGGTTTCAACCCACGCCCACGCACGGTGGGCGACCCGCCGAGGCTGGCGCGACGCTCGAAGACATTCAGTTTCAACCCACGCCCACGCACGGTGGGCGACTTTTACCGTGCACAAAAGCGATCCGGCCCGGCTCGGTTTCAACCCACGCCCACGCACGGTGGGCGACTCTGTCTCCCAGAAACCTTGAAAAATAAGGAGAAAATTGCGATAATGCGCGAATCTGTGGTTAAAGAGAAATAAAAAATCCTTTTTTTACATCATAATCTTTACTTCCCTTACAAAATGAACATCGCGAACAATCTGGGGTTTTCATGATAATTGCAGGTTCGCGCACATTTAAACCATTATTACGCCTTCCGGATCATAACCCGTTTTGGCGCCAATATGTTCAACGCGTCCCCGCCAATTGGAACCCAGGTAGTAGATTCGCAAGCTATCTTTTGATGGGTCGATGATTTTTTGAAGCTGATGTTTTAATTCGGCAAGTTGGGCTGGATCAAGCAAACATTCGAAAACAGAGTTTTGCACGCGTTGTCCATAATTTTCGCAGCATTTTGCCACCCTGCGAAGTCGTGTTTGACCGGTTATGCTTGCCGTGTTTACATCATACGTGATCAACACCATCATGCCCAATTTCCCTCATTTTGCCACGAAGGGCGGATAATCATCAAGGTCCCCGCGCATATGACGAGCGAGTAGCAAGGATTGGACATATGGAAGCAGGCCAATCGGAACTTTCTCATCAATAAACGGATGCCGGAGTTCTTCGCGTTTTCTCAACTGCCATTCTGTCAACACTGTTTTTCGGGCATCCTCTTTAAGAATAAAAGCCCCGGTTTCTTTTTGAAGAAAATCGTCTGGCTGAAGTTGACGGCGATTGATCAAGGACAACGCAAGACGATCTGCCATGAATATGCGAAACTCTTCCATTAAATCAAGAGCCAGGCTGTTCCGGCCAGGACGATCCCGATGGAGAAAACCGATCTGGGGATCCAGGCCGACGGATTCCAAGGCGTGCGTGATGTCTGATGCCAACAGGGTATACAAAAACGATAGCAGCGCATTGAGACGGTCGGTTGGCGGCCGTTTCACACGCCCGGAAATCTGAAAAAATTCCTTGTTGACCAAAACCTGCTCGGACAGTACGGAAAAATATTTTCTTGCAGCCAGCCCCTCCAAACCACGCAATTCGTCCAGTGATTCACATTTTCCTATCATGGAGGCATAATTGGCCAGATCCTTGCAGGCAACTTCCAACCGAGGGCGGTCCAATTTTTCGCCGTGATCGCGCAATGACCGCATGAGGGAAACTCTGGCATTCGCGAGTTTCGACAAGACGAAACGTTTTGCCAATCTCAAGCTGTGGCTTTCCGAATCGCTCCAGCGGCATTGGGTTTTTCTCAAATATACGTTTCCCTTGGTCATTCCGGTGACCCTAGCTTTGAATTTCCCGATTGGGGAAAGAAAAACGATGGATGTCCCGTGGTCGACGCACAGTTCCATGGCTTCGGGACTTATGCCCCGGTATCCAAATACCACGACCGATTCGAGATTAATGATGGGAATTTGGATTTCTTTTTTCTCTTCGGACCGTACGACCAGGGTTTCTCCCTTCGCTCCGATGTACACATCAGGTTTGGTCACGTATAAAGTGTTGAGAAGTTTTCGTATTTCTTCACACCTCCATTTCGTTCAGAAGCTGTTGAACGTAAGTCTTGGCTGAGCGAAATCCGGATTGACTCCATTTGGGCTGGCAAACGTCAAACAGGGAACAGGAGTCGCAATGCTTCCCGTATTTTGCAGACGGTGTGCGTTTTTCGGAAAAAAGCAGATGCATCTCCTCGGCCATGCGGTGGACGCGATCACGAAGAGATTCGGAAAAATACACTTCTTCCCTACGATTTATCGTTGCGTAGTATAGAAATCCGGATTCGATCCGGACGTTTAACATCTCTTCCAGGCAAATCGCTTGCGCGCACAACTGCACTTCATCCCGGTCGTCCGTTTTGGGACGGCCTTTTTTGTACTCGACGGGGACGACTCGCCAAAAGCCGTCCCGCCCGTCGAGCTGAAGGGTTTGATCGCTTTCTGCGCTTACCAGGTGAAATTCCACCACATCCGCCGTGCCCCTGAGGCGAAGGCGCGTGGAAACCAAGGGCATGGCCCGGACAATACGGACCGTGCCCCTGGTTTCATCCGCCAACTCGTTGTCCACACGTTCATGAATTTGATGCCCGATTACCGTGTGTACATTCTCCGCCCACTGTTGCTCGATATGGATGAGAGCCCACTGTCGGGGGCAAAAGGCGTAATGTTGGATCCCCGACAGCATGAGGTAGTCGTCGTCATTCCAGTACATGGCTCAGAGAATTTCGACGATCTTGACCCCTTGCGGGGCTTCACCCAAGATCACTTCGTAATCCTGATACGAGCGGGGGACGGAGACCTCCTGCTTTCTTCTGACCTGGACAAGCTGGAACAGCTTGTGTGCCTGGGCATTGCCCAAAGCGGTCTCGTGTTCGAACACGACGAGCTTCTGGGCGGACATTTTGCCGCGGGATGCCGACCGGTCATGCTCAAACATTTGGACCAGAGCCGTCCAGAGCAGTTCCAGGTCCGCTTTGCTGAATCCGGTTTGTTGGGCCAGCGGCGCGGAGACGTAGCCTTCCACCCGATACAGGCCATACGGTACGAAGGCCTTGCGACCCATGGTCCGTTCTTTCTCGGCGTCTTTTTCATTTGTGACGGCCATCCTCGTGATGGTCGCTTCCATTGGAGAGATGGGATCGATGCTTCTTGCGAAACCCAATTGCACCGGACCGCGCACCTGGCCGCAGTTGACCCCCGTGGTCATGACCGCACCGAACGCCCGGATGTCAAAATACTTGGCGCACATCCAGCGGGCAAGTTTCAATTGGTCTTCTCTTTTTTTGGCTTCCAGTTTGTCTTTGTCTTCTTTCACTTCAATGTCCGGATGGTGGTCAAACGCTTCCTTGTTCAGCTGATTGAGCACGACGCCTTCCCGCACATAAATCTCGTAACCAGGTTCACCGGCTTTCGCGAGCTCCACGTAATTTCGAATCTTGCGTTTCAGGCACACGTCCGTGACCAGGCCGACACCCGTTTCGGCATCAATCCGCGGCAGATTGCCGGCGTCCGGGTCGCCGTTCGGATTTCCGTTCTCGACGTCGAACAGAAGGACGAATTCGTACCTTTGATTGAGAACTTCGTTTTGCATGATCAATCCCTCTCCTCTTTTCAATTTTGGCTTTGTTTGTCGGATTTCGATGTGTAAAACTCTTGACGTTGGTGGTAGTAACCGAGAGCAAACATGCCTTGCTCTTCCAATGTCAGTCTCGCCGGAAAACTGGTGGGCAGCTTGCTCATAACTTGTTGAATGAGATCATCATTGCGGCGGCCCCATTTCTCGTCTTTGGAAATGTGATGCCGGGCCAGATGCAAAAGCCGGGGAAACACCAGTGCCGGTGTGGCCGAAGCGGCTCCCCAATAACGGTCCGTGATCGTCGCGTTAAGTTGGTTATCGTGCGCGTCTTTTTGTGTTTTTTCCAGACATGCGAACAACCTGCCCAAGTGGTATGCCGTGCTGGTGGAATCTTCATGCAGCGTCATGGTCAGATTCGCCTCCATCGCCTGATTTTGATGACGTCGCGCCTGCCGGATGAAATACCCTTTGATCAGTGCCGCTCGTCGTGGGTTGAGTTTCCGGCTGGCGTCATCCGCGCGGATGCGATTCATGAGTTGGGCGAAAACCGATCGCGGATAGGGTTGTCCGAACAATATGGAGCGGAGCATTTGTCCTTCCAGCTGCGGCGGAAGATTGGCCAAATCGCCCTGAACGGCCAATTCGCGAAGCAGTGCCCGGATGGAGGGAGAATGGTCCAAGCCTTGGACCAAAAGGTCCGCATAGTGCTGCCAAACCCGTTCGCCGATTTCTCCCAGACTCCCCGTGTACCAGAACCTTACCGCCAGCCGGGCGGCGTTGGGGGAAAGGCCAAGGACATAGAAACGGGTGTCGGGATTCAGATCCGCAAATGTTTCGCGGAATGTGCGTCCTTCGCGAATCCGGACAATCGCGCTTCGGATGCGCGCGGTCACGTTGTCCTCCCGGTCCGGCTCCCGGTTGTCGGCAGGTGCTTCCTGCAACAGGCTTGCAAGGAATTCCTGTTCCCGCGGTTCATTCGATTCCGTCCAGAACACGACGGTGGTATCGTTCAATCTCACCTTGTGTGCGGGATCCGCCAGGAAACGGTTAAGGACTAGCCCGTACGCTTCCGCTGCCTGCTGTGATGTTGGTGCGTTGTATGATTGTTCCAGTCCGTATGAGCGGAAAGCTTCTTCGTTGAAGGAAACTAGTGACGCTCCCGATGACTGGGCACCTGCAACTTTTTTGAATTGAGGGTGAGTTCTGGCAAGCAAATTTTTTGGAACCCTTTTTCCGGTAATCAGACAGGTGTAAAGAGGATTCGTATCCAGACCTTCACTCTCAGAATAAAATTTCGTTTCCCAGGCCAATTTTATTTCCGGTATTTGATGGAACAACTTTCCATTAGGAGCATATTTCAGAACACAAAGATCGCCTCTTTTCAAGCTTTCGATCACATTTGGTTGGGTAGCGTGTTCAATGTCGGATTTAAGTTTTGTGCTATCCATGGACACAAATGCACGCAATGCTCGTATTTCCTCAGTTTCAAATTCGGTTTTGTCCAAAATATCCAGCCAAAAATCCCGCATGCTAATTCTGCGGGCCTCACGCATACCTATTGCTTCTCCAAACAGATATTCTGCTTTATCACACAGAAAGAAAGGAAGAGTGTTGCTGGTACGGTGAGGTTGCTTGGGAACATAATATTTTTTCTTTATTGTTCTTCCTTTTTCATTAGTGTAAGGGAGAATTGCCAGTACACGCCCGTTTTGGTCCAATTGAATTTCAAACGAAACGTAAGCTTCTGAATATGCTTCGCCGGGCAGGCTTTCTCCCCGTTCTTCCAGCAACTCGTAGTAACGATAAAGCGCTTGCAGGATCATGATGTCACCCCGCGGGCCGCGCCGGGACGTGGATGACGCCGTCGATCATCTTGGCGCGGAAGAAATGGGGAATGATTACGAGCTTCCCTTTGTCGTTCAGCTTGTACGACATATCGAGAAGCATGTAGCCCAGGTCGGTTTCGCCTTTGTGCGCGGGACTCGGGGGAACCTCATCTTCTTCGAGCAGTTCAAAATGCGCCGGAAATTCCCTGCAACCCAGATAGGGTCTGTGAAAACACTGCCCTTTGCGCGCCCGCCGCAGCAGCATGTTGTAGTGTTTTTCCGGCGTGTCGTCCGGTCCGCGTTTGTCCGTCATTTCAAAATGCGCCTCGATGATGTACTCCACATCTTTCAGCAACAGGGATGCCCGCTGCTGACGTACGTGGGAGGCATAGATAACCCGGTTTTTCGACGCTTTCGATTCCACTTCATTGCGACGGATGTTTTCAAACCGGATTGGCTTCATCACATGGATGCGGTCGACGACATACCGGATGGCAGGCTTCCAGAAGATGGCCTCCAGGATGCCGCGCGCGGCGGATGGGGTGATCACGTCGTAGCTGACGCGCTCCACCTTCATTTCGGGTCTGGAGAAGAGCGCGTATTCACCCCACACGCGCAGCTTGATGCCGTAGCCCATGTCGGGTTTCCTCCTTTCGGTTAGAAGATGTAAACGGTTGGAGTTGTGTCGTCGTCGGGTGTCAGGAGCCCGGCTGCAGGATCGTAATACGACAAGTCATTCAAGACCCATACGCCCTGGACGCAACGCAGAAGGCCCGCCTTTTCCAGCCCGATCCTTTCGTGCTTGTAAATTTGCACCGTGAAGGGTTGCAACTGGCGAAGGACACCGGCCGGATGGGGAACGTGCGGCAGACTCTCGATCAACCGTTGGGCATCCGGATCGAGCGGGTCTTCGGGATTCGAACGCTGTCCGGGCGGACACCAGGGTACGACGACAGCTTCCATGTCGGAGTCGATCAGCCTGAAGCGTCTGGCCACCTCCTCGTAAGGAATGTCCGGCGGAACGCGGGTCAAAAGCCCCACGATTCCTTCTTCGTCCCGCAATTTGTCGCCGGCTTCTTTATCCCGGGTGCCGTGGGCGCGCTCGAAATAATCGCGGATGCAGACGGGCGATAGCGGATCATCCGCGCCTGAATGCACGATGCTGTTCCAGGCTTCTATCGCGGTTTCCTTGATCCAGCCTTTCGTCGGCATGCCATGGGTTTCCGGATGAAACACGACCATACGTCCCGCGGCAAGTTTGCCTTCCCGGTTGCACCGGCCGGCGGCCTGCGCAATGGAATCGATGCCCGCCATGGCCCGGAAAACGACAGGAAAGTCGACGTCGACACCCGCTTCAATCAACTGGGTGGAAATGACCCGGCATGGACTTCCCGAGCAGAGGGCCTTGCGGATCTCTTTTAAAACCACCATGCGATGCCGGGGCGTCATGCGGCCGCTCAGGTGAAAGAGACCTTCGGTCCGAGGATCGAAACGTTCCAGAAGGCGTCTGGCGTGCTGACGCGTGTTGACGATGCACAGCGCCTGGTGTTCGGACAGGATTCGTTCCGCGATGGCTTCGTCTTTTGTCACATTCCCCGGGTCGCCCAATATTTCCACTTTTACACGTCGAAAAGCCTCGTAAAGTTCTGCAGGGTCGGGCTTGTCCATGATCTCGGTGGTTTCCCTTCCCAGAGCGGACCAGGCAGGTTGCGTGGCGGTGCAGAGCACGACGGAACAGCCGTAACCTTCCACAAGTTCTTCAAGGGCGCGCAAGCACGGTTCCATAAAGCCGCGCGGGAGGCTTTGGGCTTCGTCGAAGATGATGACGGAACGCGCGATGTTGTGCAGTTTCCGGCATTTGCTGCGTTTGTTGGCGAAGAGTGATTCGAAGAATTGAACGGAAGTCGTCACGATCACGGGTGCGTCCCAATTTTCCATACTCAGCTTGTAGCGGCGGCTTTCTGTTTCGCCGAGATGTTCTTCCACCTCCTCAAGATCAAAGTTGGTATGATGTTCCAATACCGCTTGCCTGCCGAGGGCTTTTCGGAATTGTCTGGCTGTTTGCTCAATGATAGAGGTAAGCGGGATAACGTAAATGATTCGGCGGTGGCCGTACTCGACCGCGTGCCGCAAGGCAAAGGCAAGGGAGGAGAGGGTTTTTCCTCCGCCCGTTGGTACGGTGAGCGAAAAGATGCGAGGCGTCAGCTCGACGGCTCTCCTTCGGCACGTGTCAAGGATGGCTTTGCGGTATTGGTTGACGACGGTTTCATGGACGTTTCGGAAGCGAACGGCCAGATAACGATCCAAGCGTTCGGACAGCTCGCCAATCGTGGGATACGGGGTGATGTCAATGGCAAGTTCCGGGTGGCAAAAATTCCTTGTGTCCACCGTATCGGCGTCCACCAGGCAGGAATAAAGCATGCGGCCCAAGAATGCGATTTTCCAGCAATAAGCCTCTTTGCTTGGTTGTTTCGTAAGGTTTTTGGTGAGTGGACTGTCGATGGGGATGGGCAGTTCGGGAAGTTCGATTTCTTGCCAGGCCGCCTCCCACAACGATTCCTGCTCCTCGGGATCGTACAGGGCTTCCGTAAGCCTGCGGCACAGACTGCCGTCTTCGTCTTTCGATCCGTAATTGCGAAGCCCGCCGTGGTGACAGGCGATGACAAACTGGACGAGTTGCGCCAAATGGCGGTGAATGGCGGCAGTGCCGAACATTCGTCGCCATACCGCGTCCTTGCCGACCGTGAGGGCTCCGGCCGTGGAATGGGATGCTTTGATGGAATGTCCTCTGATGCGCAGTTGGACTTTCTCTTTGTATTTGCCGAGGTCGTGGAAAAGGCCAGCGGCGTATCCCAATTCGCCGGCGTGAAATATTTCGGCGAAGAATCGGGAACACTCCGCAACTCCTAATAAATGTGATTGCAATGGTTGTTCCTCACCACGATCGTTGATGCGGGCAATGTATTTCATAAATATAACTTCCTTTTATTTAAAATTCAGAGCGTATAACCATTCTGATACCAAATTTTATTAAGATCTCATCAACTGTCAATACCTTTTTTGGATGTAATTGTCGAAATTTTTGGGTGCCAAAAATAAGACTTCGGATACATTGGCAAATTACAATTACGTTGTTTATATTCTTTTTTATGAAACAAAGATTTATATGTCGCTTGTTTGAATTTTGTCAAACAAGCGTGGATTGAAACCTCTTGTTTAATATTCAAGTTCTGGATTTATATGTGGCCGCGTATTTCCTTCGGATAGGCTCCAACATGGAGATCCCTGGAGATGCGCGGCCAAAATCCTTGATTGTCTAAAAGGAGGGTAAGGTTAGAAGACATCATAGAAAAGTAATTTGACGACATATTGTCAGCGAATAAGCGTTCGCATAAAAGAGTGAGATAGATGCGAGTTCGGCTCGATGTGACGTCAAGGTGGAAAACGGTCAACTTCCTGCTTGTTTATTTTTACCAGAATAAATGCTCTTGGGGATCCATGTAGAAAACGGTGTTAAAATCCCCAATATCACCGGTTGAAAATTCCCCACTTTTACCGCACTCTCTCCTCGGAGGAGAGAGACAACATTGGACCTCTGTCAATAGATTGGACACATGGAATCGAGAAAATTACGCAACATAATCGTACATTTGTTCGCATTGAATGGGTGTGAGATACCCGATCGCCGAATGGACTCGTTTGCGATTGTAG
>Ga0310841_101110_pt1 | contig 12198 bp, 17 predicted proteins | sample SM_ome_9_FD_201311 | JGI IMG/M metagenome (GOLD analysis project Ga0310841, IMG submission 201311) | Sorghum-adapted microbial communities enriched on stacked mutant (SM) sorghum from Joint BioEnergy Institute, Emeryville, California... ...
CCGCCCCGTTGAGCCGATAATCGACGTTATGACAGTTATGGTGTGCGGGCTCCTCCTCGGGTGCCCGGCGCGCACGGAGGCGGCGGCCGCGAGATCGACGCCGATCTGACAGGACCTCGACAGCGGCTACGAGAGCGCCGCGCCCAACCGACGGTCTCGCCGGTCTCCAGACGGCGACCGGCGAGTGCTGCGAGTACTCCTCCAGGAGGCGCTGCTGCGCGGCCGACCATGACGTGCCGACCGCGTTCGGCGCCGTCACCGTTCGCGGAGGACGTCCTCGGCGCGACGGACGTGTACGCCGGCGTCGGCCACGGCAACGTCCGCAGCGCGGCGCTCCTGGCTCGCCTCGGGCTCACCCCCGTGGCCCGCTTCGAGTCGTACACGCGCTTCCACCTCCCCCGCTAGCGGAACCCGCTCGACGGCCCGCGCGCGCCGTGTGCCACGTTGTCCCAACAAACTTGTTGGGAGGTGCGACGGGTGTCCGATCGGAGGGGTGCGATCGTTCGCGCGGCGTTCCGGCAGGTGGCCGAGGTGGGCTTCGAGGGGCTGCGGCTGAAGCAGATCGCCGCGGACGCGGGGATCGACCACTCGACGCTCTACCACCACTTCCCCGCCAAGAAGGACATCGTGGCGGCCGTCGCCGAGCACGCGATCGGCCGGTTCAGCGCCGATCCCCCGGCGGGCGCGGGCCCCGCGGAGACCCTCCGCGGCCACCTCGCCCACCTGCACCGGCTGCTGCTCGACGCGCCGGAGGTGTTCGTCGTGACCGCCGAGCTCGACCTGCACGCCCGCCGCGACCCGGCGGTCCGGGCGGTGATGGCGCGGCACGAGGCCAACTGGCGGCGCTGGTTGCGCGACCTGCTGGACGCGGGAGCGGCGCGCGGCGAGTGGGCGCCGGGCGTGGACCCGCGGCAGGCGGTGGAGCTGGTGATCGCGGTCGTCAAGGGCGTGCAGCTCGCGCCGGCCGCGGCGGGCGCCGCCTTCTCCCAACTCGACGAGGTGCTCACGAGGAACGCGGGAGGGAACTAGGTCGTGGATCGTCGATTCCGCTTCGGGGTGGTCGCGGAGCCCGAGTACACCGGCGAGCGGTGGCGCGCGGTCGCCCGCCGCGCCGAGGAGCTCGGCTACTCGACGTTGCTGATGCCCGACGGACTGCAGCTGCTCGCGCCGCTGCCCGCCGTGGCGGTGGCGGCGGCCGTGACCTCGACGCTGCGCGTGGGGACGTTCGTGCTGGCGAGCACCGTGCGCCCACCGCGCACCGCGGCGTGGGAGGCGCACAGCCTCGCCGTGCTGACCGACGACCGGTTCGAGCTGGGCATCGGGACCGGGAACCGGTGGGTGAACCGGGCGGCGGTCGAGGAGATCGGCATGCCCGAGACCACGCCCGGGCAGCGGCTGGACCTGGTGCGGCGCACCGTGGCGCACCTGCGCGCGCTCGAGACGACGACCCGCACGCCGGTGATGATCGCCGCGGGTGGTCCGCGGTCGCGCGCCCTCGCGGGCGAGCTCGCCGACGTCGTCACCTTCGCGCACGGCCCGTACGCCGGCCGGGGCGAGGTCGAGGGGATGATCGGCGACGTCGAGCAGGCGGCGGGCGGGCGCGACGTCGAGTACTGCATGAACGTGCTCGTCGTGGGCGAGGTCATCCCGCAGCGGCTCGTCCCCCTGGTCGGCGACGACCACGGCGCCCTGGTCGAGGCCGACTCGATGTACCTGCTGCGCGGCACGCCCCGGCAGATGGCCGACGAGATCCAGCGGCGCCGGGACGCGCTCGGCTTCTCCTACGTCACCGTCAACGCGCTGTACCCGGAGGAGTTCGCGCCGGTCGTGGAGCTGCTCGCCGGCCGGTGAGGCATCAGTCGCGCGGGTACCAGATCCGCGGGTCGTGGAAGACGTAGGAGTCCCACCGGCGGATCTGCCGCGCGATCCGCTCGCGCAGCCGCACCCGGGGTCGGCCCTCGGGGGCGACGGGTGCGAGGCCCATCAGGACGAGCACGAGCGCGACGACGAGGAGGACGGCTTCGAGGTCGATGGCCCGCAGCACCGCACCCTCTCCCTCCACCGGTGTCCGGCCCACCGGTGTTCGACCCACTGCTCTTTGGCCCACTACTGTTTGACAGAGTCAACGGTTCCGTGGTCGCTGTCAACCAGTGGGGGGAGCTGGATGTCCGAGGCGGGCGTGGTCGCGCGCGTGCGCGCGTTCAACCGCTTCTACACACGGGTGATCGGTGCGCTCGAGGCGGGCCTGCTGGGCACGCCCTACTCGCTCACGGAGGCCCGGGTGCTGTTCGAGCTCGCCGAACGGGCCGAGACGAGCGTGTCCGACCTGCGCCATCTGCTGGGGATCGACGCGGGCTACCTGAGCCGCATCCTCCGCCGGTTCGCCGCGGACGGGCTGGTGGTGCGCGAGACCGCTCCCGACGACGGCCGCCGCCAGGTCGTGCGGCTCACCGAGCAGGGCCGCGCGGCCTTCGCCCGCCTCGACCACGCGCAGGCTCGCGCGATCGAGCGCCTCCTCGATCCGCTCGACGAGCACGGCAGGCACAAGCTGGTCGGCGCGATGGAGTGGATCCGCGCGGCGCTCGACGGCACCCCGCTCCCCCGCACCATCGTCCTGCGCGGCCCGGCGCCCGGCGAGCTGGGTTGGATCATCTCCCGGCACCGGGACAGGGAGGCGGAGGCGGCCCGCACGGTGGCCGACTTCGCCTCCCGCGCCGACCCGCGGGAGGCGGCGTGGATCGCCGAGGTCGACGGCGAGCCGGCCGGGTGCGCGCTCTGCCTGGCCGACGGGAACGCCGCCCGGCTGGCGCTGTTGTCGGTGGAACCGTCGGTGCGGCGCACCGGCATCGGGTCCCGGCTGGTGGCCGAGTGCGTGCGGTCGGCCCGCACGGCCGGGTTCGACCGCATCACCGCGCGGGTGCCCGACGGCTCGGCCGCGGCGCGGGTGCTCGCCCGGGCGGGGTTCGAGGCCGACCGGGACGGGTGGACGTTCCGCTGGTGAGGTGCGGTCACGGGACGGGGCCCAGCAGCTCGATCCCGTTCCGCGCGGCCACGGCGAGCACGTCCTCCATCCCCGGTTCCCCGTCGAGCGCGGCGACCGCGCGCACGAACCCCTCCATCGGCCGGCCGGGCGCGTGCACGACGAACGCGACGGCGTCCTCGGTCGACTCGTTGCGGATCGTGTGCGGGGTGCGGCCGGCGAGCGGGACGACGTCGCCCGCCGTCGCGACGACCCGGCACCGGTCGGGATCGTCGGCTCCCCCGATGTAGAAGGTGAACTCGCCCTCCTGCACGAGGTAGACCTCGCCCGGGTCGTGCCGGTGCATCACGGGCGGGCCGCCTCCGGGCGGCATTCGGACCTGCACGGCGAACAGCGCTCCCCCGGGTCTGGGCGCTCGTGGCGAGGATGGTGACCTCGTCGGTGCCGGTGCGGATGCACTCGGGCGCGGCTCGATCGACAGAATAGACAGGTAGCATGTCCATGTTGGAAGAATGGACAGGAGGCCTGTCTATGTCAAGGCGTCTGCCGCAGCTCGGCGGGCAGGAGCGGCCCGCGAACCTCGCGGTCCTCATGCGCGAGGCGTTCGTGGCGCTCAACGACCGCGTGCTCACCCGGCTCGCCGGGCACGGGTTCACCGAGGTGCGACCCGCGCACGCCGCCGTCTTCCAACACCTGGACGACACGGGCACCACGGTCAGCCTGCTCGCCGAGCGCGCACAGATGACCAAGCAGGCCATGGCCGAGCTGGTGGCACACCTGGAGGCGCACGGGTACGTCCGGCGCGTGCCCGACCCGACCGATCGCCGCGCGAAGCTCGTCGTCCCCACCGAGCGCGGGCACGACGTGATCGCCTTCGCGCAGGGGCTCGTCCCCGAGATCGAGCGCGAGGTCGCCCAGGTCCTCGGCGCGGAGCGGGTGCGCGACCTGCGCGCCGACCTCGAGGCGATCCGCCGCGCTTTCCCCTCGCGGAACTGACGGCCGGCTCCGCAAACATGGGATGTTAGGTTCTTTGCGTGGGACTGACGGCAGTGCGGCCCGGCCGCCTGTGCGACGAGGTGGTCGCCCAGTTCGAGGCGCTCATCGCCTCCGGCGAGTGGCCGGTCGGGACGAAGATCCCCCCGGAACCCGAGCTCGTCGCGGCGCTGGGCGTGGGGCGCAACACCATCCGGGAAGCGGTACGCGCCCTCGAGCACGCCGGCGTTCTGGAGCCGCGGCGGGGCGACGGCACGTACGTGCGCGCCAGCAGCGACCTCGGGGCCGCCCTCCTGCGCCGCGCGCGGCGCAGCAGCGCCGACCACGTGCTCGCCGTGCGGGCGAGCCTGGAGCGGGACGCGGCCGTCGCCGCCGCCATCCAGGCTGCGCTCGCCGCTCGGCGCGCTGCGTGCGAGGGGCCGGACCGGGAGGCGTTCGCCGCGGCCGACGTCGCCTTCCACAAGGCCGTCGTCGCCGCCACCGGGAACCCGGTCCTCATCGACCTGTACGCCGGGCTCACGGAGGCGCTGCAGCGCACCGTCACCGAGATCGACGCGCACGACGACGACCCGGGGGCGTTCCCCGGTCACGAGGAGCTCGCCGCCGCGATCGCGGCGGGCGACCCGGACGCGGCGCGCGGCGCGGCGGAGCGCTACCTCGACGCGGCCCGGGCGATCATGGACCGCAGCTCGTGAACGTCGAAGCTGCTCCGCGACCCGCGCGCTCCGCGGCCGCGTCGGCCTGGTGGCTGGGTCTCGCGATCGTCCTGGTCGCGGCGAACCTGCGCCCCGCGGTCGTGGGGGTGGCCCCGCTCCTGTCGGAGATCCAGGCCGCCGAAGGCCTCTCGGCGACCGCGGCGGGCGTGCTCACGGCCCTCCCTGTGCTCTGCTTCGGCCTGATCGCACCGGCGGCCCCGCCGCTCGCCAGGCGGCTCGGCATCGAGCGGGCGCTGCTGGGCTCGCTGGTGCTGCTGCTCGTCGGGTTCGCGGTGCGGTCGGCCGGTCCGCTGTGGGCGCTGTTCGCGGGCACCGTGCTGCTGGGCTCGGCGATCGCGATCGGCAACGTGCTGCTGCCCAGCCTGATCAAGCGCGACTTCGCCCACCGCACCGGCATGATGACCGGTCTCTACACGATGGCGATCGCCGCCGGCGGCGCCCTCGCCGCCGGGGTGACGGTGCCGATCGCGCACGCGGCCGGGCTGGGCTGGGCGGGCGCGCTGGCCTCGTGGGCGCTGTTCGCGCTGCTCGCGTTGGTGTGCTGGCTGCCGCACGTCCGCCGGGCCGGCCGGCCGGTCCGCGTCGGCGGGGTCCGGGTCGGCGGGCTGTGGCGCGACGCGATCGCCTGGCAGGTCACCCTCTACATGGGCCTGCAGTCGCTCAGCTACTTCGCGGTCACCGGGTGGCTGCCCGCGATGCTCGTCGAACGCGGCTTCGACCCGGTGGCTTCCTGCTGTCGCTGTCCACGGTGTCCGGGATCGCGGGCGCGACGCTCACCCCGATGCTCGCCACCCGCGGGCCGCGCCAGCGCGGGCTCGCCGTCTGGCTCACGGTCATGGCCGCGGTCGGGCTGCTGGGGGTGCTCGCGCCGTTCGGCGTCGAGCTACCCGCCGTGCTGTTGATGGGCTTCGCGCAGAGCGCCGCGCTGGGCCTGGCGCTGACCCTGGTCGCGCTGCGGGCGCCGGACGCCGCCCACGCCGCCCAGCTGTCGGGCATGGCGCAGAGCGTCGGCTACGTCCTCGCGGCCGTCGGACCGTTCGCGGTGGGCGCGCTGCGCGACCTGACCGGTGGCTGGTCCGTCCCGCTCGTGGTGCTGCTCCTGCTGCTCGCCGTGCAGGGCACGGCGGGGGCGCTCGCCGGCCGGGACCGGTACGTGCGCCGCGGCTGAGCCGGCCGGGCCGTTTTCTCGCCGTTCCGGCGTCCGCGCTCGGTTTTGTCGGCCACCACCTCTAGGCTTCGTCGCGCGAAGAAGGGGGACCCGATGACCGTCGCCGCTGATGCCCCGCCCGAGACCTGGGAGCAGTACCGCGTCGAGCTCACCGCCTACTGCTACCGGATGCTCGGTTCGTCGGCGGACGCCGAGGACGCCGTGCAGGACACCATGGTCCGCGCGTGGCGCTCGTTCGACCGGTTCGAGGGGCGTTCGTCGGTCCGCTCGTGGCTGTACAAGATCGCCACGAACGTGTGCCTGACGATGCTGGAGAGCCGCCAGCGCCGGGCCACGCCGATGGACTTCGGCGAGGCCGCGTCGACCGACGGCCCCCGCCCGGTGCCCAAGCCGGAGATCGCGTGGCTGGAGCCGATCCCCGACGCGCGGGTGCTGCCCACCACGTCCGACCCCGCCGAGCTCGCGGTGGCCAAGGAGTCGGTGCGGCTGGCGTTCGTCGCCGCCCTGCAGCACCTGCCCGCCAAGCAGCGGGCCGTGCTGATCCTGCGCGAGGTGCTGCAGTGGAAGGCGTCCGAGGTGGCCGAGCTGCTGGGTACCACGGTGGCGTCGGTCAACAGCGCGCTGCAGCGGGCCCGGGCCACGCTCGCCGAGCAGGAGCAGGCCGTGCCGGCCAACGGCAAGGCCCTCGACGGCGACCTCGACGCCGACCACCAGCAGCTGCTCGACCGCTACGCCGAGGCGTTCGAGCGCTACGACGTCGCGGCGCTGGTCAACCTCCTGCACGAGGACGCCATCCTCAACATGCCGCCGTACGACATCTGGCTGCAGGGGCCCGAGGAGATCCAGAAGTGGTGGATCGGCCCGGGGGCGCCGTGCCGGGGCTCGAAGCTGCAGCCGATCACGGCCAACGGCATGCCGGGCTTCGCGCAGTGGCGGCCCGAGCCCGATGGCGACGGCTACTACGCCTGGGCGCTGCAGGTGCTCGCGATCAGGGGCGACCGCATCTCGGGCTACACGTCCTTCCTCGACGTGGAGACGCTGTTCCCGATGTGGGGTCTCCCGCTGCGGCTCGACCGGGAGGGCCGGCCAGTCACGGCCTAGCCCGAGCCGGGCAGCACCGCGAGCAGCCAGTCCATGGCCTGCGGGCAGGCCTCCAGCACCGAGATGTGCCCGTCGTCGGGGCGCAGCCACAGCTCCGACTGCCCGAGGCAGCGGGTCAGCTGCAGCGCGTGGGCCACCGGCACCACGCGGTCCTGCTCGCCGTGCACGAGCAGCACCGGCGCCTCCACGGCCGCCAGGTCGGCGCCCCAGTCGGTCACGAGCGCGACGTCGTCGTCGATCTGGCCGTCGGGGCCCGCGCGGCCGGCGGTGCCCGCGTCCACGCCCATCGCCACCCACGTCCCGGCGAGGGCGGCGATGTCGGACTCGGTGAAGCAAGCGGGGTCGAACCCGTACTGCTCGCCGTAGCGGGCCCGGGCGGCGCGGCCCGCGACCGCCGCGCGCAGGGCGCCGTCGTCGCGCATGCCGTCGAACCAGGCGTCGTCGCCGGTGAAGGGGGCGAGCGCGGCGAAGCACACCACGCCGGTCACACGGTCGGGAAGCAGCGCCGCGCACGCCAGCGCGTGGGAGCCGCCGCTGGAGGAGCCCATCACGGCGAACCGGTCGAGGCACAGCACATCGGCCACCTCGGCGAGGTCATCGCCCGCGGAGCCGACGGTGCGGCCGGGGCGCGGCGTGGACCCGCCGTAGCCGGGGCGGGCGTAGGACACGAGCCGGATCCCGCGCTCCCGGGCCAGGCCGAGCAGCGGCTCGTACAGCGCCCCGGTCTGCGGCGTGCCGTGGTGCCAGACGAGCGTCACGTCGCCGTCGCCGGTGTCGTGGACGCACAGGTCACGCCCGTCTGCGAGGCGCAGGTCCCGGGTGATCACCATCGCGCCACCGTAGCGGGGTCACGCAAGCGCCCCGACGAGCACGTCCAGGCAGTCCGGCCCGGCGGTCGGCGGGGTGAGCAGCACCCCGGGGACCTCGATGCTCGGGGCGAGCGGCCGCACGACGGCTCCGGGTACCGGCTCGCCGGCGCACCCGCACACGACCGTGGCGTCCTGGCTGCTCATCGCGATCTCCACGGCGGCGTCCTCGAGGGAGCGCACCGGGCGACCGGCGGTCGCGACGATGCCGGCGGCGGCGCAGGCGGCGAGCAGGGCGTCGTGCAGGGCCGGGTCGGCCGCGCGGTCGGGCAGGCGGAGGGTCAGCTCGGCGAGGGCCGACACGGGGACCGCGGGGCCCGCGGCCGCCGGGTGCGCGGCCGGGAGCAGCACCCGCAGCGGCTCGCGCCACACCTCCACCGCCTGCAGGTCGGCCGCGGCGGCCACCCTCCCGCGCACCAGCGCGATGTTCAGCTCGCCCGCCCGCAGCGCCGCGACGTGCTCGGCGACCGTGCCGTCCACCAGCTCGATCTGCAGGTCGGGGACGTTCGCCCGCCACTTCTCGGCGGCCCGCACGAGCCGCGGGCCGAGCCCGGGGGTGGTGCCGACGCGCAGGACGGCCGCGCGCCCGGCGGACAGCTCCGCAGCGACCGCGCGCACGCGGTCCACCGCGGCCAGCGCGGCCCGCGCCTCGTCGAGCAGCCGGACGCCGTCGCTGGTGAGCACCACCCGCCGCGACGTCCGCTCGAGCAGCCGCACCCCCAGCTCGCGCTCCAGCCTGCTGACCTGCTGGCTGACCGCGGGCTGCGCGACGTGCAGGCGCTCGGCCGCCCGCCCGAAGTGCAGCTCCTCGGCGACGGCGACGAAGTACCGCAGCTGGCGAACCTCCACCGGTCCTCTCTACCACCCGATCCATCACGTGTCCTTATCGCTGCGCGGGGCGATCGCTCCTTGATCGGCGATCGGGCCGTGGCTGGACTGGTCGCATGCAGATCGGGATGTGGATCGACGAGGAGCGGCCGCTGCCCGCGGTGGTGGACGCCGTCGTCGACGCGGAACGGCGCGGCTTCACCCGCGCGTGGGTCGGGCAGCGGACCGGCTGGGACCCGCTGACGCTCATCGCTGCGATCGGCGACCGGGCCCCGCGGATCGGGCTCGGCACCGCGGTCGTCGTCACCTGGCCGCGACACCCGCTCGCGCTCGCGGCCGAGGCGCTCACCGCGCAGGCCGCGGTGAAGGGCCGGCTCACGCTGGGGATCGGGCCGAGCCACCAGCCGATCGTCGAGGGCCGGTACGGCTACCGCTGGACCCGGCCGGGACAGCACGTCGAGGAGTACGCCGGCGTCCTGTCCGCAGCGCTGCGCGGCGAGGCGGTGGACGTTCAGGGCGAGACGCTCACCGCGGTCGGCGGGGTCGGCGTCCCCGCCACCCCCGCGCCGCCGCTGCTGATCGCCGCGCACGGCCCGCGCCTGCTGCGGCTGGCCGGGGAGAAGGCCGACGGGGTGATCACGACGTGGACGAGCGCCCGCGGCCTCGCCGAGCACGTGGTCCCCGCGGTGCGCGCGGCCGCCGCCGGGCGGCCGGACCCGCAGGTGGTGGTCAGCGTGATCGCGGTGCTGACCGACGACCCGGACGGCGCCCGCGCCCGCGTCGCGGAGACGTTCGGCATGGCGGGCGAGCTGCCGAGCTACCGGCGCTCGCTCGACCGGGCGGGCCTGTCCGGGCCGGAGGAGGCGATCCTCGCCGGCGACGAGGCCGAGCTCGAGAAGGCCGTGCGGCGCTTCGCCGACGCCGGCGCCACCGAGCTGCAGCTGTGCCCCGTCGGCCCGGCCGCGGAGCAACAGCGCACGATCGCGTTCTTCGCCGACCTCGCCCGCTCGCTCTAGGGTGTGATCGTCTGGACCGACAGCTGGTTGCCCGGCGGCTGCGTGCTGCACCCCGTGCCCTCCATCGGGACGAACAGCGCGGCCGTGTCGCCCGGCGGGTAGACGCGCAGGCCGCGCACCGGCACGGGGTGGCAGTCCTCGGGCGAGAAGTTCTCCACGCCTGCCAGCTGGAGCTGCGCCTGCGCGGTGCCGCCCGGCGGGATGGGCACCTGGCCGCCCCGCTCCCCCGCCATCGCCGCGGCCGGCCCGACCTGGTGGCCGTCGTCGCCGGCCACGTAGGAGACGCCGGGGAACCCGCGCAGCTCGCAGGTCCGCGACCCGGTGTTGGTGAAGATCAGCGGCCGGTACGTCGAGCCGGCCGCGGCGCCGCCCTCGCCGAGGGTGACCGCGAGCTCGGCCGTGGTGCAGCGGGGCAGGCCGGGCGCGGTCCGCTGGGCCGGCCGGACGGCTCGCGTCCCGGCGGCCGCCGGGGTCGGCGTCGGCTCGGCGGTCGCGGCCGGTGGTGGTACGGCGGGCGTCGGCGTCGGCTGCGCCGCACCACAGGCGGGTACGGCCGCGAGCGCGGCGCACGTCAGCGCGGTGGCGAGCACCGTCCTCGTCCAGGTCATGCGGTTCCCCCGATCCCGGCGGTGCTCCCCCGCACCGCCTACCCGACAGGACGCGCCACGCGGCGGCCCGTTGCGCCGCAGCACCGATCGGGTGACCCGGGTTGCAGGAAAGCCACCTTCCTGACGTGCAGCTTCAGGAATGTGGCTTTCCTGAAGTCGGCGGGGCGCCGCCGCTAGGCTCCTCGTCGATGTCGGCGACGCGCTTGCTGGTCCTGGGGGTGGTGCGCGGGTACGGGCGTGCCCACGGGTACCGGATCGGCACCGACCTGCTGTCGTGGGGCGCAGGCGAGTGGGCGAACGTGAAGTGGGGCTCGATCTACCACGCCCTGCACATGCTCACCGAGCGCGGCCTGCTGCACGCCTCCAACGAGGTCGCCGGGCGCACCGAGTACGAGCTCACCGAACGCGGTGAGGCCGAGTACATGAAGCTGCTGCGCGAGGCGCTGCGCCGCCCGCAGCCGCGGCCCGACTTCCTCGGCGCCGCGCTCGCGATGCTGCCCTCCCTCCCCCGCGAGGAGGCGATCGCGCTGTTGAAGCAGCGCCTCGCCGCGCTGGAGGAGGCGCGCGACAAGGCGCGGGCGCAGATCGACGCGCTGGTCGAGCCGCCGCACGTCCGCGAGCTGTTCGGGCTGTGGGAGCACCAGGCCGCGGGCGGCGCCGAGTGGACCCGCGGGCTGATCGCGCGCCTCGAGGCCGGCGCCTACCCGATGGCGGGCGAGCCGGGGTCGCCGGGCAGGCCGGGCAGCTGGGAGTCGCTGAAGTTCCCGCCGCACCCGCCGCGCGACGCGTAACGCCCGCCGGGAACCTCCCGATTCAAATTTGCATAACCCCTCCCTCGTGGGGCATCCTCCCCGCCCGGGGGTTCAAACTTGAGTATCCGGAGGGACATGACGACCGCGGTGCGCGCCGAAGGGCTGCGCAAGCGCTACCGGGCAGCGGACCGGCCGGCGCTCGACGGGTTCGACCTGGCCGTGCCCGCGGGCACGGTGCACGGGCTGCTCGGGCCGAACGGGGCCGGCAAGACCACGGCGGTCCGCATCCTCGCCACGTTGTTGCGCGCCGACGGCGGGCGCGCCGCGATCGACGGGTTCGACGTGGTCACGCAGGCCGCCGACGTCCGCAGGCGGATCGGGCTCGTCGGCCAGCACGCCGCGGTCGACGAGGTCCTCGACGGGCGCAGCAACCTCGTGATGTTCGGCAGGCTGCACCACCTGTCGCGGGCCGACGCCGCCCGGCGGGCCGAGGAGCTGCTGGAGCGGTTCGGCCTCGCCGATACCGGCCGCAGGCCGGTCGGCGCCTACTCCGGTGGGATGCGCAGGCGGCTCGACCTCGCCGTCGGCATGATCCTCGCGCCGGCGGTGCTGTTCCTCGACGAGCCGACCACCGGGCTCGACCCGCGCGCCCGCGCCGAGGTCTGGCAGGCGGTGCGCGCGCTCGTCGCCGAGGGCACCACGGTGCTGCTGACCACGCAGTACCTCGACGAGGCCGACCAGCTCGCCGACCGGATCTCGGTGCTGGCGGCGCCCGGCGCCGGGGGCGGCCGGGTGGTCGCCGAGGGCACGCCGGACGAGCTGCGCTCGCGCATCGGCGGGGACCGGATCGAGCTCGTGGCCCGCCACGGCGCCGACCTGCCGCGCGCGGCCGCGCTCGTCGAGCGGGTGGCCGGGGCCGCGGCCGAGGTGGACGAGGCCACGCGGCGGGTGAGCGCACCCGTGCGCGACCGCATGGAGGCGCTCACAGCCCTCGTCCGAGGGCTGCAGCACGAGCGGATCGACGCCGAGGACCTCCTGGTGCGCCGCCCGACCCTCGACGAGGTGTTCCTGCGGCTGACCGAGCGCGAGGGGGTGGCGGCGTGACCGTGCTCTCCGCGCCCGGGTCGCGGCTGCGGTGGGCGGTGACCGACTCCGGCACCCTCGCCCGCC
>Ga0310841_101111_pt1 | contig 12196 bp, 7 predicted proteins | sample SM_ome_9_FD_201311 | JGI IMG/M metagenome (GOLD analysis project Ga0310841, IMG submission 201311) | Sorghum-adapted microbial communities enriched on stacked mutant (SM) sorghum from Joint BioEnergy Institute, Emeryville, California... ...
CCCGGCTCGCCGAGCACGCCGCGGAGCTGGCCCGGCGGGCCGGGGTGCTCAACGAACGGCGCGCCGAGGTGTTCGGCTCCGCGGCGCTGGAGCTGCTCGGCACCGAGCGGATCCGCACCGAGAACAACTGCGTGCCGCGCGACATCGTGTCCGTCGGCGGGCTGATGCTCTTCGGCTACAACGTCTACATCGGGCTCAAGCCGGAGACGTCGGTCGAGGACGTGTTCTCGATGCGCACGTTCACCCGCGACGGGTCGGCGTTCCGGTTCGACGACGCCGCGGACGCGTGTCCGCAGCTGCTGCGCGACCCGCAGTTCGAGCGCGACTTCACCGAGCTGTACCGCTACTACAAGGACACCCGCCTGCTGCAGCTGCGCCGCGTCGAGGGCAAGCTGCTCGCGGTCTTCCAGACCGGGCGGCGCACCGACGACATCAAGGTGCTGCGCTGGAGCGTCGCACCCGACGGCGCGGTGTCCTACCTCGACAACCGCGGGGAGCGCGACCACGTCTTCCCGCCCCAGCACGACTTCACCTGGATCGAGACCACCCGCGAGGACCAGGTCCTCGGCCGGCACCCGCACCTGTCGATCCTGGGGAAGGTGTTCGTCGAGACGGTCGGCGGCACGCTGACGATCAAGGTCGAGAACAACACCGACACCGGGGAGGGGATCTACTCCGAGCCGGTCGACGACCCGCTGCAGAGCCTCGCCGACGCCGACGTCTCCTACGCCGAGGTCGGGCCGATGATCCTGCTGCGGATCCGGCCGTACAACGAGGAGCGCTACCGGTACCTGGTGTTCAACACGCGCACGAAGGAAGTCGTGCGCGCCGACGCCATCGGGCAGGCCTGCCAGCGCCTGCCGGAGGACCAGGGGCTGATCTTCCCGGGCGGCTACTACCTCGCCACCGGCGTCAGCAAGGTGTTCGACACCGCCGTCGACGACCTCGAGTTCGAGCGGGTGATCCGCTCGCCCAACGGCGAGGACGTGCTCTACGTCTTCCACGCCCGCGACGAGGGCATCTACCTGCTGCTGCCCTACAACGTGATCCGCAAGGAGGTCGCCACCCCGCTCCCGTGCCACGGCTACTCGCTGTTCGACGACGGGACGATGGTGATGTTCCGGGCCACGTCGGACGAGCCGACGCGGGTCCACACGATGCAGGTGTGGCAGACGCCGTACCAGTCCGACGTGTACGCGGCCGCGCAGCCGGCCGGGTCGGGCCCGTTGGAGCGGGTCGGCAACGCCGACCTCGTCCGCGGCATCTCCGACTGCCTGTCGGTGGCGCGGATGGTCGAGGATGGCCCCCGCGACCGCCGTCTTCGAGGCGCTGATCGCCGCGTGCCGGCGGGCGTTCGACGCCTACCACTGGCTCGGCGACCCGGAGCTGGGCGACCTGCGCTCGCCGCTCGCGGACCTGCAGGCCACCGCCGAGCAGGTACTCGACGAGTTCGAAAAGGTCAGCGAGCTCACCGCGCAGGCCACCGCGGCCGTCGACGCCGCGGCCGAGCAGATCTCCTCCCTGGTCCGCACCAGCCGGGCCGCGGCGCCGCGCACGGCGGACGGCTGGGTGACGCTGCTGGCCGACCTGCGCAAGGCGCAGGGCCACCTGGTCACGGTCCGGGAGATGCGCTACGTCGACCACGGGCGGATCGACGCGCTCGACGCCCAGCTCGGCGAGGCGACCGCCGACACCGGCGCGCGGGCCGTCGAGTTCCTCTCCCGGGAGGACGCGTTCGACACCTACCACGCCGACATCGAGGAGCTGGTCGGCGCGGCGGGGCGGATCGCGACCGTCGCCGAGGCCGAACCGATCCGCGAGCAGCTGGCCGCGCACACCGAGGGGCTGCAGGTCGTCACGGAGGTCGTCGGGTCGCTCGGCATCGCCGACGCCACCGTCCGCACCGCGATCCTGGAGCGGATCGGCGAGGTGCTCGCCGGCGTCAACCGGGCGCGCGCCACCGTCGACGGCCGGCGCTCGGAGCTCGCGGCCCGCGAGGGACGCGCCGAGTTCGCGGCCGAGTTCGCGCTGCTCGGGCAGGCGATCACCGGGGCGCTCGCCGCCGCGGACACCCCCGACGCCTGCGACGAGCAGCTGGGCAGGCTGATGCTGCAGGTCGAGGGCCTGGAGTCGCGGTTCGGCGAGTTCGACGACTTCCTCGCCGAGCTCGCCGCCAAGCGGGAGGACGTCTACGAGGCGTTCTCGGCGCGCAAGCAGGCGCTGCTCGACGAGCGGGCCCGCCGCGCGGACCGCCTGGTCGCCTCGGCCGACCGGATCCTGTCCAGCGTGCGCCGCCGGGTGGCGAGCCTCGGCTCGATCGACGAGGTCAACACCTACTTCGCCTCCGACCCGATGATCGCCAAGCTGCGCGGCGTCGCCGAGGAGCTGCGGGAGCTCGGCGACCAGGTGCGGGCCGAGGAGCTGGACGGGCGGATCGCCGCGGCGCGCCAGGAGGCCGGGCGCGCCCTGCGCGACCGGCTGGACCTCTACGGCGGCGACGGCGAGACGATCCGCCTCGGGCGGCACACCTTCGCGGTGAACACCCAGGCCATCGACCTCACGCTCGTGCCGCACGAGGGCGGCATGGCGTTCGCCATCACCGGCACGGACTACCGCGCCCCCGTCGGGGACCCCGAGTTCGAGAAGACCCGCCCGTACTGGGACCAGCTGCTGGTGAGCGAGACGGCCGAGGTCTACCGCGCCGAGCACCTGGCGACGGCGATCCTCGCCGCGGCCGAGGAGGCGGGCGGGCTGGACGCGCTGCACGACGCGGCCGTCACCGAGGGCGGGCTGCTCGGCCTCGTGCGGGCCGAGGCGGCCAATCGTTACGACGAGGGCTACGAGCGCGGCGTCCACGACCACGACGCCGCCGCGATCCTCGACGCCGTCCTGCGGCTGCACGCCGGGGCCGGCCTGCTGCGCTACCCGTCCGCCGAGCGGGCCGCCGCGGCGCTGTTCTGGACGTTCGGCGCCGACGACGTCGCGAAGCAGCGCTGGGCGGTCCGGGCGGCGTCGCTGGCGCGGGCGAGGGCCGCGTTCGGCCGGACCCCCGCGATCGACGCGATGCGCTGCGAGCTCGCCGCGGCCATGGCGGAGTTCGTGGTTCCGTTCCGCGAGGTGGACCTCGCGCTCGCGGGCGAGTACCTGTTCGAGGAGCTGGCGACGGGCGGCCCCGAGTTCGTCACGGCCGCGGGCGCCCGCGCGCTGCTCGAGCGGTTCCACCGCGCGCTCGGCGGCGTCGACGCCGAGTCCCGGCGCCGGTTCGAGGAGGACGTGCGGGCCCTCGACGGGGACCTCCCCGCGCAGCACCAGCTCGTGCACGCCTGGCTGTCGGCGTTCGTCGGCACCGACGGCGAGCCGTCCGCCGACCTGCCCGAGGCCGTCGCGCTGGAGCTGTGCGGCGGCCGCCTCGCCCGGCAGGACTCGTCGGCGTCGCTGACCACCACGGTCGAGGGCCTGCTCGGCACCCACCCGCGCGTCCGCGACCGGAAGCTCGAGATCCGGCTCGACGAGCTGCTGACCCGGTGCCGTCGGTTCCGCGAGGAGCGGGTGCCCGGGTTCCGCGAGTACCAGCGGCGGCGCACGGCGCTCGTCGAGGCCGAGCGGGCGCGGCTTCGCCTGTCGGAGTACCAGCCGAAGGTGATGAGCGGGTTCGTGCGCAACCACCTGCTCGACGAGGTCTACCTGCCGCTGATCGGCGCCAACCTGGCCCGCCAGCTCGGGGCGACCGGCGATGCCAAGCGCACCGACCAGTCCGGCCTGCTGCTGCTCATCTCGCCGCCGGGCTACGGCAAGACCACCCTCATGGAGTACGTGGCGAGCCGGCTCGGGCTGGTGTTCGTCAAGGTCAACGGCCCCGCGCTGGGGCACGCGGTCACCTCCGTCGACCCGGCGGAGGCGCCCAACGCCACGGCCCGCCAGGAGGTCGAGAAGATCAACTTCGCGCTCGAGGTGGGCAACAACGTGCTGCTCTACCTCGACGACATCCAGCACACCTCACCGGAGCTGCTGCAGAAGTTCATCTCGCTCTGCGACGGCCAGCGCCGGATGGAAGGCGTGTGGGAGGGCCGCACCCGCACCTACGACCTGCGGGGCAAGCGGTTCGCGGTGTGCATGGCCGGCAACCCGTACACCGAGGAGGGCAAGCGGTTCCGCGTGCCGGACATGCTCGCCAACCGCGCCGACGTGTGGAACCTCGGCGACGTGCTGTCGGGCAAGGACGAGCTGTTCGCGCTGAGCTACATCGAGAACGCGCTCACGTCCAACCCGGTGCTCGCGCCGCTGTCGACGCGGGACCGGTCCGACATCCGGCTGCTGGTCCGGCTCGCCCGCGGCGACGAGGGCGTCCGCCCCGACCAGCTGAGCCACCCCTACTCGGCGGCCGAGCTGGACGAGGTGCTGTCGGTGCTGCGCAAGATGCTGCGCGTGCAGCAGGTGGTGCTCACCAACAACAAGGCCTACATCGCCTCGGCCGCCACCGACGACGCGAGCCGCACCGAACCGCCGTTCCTGCTGCAGGGCTCGTACCGCAACATGAACAAGCTGACCGAGCGGATCGTCCCGGTCATGAACGACGAGGAACTCGAGGCGCTGATCGACGACCACTACGTCGGCGAGGCCCAGACGCTCACCTCCGGCGCCGAGGCCAACCTGCTCAAGCTCGCCGAGCTGCGCGGGCGCCTCACGCCCGAGCAGGCGAAGCGGTGGGCCGAGATCAAGCAGGCCTTCCTGCGGGAGAAGGCGCTCGGCGGGGCTGACGACGACCCGATGTCCCGGGCCGTCGGCGCGGTCGGGTTGCTCGCCGACCGGGTGGGGGAGATCCGGGAGGCTATCGAAGGGCGGTGACGGTCGCCGGAACACAACGCAACGCCCGTCGGAGCACCGACGGGCGTTGCGTTATCGGACCGCTGATCCGGTCAGCGGAGGCCGAGCTTCTTGGAACAGGCGGGCCACGCGTTCCAGCCCTGCTTCGCGAGAACGCGCTCGGCGACGGCGATCTGCTCTGCGCGGCTGGCCTGGTGCGCCTGACCCTTGCCGCCGTAGGCCTTCCAGGTCTGCGGCGTGAACTGCAGGCCGCCGGAGAAGCCGTTACCGGAGTTGATCGACCAGTTACCGGTGCTCTCGCACATGGCGAGCTTGTCCCAGGTGCCGGCGGGAACGGCGTTGGCGGTGCCGGCCATTGCGAGCGGCGCGCTGACGGCAATGGCACCGGCGATGGCGAGACGGGCGAGATTCTTGGTTACAGACATGCGGATTCGCAGATTCTCCATCAATGCGGGGGGACGGGAGGGGGGCTTCCCGGATGTCGCACTCGTCGGACGACGGCAACGACCGTACGTGCCGGTCCGCGGCGTGAGTCAAACGCGATGCGGGGTGAGCAGTGTCACGAAATAGGTGGTGCGAATCAGCACTTGTGCATTTGTGCAGCGCACGGACTGAATCGATCAGGTAGAAGTGTAAAAAGATCTTGAGAGATCTTCCCGTGATCAGAGGTCTTGCTCACTGTGAATCAGTGAGCGCGGCCACGCTGCGCGGCCGGGGCGTCAACGGCGAGCGGCAGGATCCGGTCCCGGTGGTGGGCCGGCTCGTGCGGGCAGACCCAGTACGCGTCGCCGTCGAGCACCCGGGCGGTCAGCGGGTGCCCATGGCCGGGGCAGGCCGGCAGCGGTGTGCCGCCAGTGGCCTCGATGGCGTGGTCCTGCAGCTGGGAAGCGGTGGCGACGACGGCATCGGCCCCCGGGACGCCCGTCGTGAAGTAGACGGCCACGACGTCCGGTGAGCTCGGCGCGCTCCCGGCGGTGATGCGCACGTGGACGACCCCGGACGGGGCGGTGGGCGGCGTGCTCGAGCCCTCGCTCGGGGAGGCGTCGAGGACCGTCCACCGCGGGCCACCGTCCGCGGCCATCCGGGCCAGCACCGCGCCGGCGACCGCGCGTGCGAACTCGCAGGCCTCGGCCATGGCTCCTTGATACAGAACGCGGGGATGGCGTTCCCGCCCGGGCTGGGCTGTGGTGCGATCGCGGCCGTGTCCCTCGCCACCTACCTCGCGGGCCTCGACCCCGTCCAGCTGACCCGCCTGGTCGAGCAACGACCCGACGTCCTGCTCGAGCCCGCTCCGCGCACGGTCGAGGAGCTGGCCGGGCGGCTCAACGGCGTCGACTCCCTCGCGCGCGCCCTGCAGCGCACGAACCGCGACGAGCTCCTCGTCGCTCAAGTCATGGCGGTCTTGGGGGCGGCGGGGCCGGCCGCGCTCGCGGAACGGCTGCACGCGCCGGAGGCGGACGTGCGGCAGGTCGTCGACGGGATGTGCGCGCGGGGCATCGCCTGGCACGTCGACGGGCGGGTCGGGCTGCCACCGCGCCTCGCCGAGCACCTCGGTGCCGAGTTCGGTCCGTTCCGGCCGGTCGCGGAGATCGCCGGCCACTTCACGGTCCGTCACCTGCGGACCGTGGTCGCCGAGCTCGGGGCCGAGCCAGGGGAACTGCGCAAACCCGAGCTGATCGCGCGGCTCGAGACGCTGTTGACCGACCCCGAGACGGTCGAGCGGGCCGTCGCCTCCCTCACGCCCGCGACGCGACGGCACCTCACGCGTCTCGCGAGCGGCGAGGTCTCCCTCCACTGGTTCGCCCATGACGACGGCGCCGAGGTGGAGCTCGTACGCGCGGGGCTGATCCTCGACGGACCGTCGCGCCGCCGGGAGCTCCCGCGCGAGGTGGCCTTCCTGGTCTTGCTGGGTGAGTCGCCCGGCCTGACCGGTCGTCCGGAGCTCGCGCCGGCGCGGGCGGACCCCGATGACGGTCGGGCCGGCGCCGAGGGTGCTCTCCGCGCGCTGACCACGTTGCTGGACGAGGCCCGCCGTCGAGCCCTTCCCCGGATGAAGAAGGGCGGCGTCGGGGCGCGGGAGCGGACCCGGCTGTCCAGGCAGCTCGGACTCGTCGAACCCGCCCTGTGGATCGACGTCGCTGCGGCCACCGGCCTGCTCGCGCCGGCCCGGAACGGTTACGTCCCCACCGACGTCTACGACGGCTGGCGCGACGCCGACGCCGCCGTGCGCTGGGCGCAGGTCGCCCTCGCCTGGTTCGACCTCGATCTGGCGCCCACCGCCCGCGAGACCACCGGTGGCGAGGTGGCTCCACCCGAGCCCATGGACACCGATGCGGGCGTGCTGCGCCGGGCGCTGTTGCGGGCGGCCGCCGGCGGGCGGTCCCTGGACGCGGCGGCCGCCCACATCGAGTGGTTCTGCCCGCTGCACGGCTATGACGAAGCCGGCCGCTCCGCGGCGGTCGCTGCGGCGCGGAGCGAGGCCGCCCTGCTCGGGGTCGCCTCGGCGGACCGGTTGACCGCGCTGGGCGAGCACCTCGTCGCCGTCGACGGCCGCCCGGACGCCGCGGACGAGCTGGCCCGCCGGGCCGTCGACCTGCTGCCGGCCACCCGCGGGCTGCTGGTCGTCCAGTCCGACCTCACAGCGGTCGTCTCGGGACAACCGAGCGCCTCCGCCGCGCGCGTGCTCGGCGCTGCCGCCATCGCGGAGACGCACGGCGCCGCGACCACGTGGCGGTTCACCCGGGAGAGCGTGCGCGCCGCGTTCGATGCGGGCTGGAGCGCCGACGAGCTGCGTGCCGAGCTCACAGCCGCCTCCGGCCGCCCGCTGCCGCAGCCTCTCGACCACCTGATCGGCGACGTCGCCCGTCGGCACGGCAATGTGCGCGTGCGCGAGGTACGCACGTGCGTCACCGGCGGCGAGGCGGAGATCAGCGAGATCGTCGCCACCCGCTCGCTGCGGGCGCTCCAGCTGCGCCGGCTCGCGCCGACGGTGCTGACCTCCGTGGCCGGCGTCGACGAGGTGCTCTCCGCGCTGCGCGCGGCGGGGTTCGCCCCGATGCCCGAGGACGCCGACGGCGTCGTGATCGTGCCCGAGCGCAGCCCCGACCCGGCACCCCGGGGACCCCGACGCCGCGCCCGGGCCCGGGTGGCCGCAGCAGAGCTCGCCACCCGGCTGCTCGCCGGCGACCCCGCGGGCCCGCCAGCCGACCCGGTGGAGGACGAGCTCGCGGGTTTCGCCACCGATCTCGACGGGGCGGAGGTTGCACTCCTCGCCGACGCGCTCCAGCACGAGCGCGACGTCCAGATCATCTACCGCAACCAGGCCGGCAACCGCACCGTTCGCGACATCCGACCGCTGCAGCTCTACGGGGCGTGGTTGCACGCGTGGTGCCACCTGCGCGGCGCCGAACGCGAGTTCACCGTGTCGCGGATCGAAGCGGTCAGCCCCGTCGGCTGATCGCGGACGGGCCCGCGTTGCGCGCTGACGCGATCCCTGAACCGTCCCGCTCACCGGGCCGGGGGAGCCGGTGAGCGGCCGGCTGGCAGCATCCGCTAACACCCGGCTGTGGCCGCGCGATGGTTCTCGCGCGTGATCGAGCGAGGGCGGATGGACGTATGGCGAAGTTGAGCATGATCCTTGACCAGATCGACGCAGGATCGATGCTTCTGCCGGAGTTCCAGCGGGGGTACGTCTGGAACCGCGATCAGGTGCGAGGGCTGATGCGCTCGCTGTACAAGGGCTACCCCGTCGGGGCGCTCCTGGTGTGGGAGACCGAGAACGGCGCGCAGGCCGTGCGCGGCGGTACCGCCGTGACCCCGGGCGCCAAGTCGCTGCTCCTCGACGGCCAGCAGCGGGTCACCACGCTCTACGGCATCATCCGCGGCCGTCCGCCCGCCTTCTTCGAGGGCGACCCCGACATGTTCCGCGGGCTGCGCTTCAACGTCGAGACCGAGGCGTTCGAGTTCTACGGCCCGATCAAGATGAAGGACGATCCGCGTTGGATCGACGTGACGGCCCTGTTCGTCGACGGCCCGACCGACGCGTACGGCGTGCTGCACGCGCATCCGGAGACGCGCGACCGGTTCACCGAGTACGTCGACCGCATCCAGCGGCTGCGCAACATCCTCGAGCGGGACTTCTACATCGACGGGATCACCGGCCCAGACAAGACGGTCGACGTCGTCGTCGACATCTTCAACCGGGTCAACTCGGGTGGCACCAAGCTGTCGAAGGGCGACCTCGCGCTCGCGCGCATCTGCTCGGAGTGGGGAGACGCCCGCCCGACCATGCGCCGCAACCTCGACCGCTGGCGCGACGCGGGATTCTCCTTCACCGCCGACTGGCTGCTGCGCAACGTCAACGCGGTGGCCACGGGTCGGGCGCCGTTCTCGGCGCTGGAGGACGTGTCCGCAGCGGAGTTCCGCGACGCGTTGAACGCGACCCTGCACAACACGACCACTTCTTGCGCGAGCTCGCGGTCGGCCGGCTCGGGCTCGACCACGACCGCGTCTTGATGGGCAAGTACGCGATCCCGGTTCTCACCCGGCACCTGCACAACCGGGGCGGCCGGTTCCTCGACGGGGCCGAGGCCGACAAGGCTCTGTACTGGTACGTGCACGCCGCCCTTCGCGGTCGCTTCACCGGCCCGACGGAGACCCACCTGGCCAAGGACCTGGAGACCGTCGACAAGGCCGGCATCGACGGGCTCATCGCCGCGCTCGCCCGCACCCGCAAGGGCAACATGTCGATCGACGCGCAGGACTTCGAAGGCATCGGGCGCGGTTCGCGGTCCTACCCGCTGGTCTACCTGCTCGCCCGGGTCACCGGGGCGCGCGATCTCGTCACCGGACGGCCGCTGGGATCCGATGCCTCCGCCGTCCAGGTGCACGAGGTCTTCCCGAAACAGGCGTTGAACAGGGCCGGTTACAGCCGCGCCGAGGTCAACCAGATCGCCAACTTCACCTTCCTCACCCCGTCCTCGGCGATGCAGTTCGCGGGCCTCCCGCCCGAGGCGTACCTGGGGGCCCTCGACCCGGACGCGCGGCGGTCGCAGTTCATCCCGGACGACCCGGGGCTGTGGCGGATCGAGAACTACCGGGACTTCCTCGACGCGCGCCGGCAGCTCCTCGCCGCCGCGGCCAACGAGTTCCTCGACGACCTGCTCGCCGGGCGCCGGCCGTGGGCACAGCCCCTGGAAGCGATCGCCGTCTCGCCGGAGGTCGACGAGACGGACGCCCGCGCGATGCAGCTGCGGGCGGTGGTGGACGAGCTGGCCGGCATGGGCTACGCCAAGCCCGCATTGGACGTGGAGATCGCCGACCCGGAGACCGGGCGGGTGCTCGCGGTCGCCGAGGCGTTCTGGCCCGACGGCCTGCAACCCGGCCAGGGAGCGCCGGTGTTGCTGGAGCTCGATCCGCAGGAAGCGGACCTCGCTCGCCTCGCCGAGCTCCGGTTCGAGGTGTTCACCTCCGTCGATGCGCTGCGCGGTTATGCCCAGCGCCGGGGAGAGGTCGCCGCTGGTGACCGGGGGGACGAGGGCGGCTCTCCCGTGGCCGGAGAGCTGTTGGTCCCGCGCGAGGAGGTCGATCGGGAGACCGAGGTCGACAGCCCCATCGTCGAGGCCCCTGTCGCGGAGGTGTCCGCGGAGGGGGCGTTCGATCGTGCCGTACAGGGCGTGATCGAACGCTGCCGGGCGGAGCTGCGGTACAACCCGCGGTACTTCGTCTCCATGGTCGCCCAGTACGGGGCGCTCGGCGCGGTCCGCAAGCTGCTCGCGGCGCCGGCGGTGAGCGACGGCTTCGTCTTCCTCTGGGAGCGCCAGCGCCTCGACCTCAGCGTCGAAGCGCTCGTCCTGGACGGCCGCTTCGCCCACCTGTTCAGCGCCGACGAGCAGAAGGTCGCACGCACCCGGCTCGACGACTTCGGCTACGACCCGCGAGCCGCGTGACTAACGACGGGCCGGTGGGTGCAGGTCGCGGAGATAGCCCCTGACCTTGCTCCGGGCCTTCGCCTCGATCTGGCGGATGCGCTCGCGCGTGACACCGAAGTCTCTGCCGATCTCGTCCAGCGTCGCGGGTGGTCCGTCGAAGCCGGCCCGTCGGCACATGATGGTGCGCTCGCGGCCGCTCAGCACGTCGAGCGCGCCGCGCACCTCGTCCGGCTCGTAGCCGAAGAGCGCCGGCTCGGCGTCGCCGAGGTAGCGGTCGACGGCGTCGTGCAGCCGCTCCTCGCCCAGCTCGGTGAGCGCGAGCTCGAGCGGAACCGTCGTCGGGAGGCCGGCCCGCCGCGGCGCCTCCGGGTCGGGGCCGAGCTTCTCCACCACGTGGGCCGGGTAGCGGATCGTGCGTGACTGGTCGGCGAGCGCGCGGGTGATCGCCTGTCGGATCCACCACGTGGCGTAGGTGGAGAACTTGTAGCCCTGCCGGAAGTCGAACTTCTGCACGGCGCGGATCAGCCCGAGGTTGCCTTCCTGGACGAGGTCGAGGTAGTCCAGACCGCGACCGCGGTAGCTCGCGGCCACGGTGGCGACGAGGCGGAGGTTGGCGACGAGGAACGCCTGGTATGCCCGCTCGCCCGCGCCGACGAGCTCGCGCAGGTCGCGTTGCCGAGCGGAGGGCCGGGATCGCTCCAGGGCCTCCTGCGCGAGCACACCCGCCTCGATCTGCCGCGCGAGCACGACCTCTTCCTCGGCGGTCAGCAGGGAGTGCCGGCCGATCTGGGCGCGGTAGAGGGCGACGAGGTCGAGGCCGCTGGCCGAGCTGGTCGCTCGCCTCGACGAGTTCCAGTCCGCGGTACTCGCGCCCTACGCCACCACCGCGGCGCTGCCAGCGGGGCGAGCCGTCGCACACGGTGCTGATCACGAATCTGGCCAACCGGGTTCAGCCGATCCTGCGGTGCGACCTCGGCGACAGCGTCCTGCAACGGCCCGACCCGTGTCCCTGCTCACGCCCGCCGGCCCGGGCGTCACGCTCCCCCTGACGCCCCGGCTCGACGACTTCCCGGCATCACGCGCTTCCAGATCGAGCAGGTCGCCCCCACCGAACTGCAGCTGCGCCTGCAAGCCGCGCCCGGGGCCGAGCCGGAAGACACCTGGACGGCCGCCCACCACGAGCTGTCCGATGTCCTCGCCGCGAACGGCCGGCCACGTCACGATCCGGCGCGCCGCCGATGGCCCACGTCCCGGGCCCGGCGGGAAGTACCGCCTCGTGACGCCGTTCGGTCACACCGCGCGCTGATCCCGGCCGCGGGGATCGGCCGCGTCGAGCGCGGGACGCAGCGGCGCTAGAGCGGTTCGCAGCAGCTCCGGGAGTGATCCGGTCGGGACGACCAGACCGCCGCTCGGCGACGCTCCGGCCGCGCCGAGCCACTCCT
>Ga0310841_101134_pt1 | contig 11977 bp, 9 predicted proteins | sample SM_ome_9_FD_201311 | JGI IMG/M metagenome (GOLD analysis project Ga0310841, IMG submission 201311) | Sorghum-adapted microbial communities enriched on stacked mutant (SM) sorghum from Joint BioEnergy Institute, Emeryville, California... ...
TGGAAGAATGGATTAAGTTAGCCAAACAGAGCCCTTTTGCTTCTTTTCAGGAAGCAGCCAACACGCTTGAAAGGTGGAAGGAGCCTATTCTTTCCTACTTTTTGTGCCCATATACGAATGCCCGAATTGAGGGGACGAATCACAAGATCAAAAATATCAAACGCCGGGCATATGGCTATCGAAATCTAGAACGGTTTCGTTTACGTGTATTTCTGGAGTGTACAGGGAACACTACAGGTAGTCAGGCTGCCTAAGCACTCCCTTCTTCCGCTATCGGTATGATAGTTGGTAGAATGGAACCCGTCAAGGAAAGCACTTGACTGTTTCCATTCTACCAACTTCGTGGTCTGTATGCGGAAGAAGGATCCTGACTGATGAACCTATTTCATCCAGCTAACATGTCTCTAGGATTGAGTAGAAATCACAGAAAATGGTGAAGACCCCTTTTTTTTCACTCAACTTTTATATATAACGTTAGGTTATAATCCTTATTCGAAGCTTATTACGAGAAACCTAGAAAAGATGCAACCCTGCTTTTCAACATACTTTTTCATATATTTATAAAAAATGCCATCCTCCCGAATACCCTGTGGTCTTCGAAAGGATGGTCTCAATCTTTTCTTATAGTGCCTTTTTACGCCAAAATCCCCTCGATTTTCTCAAGCACCTCTTCGCTAAGCACCACATCGACCGCCTTGACGTTTTCTTCCACTTGTTCCGGACGGCTGGCGCCGATTAAGGCGCTGGCAACGTTCGGTTGGCGCAACACCCAAGCGAGAGCAAGCTGCGATAACGTAATGCCGAGCTCAGCAGCGACTTTTTCCAGCTGTTCTACTTTTATTAACACTTCGTCATTCAAGAATCCTTGGATAAACGTGTTTGCTTTCGGATCGGCGGCGCGGCTGTCAGCCGGCAACGCTTGTCCTCGCTTGTATTTGCCGGTCAACACCCCTTGCGCAAGCGGTGAGAAGACGATTTGGCTGATGCCGTTTTGTTCACATACCGGGATGACTTCTTTTTCGATGTACCGATGGAGCATGTTGTACTGTGGCTGATTGACAACGATCCGGTCAAGCAAGTAGTGATCGGCTACGCCGAGCGCTTCTTGAATTTGCTGAGCTGTCCATTCGCTGACGCCGACATAAAGCACTTTCCCTTGGCGGACGAGATCATCGATCGTGCGCAGCGTTTCATCGACCGGCGTCTCTTTGTCATAACGATGGCAGTAGTAAATATCCACGTAATCAAGCTGCAGCCGTTTTAAGCTCGCATGAAGCTGCTCAAACACATGTTTGCGCGACAAGCCGCGGTCATTCGGTCCGTCGCCCATCGGCCAAAACACTTTCGTCGCGATGACGTACGACTCACGCGGATATTTGCGCAGCGCCTCGCCGACAATCTTTTCCGCTTCCCCGCGTGCATACACATTCGCCGTGTCAAACGAGTTAATCCCAAGCTCATACGCTTTGTCAATGACGCGGACCGCCGTTTCTTTTTCCACCGAGTTGCCATATGTAAGCCAGCTGCCTAAACTGATTTCACTCACTTTGAGCCCGGTGCGGCCGAGTTTTCGGTACTTCATTTTCCTTCTCCTCCCCTTTAATGCAATCAATGCCAAACAGATTACTCTCTCATTATAATCCTCAGCTGTTTCTTTGCAAAGGAATTTGCCTGACTATTCAAAATGATCAATGAAAGGGAAACTGACGCTGCATCCTCCGGCCGCCTACGGAAACGAGCAAAGAAGCACAATGAATGGAACAGCACATCCCGTGGGCTCATCTTGCAGACGTTTCCCCCTCTCTTCCCTCGGCCTCACCGATGATAGTAACCTGACATGTGAGCACTTCGCGTCAAGGTCGTTCGATTTTGCGGATATCCGTCAGTACATGAAAAAGCTCCAATGAATATATAGAGAGACAGAATGCCTCATGAATGTACGGAGGTTTTTCATGACTTTTTTCTCGAACGGAAACACGTCTAACTGATGATGACACCGTCTTCAACAGTGGTATCATCGTTTTCTCTCACCGTGCCAGCGGCCGACGGTGTCTCCTACTAGCAACGAATGAGACAAAACCGTCGGCCGCCGTGAATGTATCGAAGCAACGGCATATCTTCCTCGATCACCTGACCGATGACATTGACTCTATCGTCAGCCGGGAGATCGACCAAAGTAATTTGCAGTTCGCCGGCGTAACGGCCATACCGTTCATTGTCAATCGTGATGCTGCCTGTTCGGCGAGGCGCGGCGGGGATAGGCTGCAGCGCTTCTTTCGGCCAAACAAGGGAGCGGCGCGATTCAGCGGAGCGGATCACATCGCGGGCAGCATCGCGCCGATTTGTATGCACCGTCTCGACAACAGACAACCACTCCGCTCGTACGATCGGCCGGTAGCGGATGGGGATAACGCCGGACCGCACCCAATCCATGCGCCTAAGCACCCCATCCGATACGGCGAGGTCGCCGATAAACACCTTCTTTATCCCATAGGTTTCCACAAGCTCGATATAGGCGTAGACGGGATCAGCTTCCCGGTGAGCTTCTAACGTTGGCAACCCTTCATAAAGCGGTCCGCGCTTTTTGGCATCACCGGGAATAAACGCGCCAATCTCCTCAATGCCATACCGGCGCAACCGTTGATTTTGCGCCAACACCGTCTCTCCTCCCAGCCCTGTTTCCGGACGAGGATAAAAATTATGCCACGCTTCCACATTGGATTTGTCTGCTTGATAAGAAGCAAGCTCTTTACATTCCCACTCTGTCATCGTGCTGGCGTTCAGCACGACTTTCACTTGCTTGGATAACGAAGCGGCTTCTTTCATAGAAAAACCGTCATCCAGCCGCAGCCCGACGATTCCCCAACGCCTGAGCACCGCCGCAATGTCGGCATCAGCTGACAGACGTGACAGGACAGTGGGGGTGACATCGGCCACGACACCGATTCCATAGCAGGAAGCGAACTGGCCAATGCGATCAAGCTTTCTTTGCTCCTCAAGCTCTTGGCCTTTTGAAACATGCAACGAAGTGAACAACTGTTTCGCCCCAAGCCGCGCTGCAAGCTGAAATGTTTCTTCGATTTGCTCGAGCGGCTGAAAAAGGTAGAAAGAAAAGGAAAGCATCGCCATCCCCCATTAAATATGTGCCGCCATTTCTTCTTTAAACCCGAACCAATACGTAAATAGGAAGCCAAACGTGTATGAAATGACGAGTCCGATGAAATAAATCACATACTTTGTATCAGCAATGAGCGGAATCAGTGACAGCCCGGATACGCCGATGCCAAGCGCCGCCGTTTTCATCACCGCTTGAAATGCACCACCGACCGCCGCCCCAAGGCACGCGGTAACAAACGGCCGCCCAAGCGGTAATGTTACCCCGTACAATAGCGGCTCCCCAATGCCTAAAAATCCGACCGGCAACGCCCCTTTGATAATGTTACGAAGCCGTTTATTTTTTGTTTTGACGTACACGGCAATCGCCGCTCCAACTTGACCGGCTCCAGCCATCGCCAATACCGGCAGTAGCGGTGTCGAGCCCAATTTTTGAATCAATTCCATGTGAATAGGGGTTAATCCGTGATGCAGTCCGACCATCACAAGCGGCAAAAACGTTCCGGCCAACACAGCCCCAGCGACTACTCCACCGATATCGAGCACTGCTTTCAGCCCGCTGGTAATCGCTAACGACAACCAACCGGCAAGCGGCTGTACAGCGATCAAGGTAAATAGACAGACGATTAATACGGTAATGAGCGGTGTGACGATAATATCGACCGCATTTGGCACAAACGAACGCACCCGTTTTTCGACTACCGCCATGAGCCAGGCGGCAAGCAAGACCGCAAACAGTCCTCCCCTTCCAGGCGTAAGCGCTTCCCCAAATAATTTTATATCGCCCATCGCTGGGTTGAATACGAGAATACCAGCAATCGCCCCTAATACAGGAGTGCCGCCAAACTCTTTCGCTGTATTATATCCCACTAACACGCCAAGCGAAGCAAAAATTCCGCCGCCTATCAAAAGCAACAGTTGCAGCCACGTCGTCTGCGGATCAACGCCGGCGTTTTTCGCAAAGTTGGCAATTCCGTTAATAATCCCCGATGCAACCAGCCCAGGAATAAGAGGGATGAAGATGCTGCCGATTTTGCGAAGCAATCGCTTTAGCGGCGTTTGCTGACGCGCTTTGACTTCCGCTTTTGTCCGCTCCGCGATGTCCTCGATTCCATCTTCAATCACTTCTCCAAGTTCTAAACCGGTAAGCTCGCATAACGCAGCCGCTACTTTATTGACAACGCCCGGGCCCACGACGATTTGCAACGTCTCATCCTCAATGACTCCCATGACCCCTTCGATCTGTTTTAAGGAGTCAATGTTCGCTTTGCCCGGATCGCGCAACGATACACGCACCCGCGTCATGCAATGGGCAACGCGGGTGATGTTTTCTTTCCCCCCAACATACTGAAGTATCGATGCTGCTATTTGTTGTTCTCGAGTCATGATATTTCTCTCCCCCTTATTCGTTATTCAAGCGCTTTACGTACAAACCCTTCGGCTTGCTGCAGTCGTTCTTTTGCTTCTTCATAACCGCATTGGCGCAAAATCATAACGATCGCTGTTTTCACCTCCCCTTTTGCTTGTTCATAATAGCGGGACGCTTCTTCGGCGCTGACTCCTGTCGCCTCTATTAAAATGCGCTTTGCCCGCTCTTTTAACTTTTCGTTTGTCGCCTGTACATCGACCATCCAGTTTCCATACACTTTGCCAATACCGACCATCGATGCAGTAGAAATCATGTTGAGTACCATTTTTTGGGCTGTCCCAGCTTTTAACCTCGTTGAACCAGCCAGCACTTCCGGTCCTGTTTCAATTTCCACCGCCGCATCGGCATACTGGCTAATGACGGCTCCTTTATTGCAGGCAATGCTTCCTGTCGCCGCACCGATTTGTTTGGCATAGCGAAGTGCGCTGACTACATATGGCGTTCGGCCGCTCGCTGCAATGCCAATAACGACATCGTTTTTCGTCAAGCCCACTGCCTGCAGATCGCGAACAGCGGCCTCTTCATCATCTTCGGCTCCTTCCACGGCCTCCGAAATCGCTTTCAATCCTCCGGCAAGAATCGCCTGCACCATGGACGGTTCGGTTCCAAACGTTGGTGGGCATTCTACCGCATCAAGCAATCCGAGCCGGCCGCTCGTACCCGCCCCAACATAAATCAATCGCCCCCCACGCCGAAATGCGGCGATGACAAGATGAACGATTTTTTCAATACAATCAAGCTGCTTGGATACCGCGATGACCGCGGCTCGGTCTTCCTCGTTCATGACGTGTAAAATTTCTCTTGTCGTCATTCCATCCAAATGTTTCGTCTTTTCATTTCGTTGTTCTGTCGCAAGATGCTCAAGCAATCTGGTCACCTCTTTAACGAAATTATGTTTCATAATTATATTATAAATTTATGAAATAAAATATCAATCTATTCTTTTTTCATTTGAAACATTCCTACAAAAAAAGCGGGCTCGCCTCAAGCCCGCTTTACCTTCGCAACCGCACCACTTCTTCTCTTGTCTGGTGAAATCGTTCAATGACTCGGCTCCCCACACGATGGAACATGATTAAATAGAGCGCATCGATCACGTTGAGCTGCACCATTCTCGATGCCATACTGCCGATGCGATGGTCTTGCTCGACATCCGGCAGCGCAAGCCGAATATCCGCTTCCTTATATAACGGCGAGGCCGGATCAAGCTTTGTAATGGCAATGACCGTCGCCTGTTGCTTTTTTGCAAACCGGGCGATCTCCAATACATCTTTCGTCCGCCCTGACGTCGATATGGCCACGAACACATCTCCTTCTTTCAAATGGGCCACCAGTGGCAGCATCGTATGAAAATCAGGCGACGTTGCCGCCATGTAGCCAAGCTTCGTAAACTTATAACTAGCGTCCACCGCTGCAGCTGCAGAACCGCCGACTCCATAAAACACCACCCTCTCGGCTTTCATCATCGCCTCAGCAGCTTTTTCCAACTCGCGCTTATCGAGTGTTGTCGTTGTCGCCTCAATGGCCGCCTTATTCACATAGGTCACTTTCATAAACAGCTCATACGGCGCATTCGGTTTGTCAATGATGGAAAAATCATTAATGTTCATATCCGCCATCGTCAACTCGCGGACAAGTGCCAACTTCAGTCCTGGAAAACTGCCGATACCGACCGCCTTGCAAAAGCGGGTGACGCTCGCCTCGCTTGTATCAGCCGCCTGCGCCAATTCTTTTGTCGTCATATTCGGCACGAGCTCAGCATAGTCGAGGACATAGAGGGCAACCTTTTTTTCCGCCGGCGAAAACCGTTCCAATTGCTGCTCAATTTTCGCTAAAATACTGATTTCGTTCATCGTTTTCTCCTTTCCCGCTAGCCATTTTTATTCTCATCTTATCATGGATAACTCTTGTTCTCCACGTGCCGGCTTTTTCTTATTTCTCGCAAACATAAAAAGCACCGTATAAGGTCGCCAACTATTTAGAAAAATAAATACTCGAACAAAAAATGTTTGAATTCGAGATATATATTTGCTATGATAATGATGTGATGATAACGATAACAAGAGGGGGAGAACGATGACGACATTTCAACTTGACAAAGCGCACAGCTCGGTCACTTTCCAAGTCCGACATATGATGATTTCCAAAGCAAAAGGGGAATTCACCAACTTTGACATCGATGTGCAAGGAGATATCAACGAGCTCGAGTCACTGAAAGTAAAGGTAACGGTCGACGCTGCTTCGATTGATACAAAAAATGCCGACCGTGACAATCATCTCCGTTCGGCTGACTTTTTCGATGTCGAGAACCATCCGACGATCACCTTCGTCAGCGATTCGGTGCGCAAACTGTCCGACACGGAATATGAAGTGACCGGACAGCTGACGATTCGCGGCGTGACGAGAACGGAAACGTTCAAAGTCGAATACAACGGTCAAGTGAAAAACCCGCTCACTGGTGGCATCACTGCCGGTTTTGACGTCGAAGGAAAAATCAATCGCGAAGATTACGGATTAGTATGGAACGTCGCGCTCGAAACCGGCGGATTCCTCGTCGGGAAAGAAGTGAACCTTGCCGCTAGTTTTGAGTTTGCTCTCAGCTGAACAGCCAAATCGAAGAAAGGTGTCCCGAAACAACAACGGGACACCTTTTCTTGCTATGATCAAACAGCTTCGCCATTGTACATTTTGTTCCGCTTCATTGCGCCGTATATCCACCATCAATCACGACGGCCTGTCCAGTGACGCCTTTCGCTTGTTCGCCCGCCAAAAAGAGAACGTAATGGGCGACTTCTTCAACGGACAAGAGCCGCCGCTGCGGCACAAGCGGATAAATCACTTCCTCAAGCACTTTCTCAAGCGGCACCTTTCTTGTCGCCGCCAAATCGGTAAGTTGGTTACGGACGAGTTCCGTATCGACATAGCCCGGACAAAGTGCGTTCACCGTAATGCCGTACGGTGCCCCTTCTAGCGCCGCCACTTTCGTTAAGCCGATCACTCCATGTTTTGCGCTGTTGTAAGCTGCTTTTCCAGCAAACCCGATCAATCCGTTGATCGACGCCATGTTGATGATGCGGCCGTAGCGCTGCTCCTTCATGAGCGGAAACGCGTGCTTGATCGCCAAAAACGGGCCGATGAGCATGACGCGGATCAACTGCTCAAACTTCTCGGTCGGAAAGTCTTCGATATTGGCGACATATTGCAAACCAGCATTGTTCACGACAATATCGAGATGTCCCCATCGTTTGACCGCTTCATGGATGGCTTGCTTCACCTCTTCTTCCACCGTCACATCACATTTGACACCAACGGCTTCGCAACCTAGTTGCCGCAACGATTCAGCAGCCTGTCCTACCTCGTCCTGCCTCAAGTCGGCAAGCACCACTTTTGCGCCGTTTGTTGCCAACGCTTTCGCCACTTCATAACCAATTCCCCGCGCTGCCCCAGTGATGAGGGCTGTGCGATTTTCCATCATTCCCCATCCCCCTGCTTTATTTGTTTATACACGTCATCGTATTGTTGGGCCAAGTCAAAATCAAGCTTCGTCAACCCTTTCGCCCGCCATGATGACAGTTTTACTGTGATGAGCTTGTAGTCGATCGAAATGAACGGATGGTGGTTCGCGTTTTCGGAAATCAAAGCGATTTGACGGACGAACTCGATTCCTTGCAAATAGTCTTGAAAACGGTATTTTTTCACGATCCACCGCTCGTCAGTGAGCTTCCAGCCATCGACTTTCGCGAGCAGCGCTTGCACTTCCGTTTCCGGTAACCGCACCTTTCTCCCTCGCTCTCTATATGTTGAAATATGCCGATCTGCGAAACCGGCAAATCAGCGATCGCAAGGTGACATCCTATTCACCTGCGATGGGCTGATGGATAAACAAAGAAATCGGTACCACGCGACAAGAGCACTCCATCATCCCAGTTGACATTCTCTTAATACGTATACCGCTCGTTTGGATTCCCGGACGGTTCTCAGTCTATTTCCATCAGTTTTGCCTCTATTATACCATCAGACGGCTGCGGCTGGCATAGAACAGAGACGTTTCACACGTGAAACGGGGCGCGTCATCTCGGGCGGGTGGAATCATCCTTTCCCCAGTTAAAAAAGCCCTCTCCCCCTCTCACAGTATCCTAAGCAACAGGAGCACATCGTGGGAAATAGCTAGCGATCCCGGTGATTGAACCTCTCGTTTCCTTCAGGCAGCTGTTTATGTTTCGATTTGATGACGCAGCCATGGGGAACGGATGACTTCCAAATCGATAAGACATTGTCCCATTTCGTCAGCTGACAGCCAGACCGGCACTTGACCGTACAAGCACAACGACCTGCCCTTCCTGTTCAGTTCCATGGCGCCGTCGGTATTCTTCCAGCTGCTCAAGCTCGCTTCGCCAGATCGTGAACTCGATCGGGAACATTTGAACCGCTGCATGGAAAAGGAGGTACTTTGTTCAGCGTAGGTACCGGTAATCAAGTGCCGCTTGATTTTCGCCATGCCGTCGTTTGCCTCTGTTGCTTTTTTGTTAATGTAGCCAAAAAGACAAACGGCAGGTGCACGGTTAATCGTCAAGCGGCCCGAACTTTTGCTCGTAATGAGCCAGCGCTAACAGCGGGAAAATGTAACGATAGCTATGGTAGTGGATGTAAAAGGCGCCGGCCATTCCTTGCCCGACCGGATAGGAAGCCGTCCAGTCCGGATGATGAAGCAAACGAAATAAGGCGCGAAAGCCGGCTTTCATTTCCGGGGTTGGACGCTCAGCAGCGGCGACTAAGGCATCAAGCGCCCAAGCGGTATGAACTGGCGTGCTGTCGCCAAGCGGCACGTACGTTTTCGCTCCGTCGCTTTTGCACGATTCTCCCCAGCCGCCGTCATCGTTTTGGATGCTTAACAACCAGCGGACAGCTTTTTGCAGGGCGGGATGGTGAGCCGGGACGCCAACGGCTGTAAGCCCGGTGATGGCCGCCCATGTTCCATATATATAGCAAATTCCCCAGCGGCCGTACCACGAGCCGTTTCTTTCTTGATGGCTCAGCAGCCAGTCGACAGCGCGAGAGACGGCGCGCTGGTCTTTCGTTAAGCCAGCAAATGTCCCGAAATATTCGAGCGTCCGCCCGGTTAGGTCGGCTGTTGACGGATCCATCAGCAAAAACTCCGCCCCTTCGATCGGCAAATAGCGCCAAAAGCGGGAGCTCACGTTTTTTTCAAACGCCGCAAAGCCCCCGTCATCATTTTGCATCGAAAACAGCCATTGGTTAGCTCGGTCCCACGCATGGCGAAACGCCGTCTCTTTCGCTGCCGCCTGACGGATGGCACGCAATGCGGCGGTCGTATCGTCGACATCTGGATTCATTGTATTGACATCGGAAAACCCCCAGCCGCCTGGTGTGCTGTACGGGTTATGCACCGCCCAGTCGCCATAGCGGACGTGCTGGCGTGACAACAAATAACGGTTCGCCTTTTCGATCGCCCGGTCGGTCATCGGCACGCCTGCTTCTTGCAACGTATAGCTCGCTAACGCCGTATTCCAAACCGAAGCAGTCGTATATTGCAGATGCACATGTCCATCGATCGTTGTACGCAATGAGCGCAACCCGCGGACAGCCTGCCTAATGCGCGGATCGTCGTTCCGATAGCCGAGCGCAAGCAGCGCAAAAATGAATAAAAAAGTTGAACTGAAATAGCTATACAGCGTTCCGTCCGGTTCGATATGCTCGAACAGATAACGAACCGCACGCTGTTTGGCAGCTTGATGAAGCTGGGCTGGAAGCCCGATGAGCGACCGCTTGACGTACGTTAGCAGCGATCGACTTTCCGGCATCCCCCAATCACCGCGGGAGGCAAACAAATCAGAAAGATCCGGACTTTTGTCCGTTTTCCGGCTGTAGCGGCTGTCGGCCGCGATCAAAAGCGGGATCATATTCGCTCTTCCGTAGACAGATAGATCATACATATTGAGTGGAAATGACGGCGGAAGCAAGAAAAATTCAAGCGGCAGCGGGAAACGGCCTGGCCACGGGTACTGCCCGGTCAACGCGAGCATAACCTTTGTAAACAAGTGGACGCGGTCGAGGCCACCCATGTCTAAAATTCGCCTTTTCGCTTTTTGCATATGCCGATCGGTTGGCTGGCGATAGCCGGAGTAAAGCAGCGCATAGTACGCTTCCACTGTGGCGGTTACGTTGCCGTCACCTTCATCCGCAAACAGCTTCCATGCCCCATTTGCCTCCTGCCGGCTCTCAATCCGCTCGACGAGCGCCTGAATCAACGGTTCATCATTTATGTCAAGCGTCCGCAATAAAATGATCATATAAGCGTCTGTCGAAATGCCTGTTTCAAACGGAAATCGCCACGATCCGTCAGCCGCTTGCGACCGTTTGAGCGCGGTAATCAACGCACTTCGTTCACCGGCCACCGTGCATCGCCTTCCTTTTTCACGAAACTCCGTTTCCTTCTATATTTATTCGTCTGGCGGGCCGTCGATGCACTGAAAGGGGGATCGCTATGCGCTGCCTGAGGCCGAAAACGTCATCCCTTCCCCTTTCCCTTGTTGACGTCTATCAGGAATTAAAGAAAAAACGAAAGAAAGGACAAGAGACTGTATCCGAACGCGACTTAACTGCCAAAGAACGGCAGTTAATCAGCCGCATTCGGGCGGTGACCGCAGAACACAACGAAAACAATGTGACCCGGACGGCGGCGTATCTTGATTTTTACTTGCGCCATCGCGAAATTCATTGGGCGTTTTTAGGACATATGGTGTCGCGCAACGGTGGTTGGAATATGACTGACTTAAAAGGGGAGCTGCTCATGCGGCTGCTTTCTGAAGACGAGCAGCGATCATTTTTTTCCTTTTTGGAGCGCGGCAACTGGCTTATTTTCCAAGATATTTATCCACAATTTTTGTTATACGAAGAGAGCCAAAAGCAAGACCGGCCGCTCTTCTATTTATTGCCGTATATTGGCGTTTCAACGTTCATGGAAACGATATGGAACCATTTTTGGCAGCGCGGCGATCCATACGTGCTGGCAATCGCCCTGGTGATTAACGAACAAAGCTATTTGGAACAACGAGTCATTCAACATCCTGTATTTCAGCAAACAGTCTTTCAGACACTCAAGTTTAAACTGCAAGAGCTGCTCCATTTCAGTCACATCTTGTTCCCGTATGACGACGGCCAAGGCGGCACCGCCCTGATCGGCGAAACGCTCCATCAGTTTGAATCGCTCCATGAACGCATTTTGCTCGGTAAACGGCTATACTCGATTTTGTTTGATAATGAAGAAACGCTAAAAAATACGGTGCGCTGGGCTGTCAACCGACCACACACCGGCTCACGCAAAGATTATTGGCCGCATTTATTTAATGATGTATGCGAATCGTTTCCAAGGGAACCGTACCGCCGCCGCATCCGCGACTGCCAAATCGTTCC
>Ga0310841_101155_pt1 | contig 11815 bp, 9 predicted proteins | sample SM_ome_9_FD_201311 | JGI IMG/M metagenome (GOLD analysis project Ga0310841, IMG submission 201311) | Sorghum-adapted microbial communities enriched on stacked mutant (SM) sorghum from Joint BioEnergy Institute, Emeryville, California... ...
CCGAGCGCGGCGGCGGCGTACTCGCAGGCGGCGCGCCGGGCGGCGTACTCGCCGTCGACGTGCCGGTGCGGCGCCCGCGTGTCGACCACCAGGATGGCCAGGCCGGCGGCGTCGAGGTCGAACGGGACGTGCTCCACGGCGTGCGACCGGCAGTCGAGGAAGAGCGCGTGCCCGGCCCGGCAACAGACGGCGGCGAACTGGTCCATGATGCCGGTGGGCGCGCCGACGTACCCGTTCTCGGCCCGCTGGGCGAGGCCCGGGCGGTCCGCGACCGGCACGTCCACGTCGCCGAGGTCGAGCAGCGCGGCCTGCACCGCCGCCTCCAGGGCGGCCGACGAGGAGAGCCCGGCCCCCAACGGCACGTCGGAGGCGACGGCCAACCGGGCGACGGGTACGTCGAGGTCGGCCTCGCGCAGTGCCCAGACCACCCCGGCCACGTACGCCGCCCATCCGGTCACCCGCCCGGGTTCGGCGGCGTCGGCTCGGCCGAACGAGACCCGTTCGCCGGTCTGCTCCGACCAGACCGTCCAGCGCCGTCCCGTGTCGGGCGCGGCGGCGACGACGGTACGCCGGGGAAGCGCGAACGGCAGCACGAACCCGTCGTTGTAGTCGGTGTGCTCGCCGATGAGGTTGACCCGCCCGGGGGCCGCCCACATCCCGGCCGGCCGCCCGCCGTACGCCCGGACGAAGCCGGCGGTGGCGCGGACCTCGACCGGTGTCCCGGACCGATCCGTCACGCCGTGCTGTGCGGTCACGGCAACCCTTCCCCGACCGCCCGGCCGGCACCCGGCCGACCGGAGCAACTGCCCGAGCATTCCACCACGATCGGCCGGCTCCGACCAGAGCCGAACACACGGCGGTTCGTGGTCCTCCGCGGCGAACGTCCCCGGTGTCTACCATCTCTGCCATGCGGGACCCCGGAAGTACCGGGCCCCGGCGACGATTGCCGGGGCGTACTCGACGACAACCCGGCCCGCTGGCGCGCGGCCTGGCCCGGATCGTCGTGCGGGCCGCGGACGCCTCGACCCGACTGGTGACCGCCCTGCTCGGAGCCAGCCCGACCGCCGGCCGGGAGCAGATCAGCGAGCGGGAGCTGCGCGACCTGGTCGCCGCCAACGTCCTGCTCGACCCGGTCGAACGGCGGATCATCGACGAGGTGCTGGTCTCGGGGGCCCGGATGGTCCGCGAGGTCATGGTGCCCCGGACCGAGGTGGTCTTCCTGGCCGCCCGGCTGACCCTGGCGGAGGCGGCCCGGCTCGTCCGGACCGACACCCACAGCCGGTATCCGGTGGTCGACGGCACCCACGACGACGTGATCGGCTTCGTACACCTGCGGGACGTGCTCCTGCACCCCGAGGACGACCTCCGGAACACCGTCGGCGAGCTGACCCGGGAGGTCAAGAAGGTGCCCGGCACCAAGCGGATCCTCGCCGCCCTCACGGAGATGCGCCGGGAGGGGCACCACCTCGCGGTGGTGGTCGACGAGTACGGGGGCACCGCCGGCATCGTCACCCTGGAGGACCTGATCGAGGAGTTGGTCGGCGAGATCCACGACGGGTACGACGTGGTGCCCGAGCTGCCGCCGGGCCGGCCGACCGAGGTGGACGGCCGGCTCAACCTGGCCGACTTCGCCGAGCGGACCGGGTTGGCGCTGCCGCCCGGCCCGTACGAGACGGTCGGCGGCTTCGTGATGGCGGCCCTCGGCCGGCTGCCCCGTGCCGGCGACGAGGTGGCCGTACCGGGCGGACAGCCCCTCACCCTTCCCGGCCCGCCGGGCGCCACCGCCGCCCCCGACGGCGGACCGCCGGCGGGCGGCTGGCTGCTGCGGGTGCTGGCGGTGGAGGGGCGTCGGGCGGCCCGGGTGGGCATCGTCCCGGTTCCCGACCCGGAGCAGCCGGTCAGCGTGCCGGCGGACCGAGGAGGACGCCGGGTCCTGAGCGCGTCGGCGACGGAGGGCTGCCGCCACCGGCACCGTCGCGTCCGGTGTCCTGCCGGCCACGTCTGGTTCGCCACGCTTCGCGCCCGGGCGATGTCGGGCGATGACGGACCTGGCACCCGACCGGCCGGGACAGGGGGCCGTCGATGCTGTCAGAATTGCCGGCATGTCCGACGTTCCTGCCCGGCCCCGGGTTCTCTCCGGCATCCAGCCAACCGCCGACTCCTTCCACCTCGGCAACTACCTGGGTGCGATCCGCAACTGGGTGGCGATGCAGGAGACCCACGACGCCTACTACTGCGTGGTCGATCTGCACGCGATCACTGCTGGCCACGATCCGGCGACGCTGCGGCGGCGGACCCGGGTCGCCGCGGCACAGCTGCTGGCCGTCGGACTCGACCCCGAGCGCTGCACCCTCTTCGTCCAGTCCCACGTGCCGGAGCACTCGCAGCTCGCCTGGGTGCTGAACTGTCTCACCGGGTTCGGCGAGGCGAGCCGGATGACGCAGTTCAAGGACAAGTCGGCCAGGCAGGGCGCCGAACGGGCCAGCGTCGGGCTCTTCACGTACCCGATCCTGCAGGCCGCCGACATCCTGCTCTACCAGGCCGACGCGGTACCGGTCGGTGAGGACCAGCGGCAGCACCTGGAGTTGACCCGCGACCTGGCGCAGCGCTTCAACAGCCGCTTCGGGCCGACCTTCACCGTGCCGTCGCCGTACATCGTCAAGGACACCGCGAAGATCACGGACCTGCAGGATCCGACGGCGAAGATGTCGAAGTCGTCGTCCTCCCCGGCCGGGATCATCGAACTGCTGGAGGACCCGGCCCGGTCGGCCAAGAAGATCCGCTCCGCGGTCACCGACACCGGCAGGGAGATCATCTTTGACCCGGAGCGGAAGCCGGGAATCTCCAACCTGCTGACGATCTACGCCGCGCTGTCCGGGCGGTCGATCGACGATCTCGTCGAGGCGTACGACGGCAAGGGGTACGGCGACCTGAAGAAGGACCTGGGCCAGGTGGTGGCCGACTTCGTCGGACCGATCCAGCAGCGGACCCGGCAGTACCTGGACGACCTGGCCCAACTGGACAAGCTGCTGGCGCGCGGCGCGGAGAAGGCCCGCGCGGTGGCCTCGGAGACGCTACGCCTCACGTACGACCGGATCGGGTTCCTGCCGGGTGCCCGACCCGACTAGCCGGCCCCGCCCGCCCACCTCCGGCCCGGCGCGCCGGGCCGCAGGTGGGCGGGCCGGCGCCGACGGACAGTGGCGCCGGCCGGATGGTGCCGGTCGGCGGGTGGGGAGCGGAGGATGGCTGTCACGGACGGATCACAGGACCCCGGCGTTCCGATGGTCCGGGTCGGGGTCGCGGTGGACATTCCCGAACCGTGGTGCGGGTTTCTCACCCGGCGCCGGGCGGAGGCCGGTGACCCGCAGGCGGCGTACGTCCCGGCCCACCTGACGCTGCTCGGGCCGACCGACATCCCGGCGGCCAGCCTTCCGGCGGTGGAGCGCCACCTGGCCGCGGTGGCCGCCGCGCACCAGCCGTACCTGCTGCACCTGCGCGGGACCGGCACGTTCCGGCCCGTGACCGACGTGGTGTTCGTGGTGGTCGCGGCCGGAATCAGCGAGTGCGAGCTGCTGGCCGGCGCCATCGGGTCGGCGCCCGAGCTGCGTCGGGAGAACCGCTTTCCCTACCATCCGCACGTCACGGTCGCCCAGGACGTTCCTGCCGAGGCGCTCGACAGGGTGTACGAGGACCTGGCCGACTTCTCGGCGGTCTTCAAGGTCGAGAAGTTCACCCTCTTCTCCCACAGCGACGAGGCTCGGTGGCAGCCGCGTCGCGAGTTCCGGCTCGGTGGCTGAGCATCCGGCCCGTCGCGGCGCCGGTCGGCCGGCCGGCGGGTGGGCGGGCGAGGACGGCACCGTGACACCCGCGGACCGGCTGCTCGCCCGCCTGAACCGGTGGCTGGTCGAGCGACGCCGCCGATGGCCGTGGTTCGACGACCTGGCTCGGGCGATGGGGCGCTACACGGACGTGCTCGGCAGCCGGCTGGCGGCGGCGATCGCCTACTACGGCTTCTTCGCCGTCTTCGCACTCGGCCTGGTCTCGTACACGGTGCTCGGGGCACTGCTCGGGGACGGTCCCGAAAGCGGCCGGGTGATCGTGGACTTCCTGCACCGGAACCTGCCGTTCGTCGACCCGGAGCAGATCCGGCAGGCGAGCCGGGCGCCGGGGACCGTCGGGCTGATCCTGCTGGTGATCACCGGGATCGGCTGGGTGGAGTCGATCCGCTCGTCCCAGCGGCTGATCCACGGGTTGGCCCAGAATCCCGGCTACGTCGTGATCCGTCAGCTCATCGATCTGGCGATCCTGGTCGGCATCTTCGTGCTGCTCGGGCTCTCGCTCGGCGCGGTGGACGCGGTGGAGTCGTTGCTGCGCTGGGCGCTGGGCTCCCGTTCCGTCGTCCTCTCGATCGCCAGTTGGCTGCTGGCGTTCCTGGTCAACGTGCTGCTGGCTTCGGCGCTGCTGCTCGCCGTGCCGCGGCTGCACATGAGCTTCCGGCGGTGGCGGCTGCCGGTGGCGGTGGTGGCGCTCGGCATCACCCTGCTCAATTCGCTGGGGCGCTACTACGTGATGCGCTGGGAGCGCAATCCGGCGTACACGGTGGTCGCCGGCGCCGTCGGACTGCTGATCTACCTCTACCTGTTCAACCAGTTGCTGCTGTTCGGGGCGGCGCTCGCGGCGACCGGCCGGCACGGCCGGGTCGTGGACCTGGCCCGCAGCGCCCCCGTCCCGGATCCGGCCGATCCGTCGCGCCGACCGCCGTCCGGGCCGGCCCCGGCCGAGCCGCGGGCCGAGCCGCCAGGGTCGGTCGAGCGCCCGGAGAACGAGGACGGGCGGGCAACAGGGTGAGCCGGAACCGGGACACTCCTATGGGAAGCCGCGAATCGCCCTGTTACCGGAAAAGCCACGAATCGGAACCTGGTCCCCGTCATGATGAGCGGCGTGGGCACACTCGTGACGTTGGAACTGCCGGACGACTCCCCGATCCTCGGCCTGCCCTGGATCATCACCTTCGGTCCGCTCGACGACGAGGACGAGTGGGAACCGGTGGTCTGCGGCCCGTACGAGCGGCCACACGCGCTCGCGCTGGCCGAGTCGGTGGTCGCCGACGAGGAACTGATGGCGGTGGTCGAGCCGCTGCTGCCCAAGGTCTCCCCCGAGGAGATCCGAGCCGAGATCACCGCGGCGCAGCGGGCCGCCGAGGACGAGGCGGCGCAGCTGGAGGACGCCAGCCTCTACGGCGACTTCGAGGATGTCGTCCCGGAGAGCGACGTCGGGGACAGCACCCGGCGGGTGGCCCAACCACAGCCGCCGCCCTCGCCGGCGGAGATCCGCGCCGGGTTCGCCCGGATCGCCAGCCTGCTCACCGCGGAGAGCTGATCCGGTCCGGGTCAGCGCTGGGCGAACCAGCCGGCGGCGTCGACCGGCAGCGTCGGCTCGCCGTCCCGGTCGACCAGTGGCGCGCTGGTCAGCAGCGGCGCGCCGTACCCGCCGACCGGCAGCGGAGCGGTGCCGAGGTTGACCACGCAGACGACGCGGCGCGAGCCGGCCGGATCGGTGCGGGCGAAGGCGAGGACATCGGGCTCGCTCGGCAGCCACTCCACCCCGGTGGTCGCCGGCAGCTCGCGGCGCAGCCGCAACGCCGCACGGTAGAGCTCCAGCGTGGAGTCGGGTCGCCCGGTCTGGGCGGCGACCGAGAGTGCCCGCCAGGTCGGCGGTGCCGGCAGCCAGGACGGACCACCGTCGCGCGGCCCGAAGCCGTACGGGGGCACGTCGCCACCCCACGGCAACGGCACCCGGCAGCCGTCCCGGCTCTGTCCGGTGCGTCGGAAGGCCGGGTCCTGGCGCAGCTCGTCCGGGATGTCGTGGACCTCGGGTAGCCCCAGTTCCTCGCCCTGGTAGAGGTACGCGGAGCCGGGTAGGGCGAGCATCAGCAGGGCGGCGGCGCGGGCCCGGCGCAGCCCGAGCGCGCCGTCGCCGTACCGGGTGACGTGCCGGGGCTTGTCGTGGTTGGACAGCACCCAGGTGGTCGGCGCGCCGACGATCGCCGACTCGGCGAGCGCCGTGTCGATCACCTTCCGGAACGAGTCGGCCGCCCAGGTCGCGTCGAGGAAGTCGAAGTTGAAGACCTGGTGCAGCTCGTCCGGGCCGACGTAGCGGGCCAGCCGCTGTGGGGTCTCGGCCCACGCCTCGGCGACCGCCATCCGCCCGCCCGGGTAGCTGTCCAGGATGGGACGCCAGGAGCGGTAGATGTCGTGCACCTCGTCCTGGTCGAAGTAGGGGAGTCGCCCCCTGCCGAGCAGCTCGATCTGGGGTTGGCCGGTGGTGAGCAGGCCGAAGCCCACGTCCGGCAACCCCTCCGCCTTGATCATCCCGTGCGCCACGTCGATCCGGAAGCCGTCGACCCCGCGGTCCAGCCAGAACCGCAGGATCTCCTCGAACTCGGCGCGCACCTCGGGATGCCGCCAGTTCAGGTCGGGCTGTGCCGGGTCGAACAGGTGCAGGTACCACTGACCGTCCGCGACCCGGGTCCAGGCCGGGCCGCCGAAGATCGACTCCCAGTCGTTCGGCGGCAGTTCGCCGGCCTCGCCCCGACCGTCCCGGAACAGGTAGCGGTCCCGTTCCGGCGAGCCGGGCGGACTGGCCAGCGCCGCCCTGAACCAGGGGTGGGCGCTCGAGGTGTGGTTCGGGACGAGATCGACGATGATCCGCAGCCCCAGCGCGTGGGCGTCGGCGACCATCGCGTCGAAGTCGGCGAGCGTGCCGAAGAGCGGATCCACGTCGCGGTAGTCGGCGACGTCGTATCCGCCGTCGACCATGGGGGATCGGTAGAACGGGGTGAGCCAGAGCGCGTCCACGCCGAGGTCCCGCAGGTAGGGCAGTCGGCTGCGGAGTCCGATCAGGTCGCCGTTCCCGTCGCCGTCGCCGTCGGCGAAGCTGCGGACGTAGACCTCGTAGACGACGGCGGACCGCCACCAGTCGTCGGTCGACCGGGGTGGCGTTGGGGTTGCGCTCATGTGGGGGTGCTTCCGTTCCTCGTCTCGGAAAGGGGTGGACGGGCCAGCGCAGCATGCCGGGTGAGCGCTGAAAAAGTCAAGCAAAAATTGCGCAAGACTTGCGAGTACGTGTCGGGTCAGACCGGCAGGGCCAGATCCGTGGGGCCGGCCGGCTGGGCCGGGCGCGCGGCGTCGGCGGGCCGGGCGGGCGGGACGCCGGCGGCTCCGGGGGCGACCGCGGTCGAGCCGCGGACCACCAGCTCGGGGCGGAAGACGTACTCCGAGTGGGGGGCGGCGTGCCCGTTGATCTCGTCGACCAGCGCGCGGACCGCGGCGACCGCCATCGCGGTGACCGGCTGGCGCATCGTGGTCAGCGGTGGGTCGGTGAACGCCATCAGGGGTGAGTCGTCGTAGCCGACCACGGAGAGGTCGTCGGGAACCGACAGACCGCGCTGCCGGGCCGCCCGGATCGCCCCGAGCGCCATCAGGTCGGAGCCACAGACCAGGCCGGTCACCCCACGGTCGAGCAGCCGGGCGGCGGCGGCCTCGCCACCCTCCACGCCGAACAGCGACAGCTCGGCCAGCTCGTCGAGCTCCTCGTCGGTCACCCCGAGCAGACGCCTCATCGCGGCCCTGAAGCCGGCCACCTTCCGCTGCACCGGCACGAACCGGCCGGGCCCCGTGATCAGCCCGATCCTGCGGTGTCCGAGTGCCACCAGGTGCGCCACGGCCAGCTCGGCGGCCTCCCGGTCGTCACAGGAGACGAAGGGGGCCGGAATGTCCGGCACGTAACCGTTGATCAGGACGATCGGCAACGGCCGGGCGAGCAGGTCCCGGTAGCGGGTGTGGTCGGCCGCGGTGTCGGCGTGCAGGCCGGAGACGAAGACGATTCCGGAGACCTGCCGGTCGAGCAGCATCTCGACGTACTCGTCCTCGGTGACGCCACCGGGCGTCTGGGTGCACAGCACGGAGGTGAAGCCGGCCTGGGCCAGCCCGGACTCGATGACCTGGGCGAAGGCCGGGAAGATCGGGTTCTCCAGCTCCGGCACCACCAGCCCGACCAGTCCCGCCCGGCTGCGCTTGCGCAGCCGGGCCGGCCGCTCGTAACCGAGGACGTCGAGCGCGGCCAGCACGGCCCGCCGGGTCTCCGGCGCCACGCCGGGGCGGTCGTTGAGCACCCGCGACACGGTCGCCTCGCTCACCTCGGCCTGGGCGGCGATGTCGGCCAGTCGTGCACGCATGGCCGCACTCTAACCCATTGGCAAGATCTTGCGCAGATCTTGCAAGCCCTTCCATTGCCTGCAACGTCTTGCTAACGTCCCCGCAACAGGCACCAGCAGCGGCGCGGGTACGCCGTCCGGCTTCTTCGGTCGTTCGCCGTCGTCCCCGGCGCCGGATGGAGACAACAAGACCCTTCCTTCGCCGACCTGACCGTCGTGCGCGGCCGGTCGGCTCGATAGACAGGAGTACCGATGCGCATCCGTAGCGCGGGTGTGGCCGCCGCCCTCGCCCTGGCGCTGGCCGCCGCCGGCTGTGGCGGCGACGACGAACCCACCGCCTCCGAATCTCCCAGAGCCGCCGGCGGCACGCTGGTCATCTGGGCCGACGACAAGCGCACCGCCGCCCTCAAACCCTTCGCCGAGAAGTTCGGCCAGGCCAACGGTGTCACCGTCGAGGTACAGGCCGTCGCCAACGACGTCCTGCAGAGCAACTTCGTCACCGCGTCGCAGCAGGGCAGCGGCCCGGACATCGTCGTCGGCGCGCACGACTGGATCGGCAACCTGGTGCAGAACGGCGCCATCGACCCCATCCAGCTCTCCGCGGGGCAGCGGGACGCCTACCACCCCACCGCGCTCAAGGCGGTCACGTTCGGCGGCCAGGTCTACGGCGTGCCGTACGCGATGGAGAACCTGGCGCTGATTCGCAACACCGAGCTCGCCCCGCAGGCTCCCTCGACGATCGAGGAGCTGGTCGCGACGGGCAAGCGGCTCAAGGCCGACCGGAAGGTCAGCGAGGTGCTCTGTCTCCAGGTCGGGCAGAACGGGGACGCCTACCACATCTACCCGCTGTACAGCTCGGCCGGCGGCACGCTCTTCGGCACCACCCCCACCGGCGACTACGACCCGAAGGTCCTGGGCGTCGGCACCCCCGACTCGATCGCGGCCTTCAAGAAGATCGCCGCCCTCGGTGAGAAGGGCGAGGGCGTCCTGAAGCGTTCCATCACCGCCGAGAACTCGATCTCCCTCTTCACCGACCGGAAGTGCGCCTTCCTCGTCTCCGGCCCCTGGGCGACCACCGACATCAAGAAGGCCGGCCTCGCCTACGACGTCACCCCGGTCCCCGGCTTCGCCGGCGCCGGTCCGGCGCGGCCGTTCGTCGGCGTGCAGGCGTTCTACGTGGCGGCCAAGGGCCAGAACAAGGCCGTCGCGCAGGAGTTCGTCGCCAACTACGTCTCCACCCCCGACCTGGCCGTGGCGCTGTACCAGGCCGACCCGCGCCCGCCGGCGCTGACCGCCGCCCTCGACCAGGTCAGGGGAGCCGACCCGGATCTGGCCAAGTTCCTCGACGCCGGCAGGGACGGCGCCGTGCTACCGGCGATCCCGGCGATGGCCGCGGTCTGGGACCCGTTCGGCAAGGCCGAGGCCGCGATCATCGGCGGCGCCGACCCGGCGGCCACGATCACCTCCGCGGGCAGGACCATCGCGGACCAGATCAAGTAACCCGCGGCCATGGACAACCACGAGCTCGGTGCGGGGCCGGCCGGTCCGGTCCCGCACCGGTCCGAGGACCCGACCGTGGTCGCGCCGGACGACGCGCCGCGCCGCCGCCCGGTCCGTCCGCACCGTCCCGCGGTGACGGCGACCGCCCTGGCCGTCAGGGCCGTCCTGCTCGGACTGATCGTCGGGATCGCCGTCTGGGCGGCCTTTCCGCTGGTGGACGCCGAGGCGTGGGTCGGGCTGGCGCTGCTGGTCGCCGCCACGGCGGGGCTCTGCCACCTCTACCTGACCCGACGGCACGTCCCGGCGAAGTACCTCGTGCCCGGAACTCTCTTCCTGCTCGCGTTCCAGGTGTTCCCGGTGCTCTACACCGTCGGCACCGCCTTCACCAACTTCGGCGACGGGCACCGGGGCAGCAAGCACGACGCGATCGTCGCGATCCAGACCGCGTCGGTCACCCAGGTGCCGGGCTCCCCCGAGTACGCCCTCGCCGTGGCCACCACCGGCGACCCGGCGACCGGTCCGCTCGTCTTCCTGCTCACCGACCCGGCCACCGGCGCCGTCTCGGCGGGCGACGCCACCGGCCTGCGACGGCTTCCCCCCGAAGAGGTCACGGTCGGCCCCGACGGGCGGGTCACCGCCGCCGAGGGCTACACGCTGCTCACCGTCGGGCAGGCCGGCGCGCGCAGCGAGGAGATCACGAACCTCGCCGTGCCGACCGCCGAGGGCGCGATCCGGTCCGCCGGACTCTCCCGCGCCTACGAGGGCAGGGCGCTGCGCACGTACGACGCCGACTGTGACTGCATCCGGGACGCGACGACCGGAAAGATGTGGACGGCCGACCCCGAGCTGGGTGCCTTCGTGGCCGCGGACGGGGAACGGCTGGCCCAGGGCTGGAAGGTCGGTGTCGGGTTCCAGAACCTGACCCGGGTGGTGACCGATCCGAACATCTCCGGACCGTTCCTGCGGACCCTCGTCTGGAACCTCTGCTTCGCGGCCGGGTCGGCCGGCGGCACCTTCGTCCTCGGCCTGCTCTGCGCACTGGTGCTGCACTCACCCCGGATGCGGGGCCGCACCCTCTACCGCGTGTTGCTGATCCTGCCGTACGCCATGCCGTCGTTCGCGATGCTGCTGGTCTGGCGGGACATGTTCAACACCGACTTCGGGCTGATCAACAACCTCCTGGGTATCCACGTGGACTGGTTCGGGGGTGCCTGGTCGGCCCGGGCGGCGGTACTCGTGGTGCAGCTGTGGCTCGGCTTCCCGTACATGTTCCTGGTCGCCACCGGCGCGCTGCAGGCCATCCCCGCCCAGCTCACCGAGGCGGCCGCGGTCGACGGGGCGTCACCCTGGCAGGCGTTCCGGCGGATCACCCTGCCACTGCTGCTGGTCGCGCTCTCCCCGCTGCTGATCGCCTCGTTCGCGTTCAACTTCAACAACTTCAACGCCATCTACCTGACCACCGACGGTGCCCCGTTCCCGGCCGACAACCCGACGGTCGGCGCGACGGACCTGCTGATCACCTACACGTACCGGCTCGCCTTCGGCGGGCAGGGCGCACAGTACGGCTTCGCCGCGGCGATATCGATCTTCATCTTCACCCTGGTCGCGCTCATCTCGGCGGTGACCTTCCGGCGTACCCGGCAGCAGGAGGAGGTCTACTCGTGACCACGACCGCGCCCCCGATCGAGGCGACCGACCGGGCGGTCGGCCGGGCCGCAGGCGTGCGCCGCGGCCGCCGCTCCTGGCTGCTGCGGGTCGGCTGGCGGCACCTGGTGGCGCTGCTCGCCGTCGCGTTCAGCCTCCTGCCGATCCTGTTCGTGGTCTCCGCGGCGGTGAACCCGCTCGGCACGCTCAGCTCGACCACGCTGGTGCCCAGCGGCGGGATCTCGGGGGAGAACTTCGTCGCGCTCTTCGAGCGGACCGCGTTCGGCCGGTGGTTCGTCAACTCGGTCCTCGTCGCCGGTCTGGCGTCGGCGGCCTCGGTCCTCCTCTCCACGCTGGCCGCCTACGCCTTCTCCCGGATGCGCTTCCGGGGACGCCGGGTGGGGCTGCTCTCCCTGCTGCTGATCCAGATGTTTCCGCAGTTCCTGGCGATCGTGG
>Ga0310841_101163_pt1 | contig 11761 bp, 5 predicted proteins | sample SM_ome_9_FD_201311 | JGI IMG/M metagenome (GOLD analysis project Ga0310841, IMG submission 201311) | Sorghum-adapted microbial communities enriched on stacked mutant (SM) sorghum from Joint BioEnergy Institute, Emeryville, California... ...
GGGGCGGGCCGGCCCGGCGGCACCTCGTTCATGGAGGACTACACGTACGACCTGACGCCGGGTCGGGAGCTGATCCTGGGCGCGCACATGCTCGAGATCTGCCCCACGATCGCGGCCGGCCGGCCCTCGTGCGAGATCCACCCGCTCTCGATCGGCGGGCGGGAGGACCCGGTTCGGCTCGTCTTCGACGCGGCGGCCGGCCCGGCGGTCGTCGTCGGCCTCGCCGACCTCGGCGACCGGTTCCGGCTGGTGGCCAACGCGGTCGAGGTCGTGCCGCCGCCGCAACCGTTGCCCAAGCTGCCGGTCGCCCGGGCCGTCTGGCGGCCCGCGCCCGACTGGGCCACCTCGACCGAGTGCTGGCTCACCGCGGGCGGACCCCACCACACGGTCCTGAGCCAGGCGGTCGGCCTCGACGAGCTCACCGACCTGGCCACGATGACCGGCACGGAACTTGCGGTCATCGACGCCACGACCGTTCCTCGGCGGTTCGCCGAAGAACTGCGGTGGAGCCAGGCGTACTACCGGCTCGCGCGCGGCCTGTAGTGGGCCGGCCGGGTTCCGTCGCGGCTGGTCGCGCCGGAACCCGGCGGCGTCACTCGGGAGCCTTGACGTTCTCCCGGGGCTTGACGTTCTCCCACAGCTCGTTGAAGGCGATGCTGTCGAAGAACGCGGTGCCGTCGACCACGAGGCCGTCGGCGAGGGTCAGGAACCAGGCGTACGTGTTCTGGTAGGTCGTCCCGTCGACGGTCGTGCCCTGGCCGTCCCACACCACCGCGACCACGTTCTGCTGGTCGTCGGCGTAGATGCCGTGGATCTTGGTTGGGCGGAACGGCGCGGTGGGGCTGAACCGCGCCCCGAACGGGTGAAGCACCTCATCGAGGAACTGCTGCGTGTTGTCGTAGCGGCGGGCCACCGCCGACCGGCCGGTCACCTGAAAGGTCATGTTCGGCGCGAAGATGCTCGTCACGTGGCCGTTGCCGGTCGCCCACTCGGCGAACGCGTCGCGGACGATCTCGCGGTTGGACCTCACCGTCGGCATGCGGCCAGTCTCGCACCGGCCTGGCCGGACCGGGCCACACATCAAGGGAAAACGATGTGTCAGGCTGGCGGCGTGATGATACGGGCGGTAGTGGTCGACCCGGACGCCCCGATGGGCCTCCGGCTGGACCGTGTCGAGGAGCCGGAGCCGGGGCCGGGCCAGGTGCTCATCGAGGCGCACCACGTCTCGCTCAACCGGGGGGACCTCGACGACGCGCGGTCGGGGCGGGTGCTGCCCGGGACGGTGGTCGGCCGTGATGTCGCCGGGGTGGTGATCGCGGCCGCCGACGAGGGCCCGGTGGTCGGCACCCGCGTGGTGGCGCTCGCGCCCGGGGCCTTCGCCCAGCGGGTTGTGGCGGACGTCGATGCCCTGGCGGTGGTCCCGGACGACGTGGACCTCGCGGCCGCGGCCGCGTTGCCGGTCGCCGGCGTCGCCGCCGTCCAGGCGCTCCGGGCCGGCCTGCTGGAGATCCCGATCAAGGGAGCCCGCGTCCTGATCACGGGTGCGTCCGGGGGAGTGGGCCGGTTCGCCGTTCAGCTCGCGGCGTACGGTGGCGCCCACGTCATCGCGGTGATCAGCGACCCGGCGCGCTCGGACGAGCTGGCGGCGCTCGGGGCCGAGGAGACGGTCACCGACCTGACCCAGGTCGACGCTCCGGTCGATCTGGTCCTGGACACCGTGGGCGGGCCGCAGCTCGTCGCGGCCTGGGCGCTGCTCGCCCCCGGCGGGAACGTGCAGTGCGTGGGCGCCAGCTCGGGCCAGCCGGCCACCTTCCCGCCCGACGCCATGGTCGGCCCGGCCAAGTCACTGACCTCGTTTCTCATCACCGCGCCGGTCGGCCCCGACCTGGAGTCGCTGGTGCGCCTGGTCGCGGCCGGCAGCCTGTCGGTGCCGATCGGCTGGCGCGGCCCGCTGGCGAAGATCGAGGAAGCGGCGGCGGCGCTGCGCGAGCGCCGGGTGGCCGGCAAGGCCGTGCTCGACATGTTCCCCAGGGCCCGGTCGTGAGCGCCGTACGTTCCGCACCTGAGCGCCCGGCCAGTGAGCGCCGGTTGGTGAGCGCCGGCTGCTGAGCGGCCGTCATGAGCGCCCGAGCGCCCACTACGGTGCGTCGCGGCCGGCCAGCGCGAGGCGTACGGCCTCCTCCGGACTGTCCACATAGTCGATTCCCGGCAGCGGCGTGCCGTTCTGGTCGACGATCTTCCACCCGTTCAGGCAGATGACCGGCACACCGCCCCGGCGGCGGGCGAGCGCGATCTCGCTGAGCGTGCCCCACGAGCCGCCGACGGCGATGACCGCGTCGGCGCTCCACACGATGATCGCGTTGCGGGCCTGGCCCATGTTGGTGACCAGCGTGACCGTCAGGTCGGGCGAGGCGGTCGCCCGGCGGTCGTCCGGTCGAATCCCGACGACCAGGCCGCCCCGGGCGCGCGCCCCCTCGGCCACGGCGGCCATGACGCCGCCCCCGCCGCCGCAGATCACCGTCGCTCCGGCCAGCGCCAGCAGCTCGCCGACGCGCCGCGCGGCGTCCCGCTCCGCCCCGGTGCAGTCGGCCGGCCCGCACACCGCCACCTGGTACGCCATGGTGCCCCATCCTGCCATCGATCCCCCGGCCGGTGCGGGGCCGTCGGCGCCCGCCGGAGCCCGGTTCGCGCGTCGTGTTGATGGTCGTAGTTCTGGGCCGGCGTCGCGGCTCATCCGTCTACTGTGGATGATGTAGCCGGATGTCGTGGCGACGGGCGGTCAGGCCATCTCGATGACGTCGGACGGTGGCCGGCGGGCGCTCTTCGGGTACGGCGGCGGCTGCATGTCGACGCCCACGCGGAACACCAGCTGAGGGTGGCCGGGTTCGGGTAGCAGGCGCCCCACGAGCGCGCGGGCTTCGGGTACCTCGATGACCTCGCTCATCACGGACCCGACCAGTCCTACGGCGGTCGCGGCGAGCCAGACCGCGCTCGTGGCCTCGCCGGCCCGCAACCAGTCGTACCGGGTGTCGTTCGTGGTGGCGAGCACGAGGAACTCGGCGAACCGGTCGGTGCCGAAACCCGGGTCGAGCAGCGTCTCCTCGCCGGAGAAGTCCCGGAGATGGACGGGCAGCGCCATGTGCGCGGTCACGGCCTCGGCGGTGACGCCGTCGCCACCGGCCCGGGGCCGGTGGGTCCACTCGCGCAGGTCCGCCTGGTAGGCCGCCGTCCGGGCCTCCGCGGCCGCGGCCGTCTCCACGGCGGCGGCGAGGGCCGGCACGTCCTCGGCCGGAATGCGGTGCAGCCGGGCGTCCTCCCGCTCGGCGGCCCGGGTCATGGCCGCGAGGGCCGGCGGCGGAACCGGGACGGTCGCGGCGAACGGGCGGCGGTCGGTGTGCCGCCGCCGCATCGCCTCCAGCATGTCGACGGCGCCCTCGGGTGGTTCGTGCTGGTCGATGACGCGGATCCGGGCCAGCAGGTCGCCGTCGGCCGGGTCCGGGAAGCGCGCGACGGTCGCGTCGTACCCGGTGGCCGACAGCGCGACCCGGGCGTGGTGCAGCGCGGCTCCGCAGCTGAGCGTGAGCATCCGTCCACTCGGGTCGATGGAACCCAGCTGACGGCTGCGGTCCGCGAACAACTCCAGCCCGTCCGCATGCACCCGCCACCGCCACGGTTGGGTGTTGAGGATCGAGGGGGCGCGCAGGGCCCGGCGCGCCGCATCGGCCAGCGCCTGCGCGGGTTCGGTACGGGTCATCGACGTGCTCCCTGGCCTGCCGGGGCCGGTCGTACGGGCGCTCCGTCGGGGCGCTCTCCGGTCGTCCGCTCTCCGGTCGTCCGCTCTCCGGTCATCGTCGCGGTCGGCTCGACCCACGCGCAGGCAAACGGTCTGGTTTACGACGCGACAGGCACTCGGGCCAGTTGGCGGGTCAGGGCAGTGGGTACCCCGGGGCAGTAGGCGCACCGGGCGGTAGGCATACCGGCGCCGTAGGCATACCGTGCGGCCGGCATGGCAGCGCCGCCGTACGGGCGCGGGCGGCGTACCGGGCGGCCGGTGTAGCGCGGCCTCGCCATGGCGGACCGGGGCCCGGACGGTTGTGACGCCGGTGAACGGTGCGGCCACTGGGGTCGCCGGCCCGATGCCGCCGGCGTGGGCGATCCCCTTCCAGCGTTGGCATATCGCCAGGACCGCGGCCAGCGAGGCCGGCCCACGGCACCATGGGCCTGTGCAGACGAGCACGGGTCGGGGGCATGCCGTCCACTGTGGACCTCGCCGGGCCGCGGCCGCCGGCCGCCGAGCGGTCGGCCGAGCCGCCGGTGGTCGGGGCGGGACGGGGTCGCCGACGTGAGAGGCACGCGCGGCGCCGGGCAACTCGGCCCGGACGGCCCGGGTGGGGTCGACCGCCCGGGTGAGCGGTCCACCGGGGGTGTCTTTCCGTGGCTCACGAACCACCGCGATGCCCTGTTCTTCGGCGTCACGGTCGGGCTGCTCGCCGCCGGCGGCGGAGCGTACCTGTTGGCGGCCCGTTCCGTCGCGACCGGCCTGTGGATCGCGGCCACGAGCCTCGGCCTGCTGTACTCGACCGTGACCATCGGGGCGGCGCTGCGCCGGCGCAGGCCGAGCGTGGACGTCATCGCCTGGCTGGCGCTGGCCGGCGCGTTGCTGGTGGACGAGGCGTTCGCCGGGGCCGTGATCGCGGTGATGCTCGCGACCGGAGCCCTGCTGGAGTCCCGGGCCGCCGCCCGGGCCCGGCGCGAGCTGAGCCTGCTCGCCTCCCGGGCCCCGCGCACGGCCCGGCGCCTCCACCGGGAGGGCGACCAACGGGAGGGCGGCGGGTCGGCGGGCGACCGGCTGGAGGAGGTACCGGTGGCGGAGGTGGTCATCGGCGACCGGCTGTTGGTGGGCTCCGGCGAGATCGTCCCGGTGGACGGCCGATTGCTCGAGTCGGGGGTGTTCGACGAGTCGGCGCTGACCGGCGAGCCGCTGCCGGTGGAGCGATCGGCGGGCCAGGACGTGCGCAGCGGCGTGGTCAACGCCGGCCAGCCGGTCGCGATGGTCGCGACGGCGACCGCGGCGGAGTCGACCTACGCCGGGGTCGTACGGCTCGTGGAGCAGGCCCAGGCCGCGAGCGCGCCGTTCGTCCGGGTCGCCGACCGGTTCGCGGTCGGGTTCGTGCCGCTCACGCTGGCCCTGGCCGGCGGCGCGTGGGGCCTGTCCGGCGACGCGGTCCGTGCGGTCGCCGTGCTCGTGGTGGCCACCCCCTGCCCGTTGCTGCTCGCCGCGCCGATCGCCTTCATGTCCGGGCTCTCCCGGGTCGCCCGACGCGGGGTCGTCGTGAAGGGCGGCGCGGCCCTGGAGCAGCTCGCCGCGGGACGGGCGCTGCTGTTCGACAAGACCGGAACGTTGACCGTGGGACGACCGGTGCTCATCGATGTGATCACCGCCGACGGCGTCGACGCCGACGAGGTGCTGCGGGTGGCCGCGTCGCTCGACCAGGCATCCGCCCACGTCGTGGCCGGCTCGATCGTGCGGGCCGCCCGGGAGCGGGGCCTCACCCTCACGATGCCGCGGGACGTCCACGAGCCGCACGGGCTCGGCATCGAGGGCCGGGTCGATGGGCGGCTCGTCCGCCTGGGCAACGCGGCGTGGATCGTGGGCGACCGGCCCCCGCCGGCGTGGGTACGCCAGGCCCGCCGTCGGGCCGAGCTCGACGGTTCGTTGACGGTGTTCGTCGGGATCGACGACGAGCCGGCGGGTGTGCTGCTCATGGAGGATCCCGTCCGGCCCGACGCGCCGCGCATGATCCGGGCGTTGCGGGCCGCCGGTATCGACCGGGTCGCGCTGGTCACCGGTGACCGGGCCGACGTCGCCGAGACCGTCGGACGGCTGGTGGGCATCGACGCCGTCTACGCGGACCGGGACCCGGGGCAGAAGCTCGCCATCGTCCGCGAGGAGCATGCGCGAGCCCCGACGATCATGGTTGGCGACGGGGTCAACGACGCGCCGGCCCTCGCCGCCGCGGGCGTGGGCGTGGCGCTCGCGGCCCGCGGCACCACCGCCTCGGCCGAGGCGGCCGACGTCGTGCTGACCGTCGACCGGATCGATGCCCTGGCCGACGCCATCCTGATCGCGCGCCGGGCCCGGCGGATCGCGTTCCTCGCGGTCGGCCTCGGCATGGGTCTGTCGCTGGCGGCCATGGCCGTGGCCGCGGCCGGCCTGCTGGTGCCCGCGGTCGGGGCCGTGCTGCAGGAGGGCATCGACGTGACCTCCATGCTCGTCGCGTTGACCGCGCTCGTGCCCACCCGGTCGCACACGGCCGCGCTCAGCCCGGCTGAGATCGCCACGGCCCGCGCGCTCTACGACCAGCACCGGGCAGTCGCGCCCCTGGTCGACCAGGTGCGCGGCGTGGCCGACGCGTTGAGCACCGCCGACGGCGACCGCGCGGCGGCGGTGCGGTCCGTGCGCACGCTGGTGGAGCAGCTGGAGAACCGCCTGCTGCCCCACGAACGGGCGGAGGACACCGAGCTGCTGCCGATCGTGGCCCGGGCAATGGGCGGCACGGACCCCACCGGCGCGTTCAGCCGCACCCACAGCGAGATCGCGCACTACGTGTCCCGGCTGCGCCGGATCCTCACCGACCTGGAGCCGGGCGAGGACGCCAAGGCCCCTGACATGAAGAACGTCGATGTCAAGGATCTCGATGGAAAGGACATCGACGCTCGCCGGGTCGATGCTGAGGACGTCGTGGAGATCCGGCGCCTGCTCTACGGCCTGCACGCCATCCTGCGCCTGCACAACGCGCAGGAGGAAGAGGGCATCTTCAGCCTTCTGCCCGAGGAGCCGGCCGAGGGCCCTCCCTGACGTCGCCCCGGCAGGCCTCGTCACCCACCGGCGCCACGCCAGCCGCGAGGCCCGCGACGGAACGGCCGCTCGATACGGGTGTGCCGGATGGGCGCGGTGAGCCGGTCGAGGTCACCCTTCCTGCCGGTTCTACGGCACGACGGGTGCTCCCGCCGTGTACACACAGACGTATGGGTTCCGTCCCCGGCCGAGTGGAGCTCCTGAGCGAGAGTGAGCACACGCGTGTCGTCAGGCAGGTGCTGCCCGACGGCCACAGCGTGATTCGCAAGGAGGTGCTCGGGCCGGGTCGGGAGGACCGGATCAACCACGAGGTGGCGATCCTCCATCGATTGACCGGAGTTCCCTACGTCGTCCAGCTCGCGCACGCGCAGCCCGACGCCGGGTCGATCCTGCTCGAGGACGTGCACGGCACGCCGCTCTCGCAGCTGCCGACTCCGCTCGACCCGTCGCGGCTGGTGCCGCTGGCGCTTGAGCTCGCCCGCGCCGTCGCCACGCTGCACCAGCACGGCGTGGTCCATCGCGACATCAGTCCCAGCAACATCCTGCTCGCCGGGGACGGGCAGTCGCCCTACCTCATCGACTTCGCGCTCGCCACGACCATGGCCGACCTGCGGTCGGAGTTCACCCATCCGAGCGAGATCGTCGGCACCCTGCCGTATCTCGCACCCGAGCAGACCGGCCGCACAGGCCACCTCGTGGACGGCCGGGCCGACCTCTACGGGCTCGGCGCCACCATCTACGAGCTGGCGACCGGGCGGCCCCCCTTCGGGACCGGCGACCCGCTCCGCCTCGTCCACGACCACCTCACCCGCGCGGCCACCCCGCCCGCGACCGTGAACCCGGCCGTGCCACCGGCGTTGTCCGAGATCATCATGCACGCGCTGGAGAAGGAGCCGGACAACCGGTACCAGACCGCGGACGGGCTGGTCCACGACCTCAAGCGCGTCCACGACGGCGCGGAGCGGTTCCGGATCGGCGAGCACGACGCCCCGTTGCGGCTGACCGAACCGTCCCGGCTGGTCGGGCGCGATCGAGAGATCGGGATACTGAAGTCGTCCTTTGAACGGGTGCGGGCCGGGGAGTGCCGCGGGATTCTGGTCAGCGGCGAGTCGGGTGTCGGCAAGTCCGCGCTGATCGAGGAGCTGCGGCCCATCGCCACCGCCCGCAACGGCTGGTTCGCCTCCGGACGGTTCGACCGGCGCCGGGGCGATCAGGCGATCGACGGGGTCGAGCAGGCGTTTCGCGGGCTCGGTCGGTTGCTGCTCGCCGAGCCGGAGGACGTGCTGGCCCAGATCCGCGAGCGGCTGCTGCTGGCCCTGGGGACAAATGCCGGGTTGGCCGCCGCGGTCATTCCGGAGTTCTCGACCCTGCTCGGCGTGTCGCCGGATCCCGGCGACCCGTTGACGGCCCAGGTCCGGTCCCGTCGAGCCGCCGTGGAGATCCTCCGTGCCGTCGCGTCGGCCACGCGACCGGTCGCCTTCGTCGTCGACGACGTGCAATGGGCCGGCGAGACACCCCTCGGCCTGTTGGACCTCCTCCTCACCGGCCAGGAGGAGATCGAGGGCCTGCTGGTGGTCGTGGCCTATCGGGACGGCGACGTGGACGCGCAGCACCCGCTCGCCCCGCTGCTGGCCCGCTGGGACGAGCAACCGTCCCGGGTGGAGCACCTGCGGCTGACGAACCTGGACCCGGACGACCTCACGGCGATGGTGGCCGAGATGCTGCACCTGCCGGCGGAGGCGGTCGCCGACCTCGCGGCCGCCGTCTACGGTCCGACCGGCGGCAACCCGTACGAGACGGTGGAGCTGCTCAACGGACTGCGGCGCGAGGGTGTCCTGCGGCCGACCCCGTCCGGGTGGTCGTGGGACCGGGGCATGCTCGAGCGGCGCCTCGCGCGCCAGAACGTCGGCGAGCTGCTGGAGGCCCGGGTGGGTAGCCTGCCCGCGCCGACGCGGGAGGTGACCGAGGCGGTGGCGTGCCTGGGCGGGGAGGTCCCGCTGGACGTGCTCGCGGTCGCCACCGGTCTCGACGCCAACGAGCTGCGGCAGCGGCTGACCCCCGCGTTCGACGACGGGCTGCTGGTCATGGTGTCCCGGCCGCCGAAGGTCCGGTTCCATCACGATCGGCTCCGCGAGACCGTACTGTCGAACATTCCCGAGCCGCGGTTGCGGGAGCTGCGGCTGTCGATGGCTCGGCGGCTGGCCGAACGGCCCGACTTCGTGGTGTTGGCGGCGGACCAGTACCTCCCGGTCGTCGACGACCTGCACGACCCGGAGGAGCGCAGCCGCGTCGCCCGGCTGCTCCGGCAGGCGGCCGACCGTCCGATGTGGATCGGCGAGAGCCGGCCGGCCGAGCGGCTGCTCGCCGCGGCGGTGCGGCTCACGGACGACCGGGCCACCCTGCTGGAGCTGAACACCGCCCGGCTCGCCGCCCTGGTCCGGCTCGGGCGCCTGGCGGAGGCCGACGAGGTGTACGAGACGATCGTCGGGCTGAGCAGCGGCCCGTTCGACCGCATCGAGGCCACGCGGGTGCAGCTCGGCAGCCTGACCAGCCGCAACCGCCCGGAGGACGCGATCGCCCTCGGCCTGCACCTGCTGACCAAGCTCGGCTGGGCGGTGCCGGAGCCGGACCGGGTCAACAACGAGATCGATAGCCAACTCGACTGGTGCCTGCGGTGGATCGACGAGACCAGTGAGGCCGACGACCTGGAGCGGCCGAGCGTCGGCGACCCGCAGCTGCTGTCGGCCGGGGCCCTGATCAGCCAGATGATGCCCGCCTGCTTCTTCCGGGACCAGGTGACGATGGCCTACCTCGCGCTGGCGGCCGCCCGGCTCTGGGCGGAGCGGGGCCCCACATCGACCCTGGTGGCGGTGGTCGGCCACGTGCCCTGGGTCCTCATTGGACGGCGGCAGGCCTACCGCGCCGGTTACCGGCTGATCCGTCGCCTGCTCGCGGTGGCCGAGGCGCGGGACTTCGAACCGTATACATCGCAGGTTCGATTCCTCTACGCCCTGGGCCTGGCCCACTGGTTCGAGCCGATCGAGGACGCGGAGCCGCACGAGCGGCGAGCCCGCGAGGGCCTGCTCCGCGGGGGTGACCTGCCCGGCGCCGCCTACACCTTCTGTACGGCGGTGTACGCCATGGACCTCGCGCCGCTGGATGAGTACTCGGCCGAGGTCGACGCCGCGCTGGCCTTCGCCGAACGGACGGGCAATGAGCACGCCGCGGGCATATTCCGGCCGTACCGGTGGATGGTCAACGTCCTGCGCGGCGAACCCGGCGCGGGCCCGGAGACGAGGATGGACGACGGGGAGCGGTCCCCGTTGGCCACGGCGAACGTCCACGTCGCCCGAGCCCTCGTCGCCGCGATGTTCGAGGACCAGGATGCGCTGGAGCGGCACTCCGCGGCGGCCATGGCCCAGCGCCATGTCTTCGAGGCGACGTACGCGACGTGGCAGGCCCATCTCCTGCGGGCGCTCGCCCTGGCCCGTCGCGGTGCCGACCAGGGCGCCGAGGCAGCGGAGTTCGACGAGATCGTCGCGTGGATCACGCAGCGGGCCGAGGACATGCCGGCCAACTTCCGGCACATGCTGAACCTGATCCGGGCGGAGCGGGCGCGCGCGGCGGGCGACTTCCGTGGGGCCATCCATGCCTTCGACTCGGCGCTCAACGCGGCGGCGCGCCGCCCCTGGCACCGGGCCTTCATCGCCGAACGCCTGGCCAAGTTCCTGTTGGCCAACGACCTGCACCGCATCGGATGGGCCCTGCTCGTCGAGGCGCGCGAGGCGTACCGGATCTGGGGCGCCCGGGCCAAGGTGAGCCAGCTCGACCGGTCCTACCCCAGCCTGGAGATTCCCACCGAGCCGTTCAGCCGGGTCGCCCGCCGGTCGAGCATCACCGCGGGCGCGATCGATATGATTTCGATTCTCGATGCCTCTCGCGCGCTGAGCTCCGAGACCAGCATCGGGTCGTTGCGGGACAAGGTCGTCGACGTGCTCTCCACCATCACCAGCGCCACCGATGTCGAGCTGTACATGCGCAACGAGGAGCGCAACCAGTGGCGCCGGGCCAACGGCGAGGAGCGGACCTCGCGGGGCCGCCCCGGGCTCGCCCCGGAATCCATCCTGCGGTACGTCGAGCGGACCCACGAGCCGCTCATCATCGGCGACGCCACCCGCGACGACCGCTTCGCGCGCGACCCCTACTTCGCGGGCGTCCAGGTCTGCTCGGTCCTCGCCGTGCCGGTCCTCAGCCGGGGCACGCTGCGGGCCATCCTGTTGCTGGAGAACCGCCTCATCCGGGACGCGTTTCCGGCCGAGCGGCTCGAGGTGGTCATGCTCATCGCCGGGCAGCTCGCCGTGTCGCTCGACAACGCCTTCATCTACTCGTCGCTGGAACGCAAGGTCGCGGAACGCACCCGGCAGCTGGCCGCCGCCAACGAGCGCCTGTCGCAGCTCAGCATCACCGACCCGTTGACCGGACTGGCCAACCGTCGCCGGCTGGAGGAGTCGCTGCAGCACGAGTGGCAGCGGGCCGGACGGACGCTCACGCCGCTCAGCCTGGCCATGGTCGACATCGATCACTTCAAGCGGTACAACGACGAGCACGGCCACCGGGAGGGCGACCGGTGCCTGCAGCGGATCGCCGCGCAGCTGGAGCGCAGCGTGCGCGAAACCGACCTGGTGGCCCGCTACGGCGGCGAGGAGTTCGCCATCGTCATGCCGGACACCGACGCCGCGGCCGCGCGGGAGGTGGCCGAACGGGTTCGGCACGCCATCAGCGCGCTCGCCGAACCGCTCACCACCGACCAGGTGGTGACCGCGAGCGTCGGGGTCGCCACGCTGCACGATCGGGAGCACGCGGACACGAGCCGGGAGACCGGGCGGCAGGCGCTGGACCGGC
>Ga0310841_101170_pt1 | contig 11729 bp, 7 predicted proteins | sample SM_ome_9_FD_201311 | JGI IMG/M metagenome (GOLD analysis project Ga0310841, IMG submission 201311) | Sorghum-adapted microbial communities enriched on stacked mutant (SM) sorghum from Joint BioEnergy Institute, Emeryville, California... ...
GGCCACCAGCTCACCCGGCCGAACGGCTTCCAGATGTTGCCGATCGTGTCCTGCAGCATGAACCGGCCGACCCGGGTGCCCGCGTCCACCGTGGTGAGGATGAACAGGGCCTCGAACATGATCGCGAAGTGGTACCAGAACGCCTTGAACCCGTCACCGCCGAGGAACCCGGAGAAGATCTCCGAGATGCCGACGGCGAGGGTCGGGGCGCCACCGGTGCGCGCGATCAGCGTCTCCTCCTGCACCGCGTCCGCCGCGGCCTGGAGCTGCTCGGGCGTGATCACGAAGCCCATGTTCGACACCGCCTCGGCGGCCGACTGCACCGTGGTGCCGACCACGCCGGCGGGCGAGTTCATCGCGAAGTAGAGGCCGGGGCTGAGCAGGCAGGCCGCGGCCATCGCCATCACCGCGACGAACGACTCCATGAGCATGGAGCCGTACCCGATCAGCCGGACCTGCGACTCCTTCTGGATCATCTTCGGCGTGGTGCCGGAGGAGATCAGGGCGTGGAACCCGGACAGGGCGCCGCAGGCGATGATGATGAACACGAACGGGAACAGCGACCCGGCGAAGACCGGCCCGTCACCGCGGAACGCGAAGTCGGTGAACGCGGTGTTCCGCATCGGCGGCAGGGTGACGATGATGCCGACCGCCATCAGCACGATGGTGCCGATCTTCATGAAGGTCGACAGGTAGTCGCGCGGCGCGAGCAGCATCCACACCGGCAGCACCGCGGCGATGAAGCCGTAGATGATCAGGGCGATCGCGAGCGTCGACGGGCTGAGGGTGAAGTACTCGGCCCAGCTCGACTCCTGCACCCAGCCGCCGGCGATGATCGCGAGGATCAGCAGGCCGACGCCGATCACCGAGGTCTCGACGACCCGGCCCGGCCGTACCACGCGCAGGTAGAAGCCCATGAACAGGGCGATCGGGATGGTCATCGCGAGGGAGAACACGCCCCACGGCGACTGGGCGAGCGCGTTCACCACGACGAGGGCGAGCACCGCGAGCAGGATGATCATGATCGCGAAGACCGCGATCAGCGCGGCCGCGCCGCCGACCGGGCCGATCTCGTCACGGGCCATCTGGCCGAGGCTGCGGCCGTTGCGGCGCATGGAGAAGAAGAGGATGACCATGTCCTGCACGGCGCCGGCGAAGATCACGCCCGCGATGATCCAGATGGTGCCGGGCAGGTAGCCCATCTGCGCGGCGAGCACCGGACCGACGAGCGGACCGGCGCCCGCGATCGCGGCGAAGTGGTGACCGAACAGGATCCGCCGGTCAGTGGGCTGATAGTCGATGCCGTTGTCGAGCCGTTCGGCCGGGGTGGCGCGGTTGTCGTCGACCCCGAGCACCTTCCGGCAGATGAAGCGGGCGTAGAAACGGTAGGCGATTGCGTAGGAGCCGAGGGCGGCGCAAACCAGCCAGACGGCGTTGACGTTTTCACCTCTGGACAGGGCGAGCACCGCCCAGCCCGCCGCGCCCACCACGGCGACCAATGTCCAGATGATGATGGACCGAACCTTCTTCACCGGCTTACCTCCCGTGCAAGGGACGGCCCAGGCAGCAGCGCAGGCCGGCGTCCGGCGGCAGATCGGTGGTGAACCGCCGCCAGCGCCACAGCGGACGGCAGTCGATCGTCACCGGCTGGTCGACCAGGTGCACCCAGGCGAGGGGGTGGGCGAAGACCGAATCTCCGAGCCGACGGGCCCGGCGGGGCAGCCGCGACCGCCGCAGCGCCCGGACCGAGAACTCCCCGGCGTCGGCGCAGCACAGCCCGGTGACGTGCCAGTCGACGAAGATCACCTCATCCTCGCCGAGCGCGTCGCGCGCCGCGGCCGTCAGCGTGATCCGGGACATCCGGGGCTCCCGACGACTCGTGACCCAGAAGCTAACGGCGCGTTTACCCGATCATGCAAAGATCGAAACATTGTTCTTTCACGCGTAGTAACGGTGAAATGCAGCCGTTACAGTGATGCGACAGGCAAATCACGCACTCGGGCATCATTCAGACGTCTGACAGATATGGTCAGGGTTGTTGGCACGTTCCCATACCGCGAGCGGCGGCGTACGTGATGCCCGTGGCTCGGAAGCCGGTCTCGTGACGCCGAACGGCCGGACCTCGTAGGGGCCTCGCAGGGTGCGCTTGCCGGTGCCGGTCGCGGTACCCCTCCGGTCTTTCGGCGTCAACGCGCAGGGGTCACCCAATACCCGACACGATCGGTCGGAAAGCGGTCCGCCGCCGTGCCCCGGCCGCCGGAATTCGACTCCCGCATTTCTTGCGCGCGCCCGCGCGATCCGGTCGTCGATGATTCAGACTTCATTCCATGGCCCCCGATCCTTCCGCATGGAACGCGGTGATTTCGGCGAGCGGCGCGATCCTCGCGGTCCTGGCCACCCTCTGGGGTACCTCCCGCCGCGAGGCGCGGCAGGCGGAGCGGCAGCACGAGCAGGCCCGCGTCGAGGCCCGGCAGCGCGCGTACAGCGACCTGCTCGGCCCGGCGATGAAACTGCGGGTGCAGGTCGATCTCGCCTGCAGCGGCAAGCACTACGACATGAACGCCAAGCTCGCCGCCGTGCAGGAGAACGCGGAGACGGTCGGGCTGCACGCGTCCCACGTGGCGGTGATCGCCGCGGCCACCCGGCTGTCGGCGACCGTGCTGCGCAACGCGGAGATGATCTGGGACAGCCCGGCGGACAATCGCTTGCTCATCGGCGAGATCAGGGTGCCCCCGGATTTCACCGAGTACGACGCCTGCATGGACGCGCTCTACCGGGCGATCGCCGACGACGGCCCGGACGAGCGGCGGTCTCAGCGCGGCCGGTTCCGGTCGCCGCTGAGCAGGAGGCGGGCCTTGCCGCGCTGATGCGGGTACAGCCGGGGCTCGCTCGCCGCCTCGGCGCGGCGCGCCAGCGCGTCGGCGGCGTCCGGCTCCCCGCGCAGGGCCTCGACCTGGGCGGCGTACAGCAGCACCGGCCCGCTGTTCGGCGCCTCGGTGAGCGCCTCGTCGATCTCCCGGCGGGCCGGCTCGAACCGGCCCACCCGGGCGAGCGCGAGCGCGTGCGCCGCCCGCGTGATGGCCGGAAGGCGCCGCCGTACCTGGGCGAGATCGCGCAGCGCCCCCTCGGCGTCGCCGAGGTCGGCGAGGAACTCGCCGCGCGCCCGCAGCGCCTCGGGTACGTTGCCCTTCGCCGACAGCACGCTGTTCACCATGGTCACCGCGCCCTGCGGCTGCCCGAGCTGCCACAGCACCCGGGCGAGCTCGGTGCGTACGGTGAGGTCGCCGGGGAGGCGCTCGGCCGCGGCGCGCAGCTCCTCCAGCGCCTGGACGCCGTCGCCCCGGGCGAGCCGCAGCCTCCCGGCCGCGGCGAGCAGCCGCCCCACCCCCGCGGTGTCCCCGCACGCCTCGAGCAGCGCGGCCGCGGCGTGGTAGCGGGACTCGGCGTCCTCGGTGATGCCACGTTCCACGGCGATGTTGCCGAGCAGGGTCTCGGCCTCGGCCCGCGCCCGCAGCTCGTCGCCGGGGGTCACGCGCAGCGCCGCGTCGGCGAGCCGCTCGGCGAGGGAGAGCTCCCCGCGGGCCATGGCGTGCAGCGCGTCGCGCAGGTACGTCCCGGTGTCGGCCGGCTCGGGCGCGGTGGGCGTGACCGCGCGGAGCGCGGGGATCAGCCGCGGATGCCGTACCGCGTAGCCGTCCCGTCCCGGCGCGCGTCCCAGCAGGTGCCGGTCCTCGAGCATGCGGAGCACCGGGCCGGGGACCGCGGTGTCCCCGGTCGCGGCATGCCCGTCGAGCAGGGCGTGCAGCCACACGGCGAGGTCGAGGAAGGAGGTGCCGGTCCGCTCGGCCACCTCGCCCAGCACCCGCCCGGCGAACCCGGCCAGCGAGGCGCCGACGTCGGCGTGCGCGCGGACCGCGTCCGCCGTGATCACCCGGAGGTCGGGCGGCAGCGCCCGCCACAGCCCCGCGCAGGCCACCTGGAGCAGCGCCGGCTCGACCCGGTCGGTGCCCGCCGCCAGGTCCTCGACGATGCCCTCGGCGACGCCGGGCGCGTACGAGCGCGCGGTCGCCTCGAGCGGCCGCCGTACCGCCTCGAGCGCGGCCTCGGGGTCGAGCGGCGCGAGCCGGAACCGGGCGAAGCCGCCGAGCGTGCGCTCGTACGCGGCGAGCTCGTCGAGGTGGCCCTCCCGGATCGACAGCAGCAGCCGCAGGTCGTCGTGCTCGTCGAGCGCCTCGGCGAGCTCCTCGGCGAACGCCCGCCGCCGGCGGTCCCGGCCGGGCGCGTGCGAGACGTCGGCGAACAGCTCCTCGACCTGGTCGACGGCCACCAGCAGCGGCGGCCGCCGCCCCCAGCTGTCGGTACGGCGGGGCCGTCTGCGCAGGAAGTCCCGCAGCGACCAGCCGACGAGGTTGGTGACCGGCTCGTGGGGCGCCAGCGAACACAGCAGCGCCAGGGTGTAGGGGTTGTGGTCGGGCAGCGCGGCCACCGGGAACACGGTGCGGTGCGACACCCGCCCGATCGGCGGCGCCTCGTCCCCGGGCGCGCCGACCAGCGGCAGCACCCCGGCCGCGATCAGCGAGGTACGGCCCGCGCCCGCCGGGCCGTACAGGACCGTCACCCGGTTACGCCGCCACAGCCCGGCCAGCTCCTCCGCCTCGCGGCCACGGCCGAAGAACCGGGGGGCGTCCCGGGTGGCGAAGGGCCGGGTCCCCACGTACGGGGGCACCGTCGCCCGCGTCGTCATGGTCCCGACCGTCATGTGCGGTGCCTCCTGTGCGTCGGGTCGAAGGTCGGCGGAGGCGGGCGCATGACGATCACCTGTCTCGCTGCTCGTTGCCGTTCACATCCTGCATGATGGCCGACGTCTAGTCCTGAAACCCGGCCACCACGTCCTGGTTCGTGTCCTGGGAACGGGCGTCGAGCATGCGCCGCAGCGCCGCACCGAGGGCCGTGGGGTCCGCCGCGTCGAGATCGGTAAGGTCGAGCCCGGTGAGGTCGAGCAGACCTCCCCCGGCGCCCGAGCCGTCGCCGGCGTGATCTCGCGTCACGTTCTCCTCAGGCATGCCACGCTCTCTGTCCATCGTCGCGAACGCCCATGCAGATGCTTCCCGCGAACGTGGTGCGCGGAACCTCACGGCCGGGCGACACTTCGATCAGCTCACTCATACACTCTCCGCCCCCGGCCTGTCGATCGGCTCGGCCCACTTCCTCCCACGGGTGCTGTTTTCTCCACCAATAATAATGCGGAGATGATCCCATATCACTCATAAACGGACATATGGGCATCGATGATCACTTAAATGACTTTTTGCCTCAGCTATCGCCCGGATCACCTGCGGCAATCGCGGCTCACCGGAGGCGAGTGGGTTTTCCGCAACCGACGGGTAGGGACAGTACGATTACCCGTACGATCGCGGACGAGCGGAGGCGTTGTGGACTCGGACTCGGCGAGAAATCGGCCGGTTGGACGCCTGCCCCAGATATGGGGAAAGGTGCCTCCTCGGAACAAGAATTTCACCGGCCGGGAGCAACTCCTCGAAGATCTTCACCGCAATGTCGCCGGCCGGGTGACCGCCGTGCTGCCGTACGCCCTGCACGGCATGGGCGGTGTCGGCAAGACGCAGATCGCGATCGAGTACGCCTACCGCTACCGGTCCGAGTACGACCTCGTCTGGTGGATCCCGGCAGACCAGCACCGGCTCGTCCCGTCCACGCTCGCCGCCCTCGCGCCCTCGCTGGGCCTGCAGTCCGCGCAGGCGACGGGCATCGACGACGCGGCCAACGCCGTGCTCACCGCGCTGCGCCGCGGCGAGCCGATCGACAAGTGGCTGCTCATCTTCGACAACGCCGAGAATCCCGAGGAGATCATCCGCCTGGTGCCGCTCGACGGTCCCGGCCATGTGCTCATCACGTCGCGCAACCAGGAGTGGGAGAGCGTCGTCGAGACGATCCACGTCGACACCTTCACCCGCGAGGAGAGCATCGAGTTCCTCAGCCGCCGGGCGCCCAAGTCGGTCACCCCCGCCGAGGCCCACCTGCTCGCCGAGCGGCTCGGGGACCTGCCGCTCGCCCTGGAACAGGCGGGCGCGCTGCAGTCGGTCACGGGCATGTCCGTCGAGGAGTACCTGGACCTCCTCGACAAGCAGCCGGTGGAGCTGCTCAACGAGATCGGCGCCCCGGAGTACCGGGCGCCGATGACGGCGGCGTGGCAGCTCTCGGTGAGCAAGCTCCAGGAGGAGCTGCCCGAGGCGCTCGAGCTGCTGCGCGCCTGCGCGTTCTTCGGCCCCGAGCCGATCCCGCTCGACATCTTCCGGCGCAGCACCCTGTCGAAGGACTCCAAGCTCCATCCGGTGATCGGCGACGCGATCCGCCGCTCGCGCGCGCTGCGCACGCTGGGCCGTTTCGCGCTCGGCCGCATCGACTCCGACAACCGCACGATCCAGGTGCACCGGCTCATCCAGGCCCTGGTACGCGCCTCGCTCTCGCCCGAGGAGCAGTCCGTCTACCGGGACGAGGTGCACCTGCTGCTCGCCGGCGCCGCGCCGCACGACCCCGACGACGAGTCCCGCTGGCCGCGCTTCGACGAGCTGGTCGCCCACGTCGAGCCGACGAACATCGCCGGCTCCACGCGGCAGCAGGTACGGGAGTTCGCGCTCAACGTGGCGCGCTACCTCACCAACCGCGGCGACTTCGCCACGGCCCGGGCGTTCATCGACCGGTACCTGGCCTCGTGGCGGCAGAACACCGACCCCGACGCCCGCGAGATCATCCTCGCCGAGCGCCGGCTCGCCACCATCCTGCGGGAGCAGGGCGACTACCGCGCCGCGCACGAGATCGTCGAGTCGACGCTGCCGCGCGCCCGCCGCGTCCTCGGCGAGGACGACGAGATCACGCTCAGCCTGCTCAGCCTCGCCGGCGCCAACCTGCGCGCGCAGGGCAACTTCCGCGCCGCCCTCGAGCAGGACCGCATGTGCCGGGAGCTGCACGAGGCGCGGTACGGCGAGCGCGACCCGCGCACGTTGCGGGTGACCCACAACTTCGCGCTCGACCTCGGCCTGATGAGCGACTACCAGGGGGCGCGCACCCTGCACGAGGCCGTGTTCAACGCGCAGAGCGAGGCCACCAAGGGCGTGAGCAAGCTCAACGTGCTCGCCTCCTGGACCGGCCTCGCCCGGGCGGTACGGCTGTGCGGCGACTACACCGAGGCCCGGGACCTCAGCGAGGACGCCTACGACTTCGGCCGCCAGGAGCTCAGCGCCGACAACCCGTGGACGCTGCGCACCGGCAAGGAGCTGTCGATCGCGCTGCGCCGCTCGGGCGCCGTCGAGGAGGCGCTGGAGCTCGCCCGGGAGCTGGTCACCAGGTTCACCCGCATCGTCGGCAAGGACAACCCCGGCACGCTCGCCGCCGAGGTGGCCCTCGCCAACGCGCTGCGCGCCGCCGGGCGGATCGACGAGGCGTTCCCGATCGCTAAGGACACCGCCGAGCGCTACCCGAAGGTGTACGGCAAGACCCACCCGTACACCTACGGCTGCCTCACCAACCTCGCCCTGCTGCAGCGGCTGCGCGGCCGGGCCGACCTCGCCCGCGAGCTGAACCGGCAGGCGCTCGACGGCCTGGACGCGCGGCTCGGCCACGACCATCACTATCCGCTCACCGTGGCCACGAACCTCGCCAGCGACCTCGCCGCGCTCGGCGACGTCCAGGCCGCCCACGACCTCGGCAGCGACACCCTGCGCCGGCTCAAGGCGAAGCTCGGCGACCACCACCCGATGACCCTCGGCTGCGCCGCCAACCTCGTGCTCGACCTGCGGGCACTGGGCGCCGACCAGGAGGCCGACGCGCTGCACACCGAGACCCTCACCGCCTACGCGCAGACGCTCGGCCCCGACCACCCGGACACCATGCTCGCCGAGTCCGGCACCCGCCTCAACTTCGACTTCGACCCGCCGGACATCTGATCGGCACTCCCCGGCCGGCCGTACGTCGGCGCGCCTGCCACGCCTGCCGCGCGGCTCGGGCGCGGGCCGCCTACGAGGCACCGGCGTGATCGCCCACGCGTCACGGCGGGGCATCCCACGGGCGGCTTCGCACCACTGGCTTCGGCCGCGCCACGGGCTCACCGGATGGCCCGTGCGGTTGCACGCTCGTCCGGTGCCCGCCACGACGTAGCGTGTCGTGGCAACGGCTTGACCTGCCAGGCGGTCAGGGGCGCACCATCACCACGGCTGGTCCGTGCCCACTCAACCCGTCCGCCGGGTCCGGCTCACCGGGCGGCCACAGCGCTGTGTGCGTGCCGCTCCCTGCGATGCGCCTCGGCCTCCCGCCGCACGCGTATCACGGACTCGCGTTCGGCACCGGTCTTACCTGCCACGCGGTCAAGGTACGCAGCATCGCCGAAGCCAGTCCCCGCCGTGGGCCAAGGCCAGGACTCACACCGCCGGACCCCGGCTCACCGGATGGCCATGCGGTTGCGCGCCCGCCACCGCCTGCGGTGCAGCTCGGCCTCGCGCCGGGCGCGTACGGCCGCCTCGCGCGGCACCGGCTCGGCCTGCCACGCGGTCAAGGTACGCAGCATCGCCGAGGCGAGTACCTTTCCGGGCTCGGTGAGCAGCCGCTCGGTGAGCAGGGCGCGGGTCACCTGCAGCGCCCCGGCCCGCCAACGGGCGTACTCGGCGTGCGCCCGGATCGCCGCGGCCCCACCCTCCCGGTGGCGTTGCCGCCGCCAGAACCCGCTCACCGCAAGGTGCGCGAACGCGCCCTGCAGCAGCCCGGCGGGCGGGCGGGGATCGTCCCGCCACGGCGCGTAGTACCGCCGGTGACCCACGCCCGGCCGGACGAGCGGCACGATGTCGATCACCGCGTTGAGCTTGCTGTGCTGTACCTCGTGGACGAGGGCCGCGGCCAGTGCGGGCGCGTCCACCGGACGGGACACCGCGACCGCGCCGAACGCCTCCGACGAGGTGGCGCTGCGCTGCCCGGTGGGCGGCCGTTCGAGCGGCGTGATCGCCCGCATCACCGCGGCCACCTCGGCCGCCGCCACCGGATGGCCGGTGACCAGCACCTGCCAGGCGTCGTGGAACACCGCCCGCCACTCCGCCGCCTCGGCCGCGGTGAGCCGCCCGTTCACCAGGGCGCCCGGCATCCGGAACGGGTCGAGGTCGTCGACGAGGACGCGGATCGTGAACTCCCCGGCCCCGGCGGCGAGCGCGCGCATCCCACGCCATCCGGGCGCGTCCGCCTCCGCGTCGGCCGGGATCGCCACCCGCGCGCCGGTGGCGATCACCTCGGCGCCCGCCGCGCCCGACCGCACCAGCGCGAACCGGTCGGAGGTGCCGAGCATCGCCTGCCCCAGGGACGGCAGCGTGACCGCCCCGTCCACCACCGGCACCTCCACCGCGCCCTCGGCGCCGCTCTTCACCAGCACCGCCGCGGCGAGGGCGGCGAGCCCCGCCGGCCGGGCGGCCGGGCCGGTCGGCTCCCCGCGCAGGCCGCGCAGGGTGTGGAAGGCCCACGCGCCGGCCGCGGGATGCCGCAGCACCTCCCCGGCGACCCCCGGGTACCGCCGCTGGAGCCGGGCGAGCAGCTCGTAGCCGTGCCGTACCCGCTCCGCCTCGGGATGGCCGGCCCGCCGGGCGGTGTCCATGACGCCCCAGAGCAGCAGCATGCGCCCGTCGTACTGCGCGGCCGCCAGCCGCTCGACGATCTTCGTGACGTCGTCTCCGCCGCCGAGGGCGACGAGCTCCTCCTCGCCGAGACGGTACGGCACCGGCCTCATCGCGCCACCCGCCCGACGGCCGCCCGCGCGCGCAGGTCCGCCTGCATGCGTGACCGGATATGGGTGATCAGCCGGAACAGATCGGGACAGTAGACAGAGGGATTCGCGAACCCGTTCCCCCTGCGGTAGCGGTGCGCGAAATGCCCGCCCCCGCACACCCGCCCCACCGGACAGGCCCGGCACCGCGCCGCCTGCCCTGCGACGCCGAGCTGCCGCGCCGCGAACCCCGGCAGCGCGAGCGCCTGGTCGAAGCGGTCCCTGGCCACGTGCAGCCCGGTGGCGGGCGCCCCGGGGTACGCCGCCTTGAGCGCCGAGCCCTGCTCGATGGCCCCGTCCGTCTCCACCACGACCGTGGCGGCCGGCGAGATCCCGACGCTCTCCACCGTGCTCGCCCCGCCCAGCAACAGGTGCATGATCTCCCCGAACAGCCGAATCCGCACCGGCACCGGCGCCGCGCCGTACCACCGCTCGAAGATCTCGATCAGCCAGTCCGCGTACGGCGTGGCCGCCGCGCCCGGCACCCGCCCCGGCGGCGGCCGCTCCCAGTTGGCCAGCGGCAGCAGAAAGTCGATCGTCGGCGGCCCCCACGCGAGCAGCGCCTCGTACGTGCGCACCGGGTCGTTGCGGATGTCGATCGTGCACAGCAACCGGTCGAACAGGTGCCGGTACCGCTCGCCGGTGAGCAGCCGCAGCCCGGCCGTCACCGCCGCGTGGCTGCCCCGCCCGTCCGGCGTGCGCCGGTGCCGCTCCTGCGCCTCGGCGTCCCCGTCGAGGCTCACCCCCACCCGGACCCCGAGCTCGTCGAAGAGCCGAAGGTAACGCTCGTCGAGGAGGACCGCGTTCGTCTGCACCCGCACCCCGACCCGGGCCGCGCCCCCGACGGCCGCGCGGATGGTGCGCACGACATGGCCGAGGTGCTCCACCCCGGCCAGCAGCGGCTCTCCCCCGTGCAGCACGACCTCGACCGCGTCGAGCCCGTGGGCGTGCACATGCTCGGCGATGCGCGCGGCGGTCTGCTCGATCACCTCCCGGCTCATCCGCCGGGGCCGGAAACGCCAGCTCTGATCTGGCATTTCGTACATGTAGCAGTAGTCACAGGCCAGATTGCACCGGCTGTGCACCTTTAACACGAATTCCCGAAAGGGATACGGCCGCCAGCCCTCGGCCAGCAACGCCCCGACGTCAAGCGTCGCCGGCCACTCCCGCCCGACCGTTCCCCCATCCCCCGCGCGCCCCACGCACCGCCCCCTCACGCCCTCGCCAGCGGGCGCAGCCACCAGTGGCCGTCCCATTTGGCCTTATATCACCCATTAAAACTAACCAAACCATATAGACAAACACTCTTTACAGATGCCTGTCCGCGAAGTCGGCCATGGCCCCCGGTTAACCCCGGCCGAATCGCGAGGGAAATTGCCAGGTGTCACGTTGTGCTCTGCCGCATCGTGCTATCCCTGGCCGCATAGAGGCGGCACCTCGTACGCTGGACGCACCAAAGGCTTCAGGAGGTGCGAGGCCGTGTACGACGACGCCACCGTCGGTGCCCGCCTCAGAACGCTACGCCGCTGGCGGCGGATGACGCTGGCTCAGCTCGCCGGGCAGGCCGGACTCAGCGTGAGTTTCCTCTCCATGGCCGAGCGCGGACAGCGAGCCCTGGACCGCCGTTCCCACATTTCCGCTCTGGCCGCTGCCCTGCAGGTATCCGAGACCGAGTTGCTGGGCGGCCCGCACCTTGGAGACGATCCGTTGCGCGCGGGCCCGCATGCGGCGATTCCGCCCATCCGGGTCGCGTTACAGACCAACACACTCACCGCCCCGGCCGTCGACCGTGCCCGGCCGATCGACGAACTCGCCGCCGAACTGCGACGCGTCGAGGCCGCCTCAGCGGTTTGCGACTACATCGAACTCGGCCGCCTGCTCCCCCCGCTCCTGGACGAACTGCACTATCACATCG
>Ga0310841_101182_pt1 | contig 11603 bp, 10 predicted proteins | sample SM_ome_9_FD_201311 | JGI IMG/M metagenome (GOLD analysis project Ga0310841, IMG submission 201311) | Sorghum-adapted microbial communities enriched on stacked mutant (SM) sorghum from Joint BioEnergy Institute, Emeryville, California... ...
ACCAGCGCCACCGCGGCGGCCGCGCCGACCACCAGCCCGCCGAGGTGGCCCTGCCAGGAGATGCCCGGGATGGTGAAGCTGATGATGACGTTGATCGCGATGACGCCGAAGGCCTGACCCGCGGGCATCCGGAGCCTGCGGAGCACGACGACGAGCCCACCCATCAGCCCGAACACCGCCCCCGATGCGCCCGCGACCTGCTGGTCGGGGGCGTTGAGGAGCATCACCGCGGTGGCGCCGCCGAGCATGGACACGAAGTACAGGGCGAGGAACCGGGCCCGCCCGAGCACGATCTCCAGGTCCCTGCCCAACATCCACAGCGCCAGCATGTTCACCAGCAGGTGGATCGGGCCGACGTGCAGGAAGCCCGACGTGAGCACCCGCCACCACTCGCCCTCGTGCACGAAGCCGGGCACCAGCGACAGCTGGCGGAACAGCCGGGACAGCGAGTTGTAGACGGGGTTGCCCGCCTGGACCGCCGTGAGGAGGTAGACCAGGACGTTGAGCCCGATCAGCACGGGCACCGCCAGCGAGCGGCCGCCCGCCTGGGCGCCGGCCACCGTGGTGCCCCGCCGGACGGTGCGCTGCCCCTCGCCGACGCAGTCGACGCACTGGTAACCCACCGCGGCCTCGCGGAGGCACTCGGGGCAGGCCGGCCGGCCGCATCGCGTGCAGCCGATGTAGGTGGCGCGGTCCGGATGCCGCACGCACACGGCAGGGGGGCCGTAGGGGGTGCCACCGGGCTGGTACGGCGGCGGCTGGTACGGCGGCGGTCCGGCGGGATAGGTCATCTCATGCCAGTCCGCGGGTCAGGCGGAGACGTCGATGTGCTCGATGACGACGTCGGTCAGCGGCCGGTCGGACCGGTCGGTCGGCGTCGCCGCGATGGCGTCGACGACGGCCCGCGACTCGGCGTCCGCCACCTCACCGAAGATCGTGTGCTTGCGGTTGAGCCAGTCGGGCGTGGACACGGTGATGAAGAACTGCGACCCGTTGGTGCCGGGGCCCGCGTTGGCCATCGCCAGCAGGTACGGGCGGTCGAACCGCAGCTCGGGGTGGAACTCGTCGCCGAACTGGTAGCCGGGCCCGCCGCGGCCGGTGCCGGTCGGGTCGCCGCCCTGGATCATGAACCCGCTGATGACCCGGTGGAAGATCGAGCCGTCGTAGAACGGGCCGGACGTCCCGCCCTTCGCGTTCGGCTGGCTGTAGGGCTTCTCCCCCGTCGCCAGCCCGACGAAGTTCGCCACGGTCTTCGGGGCGTGGTCCGGGAAGAGATTGATCCGGATGTCGCCCAGGGTCGTCCGGAGCGTCGCGGTCTGCTTGCCTGCTTCCGTCACCCCCCTATCGTGCCAGCCCGGCTCCGGGCGCGTCCGCCCAGCGTCAGCGCAGCACCTCCTCCAGGAAGGAGGCGACGGCGCGTTCGTAGGCGGTCGGGTCGGCGTTCCACGACGCGGTGTGCTCGACCACGGGCACCTCGAGGTAGCGCAGCGGCCAGTCGAGCGACGGCGCCGCCTCGACGAGCGCCCGGCTGGCCGTGACCGGGACGGCGGTGTCGCCGGTGCTGTGGACGACGAGCGTGGGCGGCCGCACCGAGGGCGGGTTGCGGCGCAGGTCGAAGCGCTCGAAGTCGATCCCGATCCGGCGGCTGGTCACCGCGCTCGCGAGCGGCGACAGCAGCGGGGGCAGCCGCCGGTTGCGCGCCTGCTGGCGCAGGGTGGCCCGCCAGTCGACCAGCGGGGCGTCCCAGACGACGGCCGCGACGCGGGACGCCTCGGTCGAGCGGTCGAGGAACGCCCCGGTGATCGCGCCGCCCATGGACCAGCCGTACAGCACGATCCGCCGGGCCCCGCGCTCGACCGCGAACCGGACCGCGGCCTCGACGTCCTCCCACTCGGTGTCACCGAGGTGGTAGAAGCCGTCCGGGCTGGGCGGGGCGCCCACGTCGTTCCGATAGGTGATCACCAGCTGGGGGAGCCCGAGCGCGTGGATGGCCGGGAGGATCCGCAGCGCCTCGCGCCGGGCCCCGCCCCGGCCGTGCACGAGGACGACCCAGGTGTCCCCGTCCGCGGGCACGAGCCACGCGGGGTAGCGCCCGAGCGGGCCGGGCACGTCGACCTCGGAGAACTCGAGCCCGCGCGCGGAGGGATCGGGGTCGTACGGCCCGGCGTCGAGCACCGCGGCGGTGGCCGGCTCGGGGCGGTCGCCGCCGAGCAACGGCCGCACCACCTCGCGGCGGTCCTGCGCGGCGGGCGGCCCCAGCACCGCGAGCCCGTCGGCCCCGCGGTCGGTCGCCCACCGCAGCCCCCAGATCCCCGGCTGCGCCGTGAGCCGACTCGCCGCCAGCGTGACCTCGCCGTCGGACACGGCGAGCACGCGCTCCGGGAACACCGGGCGGATGGACGTGTCGAGCAGGACCGAGGAGTAGAACCAGCCGAGCCCCGCCGCACCGGCCCCGACGCTCGCGCCGACCCCGAGCCCGATGCCGACCCCGGCCCCCACGCGCCTTCGCAGCATCACGCCGTCGATGATGCCGGGCGGCGCGAGCGCTGCGCAGCCGCGCACCCCCACCCCACCCGGTGACGGGCCCCCACCTGCGGTTCCGTCCGCCACCGCTTCGGGTGAACCGATCACCACGAGCGGTTGACCACCGACAACCGCCTCTCCCCGCCTTCGTTGTGCCCGCGAGATCAGCTTCGTCCCCGACGAGGGAAGGGATAGTCGATGAGCAGCCTTGCCCGGCGCGCCCTGCGCGCCACCGCTGCTGTGGCCGGTATCGCCGCGGGCGTCGGGCTCGCCGGTCCGGCGTTCGCCGCCCCCGAGGCCCCCGAGCGCCCCTCCAGCGACGAGTCCGCCCCCGCGCCGGCGCCGCAGGAGCGGCCCGCACCGGCCGTCGTCGGTGACGGCGCGCCGGAGACCTCGAGCCTGCCCGAGCTGCCCCAGCTGTTCACGATCCGCGACACCGGCGTCTACACCGCCGGCCCGGGGACGCCGCAGCTGCCCGCGGCGCAGGACCTGCCCGAGGCCCTGCCCAGCCCGGACGGGGTCGTCAACCTCGGCGAGGACGACCCGACCCGCAACACCGACGTCAACTTCCGGACCGCCGCCCCGCAGGGCGGCAGCGCGATGCAGGAGCTCGACACCGCGTCGGTGTTCGGCGACCTCCCCGACCGGGTCCTGGGCGCGACCGCGAACAACGACATCCGCTGACGAGGTCGGCGGTCGGGCCGCCTTACCTCCGGCGTCATCGACCCCGCGACCACTCCCGGCCGAGGGTTGATCCCGACAACTCGGACGCCAGGAGGATCGCCATGACCGCCACCACGCTCACCCGCCTCACCGACGTCCGCGACGGCGGCAGGCTGCTGCGCTTCGCCCTGCGCATCGACGCCGCCGGTTCGGGGGCGCTGGGCCTGCTCGGCCTCGCGGCCGCGGCCCCGCTCGCCGACCTCACCGGCATGACGGCGGGCGAGCTGGTCGGGACCGGCGCGTTCCTCGTCGGCTACGCGCTCGTCCTGGTGCTCCTCGCCGCGCGCCCGGTGATCCCGCGGGCGGGCGCCTGGACGGTCGTCGTCGGCAACACCCTCTGGGTGCTCGGCAGCGTCGGCGCCCGTCGTGGCGGGCCGGGACGCGCTCACCGCGTTCGGGGTGGCGCTCGTGCTCGTGCAGGCCGCCGCCGTCGCGGTGTTCGTCGAACTGCAGTGGCTCGGCCTGCGCCGGGCCCGCTGACCGCGCCCCGGTCGAGCGCGCCGGACCACGTCGCCGGCGCGCTCGGGAGCGGCGCTCAGGTCCGCGGGCTGATCTCGCTCATCTTCGACCAGCCCTCGCCGGGGGCGCCCTGGATGCTCACGATGTCCGGGGTCGTGGCCACCACGTCCGGCGCCCAGCTGATGAACTCCTTGAAGTGGTCCGACCCGACGTGGGCCGCGGCCGCGTCGTCCTGGAACGCCTCGACCACGACGAACTGGTTCGGGTCGTCGACGCTGCGGTACCACTCGAAGAAGATGTTGCCCGGCTCGGCCCGGGTGGCCTCGGTGAAGCCGGACACCCGGTCCAGCCACTGGTCGGCGTGCTCGGGCCGGATCGTGAACTTGACGACGATGAAGATCATGAGGTCTCCGTTGGCCTAGTAGTGCTTGCGCAGCACCATGAGCGAGCGGGCTGTGATGCGGAGCCTGCCACCCGGGCGCGCATCCCGCTCCCGTCTGCGGGCGCGCGCCAGCAGCGGATCGGCCGTGTCGAGGACGATCGACCAGATCCGCCCGTAGGCCTCACCGGGCATCGTGAACGGAACCGCCTGGTGGTGGGCGTTGAACAGCAGCAGGAACGAATCGTCGACGACCCGGCGGCCGATCTCGTCGCGCTCGGGGATGCCCTCACCGTTCAGGTAGATGGCCAACGATCGGGCGAACCCGGTGTTCCAGTCCTCCTCGCTCATCGGCTGCCCGTCGGGCCGGAGCCAGGCGATGTCCTCGATGCTCGAGCCGCGGATCGGGCGGCCCTGGAAGAACCGGCGCCTGCGGAACACCGGGTGATCGCGGCGCAGCGCCGCCACCTTGGCGACGAACTCGGTGAGCACCGAGTTCTCCCGCGCCGCGGCCCAGTCCACCCACGCCAGCTCGTTGTCCTGGCAGTACACGTTGTTGTTGCCGTGCTGGGTGCGGCCGAGCTCGTCGCCGTGCGACAGCATCGGGACCCCCTGCGACAGCAGCAGCGTCGCGATGAAGTTGCGCTTCTGCCGCTCCCGCAGCGCGTGGATCGCGCCGTCCTCGGTGGGGCCCTCGACGCCGTGGTTCCACGACCGGTTGTGGCTTTCCCCGTCGCGGTTGTCCTCGCCGTTGGCCTCGTTGTGCTTCTCGTTGTAGGAGACGAGGTCGTTCAGGGTGAAGCCGTCGTGGGCGGTGACGAAGTTGATCGACGCGATCGGGCGGCGGTTGTCCTTCTCGTACAGGTCCGACGAGCCGGTGAAGCGCGAGGCGAACTCGCCGAGGCTCCCGGACGGTGTCGCGGTACTTGCCGTTCCACTCGGTCCACAGCGACGGGAAGCCGCCCACCTGGTAGCCGCCCTCGCCCACGTCCCACGGCTCGGCGATCAGCTTGACCTGGCTGACCACCGGGTCCTGGTTGACCAGGTCGAAGAACGCGGCGAGCCGGTCGACCGCGTGGAACTCCCTGGCCAGCGCCGAGGCGAGGTCGAAGCGGAAGCCGTCGACGTGCATCTCGAGCACCCAGTACCGCAGCGAGTCCATGATCAACCGCAGGGACTCGTGCGCGCGGACGTTGAGGCTGTTCCCGGTGCCGGTGGTGTCGTAGTAGAACTCCGGCTGGTCGGGCACCACCCGGTAGTAGTTGAGGTTGTCGATGCCGCGGAACGACAGCGTCGGGCCGAGGTGGTTGCCCTCGGCGGTGTGGTTGTAGACCACGTCGAGGATGACCTCGATCCCCGCCCGGTGCAGCTGCTTGACCATCGTCTTGAACTCCTGCACCTGCTCGCCGCGGGTGCCGAAGGACGCGTAGTCGTTGTGCGGGGCGAAGAAGCCGATGGTGTTGTAGCCCCAGTAGTTGCGCAGGCCGCGCTGCTCCAGCGCGTGGTCGTGCACGAACTGGTGCACCGGCATGAGCTCGACCGCGGTGACGCCCAGGTCCTTCAGGTGCTTGATCACCACCGGGTGGACGAGCCCCGAGTACGTCCCCCTGACCTCCTCGGGGATGTCCGGGTGCGTCATCGTCATGCCCTTGACGTGCGCCTCGTAGATCACCGTCTCGTGGTAGGGGATGCGCAGCGTGCGGTCCCCCGTCCAGTCGAAGAACGGGTTCACCACCACCGACCGCGGCATGTACGGCGCCGAGTCGGTGGTGTTGAGCGAGCGCGGGTCCCCGAACCGGTAGCCGAAGACGGCCTCGTTCCAGCGCACGTGCCCGTCGATGGCCTTGGAGTACGGGTCCAGCAGCAGCTTCGCCGGGTTGCAGCGCAGCCCGGCCTCCGGCTCGTACGGCCCGTGCACGCGGAACCCGTAGCGCTGTCCCGGCCGCACGCGCGGCAGGTAGCCGTGCCAGATGAGAGCCTCGCGTTCGGGCAGGTCGACCCGGGTCTCCCGATCGTTCTCGTCGAACAGACACAGTTCGACGCGCTCCGCGACCTCGGAGAACAGTGCGAAGTTCGTGCCGCCACCGTCGTAGTTGGCGCCCAGTGGATAGGGCGAACCGGGCCAGACCTCCACCAGCGTCCCCCGTCCGGGTTCCGGTGCGGGCTCAGCGCAGCGCCGCGGCCAGCGCGGCGAGCCGGGGGAGCTGGTCTGCGACCTGGCCCTCGTCGAAGTTCCACAAGACCTCGGTGACGCCGATCCGCTCCAGCCGCGGAAGGGCTTCGGCGATCTGCTCCGGCGAGCCGGTCGGCGACGCGCCGTCGGACGTGGGCTCGGCCGCTGGGAACTGGTTGACCCGCACGACCACCGGGAGCGCCTCCGGGTCGCGGCCCGCCTCGGCGGCCGCGGCGCGGAAGGCCTGCACCGCGCCCTCGAGGGCGTCCCAGCCGATCCACACGGGGTTGAGCCCCAGCCCGAGCTGCGCCGCCCGCCGGATCCCCGCGGGTGACGCGGCGCCGGCGAGGATCGGCACCCCGCCCTCGCGCACGGGCTTCGGCCCGACCTTCGACGGCTGGATGCGGTAGTAGCGGCCCTCGAAGGTGACGGGGTCCGGCCCCCACACCGCGCGGAACGCCTCGACGAACTCGCTGAACCGGGGCCCGCGAGCGCGCAGCGGCACGCCGGCGGCCTCGAACTCCTCCGGCATCCACCCCTGCCCCAGGCCGGCGACGACGCGGCCGCCGGAGAGCCGGTCGAGCGTGGCGAAGCGGCGCGCGAGATCGGCGGGGTTGTGCAGCAGGGCGACCACGATGCTGGTGCCGAGCGTGATCCGGCTCGTGCGTGCCGCGGCGAACGCCAGCACCTCGAGCGGGGAGAACACCGAGTCGTACGCCGCGGGCAGCGGCACGACCTCCCCGTTCATCCGCGCACCCCCGGTGGGCGCCAGCAGGCGTTCGAACGTCCACACCGAGTCGAGGTCGACGCGTTCGGCCGTCTCGGCGACCTCGCCGATCGTGTCGGGACCTGCCGCCGGGCCGGTGGTGGGGAGGGCGATGCCGAGCTTCACATGCGCGACAGTAGCCGGGAAACGCCCACCGGGACGCGTGGTATACCAGGCTGATGGAGCACGACGAGGCGGTGCTGCCGCCGCTGGGCCGCTCGACCACGCGTTCGGACCTGGTGGCCGCCTCGATCAAGTCCGCCATCCTCTCGGGCAGGCTGCGGCCGGACGAGGTGCTCGTCGAGCGCCGGATCGCCGACCAGCTCGGCGTGTCCAAGACCCCCGTCCGCGAGGCGCTCATCGCGCTGACCTCGTCCGGCCTGCTCACCGTCACCCGCAACCGCGGCGTCGCCGTGCGCCGGCTGGGCCCGGAGGACGTGCTGCACGTCTACGAGATGCGGATGCTCATCGAGCCGTGGGCGGCCGCCCAGGTGGCCGCGGCCGGCACGTTCGACGCCCTCGAGGCGCGCCGGGCCCTCGACGAGGCGGCCCGGTTCGTCGAGGCCGACGACCACGCGGGGCTGAGCCTGGCCAACCGCCGGTTCCACCGCTGCATCTACTCCACGTGCGCCAACGAGCTGGTCGTCCGGTCGCTCGACGACCTGCAGGACCTCACCGCGCTCGGCACCGTGAGCCTGCTGTGGGAGCGGTGGCCGACCTGGCGCGCCGAGTTCGACGAGCACCACGAGATCCTCGCCGCGGTGCAGGAGCGCCGCGCCGCCGACGTGGAGGAGCTGGTGCGGGGTCACATCCAGCGCTCCATCACGAGGTTGCGCGACCAGCAGGCCCGCGCGGCGGCGGGCTGACCGGCGGCTACCGGCCGCGGGCGCGGTACTCGGCGAGCGTCGCCTCGTCCGGCGGGTAGGTGCCGCGCAGCGGGGCGCCGCTCTCGATCTTCTCCAGCACGAATTCCTCGAGCCGCTCCTGCTCCACGGCCGCGGCGGCCACCTCGGCCGCGAGGTGGCGGGGGATGCAGACGACGCCGTCCCGGTCGCCGACCATGATGTCGCCCGGGTAGACCGGCACCTCCGCGCACCCGATCGGCACGTTGATGTCCACCGCGTGGTGCTGGGCGAGGTTCGTGGTGGCCGCGGCGCCCGCCGCGAACGACGGCAGCGGCAGCTCGGCGAACCCCTCGCTGTCACGCACCGACCCGTCGGTGACGAACCCCGCCACGCCGCGGCGCAGCAGACGGGTGGCGAGGATGTGGCCGAGCGACGCGGCGCGCGTCTGGCCCCTGGCGTCGACGACGAGCACCGACCCGGGCGGCGCCGTCTCCACGGCCTTGCGCTGCGGGTGGTCGTAGTCCTGGAAGACCGAGAGCTGGTCCAGGTCCTCGCGGGACGGGATGCAGCGCAGGGTGAACGCCTCGCCCACCATCCGCGTCTGCGCCGGGTTCAGCGGCCGCAGGCCGTGCAGGAACGTGTTGCGCAGCCCGCGCGCCATCAGCTGGGTGGTCACCGTCGCGGTGCTGACGGTGCGCAGCGCCGCGAGCGTCCCCGCGTCCACGGTGTCGGTCGTCATGGCCCTCCTCATCGGGCGACCTGGATGGTATATCAGTACACCAAGCGGCCGGTTCACTCGACGACGAGGAGAACACCATGACCGAGCGGCCGGGAGCGGTTGCCCCTCCGGCGGAGAACTTCCTGGCCTACCTCAAGGCGTTCGGGCCCGGGATCGTGGTGGCGCTGAGCTGGGTCGGCACCGGCGATCTGATCGACAACTCGGTCGCGGGCGGCAACTACGGCTACGCCCTGCTGTGGGTGATGCCGCTGTCGCTGGTGTTCCGCTTCGTGTTCGTCAACGCGCTCGGCAAGTACCCGCTCTACAACGTGCAGCAGGACCCGAGCATCGTGCGCGGCATCGCCCGGACCCACCCCGCCCTGGGCTGGCTGATGCTCGTGTCGTTCGTGCTCTACACGCACATCCTGCTCGCGTTCACCCTGAGCGGGGTCGGCGTGTCGCTGGAGGGGCTGTTCGGCGGGTTGCCCGCGTTCTGGTGGTCGGTGATCGGGGCGGTGTCGGTCTTCGCCGTCACGCTGAAGGGCGCCTACCGGCTGATCGAGCGCACCTTCAAGGTCGTGCTGGCGGTGATGACGCTGACGTTCGTGGTCGGCATCGCGCTCGTCGGCATCAGCTGGGGCGAGCTGGTCGAGGGCTTCGCGTTCGAGCTGCCGCCGCAGCAGGGCCTCTTCGACTCCGGGCTCGTCGCCTCGAGCCTGGTGCTCGCCACGCTCGGCTCGATGGCCAACCTCTTCTACCCCGAGTTCCTGCGCGAGAAGGGCTGGATCACGCCGGCCCACCGCCGCGTCCAGCAGTACGACCTGCTGTTCGGCACGGTCGTCGTGCTGTTCCTCGGGGTCGCGGTGTGGGCGATGGGGACCGAGGTGCTCCACGGCGGGCAGGGCGTGAGCGAGGCCGCCGACATCGCGGGCGCGCTCGGCGCCGCGGTCGGGCCCGTCGGTCCGTACATCTTCTACCTCGGCCTGCTCGGGGCCGCGTGGACGACGGTGGCGGGCTCGCTGTTCGCGCTGTCGAAGATGGTGGTCGAGGCGCTGCACGTGGTCCGCCCCGGCCGGGCGGAGCGGTACGGGGGCAGCCGCACCGCCGACCCGACCTACCGCTGGATGATCGTGTGGGGCCTGCTCGCCGTGGTCTGGTCGCTGCCGCAGGCGCCCGGCTTCGTCGTGCTCGTGGTGGTCTCCCACGTGCTGACCTCGCCGTTCCTGCTGCTGATCGTGATCGCGCTGATCGTGATGCTCAACCGGCGCGACATCATGGGCGGCCACACCAACAGCTGGAGGGAGAACGTGGGGCTCGGGCTCGTCGCCGCGTTCGTCGCGGTCGCGGCCGTGCAGGGGATCGGCGAGGCTGTGGGCGAGCTGTTCGCGTGACCGGAGGGAAGGGCGTGACGACCGTCGCCGCAGCCGTGGCCGACCTGCTCGCCGATGCGGGCGCTCAGCGCTGCTACACCGTGCCCGGGGAGTCGTTCCTCGGCCTGATCGACGAGGTGGACCGGCACCCGGGCCTCCAATTGGTGTCGGTTCGACACGAATCCGGGGCGGCGTTCTTGGCCGACGCCGACGCACGCCTGACCGGCGTGCCGGCGGTCGCCATGGCGAGCCGGGGTCCCGGCTCGTCCAACCTGGCGATCGGCGTGCACACCGCGTACCAGGACTCCACGCCGATGGTCGTGCTGCTCGGCCAGGTCGACTCGCAGCTGCGCGGCCGCGAGGCGTTCCAGGAGGTGGACCTCGCCGCGTTCTACCGGCCGGTCACCAAGTGGGCGGTGGAGGCCGAGCGCGCCGAGGACGTCCCCCGGCTGGTGGCCGAGGGCTGGCGGATCGCGACGTCCGGCCGTCCGGGCCCGGTGGCGATCGCGATCCCGAGCGATTTCGTGACGGCCGAGGCCCCGTTGCGGGACGGGCGTCTTCCCGCAGCGGGGTCGCAGGGAGGTGGCCATCCCGCAACGGCAGTCGAGGAGCTCGCCGCCCGCCTGCTGGCCGCACAGCGGCCGGTCGCCGTCGCCGGGGAGGGCGCCCGCCCCGCCCGCGAGCTGCTCGTCGGGGTGGCCGAACGCTTCGGCATCGGCGTCTGCACCGCGTTCCGCCGCCAGGACGCCTTCCCGGTCGACCACCCGAACTTCCTCGGCCACCTCGGGCTCGCCACCCCGGACGCCACCGTGGACGCCGTGGCGGGCGCCGACCTGCTGCTCGTCGTCGGCACCCGCCTCGACGAGGTCACCACTCAGCGCTACCGGCTCCCCGCGGCCGGCACCGAGGTCGTCCCGATCGGCCGGTACGGCCCCGGCGGGATCGACGCCGACCCGGCCGACGTGCTGGCCGCGCTCGCGCGCCGCGACGGGCCGGCGCGGCCGCTCGACTGGGCGGAGGTGCACGCGGCGGTCGACGCCTGGTCGGCCCACCCGGCGGTGGAGGCCGAGGCGGGCGTGCACCCGGCCGCGGTGATCGCCGCCCTGCACCGGCAGCTGCCTGCGGACGGGATCGTCACCAACGACGCGGGCAACTTCGCCGCGTTCCTGCACCGCTACTGGCGCTTCCCGCCGACCACCACCCAGCTCGCGCCCGCGAACGGCGCCATGGGCTACGCGGTGCCCGCGGCGGTGGCGGCCGCCGTGGCCGCGCCCGGGCGCACCGCGGTGGCCGTGGTCGGCGACGGCGGCGTCCTGATGACCGGGCAGGAGATCGAGACGGCGGTGCGGCTCGGCGCGCCGGTGGTCGTCCTCGTGCTGCAGAACGGGATGTACGGCACGATCGCCATGCACCAGGCCCGCGACCTCTGTCGGACCTCGGGGGTGGACATCGGCCCGGTCGACCTCGTGCGGTGGGCCGAGGGCCTGGGCGCCGCCGCCTACGGGGTGAGCGAGCCGGGCGAGTTGGACGAGGCGCTGCGCCGGGCCGTGACCGGCAGGCGCCCCGCGGTGGTGGCGGTCCGCACCGACCCGGATGTCATCTCGCCGACGGCCACGCTCGGCGGCCTGCTCGAGCGGGTGCCGGCAT
>Ga0310841_101191_pt1 | contig 11485 bp, 10 predicted proteins | sample SM_ome_9_FD_201311 | JGI IMG/M metagenome (GOLD analysis project Ga0310841, IMG submission 201311) | Sorghum-adapted microbial communities enriched on stacked mutant (SM) sorghum from Joint BioEnergy Institute, Emeryville, California... ...
AGGTGGTGACGGCTTCCTCGGCTGTGGTCAGGGCTTCGGTGTGTCGGCCCACCCTACGCAGGGCCAGTGACAGGTTGGTGAGTGATGTGGTGAGGCCGGGTAGGTGGGTGTCGGAATTTTTCTTGGCCAGGTGGCGGAAGATGGAGGCGGATTCCTCAGCGGCGGTCAGGGCTTCGGCATGCCGGCCCAAATCGGCCAACCGCACCGACAGGTTGTTGAGGTGGCCCGCGTACCGGTGGGCTGCCGCCTTGCTCCACCGGGCACCGGGCCGGGCCGCGGCTACCAGCCGCTGGGAGACGGCGACCGCCACCCTGGTGCGTGTCGTGGCGAACCCCAACCGCTGAAGCAGGTCATCCACCTTATGCACCTGCGCGACGTCCAACCCCTTGCCGTTGCGGCCCTCGACAGCGGCCACGATCTGCGCCTCGTACCCGACCGGGTCGACGACCACCATCGCTGGCACGAAACCGGCCGGGAACCGGTCAACCAGCCCCGCCAACCCATCCCGCACCAGGCTCACACCATCCCGCCACAAACCATCCGGGTCCGGCGTCGACGCACACCGCCGCAACACCGTCGCCGCATGAACCGCCGTCTCGAAGCCGTCACCCCCACACACCGCCGCCAGGTCATCAACCCACTGCCGCAGACTCGACGCCCGCGACGCCAGCTCCAGCAGGTGCACATCCGCCAGCCGGTCCGGCCTGGGCGCCTGCCACACCCGCCGCCGCGACTCATCCGGATACAACCCACACAACGCCCGCACCAACCGCTTCCGCTCCGCCACCCCCAGACCCGCCAGGCCGGGCAACCGCCCCACCACGTCGGCTGCCTCGGCTTCGGTGGCCGGGATCGTCAACGTCACCGCCGCCACCGCCCACGCCTGCCCCACCCGGTCCACATCGAGCCCCTCCGCCCGCAGCCGTGCCGACACCTGACGCTGCTCATGCCGCAACACCCCCACCAACGCATCCCGACCACCCGCATCCCCCACTCCCGACCCGTCGGCGGCGTCCAACACCGCCGTCAACGCGGCCGCGTACAGGTCCAACGTCGTCTCAAACCCCCGCCGCGGAACCTCCACCCGCTGTGGCAGCCCGGCCGGCACCGACAATCCCGCCCGGCGTGCCTGCCGCGCGAACGCCTCCACCGCGCGCCGCCACACCACCTGCAGCCTGTCCGCATCCCAACCCTGAGACAGCGCACCCAACCTCATCGGCTGCGGATGAACCCAGTCATGCCACCGGTGCTCCACCGCAAGCTCGTCAAACCAGCCCACCTCCGAGCGCGCCAGCAGCAGCACCCGCACCCACCCGAACGCGCCGGCCTCGGCGATGGTGTCCAACAGCTTCGCCACCACCGCAGCCGCGTTCTCGGCGTAGTCGACCACCAGCAGCGTCCGCACCCGCAACCTCACCGCCGCCCGCACCCCCGCGGTCAACTCCGCCACCCGCCGCAGGTCCCGCCGCGCCCGTGCACCCTGCACACCACCCCGCGCCACATCCGCCTGGGTCACCGTCTGCCACGCCGGCGAGGGCAGCCCCACCACACCCGCCAACCAGCCCCGATCACGCAGCGTCTGGCACACCTGCCCGGCAAGGTGCGTCTTGCCCTGACCCCCAGCCCCACACACCAACCGCACCACCGGACCCCGCTCGGCCGTACACCAGCGCACCAGCGCCTCCACCTCCGCACGCGGCTCCGGCACCACCACCCCCGCATCCGGACGCAACCACGAACCCACCAACGACAGATCCGGCCCCACCACCGGGTCGAACAACACCCGCTCCAACCCGGCAACCGTGTCCGGAACAGCAACCTCCACCACCGTCTGCTCACGGAGTTGCACCGTCACGGTGCTGCCGTCACCGGTGATCACAACGCCGCTGCCAACAACCGTGCCGGCCGAGCGGCCCCCGTCCACCGTCACCGAATCCGTCTGATCCGACCGTCGCAGACCGGCACGACCCGAAAAGCCCAGCCGCAACCCCGCCAACAGGACAGCCAGCACCACCAGCGCGGCGCCCCACTGCCAGCGCTCGGTGAACACAATCGTCGCCACACCGATGCCCGCCACCACCACCGACGGCACCGTCAGCGCCACCCGCCGCACCCCGCCGCTCCCTCCCCTGGTAACCGAACGCTTCACCTATCAGCAACCATCAAACACCCCGCAAACAAGACCACGTGACGAGCAAGCGACGCGTAAGCCGACATTGGCGGAAATGCCCAAGAGATCAGAATCAGAAACACCGCGGCCGCCGCAGGCGACAATTACATACTCCGTTAACAATCGACAGACAGGAAGGCAAGACACCGATACACCAACCAGCCGGACCTGGATCCACGGATCACTGGGTGTTCAGGAATTCGACAACCCCTGACCCGACGGAATCAGGCAACCTGCGGTCCACCGTGGTCGAGGTCGCGTTGCCGTGCTGAGAGCACGTTCCCAACGTGTGATCGGTCGTGAAAGCACGGGCCGGGACCCCGGATCCGGGCCGGCGTCGGTAACCGCGGTCCCGAGGAGTGCGAGGCCGCCTGGTACGCCGCCACCATCGACCAGCCGGGCCCGTCTGAAGCCGCCCCGGCGCCCGGTGGCGAGCAAACCGTGAGAGCGGAGCAGCCCACGTCCCGCAGGTTCACCACCAACGCAACCTGGCGTGCACCCGCCCTGATCGGCACACCCGATCACCCTTGTCCGCATCCTGCTCTGTCCGGCGAACACGTCTTGGTCGAAGCCGCCGGGCTGCGATGCGGACGCGGTCACCATCCGAACCGCTTTCTCCACTCTCGTTCGCTTACGAACTTTCAGGTTCCTACTTCCGGAAGGGCAGTTACTTCCGGATGGTTGGAAAGGCATCCACGATGCACCGGACGTGCTCCCGCGCGATACGAAAGGCAGACACATGAGCGTGGTCTCCACCTCCCTCCCCGGCGGCACCTGGACGACGGGGGACCTGACCGTCACCCGGTTCGGCTACGGCGCCATGCAGCTCGCCGGGCCCGGGGTCATGGGACCGCCGGCCGACCGTGACGGCGCGCTCGCCCTGCTCCGCGAGGTCGTCGAGCTCGGCATCACCCACATCGACACCTCCGACGCGTACGGACCGCACACCACCAACGAGCTGATCCGCGAGGCACTGCACCCGTACCCCGACTCGCTGCACATCGCGACCAAGGTGGGCGCGTACCGTGACCAGCAGGGCGGCTGGCCCCCGGCCCGCGACCCGCAGAGCCTGCGCCAGCAGGTGCACGAGAACCTCAGGAACCTCGGTCTGGACGTTCTCGACCTGGTCTACCTCCGGCTCGGCAACGCCGAGGGACCCCAGCCCGGCTCGGTTGCCGAGGCGTTCGGGACACTCGTGGAGCTCCAGCAGCAGGGGCTGATCCGCCACCTCGGGTTGAGCAACGCGACCCCGGAACAGGTCGTGGAGGCGCAGTCGATCGCGCCGATCGTGTGCGTGCAGAACCTGTACAACCTCGCGTACCGTCACGACGACGCCCTGATCGACGCGCTCGCCGACCAGGGCGTCGCGTACGTGCCGTTCTTCCCGCTCGGCGGCTTCACCCCGTTGCAGTCCGAAAGCTGTCGACGGTGGCCGCCCGACTGGACGCCTCGCCCATCTCGGTCGCCCTGGCCTGGCTGCTGCGACGCTCGCCGAACATCCTGCTGATCCCCGGCACCAGGTCCATCACGCACCTGCGGGAGAACGTGGCGGGCGCGGGACTACCCCTCTCGGACGACGACCTCGCCGAGCTGGACACGATCGGCCGGGCCTAGGCGGCCGGCCACGACCTGGCTACCCGATTGGCCCGGCTCCGGGCGCGCCGTGACCACCGAGTCGAGCCACGGAGCCGGGCCCCCGTCACCGTTTTGTGTGGACATTCCGGTTCTCGCTTCCCGAACCAGCCGGCCGGCTGCGGCACCGGCCTGATTCATCCCCCAAGGTGTCGAGGTGGTGCCGTTCGGAGCCTTGCACCATGATGAGAGAGTCACTCTCCATCAGGAAGAGGGCGCTACGAAGTGCGTAGGCAACCCGCCGACAGGGGGAGGCTCGGATGACCACGACGACGGCGGCGCAACGGCGAGTGGAGGCCAAGACCCGGTTCGACGCGTTCCTGGCGGCCTGCCCCAGCAGGAAGCTCCTCGACCGGATCTCCGACAAGTGGGTCGTCCTGGTCCTGTGTGCGCTGAGCGGAGGCCCACACCAGGCTGAGGCGGGCAACGGCGGAGGCCCGCACCCCATGCGGTACTCCCAACTGGCCCGCACGCTGGCCGGTGTCAGCCAGAAGATGCTGACCCAGACACTGCGCTCCCTGGAGCGGGACGGCCTGATCACCCGTACCGTGACGCCGACCGTGCCCGTCACGGTCACCTACGAGCTGACCGACCTCGGCCGCTCCCTCCTCGGCCCGGTGCGCGGCCTCAAGAGCTGGGCCGAGACCCACATGTCGACGGTGCTCGCGAACCGCGAGGCCTACGACGCGAGAGCCTGACAGGTGTGGGTGTCGGCGGGGTGGCCGGTGCCGGGCCGGTGGACCGGGGTGGTGACGGGGACGAGCCGGGTCACCGGTTCCACCGCTGCAGCCTGGTGGTGAAGCACAGTTCGGTGCGGTCGCCGGGGAAGACGATGTCGGCGACCTCGACGACCCGGTCGGTGGTGTCGTACGACGTCTTGCGCACGTCCAGGACGGCCACGCCGGGTTCGATGTCGAGCAGTTCCGCCTCGTCCGGCAGCGGTGGCCGGGCCCGGACGACCTCCTCGATGCGGTCCAGCTCGATGCCGACGGTGAACAACTGGTACTGGGTGCCGCCGGGCCAGGGTTCGTGGTCGGCCGACAGCAGTTGCCGGTTGGCCTTCACATAGTCGTAGGGCAGGTAGGAGTACGACAGCGACAGCGGGGCGGACTCGTGCCGGGAACTGGTCCAGTACACCCGCCGCAGCAGCAGGGTGCCGACCGGCAGCTTGAACGCCGCCGCCATCTCCTGGTCCGCCTCGACCTGCGAGTACTCGGCGTGGAACCGCAGGTCGTCGACTCTCAGGCCGGTGTCGTGCTCGGTCCCGCCGGTGCGGCGCCGCTCGGCCTCGTCCAGCAGGACCCGGTCCTTCTCCCACTGGTACCGCTCGGTGTTGCGCCGGCGGATCCGCTGCCGGGGCGCCCGTACGTAGGTGCCCCGGCCCTGCTCGGCCCGGACCAGGCCCCACTCCCGCAACTGGCGGATGGCGTTGCGGACACTGGCGCGCGACAGCCCGGACGACTCGGCCAGCTCCGTCTCGCTGGGCATGGCCGACCCGGGCAGCAGTTCCCCGCGCTCGATACGTTCGCGGAGCTCCTCCGCCAGTTGCAGGTAGCGGGGACGCCGATCACGGAAAGTCACGCCGCATACGCTACTAGTAGCCGAGCGGCCCGCCGGGCCGTCGACCCGAGAACCGACCAGCCACCCGTGCCGCCGGCGTCACCGGTTCGGGTCCTCGCCGGGTGAGCGTGTCAGCGGGGTGCCGCGGCGGGCAGCCGGGTGGCGCGACCCAGGATGTGGGGCGAGGCGGGACCACCCGGTCCGCGTGGCGGGAACCGGAGTCGCCGCAGCTCGTCGATCCGGAAGCCGGCGCCGACGATCGCGGCGGCGGTGTCGCGGCCGGTGTGGCAGCCCGCCAGGAGTCGCGGCCAGACCGTGGCGTCCACGATCCGCTGCGACCACCGCAGCAGGCCGGGTTCCGTGGCGGCCACATGCTCGTAGAACCGCAGCTCGCCCTCCGGGCGCAACACCCGCCGGATCTCCGCCAACGCGGTGGCCTGGTCCGGCACCGAGCACAGCACCAGCGCCACCACGGCCGCGTCGAACTCCCCGTCCTTCGCCGGAAGAGCCTCGGCGACCCCGTCGACCACCCGTACCGGTACGGGTGCCGTCGCCGCGGCGGCGACCGCGCCCGCCCGTAGCCGGGGTTCCGGTTCGACCGCCACCACCTCGTCGACCGTCGCCGGGTAGTGCCGGAACATGCGGCCGTTCCCGGCGCCGATCTCGATGATGCGGCCGTGCAGATCCGCGACGAGGGCCTGCCGGTGCGCGGCGACGCCGGCCTGGTCCATCGCCACGCTCGCGCGTTCGTACATCCAGGCGAAGATCGGATGCGACTTTCCCGCCATGATCTCACCCTCCCGCACCGCGGCAACCCCGAAAGACGCCGCCGCCCGGCCGTCACGCCCTCGGTGGTCGGCGTGAGCTGTGCCGGGTGCGCGGGCACGGCCCGAGGGCGCGGTCACGACGAGGCGCCGTCCCGGCGGGCGATGAGGAGCAGCGCGGTCAGGGCGAGCGTTCCCCCGAGCGGCACCCAGTAGGGCTGGCGTTGGGCGACGGTGCCGACGGCGCCGCCAGCGGCGTAGCTGGCGATCGCGAGAAGTCCCAGCAGGGTACCCGTCCTGGCGTGGGCACGGGCGGCGCCCTCACCGACAACCCAGCGTACGGCGCGTTCGCCGGTCTTCGCCGTCGTGCCCGACTGGTAGGTGATGGTGGTGGCGATCCCCGCCGTGCGGCTGAACAGCGTGGTCAGCCCTCCCATGGCGAGCGCGCCGGCCCCGGCCAGGGCGGCCCGGGACACCGGTCCGTGTCGGCCGTACCCGAGCAGCGCGTTGAGGGCCGCCCACAGCACCATGGATTCCCTACGGCATCAACAGCCAGTCCGAGCTGTACGACATGATCATGGTTTGCCACAACTTCAACCCGTCGGTCCCCTCGGACGTCGCCTTCGTCGAGAGCCGGATCCGTACCGAGACCATCGCGGCCGAGGACGTGCTGCTCGACGAGGGTGTCATCTCGATGGTGCAGAGCGACTCGCAGGCCATGGGCCGCATCGGCGAGACCTGGCTGCGCACGATCCAGCTCGCCGGCCAGATGAAGAACGTCCGCGGCAAGCTCCCCGAGGACGCCCCCGGCAACGACAACTTCCGGGTACTGCGCTACGTCGCCAAGATGACCATCAACCCGGCCATCACCCAGGGGGTCTCGCACGTCATCGGGTCGGTCACGCCGGGCAAACTCGCCGACCTCGTGCTCTGGGAGCCCGCCTTCTTCGGCGCGAAGCCGAAGCTGGTGCTCAAGAGCGGGGTGATCGCGTGGTCGATCATGGGTGACCCGAACGCCTCGCTACCCACGCCGCAGCCGGTCTACTACCGGGAGATGTTCGGCGCGTCCGGATCCCAGGTCGCCAAGAACTGTGTGACGTTCGTGTCGAAGGCCGCCCACGAGTGCGGTGTCGCCGAGCAACTGGGTCTGCGACGGCAGGTCATGCCGGTGTACCGGTGCCGCAACCTCACCAAGCGGGACATGGTCCGCAACGACCGCACCCCGAAGCTCGAGGTCGATCCGGAGACCTTCGCGGTGAAGATCGACGGTGTGCACGCAACCGTGCCGGCCGCCAGGAACCTGCCCCTCAGCCAGCTCTACTTCTTCAGCTGATCCGTGGCATCCCTCCCGCGTCGGCACGGCCGCCGGCAGGGCCACGGCGCCAGCCCAGGTGTCGGCAAAGGAGAGAAGATGCTCGTCGAAACGGTGCTCGGCAACGCCCACGAGCAGGGCTGGGCGGAGCGGTTGCGGGATGCCAAGATCGACGAACTCGTCCTCGACCAGTGGGACGCCCAGAAGAGCCGGTTGCGTAAGACGACCAGCCTCGGCACCGAACTGGCGCTGTCGCTGGCCCGGGGCGTACGGCTGCGGGACGGGGACGTCCTCGCCTGGGACGACCGCACCGCCACCGCGGTGGTGGCGCGGATCGACCTCGGCGAGGTGATGGTCGTACACCTCGACACGCTGCCCGGCGAGACCGCGCAGGAGCGAGTCCGGTCGGCTGTCGAACTCGGCCACGCGATCGGCAACCAGCACTGGCCGGCCGTGGTGAAGGGCACCCGGATGTACGTCCCGCTCACCGTCGATCGCAGGGTCATGGACGCGGTGATGCGGACCCACGCGTTCGCCGGCCTCCGTCACGAGTTCGTTCCCGGAACCGAGATCATCGCCTACCTGGCCCGGTCACCCAGGCCGCGACCAAGATCTAGGAGATGGACGCCAACTACGCGACGCAGCGGCAGACGTTCACCCTCGACGAGGACGCCTACCTGGAGTACCTCCCCGAGCCGGTGATCCCGTTCCGGCACAGCCGGTTCGTCTCCGACACCCGGGTACGGCTGCCGTCGAGCGCCACCATGCTCTACGCCGAGGTCCTCCAACCCGGCCGCAAGTACTACCGCGACGGGGAGCTCTTCGCCTACGACCTGTTCTCCACGACGCTGCGGGCGGAGCGGCCGGACGGGCGCCACCTGTTCGTGGAGAAGTTCGTCGTCACCCCCCACCGGTTCCCGGTCACCCGGATCGGGGTCATGGAACGCTTCCACGTCTACGGCAACGTCGTGCTGCTGACCAGCCCCGAGCGGGCGGCCCGGGTGTACCGGCGGACCGCCACCCCGGTCTGGGACGAGGCGACCCCGCTGGCCACCTCCGTCAGCCGCTACCCAACGACGCCGGTCTCGTGTGCAAGGTCCTCGGGCAGGAGACGGAACCCGTCCGGGAGGCGGTGCGCGCCTTCTGCGTGGCTGCCCGGGAAGAGGTGACCGGCCACACCTTCCCGCCGGCCTTCGGTTGGCGCTGAGCGGAGGGAGTTGACGTGGCTGACGCCGTACGTGGCTGGCACGCCCTCGCCGACCGCAACCCGCTGGTGCGGTTCGTCGACGCCTGCCTGCGCGGGGTGGCGCAGGTCCTGCTCCAGAACAACCCGCTGACCGGCCTGCTCATCCTCGCCGCCATCGGCTGGGGCGCGTTCGAGAGCGGACACCCGCGGGTTCTCGGCGGTGCCGTCGTCGGGGTGACCGTGGGCACCGCCACCGCGCTGGTGTTGCGGGTCGACGAGGCCTCCTGGCGGAAGGGGCTGTTCGGGTTCAGCCCGGTGCTGACCGGCATCGCGGTCCCGACCTTCCTGGACGACCGGCCGCTGATGTGGCTCTACCTGGTGCTCGGTGCGGCGGCGACCACCGTGGTCACGCTCGCGCTGAACGCCGTCTTCACGCGCTGGGGACTGACCGCCTACACCTTCCCGTTCGTGCTCACCACCTGGATCCTGCTGATGGCCGCGTACCAGTTCGAGCGGTTCACCGTCATGACGCGGCTGCCGCCGGGGTTCCCCGGTGAGCACGCGCTGACCGGCGCCGCCGTGGACTGGGGTCTCGTGCCGGCGTTCCTGCGCGGCGTCTCGCAGGTCTTTTTGATCGACAGCTGGATCAGCGGCCTGATCATCGTCGTCGCGCTGCTCGTCAACTCGTGGCCGTCGGCCCTCTTCGCGGTTGTCGGCAGCGTCGGCGCGACCCTGCTGGCGCTCTGGTTCGGCGCCGACGGCGCGTCACTGGACAGGGGACTGTTCGGCTTCAACGCGGTTCTGACCGCGGTCGTGGTCGGGGCGGTGGCGCACCGACCCGGCGTGCTGGTGACCGCGTACACGCTGTTCGGCATCGCCCTGACGCTTCTCGTCCAGATGGCGATGACGACCGCGCTCACCCCGGTGGGCATCCCGGTGCTGACCGGGCCGTTCAACGTCGCCACCTGGCTGCTGCTGTTGCCGGACCGGCACTTCGCGTCCGTACCCCACCACGAACGGGTCACCGGGGCCGTCGGCTCCGCCGTGCGGCGACGCGGCGGGAAGGCAGACGCGAGGAGAAAGGGGTAGTTCGTGTCCGCTCCGAGCACGCCCGACGCGGGCGACACCGCATGGGTGCTGGCCTGCGCCGGTCTCGTCCTGTTCATGACCCCCGGCCTCGCCGCCTTCTACGGTGGCATGGTCCGCGTGCGCAACGTCCTCGCGATGCTGCAGCAGAACATGATCGCGCTGGGCGTGGTGAGCCTGACCTGGGTGCTGGTCGGGTACACGATCGCGTTTGGCGACGACGCCGGCAGCGGACTCTTCGGCAACCTGGAGCTGCTCGGGCTGGCCGGCCTGAAGGTGCCGCCCGCGCCCCACCGTCACGTGGTCGACGGCCGGATCACCATCCCGACGCTGGCCTTCGTCGCGTTCCAGATGATGTTCGCGGTGATCACGCCGGCACTGGTCACCGGCGCCACCGCCGGCCGGCTGCGGTTCTCCGGCTGGGTGCTGTTCCTCGCGATCTGGTCGATCGTGGTCTACGCACCTGTCGCCCACTGGCTGTGGCATCCCGGGGGCTGGTTGGCGACGTTGGGCACCCAGGACTGGGCCGGGGGGCTGGTGGTGCACGCCAACGCGGGGGCGGCGGTGCTGGCCGTGCTGCTGGTCGTCGGCCGCCGCCGGGACTGGCCGCACACCGGGGCGCCGCCCAACTCGATCCCGCTGACCATCCTCGGCGCCGGCATCCTGTGGTTCGGCTGGTTCGGGTTCAACGGCGGCGACGGGCTCCAGGCCAACGGGCTGGCCGCCCAGGCGGTGCTCAACACACACCTCGCCGCGGCGGCCGCCATGCTCGTCTGGCTGGCGCTGGAGCGGATCAGGGACGGGCACAGCACCGTGGTGGGAGGCGTGTCGGGCGCCGTGGCGGGCCTCGCGACGGTCACCCCGACCGCCGGCTACGTCACCGCGCTGTCCGCCGTCGCCATCGGCGCGCTCGCCGGACTGGTCTGTCACCTCGCGCTTCGCCTGAAGTACGCGCTGCGCCTCGACGACGCCCTCGACGTGCTCGCCGTGCACTTCGTCGGTGGTGTGCTCGGCACACTCCTGCTCGGCTTCCTCGGCGACCGCGGCGTCAACCCGCTCGGCAGGAACGGCCTGTTCCTCGGGGGCGGCGCAGGCCTGCTGTGGCGCCAGCTCGTCGGCGTGGTCAGCGTGGTGGCGTTCTCGTTCGTCCTGACCCTGGCGATCGCCGCCCTGGTGCAGGCGCTCGTCGGACTGCGGGTCCCCCTGACGGACCAGGAGCGCCTGGACCGGGCACAGCAGGGCACGGACGCGTACCACCTGGGGGCCGTGACGGGTGCGGCGGCGCCCGGTGCGCCGCGGCGCCCGCGCGCCTCCGACGGGGCGCGGCCCGCCGTGCCGGCACCGACCCCGGCGACGCCGACAGCGCGGGTCAGGCTGGTCAGCGCGCTGCTGGAACCGACCCGCGTGACGAACAGCGCGGAACTGCGGGACGCCCTGCTGCGCGCCGGCGCGCTCTCGATCACCGTCGCCGACGCCGCGGTCGCCGCGGCCGCACCGGAACCCAGGGCACTTCCGCGCGGCTACTGGCAGGAGCAGTCCTTCCTGGCACGACTGCACGTCCACGTGCTGGTTCCCGGCGACGCGGTGGGTCACGTCAGGGACGTACTCGATCGTTTCGGCGCCGCGGGCGCGGAGACCTTCGTGCAGGACGCGGAGCGGATCCCGGAGGAAACCGCGTAGCGCACGCACGCCGGTTTCCCCCCGGCCCCGGTGCCGGCGTGGCGGGGGCCGGGCCGGGCGACCGAGAAAACTCCCTGGCGGCGGGTCGGAGAGGA
>Ga0310841_101193_pt1 | contig 11479 bp, 9 predicted proteins | sample SM_ome_9_FD_201311 | JGI IMG/M metagenome (GOLD analysis project Ga0310841, IMG submission 201311) | Sorghum-adapted microbial communities enriched on stacked mutant (SM) sorghum from Joint BioEnergy Institute, Emeryville, California... ...
TCGAGGCCGTCGTCGCCCGGCTCGCCGACGAGCCCGAGCGCCGCGTCCTGCGGGACGTCGGCGCAGCGCACCGGCGCCCCGGCCACGTGCAGCGGGCGGCGGATCGCGCCGTGGCCGACGTAGCACCACGGCTGCGGGATCAGCACGCCGTCGGTCGTGCGCACCTCCCCGGTGCGCAGCCGCGCCAGCCGGAACCGCGCGTCGCGGCCCTCGCAGCGGTCGAGCACCGCGATCTGCTCGGCCGTCGCGAGCCAGAGCACGTGCTCCTCGACGACTCCCGGGGCCGCGGCGAGGACCGCGGGGCGCTGGCCGTCCCGCTTGCGCAGCCCGCTCGCCCAGACCGCCGCGACGCCGCGGGTGCGCACCCGCAGCGCCACCACCGGGTCCTCGCCCATCCCGAGGGCCCGGCGCAGCCAGGTGATCTTGCTGGGGCACCGGTTCGAGCCGTAGGCCAGCAGCGGGATCCGCTGCGCGCAGGGCGGGCCGCCGCGGCGGGCGAGCCAGGCGTCGACGGGCGTGCCGCCGATCGTCCAGCTGCGCGTGTCGAGCACGTGCGACTCCCCGTCGACGTGCGCGAACGAGAAGTCCGGCACGGCGCCGGGGTACGGGTCTGCGGGGAAGTCGGTGTCGGGGAGCGGCACGCCTTCAGGGTGCCGTGCGGTGCCGCCCCGCCGGCAACCTCGCCCGCCGCCACCGGCGCGTGAGCACGCCGTGGCGGGGCGACAGCAGGAGCGCCAGCAGGAAGCAGGCCGTGCACACCAGGCCCATCGCCCCCGCGATGGAGCTGTCCATCGGCAGCGCGATCGCGTAGCCCGCGGCCGCGCCCACCCAGCCGACGGCGATCGCGAGCACGACCATCGTGACGAGCCGGTCCGTGAGCAGGTAGGCCGTGGCGGCGGGCACGATCAGCAGCGTCACCACGAGGATCGCCCCGACCGCGTCGAACGAGGCCACCGCGGTGACCGCGGCCGCCACCAGCAGCAGTCGCGACAGCAGCGCCGGGCGCAGCCGGACGGTGGCGCCGAACTGCGGGTCGAACGTGGTGGCCTTGAGCTCCTTCCACAGCAACGTGACCAGCAGCAGGTTCGCCAGCACCACCCCGCCGAGCACCAGGGCCGAGCGGGCGACCTCGTGGCCGCCGAGCCACACGGTGTCGAACGGCACGAACGCGATCTCGCCGTAGATCGTGGAGTCCAGGTCGAGGTGGATGCCCGACGCGTAGCGGGTGACGCCGAGGACGCCCAGCGAGAACAGCGCCGGGAAGACCAGCGCGATCGCCGCGTCGGAGGCGACGAGCCCGGTGGCGCGGATCGCGTCGATGCCGAGCACGCAGAGCACCGCGAACGCGGCCGCCCCGATGATCACCGGCAGCGGGGCGCGGGTGTGGGCGACCAGCCAGACGGCGACGATCCCGGGCAGCACGGCGTGGCTCACCGCGTCCGACAGCAGGGCCATCCGCCGCAGCACGAGGAACGGGCCGAGCAGCCCGCAGGCGGTGGCCACCAGCCCGGCGACGACGACGATGAGGAGCCCGTCAGGCATCGGCGGCCCCCTTCCCCGCGCGGGCGCGCAGCTGGGCGACCGCGTCGTCGCCGAGGCTGCCGCGCAGGTCGGTGGGATCGGGTTCGCGGGCGTCGGGCAGCCGGATGGACGAGCCGTGCTCGAGCCACGCCGTCCACAGCGCCCTGCGCTCGGCGGCCTCCCGGGCGGCGGCCTCCCCCGCGGGGGTGAGCGCGCCGTCGCGGGTGAGCAGGCCCCTGCGGCGCAGCTCGGCGCGCACCAGGCGGTCGCGCAACCCGGTGACCGGCGCGTCGGGGTGGGCGAGCACGGCGTCGCGCAGCACGGTCCTGCGCCGCGCCGCGAGCCGCCGCGCGCGCCACACCACGCCCCGCCCGGGCGCGAGCAGCAGCGCCGCCATCACCACGACGAAGCCGGTGAGGACGACCACCGGCCCGGTGGGCAGCTGCGCGCGGGTGGCCGTGAGCGCGCCGGTGACGCCGACGGCCGCGCCGATCAGCCCGGCGAGCACGAGGACGGCCCCGAAGCGGTCGGCGAGCTGCCGCGCGGCGGCCGTGGGCACCACGAGCATCGCGACCATGAGGATGGCGCCGACCACCCGCACCCCGATCACGACGGCGACGACGAGCAGCGCCGTCATCAGGGTCTCGAGCGCCCGCACCGGCAGCCCGATCGAGCCCGCGTAGCCCGGGTCGAACAGCGTGGTGGTGAGCGCCCGGCGCAGCACCGCCACCACGACCAGCGCCGCCGCGGCGAGCGCGGCCATCACGGCGATGTCGCGTTCCAGCAGCCCGGCGGCCTGCCCGAACAGGTAGTTCTCCAGGCCGGCCTGGTCGGCGTCGGCGCTGTTGGACAGGTGGGTGAGCAGCACGACGCCGATCGCGAAGAACCCCGACAGCACCACGCCGATGGCCGCGTCGGGGCGGATCCGGCTCGCGCGCTCGATGCCCACCATGAGCAGTGCCGCCACCAGGCCCGCCAGCGCGGCGCCGACCAGGAGCCCGGGGACGTCCTTCGCGCCCGCGACGAGGAACGCGACGCACACGCCCGGCAGCGTCGCGTGGGCGACGGCGTCGCCGACGAGGCTGCGGCGGCGCAGCACGGCGAACGCGCCCAGCACGCCGCTGGTGATGCCGAGGACGAGCGACCCGGCGATCACGACCGCGTCGGTGTACGGCAGCCCCAGCGCCGCGCTCAGCCCGGCCACGTCACGTCCGCCCCGTACGCCGCGCGGACCGCCTCGGTGGTGAGCACGTCCTCGGTCGGCCCGCAGCCCAGCACCCGCACGTTGAGCAGCAGCGTCCAGTCGAACGCGGCCCGCACCTGCGCCATGTCGTGGTGGACGACGATGACCGAGCCCCCCGCGTCGCGCAGCTCGCCGAGCAGGCGCAGCAGGTCCTCCTGGGTGCGGGCGTCGATGCCCGCGAACGGCTCGTCCATGACGAGCACGGGGGCCCGCTGCGCGAGCGCGCGGGCGAGGAACACCCGCTGGCGCTGGCCGCCGGACAGCTGCCCGATCTGGCGCTTGGCGAAGCCCGCCATCCCGACCCGGTCCAGGCACTCCTCCGCGATGGCGCGGTCGCCGGCCGAGAGGCGGCGGAACCAGCCCGCGGACCGGTATCGGCCCATCTCGACGACCTCGCGCACGGTGATCGGGAAGTCCCAGTCCACCGACTCCGCCTGCGGCACGTACGCCACCTGGTCGAGCGCGTCCGGACCCTCGACGCCGTTGATCAGCACCCGGCCCGCGTCGGCGGGGACGAGGCCGAGCGCGGCCTTGAGCAGGGTGGACTTGCCCGCCCCGTTCGGCCCGACGATCGCCGACAGGTGCCCGGCCGGGAACGCGCAGTCGACCTCCCAGAGCACCGGCGTCGAGCGGTAGGAGACGGTCAGCCCCTGCACCTCGAGGGCGGTGGCGGTCCGCGTTCCGGTCGACATCAGCATCGCGTCATCCCCTCTGGTCGGCGAGCCCTTCGGCGATCCGTCGTGCGTTGGCCCGTACCATCCCGATGTAGGTGCCCTCCGGCGTGCCGGGGTCGCCCGCGGCGTCGGTGTAGAGCTGTCCGCCGACGCGGATGCGGGCGCCGCGCTGGGCGGCGGCCGCGAGGAGCGCGTCGATCGTCTGGCGGGGCACGCTCGACTCGATGAACACGGCGGGCACGCCCCGCTCGACCACCAGCTGCGCCACCCGCTCGACGTCGGCGGTGGTGGCCTCGGCCGCGGTCGAGATGCCCTGGATGCCCGCGACCTCGAGCCGGTAGCGGCGGCCGAAGTAGGCGAACGCGTCGTGCGAGGTGACGAGCACGCGCCGCGGGGGCGGGATGGGGGCGAGCAGCTGCTCGATCTCGGCGTCGAGCGCCGTGAGCTCGTCGAGGTAGGTGGCGAGGCGGGCGCGGTAGCCGTCGGCGTGCTCGGGGTCGCGCGCGGCGAGCGCGGCGGCCACCTCCTCGCTGACCCGCGCCCACAACGACACGTCGAACCAGACGTGCGGGTCGTGCTCGGTGGTCGCACCGGGGGGCGCGAGCAGCAGCTCGCGGGGGATGCCGTCGGTCACGGCCCTCGTCGGCTGGCGGTCGGCGAGCTCGGCGAACAGCTCGCCCATGCGGCCCTCCAGGTGCAGGCCGCAGTAGAGGATCACGTCGGCGCCGCGCAGCGCCTGCACGTCGCCCGCGCTCGCCCGGTAGAGGTGCGGGTCGACGCCGGGGCCCATGAGGCCGGTGACCTCCACCCGGTCGCCGCCGATCCGCTCGACGGTGTCGGTGAGGAAGTTGGTGGTGGTGGTCACGCGGACGCGGCGGTGGCCGATCGGTTCAGTGGGCGACGGTGGCGGTGCCACGCAGCCGGAGAGCGCGAGCAGGCCGGCCGCGACCAGCACCGATCGGCGTCCCACCTCCTGCATTAGGCACCTCTAACTCCACTATGAGTCCCAGCTAACGATGCACGATAACCAACGCTCCCGGCCACCCGGAAGGGCGGGACCTACGCTCGGGGGGTGGTCTCGAGCCGCGTCCCCGCCGGGATCACCGGCGCCCCGTTCCGGTTCATGCTCGCCAGCACCCTGCTGTGCTTCAGCGGGTACGCGCTGCTGCTGCCGGTCGTTCCGCTCTGGGTCGAGCGGGGTGGCTCGGGGGCGTTCGGCTCCGGAGCCACCACGGCCGTGCTGATGGCGACGACGGTGGCCACCCAACTCGCGGTGCCGTGGCTGCTCGTGCGGATCGGCCACCGCTGGGTGCTCGCGGCCGGGTCGGCGCTGCTCGGCGCCCCGGCTCCGTTCCTCGCCCTCTCGCCCGAGCTCGCGCCGGTGCTCGCGTTGTCGGCGGTGCGCGGCGTCGGGTTCGGGCTCGCGACCGTTGCCGGCAGCGCCCTGGTGGCCGAGCTCGTGCCGCGCGAGCAGCACGGCAGGGCGGCGGGCCGCTACGGCCTCGCCGTCGGGGTGCCGCAGCTCGTGCTGCTGGCGGTCGGGGTGGCCGCGGTCGAGCGGTTCGGCTTCACCGCGGTGTTCGTCGTGGCGGGGGCGGCGCCGGTGCTGGGCGCGTTGCTCGTGCCGGGGATCCGGATGCCCGGCCCGTCGTCCGCCGCCCCCGCGGGCCCGCGACCGCGGTGGGGCACCCGCTCGGCGCTGGTCCCGGCGCTCGCGATGATCACCTGCTCGGTCGCCCAGGGCGGTCTGATCACCTTCCTCCCGCTCGCCGTGCCGGGCGCGGGGCTGCTCGTGCCGGCCGCCCTGCTGGCGACGGCGGCGGGGGCGCTCCTCGGGCGGCTGGTGGCGGGCGAGCTGGTGGACCGGCTCGGCTGGGGCGGGCGGCTGCTCGTCCCCGGCATGCTGCTCACGGCCGCGGGGATGGGGGCCGAGGTCGTGGGCGGCGGGGCGCTGGTGGTCGTCGGGGCGGCGGCCGTCGGCTTCGGCTTCGGGATGGTGCAGAACGACTCGCTGCTGTTCGCCGCGTTCGGCAGCAGCGGGTACGGGGCGGCGAGCGCGCTGTGGAACATCGCCTACGACGCGGGTACGGGCGTGGGCGCCCTCGGGCTCGGCGCGGTGGCGGAGCCCTTCGGCTACCCGGCCGCGTTCGCGACGGCGGCGGCGCTGCTGTGCGCCGGGGTGGTCGCGTGCTCGTGGCGCCCCGTGGCCCGGTGAATCCGACGACCGGCCCGTTCGTCGCTGCTGGGTGGGTCCCACCGGCGGCGCCGCGCGGGGTGCGGGGCCGCTCCTCGCAGGTGAACGTCGCCTACCGGCGTCGCTAGCGCGGTCGCTTCGCGACCCGTGACCTGCGAGCCTCCGCGGCCCTACGGGCGGCGTTCGCGGGCAGGCCGGGGCCTGCCCGCCCGGCGCGCGGCGCCGCCGGCAGGCCGGCGCGGCCCTCGAGCGTTCCGGCGAGCGGCGCGTTCGTCGGACGGGTTCCGACGAGCGGCCCGTTCGTCGGTGCTGGGTGGGGCTAGTGGCCGCGCGCGATCCACTCCTCCAGGTGCGGCGCCTCGGTCCCGATCGTCGTCGAGTCCCCGTGCCCGGTGCGGACCTCCGTCTCGCCGGGCAGCGTGAGCAGGCGGCCCCGGATCGACTCGATGATCGTGTCGAACGACGAGTACGACCGGCCGGTGGCCCCTGGTCCGCCCTGGAACAGGGTGTCGCCGGTGAACACCGTGCCCAGGTCGGGCACGTACAGGCTGCACGAGCCGGGGGAGTGGCCGGGCGTGTGCAGCACCCGCAGCTCGACCCCGCCCGCGGAGAGCGTCTCGCCGTCGGCGAGCTCCCGGTCCGGCTTGCGGTTCGCGTGGGTCATCTCCCACAGCGGCGCCTCGGCCGGGTGCAGCAGGATCGGCGCCCCGAACCGGTCGGCCAGGGCCGGGGCCTGGTTGACGTGGTCGTCGTGGGCGTGGGTGCACACCACGGCGACCACGCGCCGGTCCCCGACCGCGGCGGCGATCGCGTCGGCGTCGTGGGCGGCGTCGATGACCAGCACCTCGCGCTCGTCGCCGACGATCCAGACGTTGTTGTCGACGTCCCACGTGCCGCCGTCGAGCGAGAACGTGCCGGACGTGACGACCCGGTCGATGGGGCTCACAGGACCACCACCGATCGCAGCACCTCGCCGCGCTCCATCCGGTGGAAGGCCTCCTCGACCTGGTCGAGGCCGATGGTCTCGGTGACGAACTTCTCCAGCGGCAGCCTGCCCTGCAGGTGCAGGTCCACGAGCATGGGGAAGTCGCGGCTGGGCAGGCAGTCGCCGTACCAGGACGACTTGAGCGCCCCTCCGCGGCCGAACACGTCGATGAGCGGCAGCTCGATGGTCATGTCCGGGGTGGGCACGCCGACCAGCACGACGGTGCCGGCGAGGTCGCGGGCGTAGAACGCCTGCTGGTAGGTCTCCGGCCGGCCGACGGCCTCGACCACGACGTTCGCGCCGTTGCCGTCGGTGAGGGCCTGCACGCCCTCGACGACGTCCTGGTTGCGCGAGTTGATCGTGTGGGTGGCGCCGAACTGCTTGGCCCACTCGAGCTTCCGGTCGTCGACGTCGATCGCGATGATCGTGGTGGCGCCGGCGAGCCGGGCGCCTGCGATCGCGGCGTTCCCGACGCCGCCGCAGCCGATGACGGCGATCGAGTCGCCGCGGCCCACGCCGCCGGTGTTGATGGCGGCGCCGATCCCGGCCATCACGCCGCAGCCGAGGAGGCCCGCGACCTCGGGCTTCGCCGCGGGGTTGACCTTCGTGCACTGCCCGGAGTGGACGAGGGTCTTCTCGATGAACGCCCCGATCCCGAGCGCGGGCGAGAGCTCCTGGCCCGACTCGAGGGTCATCTTCTGCGCGGCGTTGTGCGTGGCGAAGCAGTACCAGGGCCGGCCGCGGCGGCAGGCGCGGCAGGTGCCGCAGACGGCCCGCCAGTTGAGGACCACGAAGTCGCCGGGCGCGACGTCGGTGACGCCCTCGCCGACGGACTCGACGACCCCCGCGGCCTCGTGGCCCAGCAGGAACGGGAACTCGTCGTTGATCCCGCCCTCGCGGTAGTGCAGGTCGGTGTGGCAGACCCCGCACGCCTGCACCTTCACGACCGCCTCACCGGGCCCCGGGTCCGGCACGACCACCGTCTCCAGGGAGACCGGTTCCCCCTTCTTGTGCGCGACAACCCCGCGGACCTGCTGTGGCATGGCTCCCTCACCTCGTCGTCGGAAACTCCTCGTATGCCTCTATGCGCAGCCTGCCACGTGTGCCGCCCGACGGTAGGTTCCAGGCGTGCTCGAACGCGACGACGTCGATGTCGAGGGCGTTCCGGTCGCCGTGCTGCGGATGGCGCACGGCCCGGTCAACGCGATGGACCTCGAGCTCTGCCAGGCGCTCGCCGGGCGGTTCTCCGATCTGGCGGACGATCCGGCGCGCGCCGTGGTCGTCACCGGATCGGACCGAGCCTTCTCGGCAGGTGTCGACCTGAAGCGCGCCACCGCGGGCGGTGACGCCTACATCGACGAGTTCCTCCCGGCGCTGGCCGACGCGTTCCGGGCCGCGTTCGAGCTGCCGAAGCCGCTCGTCGCCGCGGTGAACGGGCACGCCATCGCCGGCGGGTGCGTGCTCGCGGCCTGCGCCGACGTCGTGCTGATGGCCGAGGGCACGGCGCGGATCGGGGTGCCCGAGCTGAGGGTCGGGGTGCCGTTCCCGCGCATCGCGCTGGAGGTCGTCCGGCACGCGGTGGGCGAGCGGGGTGCGCGCGAGGTCGTGCTGGGCGCGCAGACCCACCTGCCGGAGCGGGCGCGGGAACTGGGCCTGGTCCACGAGGTGGTGCCCGCCGCGCAGCTGGGGTCGCGGGCGGTGGCCGCGGCGGCCGCGCTGGCGGCGGAGATCCCGCCCGACACGTTCGCCACCACCAAGTGGCAGCTGCGCCGCGAGGCGCTCGAGCGGGTCGACCGGCTCGCCGACGAGCACGAGCGGGTCGCCGCCCTGTGGAAGCGGCACATCGCGGACGGGTGGGTGGCGCGCTACCTGGAAGCGGCCACGAAGCGCTGAGGGGGCGGGACCGGGGTCCCCCGAAAAACACCCCGGTCCCGCCCGGGGATCAGAAGCCGAACAGGCCCTTCAGCTGGTCCCAGGCCCCGGCCGAGCCCTCCGAGGTGGTGATCTCCGCCTCGTCGACGTGCGGCCCGTCGAGGTCGGTCCAGTCCTCGGTCGGCTCACCGTTCTCGAGCGGCACGGCGAGCGCGCCCGCCTTGCCCAGGCTCGCCGACTCGGGTGCGTCCGCGGCCACCGTGTAGGAGGCCTGCGACGTCTTCGTCTCGCCGGGCGCGAACGCGCCGAACCCGTCGCTGAAGTTGCAGCTGACGAGGTCGCCGCCCTCGGGGTTCGACCCGGTCTTCTGGCAGTGCAGCGGGTCGAAGTTGAGCACGACGTCGGGCGGCAGCGAGACGTTGATGAGAACCCCGTCGGTGGCCTCGTCCCCGGTGTTGGTCAGCCGGTAGGTGATGAGCCCCTCGGTGCCGGGCGCGACCGGGTCCGGCTCCTGGATGTCGATCCGGAACGAGTGGTCCTCGTCCGCGAATGCGGGAGAAGCGAGAATCGTCGCACCCGTTCCCAGCGCCGCCGCCGCAACGGCAACGGTGGCCGCCCGCGCGATTCCACGTCGCCCGCGTGCCAAATCCACTCCACATCCTCCAAGTCGTCGGGAGCTTGATCGGTACGTGAGGGCCAACGACGCGGTTACGGCCACCGTCACGCTTTCAGGTGAGCCCCTCGACCTGCGAATTCATGGATTCCGCATGGCGTCTGCAAGCTTGCGCTCGATGGTTTCGGCGGCCCGGTTGCGTCCGCGGGCGCGCTGGATCGCGAGCGCCTCCTGCCAGCTCGCCCGCGCGGCGTCGAGGTCCCCGGCCTCGCGCTGGGCGTCGCCGAGCCGGCCGAGCGCGAGAACCTCGACGTTGACGTCGGGCGTCTCCCGGGAGGCCCGCACCGACCGCCGGAAGCAGTCGATCGCCTCTTGGTGGTGCCCGAGGTGGAGGTGGGCGTAGCCGAGCGTGTGCCACATCCCGGCCACCGGGCAGCCGTCGACCTCGCCCGCGACCCGGAGGGCCTGCGCGGCGTACTCGATCGTCCGCTCGTAGTTGCCCAGCCGGGCGTGGCACCACCCGACGCCGTTCCACGCGAAGGCCTCGCCCGCGCGGTCGCCGCCGGCGCGGGCGAGCTCGAGCGCCTGCTCGGCGTGGGCGAGCGCCTCGGTGTGGCGGCCCTGCGGCTCGAGCAGGCGCCCGAACCCGATGTGGACCGCCGCCTGGCCGGCCGGGTCGCCGAGTTGTCGGTACAGCTCGAGGGCGCGCTCGAGGTGGGCGTACGCCTCGTCGTGGGCGTCGAGCCGGGTGCACGCCCGGGCGAGCCCGCGCAGCACGATCGCCTCGACGGCGGGCGAGCCGAGGCGCCGGGCCGCGTCGAGCGCGAGCGTGCAGGCCTCGGCGTAGTCGTGCCAGTGGGCGTGCCGGTCGAGGAACTCGCCGATCGTCCACTCCAGCTGCCAGCAGTGCGTGTCGAAGCCGTGCTGGGCGGCCAGCCGGATCGCGGCGAGCACGGCGGGGCGCTCGGTGGCGAACCACTCCGTCGCCTGCCGCAGGTCGGTCGGGACCTCCGGCGTGACGCCCGGCGCGGGCGGGTCGACGTCGATCCGCGTGCGGGTCGGGGTGAGCACGAGGCTCGCCGGGACGCCGCTGTGCAGGTAGTGGTCGAGCAGCCGGCGCACGGTGGCGCGCCGCTCGGCCTCGGTGTCCTCGGCTTCGCCGCGTTCGGCGGCGTAGGCCCGCAGCAGGTCGTGCAGGACGAACCGGCCGGGCCGGTGCTCGGTGAGCAGGCTCGCCCCGGTCAGCTCGGCGAGGAGTGGCCGCACCTCGTGGACGTCGACGCCGGCGAGCCCGGCCGCGGCGGGCAGTCCGACGTCCGGGCCCGGGTGCAGGCCCAGCCTGCGGAACAGGCGCGCGGCCTCCGGGCGCAGCGCCCGGTAGGACCACGAGAACACGCTGCGCAGGTCGGCGCGGGCGTCTCCGGCGTCCAGCGCGTCGAGGCGCCCGGGGCCGTTCTGCAGCTCCTCGGCCACGGCCGCGAGCGGCAGGTGGGGGCGTGTGCTCGCCCGCGCGGCCACGATGGCGAGCGCGAGCGGCAGCCCGGCGCAGGCGCGCAGCACCGCGTCGACCGCGTCCGGTTCGGCGTCGAGCCGCTCCCGGCCGAGGTGCCCGGCGAGGAGCGCCCGCGCCTCGGCGTCGGGGAGCACGTCGAGCGGGAGCGAGCGGGCGCCGTGCACGGCGACCAGGCCGCCGAGCTGCCGCCTGCTCGTGACGAGCACGGCGCAGCCGGGACTGCCGGGCAGCAGCGGGGCGACCTGCTCGGTGTCGCGGGCGTTGTCCAGCAGGACGAGCATGCGCCTGCCCGCCACCAGGCTCCGGTACAACGCCGCCTGGGCGTCCAGGCCCGGCGGGATCGCGTCGACCTCCACGCCGAGCCCGTCCAGGAAGGTGCGGATCGCGACGTCGGGGGCCAGCGGCTCGGCGGCCCGCGAGAACCCGCCGTCGAACCCGCGCAGGTTCACGTACAGCTGGCCGTCCGGGAACCGGTCGAGGTTGCGGTGCGCCCAGTGCAGGGCGAGCGACGTCTTGCCGACCCCGCCGGTGCCGCCGACCGCGCAGATCGCGACCGGCCGCCCGTCGTCGAGCGCCGCGTCGAGCGCGGCGAGCTCGCCCTGCCGGCCGGTGAACACCGCCGGCGGGGCGGGCAGCTGGCGCGGCACCGGCCCCGCGGGCGCTCGCGCGGGCTCGACGTGGTCGAGCGACGGCGCGCCGGTGAGCATCTCGCGGTGCAGCTTCTGCAGCGCCGGGCCGGGGTCGGCGCCGAGCTCGTCGGCCAGCCGCACCCGGACCTCCTCGTAGCGCCGCAGCGCCTCGGCCTGCCTGCCGCTGCGGTACAGCGCGAGGAGCAGCTGGCGGGCGATCCGCTCGTCGAGCGGG
>Ga0310841_101198_pt1 | contig 11458 bp, 10 predicted proteins | sample SM_ome_9_FD_201311 | JGI IMG/M metagenome (GOLD analysis project Ga0310841, IMG submission 201311) | Sorghum-adapted microbial communities enriched on stacked mutant (SM) sorghum from Joint BioEnergy Institute, Emeryville, California... ...
TCCTGCCGCATGCCGGTCCGATCCCGGTTGTGATCTCTATGCTGTCGTTCACTGAAAATCCGCAAATCCAAACCGCACTCGGGGAATTCCCTGATGCCACTCTCGGGGCGCTCTCCCCGGACTGAGCCGATACAGCCAGCATACGCGATTTTGCGGCCCGAGTCTGTGATTTTCATCATCATCCAAATCCGGTTGTCTGCGCCGAAATTCCGTCGATTCCCCGATTACGCCCGCCCCGAAAACCTTGTATGCTTGGGTTAAGCAGGATGCATGAGGAGGCGAACCGACATGACGAACAGACAGATGACCGCATCCGCTCCATTGGGACAAAGCGCCGTCTGCAGGCGGGAGCAGGGAGACAGCCCGTTTACGGAACGCCAATTCAAGGAACTGGAATCGATCATGCACATCCGGCGCTACGAAGCGGGCGCCTACCTGTTCTGGGAAGGAGAACCCGCCGAAGCCGTCTATTACATCCGCAAAGGCCACGTCAAGCTGCGCCGCACGACCGACGACGGCCGCGACCTTTTGCTGTCGATTCTGAAGCCGGGCGATTTCCTCGTCGATTTCGATGCCTGGGATCCGAATCACCGCAACAGCGGCCAGGCGATGGACGATGTCGAAGCCGGCATCATTCCGCTGCCGGACCTGGAACTGCTGCTCGGCAAAGACGGCGAGCTGGCGTTCCGGTTCGCGATGTGGATGAGCATGCTGCGCCGCAGGAGCGAATCGAAGCTGTGCGATCTCATCATGCTCGGCAAGCCGGGAGCCCTCGCCTCGACGCTGATCCGCCTGACGAACAGCTTCGGCGTCGCGCAGCCGGACGGCATCCTCATCCGGCTGAAGCTGACAAACACGGAGCTGGCCGAACTGGTCGGGACGACGCGCGAGAGCATCAACCGGATGCTGAACACGCTGAAGAACGAAGGCGTCATCGACATGGCGCCCGGCGGCAGGCTGCGCGTGCTGCAGCTCGACAAGCTGCGGCAGATGGCCGGCTGTCCCGAATGTCCGGCTTGCCCGAAGGAGATTTGCAGCATCTGAGGCCGATGCGCCGGCAAGACCGCACCGGACAAAAGCGTAAAAAACAAGGATATAAAACATCGATGTTTGTGATTAATTTCACATACTTCCCGTCCAAAGGCTGGTACCATTTCAGATGAAGGCAGCGTGCCGCTGTCCGCGGCCCCTGCACGAAGCGTTAGAGGGAGGGAGCAGGTGTCATGACCACTGCTGTGAAACAACCCCGAACCGAAGGCGTACCGGACTGCTGGCGCGGTTTTCAATCCGGCCGGTGGATGGAAGAAATCGACGTGCGCGACTTCATTCTGCGCAACGTGACCCCCTATGAGGGAGACGAGCGGTTCCTCGCGGGGCCGACCGAAGCGACGACCCGGCTGTGGGAGATCGTCAGCCGGCTCTCCCGGGAAGAGCGGGAACGCGGCGGCGTCTGGGACGTCGATGTGAACACCCCGTCCGCCATCACCTCGCACGGACCGGGCTACCTCGACCGCAAGCTCGAGAAAATCGTCGGCGTGCAGACGGACGCTCCGTTCCGGCGGGCGATCATGCCGTTCGGCGGCATCCGCATGGTGCAGGATGCATGCAAGGCCTACGGCTATGAACTGCCGCAGGAGATCGTCCGGCTGTTCACGGAAATCCGCAAGACGCACAACCAGGGCGTATTCGACGTCTACACGCCGGAGATGCGCGCGGCGCGCAAAGCGGGCATCATCACCGGCCTGCCGGACGCCTACGGCCGCGGCCGCATCATCGGCGACTACCGGCGCGTGCCGCTGTACGGCGTCGACCGGCTGATCGAGGCGAAGAAAGCCGACCTCGCAACCATGGAGAAGGGGCCGATGACGGAGGAGGTCATCCGCGCCCGCGAGGAGCACGCCGAACAGATCCGCGCGCTCGAAGAACTGAAGCGGATGGCGGTGTCGTACGGCTTCGACATTTCGCGGCCCGCAGCGAACGCCCGCGAAGCGGTGCAATGGCTGTACTTCGCCTATCTCGGCGCGATCAAGGAGCAGAACGGCGCCGCCATGAGCCTCGGCCGCGTCTCGACGTTCCTCGATATCTACTTCGAGCGCGACTTCGCCGAAGGGACGCTGACCGAGACCGAGGCGCAGGAGCTGATGGACCATTTCGTCATGAAGCTTAGGATCGTGAAGTTCCTGCGCACGCCGGAGTACAACGAGCTGTTCAGCGGCGACCCGACCTGGGTGACCGAGTCGATCGGCGGCATGGCCGAGGACGGCCGCACGCTCGTGACGAAGAACAGCTTCCGGATTCTGCACACACTGTACAACCTCGGCCCCGCGCCCGAACCGAACCTGACCGTGCTCTGGTCGACGCGGCTGCCGCAGGCGTTCAAGAACTACTGCGCGAAGGTGTCGATCGAGACGAGCTCGGTGCAGTACGAGAACGACGATCTGATGCGCCCGATCTACGGCGACGACTACGGCATCGCCTGCTGCGTGTCGGCCATGCGGATCGGCAAGCAGATGCAGTTCTTCGGCGCCCGGGCGAACCTGGCGAAGGCGCTACTCTACGCGATCAACGGCGGCGTCGACGAGAAGCTCGGCATCCAGGTCGGCCCGAAGGAAGCGCCGATCACGGCGGACACGCTGGACTATGACGAAGTCCGCGAGCGCTACGACCGCGTGCTCGAATGGCTTGCCGAGCTCTACATGAACACGCTGAACGTCATCCACTACATGCACGACAAATATTGCTACGAGCGCCTCGAATTCGCGCTGCACGACCGCGACATCATCCGCACGATGGCTTGCGGCATCGCGGGATTGTCGGTCGTCGCCGACAGCCTGAGCGCGATCAAATACGCGAAGGTGCACCCGATCCGAAACGATCAGGGCATCGCGGTCGACTTCCGCATCGAAGGCGACTACCCGCAATACGGCAACAACGACCCGCGCGTCGACGACCTGGCGGTGGAGATCGTCACGTCGTTCATGGCGAAGCTGCGCAAGCACAAAGCCTACCGCGGCGCGATTCCGACGCAGTCGGTGCTGACGATCACGTCGAACGTCGTCTACGGCAAGAAGACCGGCTCGACGCCCGACGGACGCCGGGCGGGCGAACCGTTCGCGCCGGGCGCGAACCCGATGCACGGCCGCGACCGGAAGGGCGCGCTGGCGTCGCTCGCGAGCGTGGCGAAGCTGCCCTACACCGAATCGCTGGACGGCATTTCGAACACGTTCTCGATCGTCGGGAAGGCGCTCGGCCGCGACCTGGACAGCCGGATCGCCAACCTCGCCTCGCTGCTGGACGGCTACATGACGCAGGGCGGCCATCACCTGAACGTGAACGTGTTCGACCGGTCGACGCTGATCGACGCGATGGAGCATCCCGAAAAATATCCGCAGCTCACCGTGCGCGTCTCGGGCTACGCCGTCAACTTCATCAAGCTGACGCGCGAACAGCAGCTCGAGGTGATCAGCCGGACGTTCCACGAATCGATGTAGCGGGACGGTATGGGCTTCGGCGGACGAAGGCCGGCACGATCGAATGGAGGGGATCAAACATGCGGCACCACGACAGACTCGACACCGCGGCAACCGGACGCGTTCATTCGATCGAAACCTTCGGCACGATGGACGGACCGGGCATCCGGTTCGTCCTCTTCCTTCAAGGCTGCGCGCTGCGCTGCCGATACTGCCACAACCCCGACACCTGGGACACGTCCGCCGGCCGTGAGATGGATGTCGAAGCCGTGCTCGCCGAGATCGAGCCCTACCTGGACTACTACCGGCAGTCGGGCGGCGGCATCACGATATCGGGCGGCGAGCCGACGCTGCAGGCGCCGTTCGTCGCCGCGCTGCTGCGCGAAGCGAAGCACAGGTACGGCCTGCACACCGCCATCGACAGCTCCGGTTTCTGCGAGCCGGCGCACGCCGAAGCCTGCGGCCTGCTGGACGCGGTCGACCTCGTGCTGCTCGACCTGAAAATGATGGATGCCGCGCGGCACGAAGACCTGACGACGCAGCCGAACGAACGCATTCTCCGGTTCGCCCGCCACCTGTCCGACACCGGCCGGCGGATGTGGATCCGCCACGTGCTTATTCCCGGCGTCACCGACCGCCGTGAGGACCTGCTGGCGCTCGGCCGCTTCATCGGCACGCTGCGCGGCGTCGACAAGCTCGAACTGCTGCCTTACCACCGGATGGGCGTGTACAAATGGCAGCAGCTCGGCATCCCGTACACGCTCGAAGGCGTGCAGGAGCCGACGCAGCGGGAGATCGAGCGGGCGAAGCGGATCATCGAAGAAGGCCGGCGGGAGGCGTCTCGGACCGGATGCACCGCTTCGTCCGGCCCTCGCATCCCCCAATATGGCGCGTAGTGCAAAAATGCACCTCATCACCCCGGATCAGATGGAAAAGCCGCCATATAGCGCAAATCTGCACCTGATCCGCTCCCTTGCACAACGAAGGCCGATGCGCCCCCCGCGGACTGCCCCGCGTACGCATCGGCCTTCTCTTTATCCTGCAATTCTTACTTCAAAATCTCCTCGATCCGCTCCAGCACGTCGGCGGAAAGCTCGATGCCGGATGCCTTCGCGTTCTCCTCGACCTGCTCCGGACGGCTTGCGCCGACCAGGGCGCTCGCCACGTTCGGCTGGCGGAGAATCCACGCCAGCGCGAGCTGGCCGACCGTGATGCCGAGCTCGGCCGCCACTTCCGACAGCTTGTGAACCTTCGCGATCTTCTCCTCGGTGATCCCTTTCTTCACCCAGTCCAGCCGTGCCGCGCGGCTGTCCGCCGGGATGCTGTCCACCGACGTATATTTGCCCGTCAGCAGCCCCTGCGCCAGCGGCGAGAACACGACTTGTCCGATGCCGCAGCGTTCGCCGAGCGGAATGATCTCCGGCTCGATGTAACGGTTGAACATGTTGTACACCGGCTGGTTGACGACGATCCGGTCGAGCAGATACTTGTCGGCGATGGCCAGCGCTTCCGCCATTTGCGCCGCCGTCCACTCGCTGACGCCGACATAGAGCACCTTGCCCTGGCGCACGAGGTCATCCATCGCGCGCAGCGTCTCGTCGAGCGGCGTCTCGGGATCATGGCGGTGGCAATAGTAAATATCGACATAATCATGCCCGAGCCGCTTCAGGCTCGCGTGCGCCTGCTCCATGATGTGCTTCCGCGACAGCCCGCGGTCGTTCGGCCCGTCGCCCATCGGCCAGAACACCTTCGTCGCCAGCACGTACGACTCGCGTGGATACTCGCGCAGCACCGCGCCCATCAATTCCTCCGCCGCGCCCCGCTCATACACGTTCGCGGTGTCGAAGAAGTTGATGCCGAGATCGTATGCCTTCCGTATCGATTGGACCGCGTTTTCCCGTTCGACGTATCCGCCGTAGGTCAGCCAGCTGCCCAGACTGATTTCGCTTACCTTGAGGCCCGTCCGTCCCAGTCTCCGGTATTTCATGCCGCATCTCCTCCTGGTATTCCGTCTCGGGCGGCGGCACCAGCACCGCCGTCCCCTTCCCATTCTAGAACAGTTCATATATCATGGTAAGAAGTGAAATGTTTTTCATTATATTATACGCACGATATCTACTATACTCGTTATAGCGTCCATTCATATCCCGGGTGAGGTGAGCCTACGTCATGCAGAGCAGCCGGAATTATGTACCGAAAAATCCCGTCCACATCGAATGCAACATCGAGAAAACATTGGAAGTGCTCGGCGGCAAATGGGCCTTCCTCGTCCTGCGCGAACTGTTCGGCGGGAAGAAGCGGTTCGGCGAGCTGCAGCGCGCCATCCCCCACGTCAGCCCGCGCGCGCTGACCAGCACCCTCCGCCATCTCGAGGCGAAGGGCGTCCTTGAGCGCCATGTCTATCCGACGGTGCCCGTCACGGTCGAGTACAAGCTGACGCCCAAGGGCGAAGACTTGCATCCGATCATCAAGCAGATGAAACTGTGGGCGGCCAAGTGGACTTGAGCGAAACACAAACGATCATGATCGGGGGCCGCAACCTTGAGCGACGAAGAATGGTTTGACATTTACGACGAAGCGATGCGTCCGATCGGCACCGCCGCGCGCAGCGAAGTGCATGCGCGGGGCCATTGGCACCGCTCGTTTCACTGCTGGCTGGCCAGGCCCGCGGACGGCGGGCTGATGGTCCGCTTCCAGCGGCGAGCGTCCGGGAAGGACACCTTCCCGGATTGCTTCGACATCACCGTCGCCGGCCATCTGGCCGCCGGAGAAACGCATCGCGACGCCGCGCGCGAAATTCGCGAGGAGATCGGCCTTGACATCCCGTTCGAGAAGCTGACGTTCCTGTTCGAGCACCGGTCGGTGCGCGAAGGCATAGCCCGCGGCGTCCCGTTCATCGACCGCGAGATCAGCCGCGTCTACGGCGCGCTGTCCGACGCGCCCCTCGATTCGTTTCGTCTGCAGATCGAAGAGACGGCCGGCATCTATGAAGCGGACGCCGACAGTCTGATCGCGCTGTTCGAAGGGAGGCTCCCCGAACTGACAGCCGAAGGCCGCGTGCCCGGCGCAGGCGGCCGGGAGCTGCGCCCGGCCGTCGAACGCGTGACGCCGGACCTTTTCGTCCCCCGCGAACCGTCTTACTATCTCGACGTGTTCCGCCGCCTGCAGCGTTTATCCGCACCGGATCGTTCCTGATCCCGTGCGCGGCCTCCCAGGCCCGGTACCAGTTGTCGATCATGCCGTGGATCTGGTAGAACACCGTGCTCCGCGGCGCGACGTCGAGATCGTTCAGATCGGGCTCCCCGTAGAGCAGCGCCGACTGTTGATGGATGCAATTGTGCAGCGACTCGATGAACAGGCCGAGCTCGTCGGCCGTCGCGAACGACCAGGGCATCCGGATGATGCGCGCCTCCGCCGCCCGGTCATAGCAAGGCGCCGCGCGAATCGGCTCCGGCGGAACGATCCACGGCTGCACGAGCCGCTCGTCCAGCCCCTGCCGCCGGTACCAGTCCAGCGTGCGCCGGATGAACTGACGATGAAATTCAAGGAAATCGGCTCCGAACCCCGGCGGCGGATTCGCCGGATCGACGGACATCCGCGCGTGATGCCACGCCCGATGCTCCGCGAGCAGCTGGAGCGGGAAATTCGGAATGATCGGCATGGTGCGGCCTCCCCCTTGCAGTTGGCGTATTCGCATGGTTTGATGCATTATACGCCCGCAATCCGCATCCGGAACTTCGAGCCTCACCGGTTTTCCGCAACGTTCAAGAACAGTCGCCCCGACAAGCAAAAACGGCTGGCGCCGTCCTCCCGGGCGGGCGCGTCCGTTTTGCGGTGAAAGATAAGCCGGTTATAAGCGTGAAACTTATAAAGTCTTATCTTTTTAAAAAAACCCGGCCAACGCCGGGTTTTGCCGTTCAACCGAGCCAATATCTGACCAGCAGCCACACCGCCATCCAGACCGGCACGGACAACAGCGCGCCGATCGCCAGTCCCGTCAGCACATTTCCGTCCGGGTCATCCCGCTTCACTGCCAGACCACTCCTTCGCCGCTTGCCTTATTGACATCCTATCCCTGCAGGCCGGACAATATACGGCAATATACGGTGAATCGTCAACACTCGCACTTGCTTGCGCAGCCGCAGCCTCGGGTTTTCCGGCCGTCCGCCCGGATGCAAAAAAATTTTCGCCGGAGAGTTGACACGCGGGTCGAACCCTGATATTCTATAAGAGTCGCCTGAAGCAAAGGCGGTACACGCTGAAGTAGCTCAGCTGGTAGAGCAGCGCATTCGTAATGCGCGGGTCGGGGGTTCGAGTCCCTTCTTCAGCACCATTCAGAAACGCCGAGCGGCGCGGATTCCGGACAACCGGAACTGCGCCGCTTTTTTCGTGCGCGTATTCTCCGCGATGCACGCAGCTTCCCTTGCAGTTAAAATTTTTTAAGATTTGGACAAGCCGTTCATCCGTTTGCCGTTCCCGGCCTGTTACAATATACTTGTCTTATCAAATCGTGGGGACGTGACCGCATCCGATGCTGTTCAATTCCTATGTATTCATCTTCGCCTTCTTCCCGATTACAGTGGCGGGCTACTTCATCCTGTGCCGATTCCGGCTTACGTATGCCGCCAAAGTGTGGCTGGCGCTTTCATCCCTCGTCTTTTACGGGTGGTGGGACGTCCGCTACGTGCCGCTGATTCTCGCCTCGATCGCGTTCAACTATACCGTCGGCAGGCTGCTGATCGCATCAATCGAACCGTCGTCCAGGCTGCACAACCACCGGAAGAAACTGCTGACCGCGGGGATTGTCGGCGACATCTTGCTGCTTGGCTACTATAAATATGCGGACTTCTTCCTGGAAAATCTGAACGCCATCGCCGGAAGCAGCTTTCCGCTGCTGCACATCGTCCTTCCGCTCGGCATCAGTTTCTTCACGTTCACCCAGATCGCGTTCCTGGTCGATGCCTACAAGCAGAAGGCGAAAGAATACGACATCATTAATTATGTTCTGTTCGTCACCTTCTATCCGCACCTGATCGCCGGTCCGATCCTGCACCACGGCGAAATGATGCCGCAGTTCGACCGCGTCCGGAACAAAGTGTGGAACTGGAGCAACGTCACCCGCGGCGGATTCATTTTCTGCATCGGTCTGTTCAAAAAGGTCGTCATCGCCGACACGTTCGCCGAATTCGCGAACGACGGCTTCGCCAGGGCGCACATGTTCATCGATTCCTGGGTGGCGGCGCTGTCGTACACGTTCCAGCTCTATTTCGACTTCAGCGGATATACCGACATGGCGATCGGCATCGCGCTGTTCTTCAACATCCGGCTGCCGCAGAACTTCAATTCGCCGTACAAGGCGACGAGCATCCAGGATTTCTGGCGCCGCTGGCACATGACGCTGAGCCGGTTCCTGCGCGACTACATCTACATACCGCTCGGCGGCAACCGCAAGGGCAAGTTCCGGACCTATTTCAACAACATGGCCGTCTTCCTGATCGGCGGCTTCTGGCACGGCGCCGGCTGGACGTTCATCATGTGGGGCTTCCTCCACGGCCTGGCGCAGGTCATCCAGCGGATCTGGGGCGAATGGGGCCGCCCGCTGCCGCGCTGGCTCGCGTGGGGGATCACCTTCCTGTTCGTCAACGTGACCTGGGTGTTCTTCCGCGCCGAATCGTTCGATCAGGCGCTCCGGCTGCTCAAGGGAATGGCCGGCTTGAACGGCATCTCGTTCATTCATTTCGAAGTGTACTTTTATCCGATTCTGCTCATCGCCGTTTTCCTGCCGATCGTGCTGTTCACCCGCAACTCGTCGGAGCGGGAGCGCGATTTCCGTCCCGGCTGGAAGACCGGATTGGCGGCGGCTGCCATGTTCATTGTCTCGCTTTTCTTCCTGAACCGGATTTCCGAATTTCTCTACTTCAATTTCTAGAAAGGCGGCGTAATACGTGATGACACCGAACGATTCGATGCGTCCGCTGCCGCCGAGACACCGGGCGGCGAGACGACTCCGGAAGCGGTCCGCCATGCACAAGCGAACGATCGGCTGGTTCTTCCTGGGCTGCATGCTGTTTGCCTCGATGTTCATCCTGCTCGCTTGCGTCGTTGATCCGCTGCAGCTCTATCACAAGCCGTGGTTCTACAAACCGGTCTACACGACGGAGGAACGTTACCAGAACGCCGGGCTGGCGAAAAACTACGAGTACGAGACGATCATCATCGGCTCGTCGATGACCGAGAACTTCTTCCCGAGCAAGGTGGAAGAAGCGATCGGCGGCAAGACGATGAAGCTGTCGTTCCGCGGTTCATATGTCGACGAACAATACATGGCGGCCAAGCTCGCTCTCGAGACGGGGCAAGTGAAAACGGTGCTGTGGGGTCTCGACTATTTCGCGCTCAAAACGAATATCAACGAGGGGCAGAACGCGTTTCCGTACTATCTCTACGACCGCAATTTCCTGAACGACTACAAGTATTGGTTCAACTACACGCACTATGAACGCCTCATCAAGGGGCTTGTCCGCCAATACCGGACCGGCCATGTGCAAGGGCTTGAAGGACTGTACAACTGGAACTTCTCGGTCAAGTTCGGGGAAGACGTGACGATCAGGCATTACCGGAAGGCGTTGACGGAGGAAGCGATTGCCGCCAAGGTCAACGAGGAAGATCCGCTGGAAGTGGTGCAGGGGAACTTCAACAAATACGTGCTTTCGCTTATCGAAGCGCATCCGGACGTGAAGTTTCTGATCTATTACCCGCCGTACAGCATTCTTCGCCATGTCGTCTGGCGGGAGACGAATCCCGAGCGGTACGAGTATCAGCTCTTCATGAAGGAATGGATGTACGAGCAGTTCAGCCGCTTCCCGAACGTCGAAGTGTACGATTTCCAGACGGAAGCGGACTGGTCGTTCCATCTCGACTATTACAAGGACATGTCGCACCACCATCAGGATATCAACACCTGGATCGCACAGGCGATCGGACGGCGGGATCCGAAGTATCTCGTCACGGCGGACAACGTGCGCGATTTCGTCGAGGAGCTGGACCGGCAGGTGGACGAAGCCGCGGTGTCGGACGACGACCGGCTGTTCCGCGTCCGGGTCTTCCTGGACGACGGCGGCGGGCTCACCCCGATCTCGCTGGGCACCTTGATGATCGGGAACGGCGGAAACCTGCGCGTGCCGGCGAAAGGGCTGGCGGAGCTGCTCGGCGCAGAGCTCGAGTGGGAGCGGGAGACGAAGCACCTCCGGCTCACCGCCGGAGACCGGACTTTCGAGCTGACGGTCGGCGAGACGACGGCGCTGGCGGACGGCGAGACGATCGAACTGACCGATCCCGCGCAGCTCATCGGCGGCACAACCTTCGTGCCGCTCGCCGAAACCGCGGCGGCCTTCGGCTGGGAAGCGTCCCGGACGGACCTCGGCGACCGCGAGTTCGAAGTCGTGTTGAAAGCGCCGGGGCAAAGGTGAACACGAGAAAGTCCGGACGATTCCGCAACGCGTGCGGGTCTTCCGGACTTTCTCTGCCTACATGCGTCCCGCGCTCCCCTCGCCCGCCGCATCCGGCGCGAAAACCGCGTGACGCTGGCGGTATTCCAGCGCCGTAATGCCCTCGTGTTCCTTGAACACGCGGTTGAAGTGCTTCACATTGTCGAAGCCGACGCGCTCGGCGATCTCGTACACCTTCGCGTCCGTATGGACGAGCAGTTCCTTCGCCTTCTCGATGCGCACCCTGCGCAGGTACGACACGAAGCTTTCCCCCGTATATTCCTTGAACAGCTGGCCGAAATACGCGTAGTTGAGCGAAACGTGGTTCGCCGCCATGGCCATGTTCAGGTCTTTCCAATAGTTCTCCCGGATATAGGCGACGGCGGCGCGCATTTCCTTGTGCTCGGCGTGCGCCGACCGGAGCGAGCGGATATAGTCCGACAGCAGGAGCAGCAGTTCCTCGACGTCGCGCCGGTAGTCCGCAAGCGACGCGTAATGGTCGAG
>Ga0310841_101222_pt1 | contig 11272 bp, 8 predicted proteins | sample SM_ome_9_FD_201311 | JGI IMG/M metagenome (GOLD analysis project Ga0310841, IMG submission 201311) | Sorghum-adapted microbial communities enriched on stacked mutant (SM) sorghum from Joint BioEnergy Institute, Emeryville, California... ...
ATTTTGTGATAATATCCAATTTTTTTTGTCGGCCGTCAGTATTGCTTCAGTATTGCTCGAGCTCGTAAACCTCCTGAATCCGCCGGGCCAATTCTTCGGGCTCGAGCTTCGAGCCCGGCGTCAGCAATTCCTGCAGTCCCTCGTTGAGCGTCTGCACGACGATGGGCTGCAGCCGCACGTCATAGACGGGCGTCATGTCCACTTTCTCCAGCAGGTCCAGGTATTCCGCGAACAGCGCGGGCGCCTGTTTGCGGTCGTAGCTGGTCACGCGGGACACGGAGATGTCGCCCAGCTCCGCCAGCATGCCCGCGGCTTTCTCGCCCGTGAGCCATTTCACGAGCCGGACCGCCGCATTCAGTTTTTCCCCCCTCAGATTGGCGTTGAGCGCCAGCGCCCATCCCGATCCGCCCGAGACCGCGTCCGGCTTGCCCCGGCCTCCGGGCACCGCCGGCAGAATGGCCAGACGGGTCTGATCCAGGACCGGTTTCTGCGCGTCGGCGACGACGGACGAGATCGCCCAGCCGCCCTCCAGGAACATGGCCGCCTGTCCGACGTAATAGGCCGTCCGCTGTTGATTGTTGTTGAGGTTGTTGATGCTGGCGTTGAACGCCCCGATATCGGACAGTTCCCTGATCGCCTTGAGCGCGTTGACAAATTCCGGATCGGTAAATCTGGCGCCGCTGTTCTCTTTGAGCGACATGAACCAGTCCGTGCCGGTATGCCGGTCCGCCAGCGTGCTGAGCAGGCTGGAAACCGCCACCCACTGGTCCTTGTTGCCCATCACGATCGGCGTCGTCCCCAGTTCCTTGATTCTCTGCAGGGCGTCCACGAATTCGTCCCAGGTCCGGGGAAACTCGATATAACCGGCGCGCCTCAGAATCTCGCTGTTGTAGAACACGAGGGATGAGACCGTCAGCTGGACCGGAACGCCCGCGATGACGTCGCCGACCCGGAAATCTTCGAAGGCTTCGGGATGAAAACTGTCCCGCCACTCCGGATCCGTGTTCAGCACCCAGTCGACGGGCATGATAAGGCCGTTGTCCAGCAGCATTTCGGCGTCCGAGCCGAGCATCATGAACACGTCCGGCAGCACGTTGCCGGCGGCAAGCGTCCGGATCTTCGTCTTCAGCGAGGCATTGTCAAGGATATCCTCGGAAATTTCGATATCCGGATTCTGCTGCTTGAACTGTTCCACCAGCTTCCGGTGAACGACATCGACGGCCGTCGTCGACGTCGCCGTCCAGGAATGCGCGAGCGTCAACGTGATTTTGGGAGACGGAGCGTCGCCCGGGAATTTGACTTCGAAACCGGCTTGCCGCGGAGAATCGGACGCGGCCCCGCAACCGGCCAGCAACCATGCCGAAATCGGCATGACGACCGCAAGAACTGCCGCAATCAGCCTCTGACGCATGACCGATCAACCTCTGCCATCGGCGTTGAAGGATTCGGACCGACGGTTCCGGTATTCCCGGGGGGAACAACCGGTATAGGTCCGGAAGATCGACGAGAAATACTTGTAATCCCTGAAACCGACTTTCTCCGCGATCTCATAGGTTCGCAGCCAGGTCGAGTCCAGCAGCCTCCTTGCCTCTTCGACACGGATCCGGTTCAGCCACCGCATGAAATTTTCGCCCATCTCTTCCTTGAACACTTTGCTCAGATGGGCCGGCGTCACGCAGACGTGCTCGGCCGTCTCGGACAGTCCGATCGGTTCGCCGTAATGGGTCATGGCGTAGCGAACCGCCTCTTTCACCAGCCGGGATTGAACCTTCGCTTCTTCCGCCGACGCGCCGGGGCTGTCCGTTTCGCGGCACGCGCCGCACGACAGGGCGCCAAGCGCGTCTTCGTAAGAATCGGCGATCTGGGTCAGCGTGTGTACGGGACGACCGGGCCGGACCGAGACGGGCAGTCTCAGGTAAGTCGACAGATTGGTCCGCACGGCTTCGCAGACGTCCCCGACCGGCGTTTCCGGCCGGAGGTTGATCAGGCCGATCACGGTGTTCGGCTCCGCGTAACTGACGAATCCGGGAAAACGGGCGAGCAGCGTCTCTTCCACGATGTTGAGAAAGGCAAACGCCATCGCTTCCTGTTCCTTCCTGGTCATGTGCTCCGCGAACAGCCGGTTCCCGTCCGCCTTCACGACCAGCACCCGGTAGGCCGGTCCGTCGAGCGGAATCCGCAGCGTCGCCGCCTGCTCCCGGATCTCCCCGGCATCCGCCCGCCGGTCGAGCAGCTTGTGCATCAGCTTCGATTTCATGTGCGGAAGCTGCTCGTTGAACAGCATGTTCCGGATCAATTCCCGCTGCCTCGTCAGCCGCTTGTGTCTCTCCCGATCGCGGTATTCGACGAGGAGCTCGACCAGCTTTTCGGCCTGGACCGGTTTGAGAAGATAATGGCGGATGCCGAGCGACATCGCTTCCTTCGCGTATTGAAAATCTTCATATCCGCTCAGCAGAATCATCTCGATGTCCGGATATTCGGACTTGACCGCCCTGGCCAGTTCGATTCCCGTCATCACGGGCATCCGGATGTCCGCCAGAATCAGATGGACGGGGTGGCTCTGCAGCTTGATCAGCGCTTCCTTGCCGTTGCGCGCTTCCGCCGTGATCGCGATGCCGTGGCCCGGCCAGTCGATCGAGGTCATGATGCCTCTGCGCACGATGATTTCGTCGTCCACCACCATCACTTTATACATCCTGCACCGATCCTTTCTCGTAGGGTTGCCTGATCGTCACGGTGGTTCCTTCGCCGGGCGCGCTCTCGAACGTCACGCCGTATCGGGCGCCGTAGTTCAGCTTGAGCCGGTCATGGATATTCTTCAGGCCGAGTCCCCGCTGGTCCGTCGCCGGTTGATCCAGCACCGCCTGTATGGCCGCCGCGTCGGCGCCGACCCCGTCGTCGCTCACCTGATAGACGAGATCGTCGCCGTCCCGGAACACGCGAATGTCGATCCGGCCGCTCGCGCCCTTCGGCTCGATGCCGTGGCGGATCGCGTTTTCCACCACCGGCTGCAGCACCATCTTCGTTACCTTGCAATCCAGCGTATCCTGCCCGACCGACACCGAGAAGACGATCACCTCTTCGTAGCGCTTCTGCTGGATCTGAATGTAATAGTGGATGTACTCGATCTCCTTCGCGACCGTCGTGAACCGGCTGCCCCTGTTCAGACCGATCCGGAACAGCTGCGACAGGGCGCTTACCATGGAAGCCGTCTCGAACGCCTTCTCCATCCGGCTCATCCAGTAAATGAGATCCAGCGTGTTGTACAGGAAATGCGGGTTGATCTGCTCCTCGAGCGCCTTCAGTTCCGCGTCCTTCTGCTTGATCCTGGACACATGGACTTCGTTGATCAATTCGTTCAGCCGCTGGGACATGCGGTTGAAGCTGCGGGTCAGCAGGGCGATTTCGTCGTTGCCCCGCACCTTCATCTCCTGGAACTGTTCCCGCTCCACGTGTTTCATCAGGATGCGGAGCTGCTTGAGCGGCTCGAGCACGCGGTATCCGAAGAGCAGGATGAATCCGAAGCAGACGGCCAGACCGGCGGCGATGGAATAGATGGTGACCTGTTTGATGACCTCGCCGGGCTTCGAAATCTGCTCATAGGGCGTCAGCTCGACGATATACCAGTCCTGCGCCTCCATCCGGTAGAAGACGCCGAGGTAATTCCGGCCGTCCACGCTCGTGTTGAAGGTGCCTTCCGATTGGCCGTCCATGCCCGACGGCAGCGGAAACGTCCCGATCTTTCTCCCGATCTCTTCGTCCGAAAGCGACGACAGGACGACCTTGTCCCGGTCGATCAGGTAGAAGAGACTCTGATCCTGCGCCTTCGTCCTGTACAATTCGCGTATGCTGCTTTCGAGAAGGTTGATTTTCAGGATGCCCAGGGAGCGGCTGATATTGTGGATGTCCCGGATGTCGCGGATCATGGTGATGACGTTCACTTCTTTGCCCTGCACGAACACGATGTCGAAATACCAGCTGTCCCTGCCCCTCAGGTCCTTCGCGCGGATCAGCCTGTCGCCGGGAACGCGATTGACCACGCCCCGGTTGTCGATCCCCGTCTCGCTCAAATCCTGGATGTAAATGGAATAGATATAATTCTTGTTGAAGGCCTGTTCGTTCATGATGGAGAGGATCCGCGCGTAATACTGCTGCCTCGCCTCGGCATCGGGAGCCGAAAGATAGGCGATCACTTCGCTGTTCTGAATCAGGTTGAGCGAAATGGTGTTGACTTCGTTGATGATCATGTCCAGCGTGTTGGAGAATTGCTTCGCGTTGGCCAGATTCAGCTCGATGGCCTGGTTGCGGACGACTTTTCCCGCCTCGAAATAGGAGAAACCGCTTACAATCAGAATGGGACACACCGTCAGAATCACGGCGAAGACCATGATTTTGGTGCGTATGCCGACAAAACGTCTGTTTGCCATGTCACAACACCGTCGCTGCCCGGTTTGAAAAGCAATCCGGCCGAAATGTAACCGCTTGCAGAAATACAGGATCTGGTATACATTCCAAAAAAAGCTGCCTTTCGGCGTTCTTGTAAGATCAAACATAATCGATCGTGCGCGTTAAGGCAATATAAAATCACCGGAAACGCAAAACGCCCCGCTTGACGGCACCCCGTCAAGGAGGCGTTTGAAACCGAAACCGCTAGCGCCTGATCCACACGCTCATCTCGCCCGGCTCGCGGTTCCCCCACAGGAAGTACGGAATCGCGCGGAACCGCTTCGGGCGCGTCGCGGCGCGCAAAGGCCGGTACGGCGCGTCCTCCGGCCAGTCCGTGTCGGCCGGCGTCCGGCCGTCGCCCTCGATCACGACGCAGCCGCCCAGCAGATCCGGCTCGAACCGTTCGCTCAGCGCGGGCTCCTCCGCGAGCGACAGCGCCGCGAGCGGCGCGCCGTTGTCGGCCTCTTCGACGCAGTACACGAGCGGGCCGCGCTGGATGGCCGCCCGGCCGGCGTTCGCGCGGATCTCCGGCCGCGCGCCGACCAGAACCGTCTCCATCGGCAGCCTCCACTCCGCCCGGTCGCCGTCCGCCCACTCCCGCTCCACGACCGCGTAGCCTTTTTCCATCCGGTACGGGCAGGCTTCCCCGTTCACCGCGAGGACCGGTTCCGCCGTCTGGAACCAGTCCGGCACGCGCAGCGCGAGCGCCAGCCGGACGGCGCCCCCGCCGGAGACGGACAGCCCGAACGTCACCGTGCCGTCCCACGGCAGCCCCGAGCGCTGGCGCAGCGTCACCTCGCGCCCCGCCGCGGCGAACCGCGCTTCGCTGCCGATGTACAGGTGCACATGCACCCTGCCCGCCGCTTCGTCGATGTCGTAGATGTAGTCGTCGAGCGATGCGAGCAGCCGCGCGACGTTCGGCGGGCAGCAGGAGCAGCCGAACCATTTCTGGCGGACGGGCTTCACGTGGCGGCGGTCCGGGTTCTTGAGGCTCGCCTCCGGCCACACCTCCAGCGGGTTGACGTAGAAGAAATGCTTCCCGTCCCGCGCCATGCCGGCGAGCACCGTGTTGTAGAGCGCCCGCTCCATCACGTCGGCGTACTCGCTCCGCGCCTCGAGCCGCAGCATCCGCCGCGCCCAGAAGATCAGCCCGATCGACGCGCACGTCTCCGCGTACGCGAGATCGTTCGGCAGATCGTAATCGAACGTGAACGCCTCGCCGTTGTGCGTCGACCCGATGCCGCCCGTGATGTACATCCGCTTCTTCGTCGCGTTGAACCAGAGCCGCCCGCACGCCTCGCGCAGGCCGGAATCGCCGGTCAACCGGGCGAGATCGGCCATCGCGCTGTACAGATACACGGCGCGCACCGCGTGGCCGACCGCCGCCGTCTGCTCGCGCACGGGCAGATGGGCCTGGTTGTACTCGAGATTCGGCTTGCCCGAACCCCAGATCGGCGGCCGCCCCCGCTTCCACTCCTCCAGAAAATAGTTCGGCTCCTTCCCGCGCTCGTCCACGAAAAACTTCGCCAGCCGGAGATACCGCTCTTCGCCCGTCGCGCCGTAAAGTCTCACGAGCGCCAGCTCGACCTCCGGATGCCCGCAGCAGCCGCGCAATTGCCCCTCGCCGGGTCCGAACACGCGGTCGATGTGATCGGCGAACCGGCACGCGATGTCGAGCAGCCGCCGCTTGCCCGTCGCTTCATGACAGGCAACCGCCGCCTCGAACAGATGCCCCGCGCAGTACAGCTCGTGCGCCTCGTACAGGTTCTTCCATCGGTTGTCCGGTTCCTTGATCGTATAGTACGTGTTGATGTAGCCGTCCTCGTGCTGGGCCTGTCCGATCAGTTCGATCGCCTCGTCCATCGTCCGCTCCAGTTCGGGATTCGGCCTGAAGCGGAGCGAGTACGCCGCGGCCTCCAGCCATTTGTACAGGTCGCTGTCCTGGAACACGAACCCGTGGAACTCGCCTTCCTCGAGCCCGGCCGCGATGCGGAAGTTGCGGATCGCGCGGCTCGGCTCCGCCCCTTCGATCCGGTCGTTCAGCGCCTCCCATTGATACGGAATGACTGTGTCCGTCACGAGGTCCTGATAGCCGCTCCAGAAATCGTCGCGTATGCGAATGTCCGGTTTGCCCATGCCGTTCCCGCCTTCCCGGTTCTGATACGATTTGACCCTTCACACAGGCGAGTATATGCGGTAATGTGGGGATGGACCAGTGAAGGATTGCGCTTTTTCCTATAAAAAATGAGACTTGTACCGTCGGGGTGGCAGACCATGCGCGAAACCGTCTGCATCGAGCTGACGGCGCCGCCGCTTCCGTACTGTCTGGAGTCGGGGCTCGCGGTGTTCCGGCCCGGGGACCGGCATCCGAACCGCGCCGACTTCGGCGTGTTCGATCTGCTCATCGGCGTGTCCGGGACGCTTCATATCGGGGAGAACGGGCGGGAATGGAGCCTGCGCGAAGGGGAGGCGCTGATTCTTTTGCCCCGGGGGCATCATTACGCGGTGCGGCCGTGCGGGGAAGAGACGACGTTCTGGTGGGTGCATTTCGAGCATCCGGATTGGCGCGAGACGGCCGGAACGGCCGATGGCGTTGAGTCCTTGCATGTGTCGCCCTTCGACCGGCCGAGGGTGATCCGGCTGCCGAAATATGCGCGCCTGCCCGATCCGCGGCCCGCGTTCGACCGGATGCGGCGGCTTGCGGACATGCCGATCGGCGAGGGGTTCTGGGAGAAGCAGCAGCTCCTGCTTCAACTGCTCGCCCTGCTCGAACAGGGGCAGGCCGGGTCCGCCGGGACGCCGGCCGCGCGCGTCGCCGGGCGCGCCGCCCTCTTCCTCCAACAGCATTATCGGGAAAACATCACGAACGAGACGCTTGGCGAACGGCTGCATTACCATCCCAGCTACATCGTCCGCTGCATGAAGAAGGTGTACGGCGTCACGCCCGCCCGCTATCTGCTGCAGTACCGCATCGAGCAGGCGCGGCGGCTGCTCGTCTCGACCGGATGGCCGGTCGAACGGATCGCGGACGAGGCGGGCTTCCGCTACGCGCCGTATTTCTCGGCGTGCTTCAAGCGCGCGACGGGCATGACGCCGAACGAGTACCGGCGCGCGCGGGCCGCGGCGAGGGGCGATTGACGGCGCCGCGGACCGTCACGCGCCCGCGCCGCCGGGGCGCAGCATCTCCCTGAGCCGGTCCGCGGGAAGCGGCCGGCTCACGTAGTAGCCCTGGATCTCGTCGCACCCGAGCGCCCGCAGGAAGCTCAGCTGATCGGCCGTCTCCACCCCTTCGGCGACGAGCCGAAGCCCGAGATGCCGCGCCATCGAGGCGATCGCCATGACGATGGCCTGATCCTGCGCGTCCTCCAGCAGGTTCCGGATGAAGGAGCGGTCGATCTTCAGGCCGTCGATCGGCATGCTTTTCAGATATTGCAGCGAACTGTAGCCCGTCCCGAAGTCGTCGATCGACACCCGCACGCCGAGCGACTTGAGCCGCTCGAGGGTCGGAACCGCCCGCTTCGGGTCGACCATGACGCTCTCGGTGATTTCCAGTTCCAGACTGCTTCCGTCCAGCCCCGAGTCGGCCAGAGCCGACGCGACCGCATCGACGATATCCCCGTGAAAAAGCTGAACCGCCGACACGTTCACCGCCACCCGGAGGCTTCCGACGCCGGCCCTTCGCCAGGCCTGATTCTGCCGGCAGGCCGTCCGGATCACCCAGCGTCCGATCTCCGCGATCCGGCCGCTCCGTTCGGCCAGCGGAATGAATTCGCCCGGCATGACGACGCCGCGTCCGGGCAGATGCCAGCGGATCAGCGCTTCCGCCCCGACGATGCGGCCGGTCGCAAGCTCGAGCTGGGGCTGATATTCCAACATGAATTGCTCCCGAACCAATGCCGAGCCGAGCGCCTCCTCCAGCCCGGCTTCCGCGGCCGGTCCGGTTTCCGCGGTCCGTCCGGCGTCGGCCGGCGGCCCGGCGTCGACCGACGGCCCGGCGCCGGCGGCCGGAGTCCGGCCGGTTTCGCCGCTTCCGGACCGCTCCTTGAAGGCTGCCTCACCGAATCGATCCGGCACGCGAACCCTCCTCTCACACCATTACAAAAACGACATAATGCCGGAGAACATGGCGGGCAGCGCCGCCTGCGCGTCCGAGAGCCCCGCCTCGTGCACGACCTTCGGCATGCCGTATACGACGCACGATTCCTCCGCCTCCGTCAGCACGAGGCCGCCGTGCGCCTTCACCCGGCGGCACCCCTCGAGTCCGTCCTGGCCCATGCCGGTCAGCACGACGGCCAGCATCCGGTTCCGGTAGATCGGCGCCGCCGAGTTCAGCGTGACATCGACGGACGGCCGGTACAGCATGTCCGGCTCTTCGTCCACATGCAGCACGACCCGCCCGTCCGCCAGCCTCCTCGCCGTCGTCTGATACCCGGACGGGGCAAAATAGATCGTCCCCGGCGCGAGCGGATCGCCTTCCTCCGCTTCCTTCACGCGCAGCCCGCAGATCGTGTTGAACCGTTCCGCCAGCGCTCCCGTGAAACCGGGCGGCATGTGCTGCACGACGATCATGGCGGCCGGGTAATCGGCCGGAAAGCGGGGCAGGATCGCCTGAAGCGCGGAAGGGCCGCCCGTCGAGCAACCGATGACCAGCAGATCGTACGCCGGACGGCCGCTCCCCGCTCTGCCGGGGGAGGCGGCGCCGGTTCCCGACGGCGCGTCGAGACCGGCGGGTCCGGCTTGCACGGCTGATCCCGCAGGCCCGTTCGGCCCGGCGGGTCCGGCTTGCACGGCTGATCCCGCACGCCCGTTCAGCCCGGCGCACCCTGCGGACCCGGCGGGACCGGCCGACCGGACTTGCCCGGACGGACCGGACGCGGGCGGTTCCGCCGTTCCGGCCGGCCCGGCGGCCGGCATGACGCCCGCCACCTTCGCCGTCGCCGCGATTTTCAGCCGGGCGTGAAAATCCCGCAGCGCCCCTTCGTCCGGCGCGTCGGAGATCAGGGTCTCCTTGAGGAAGAAGTCGACCGCGCCGAGCTCCAGCGCGCGGATCGTCGCCTGCGTGCCTTCCCCGGTCTGGTTGCTGAGCATCACCACCGGCACGGGATGCTCCCGCATGATGCGCTCCAGCGCCTGAAGCCCGTCCATCCCGGGCATCTCCACATCCATCGTCACGACGTCGGGCGCAAGCCGCTTCAGCTTCTCAAGCGCCTCCTGACCGTTGCGCGCGATGCCGGCGACGAAGAACGCCGGATCCCGCTCGACCAGGAGACCGACGGCCCGCCGCATGAAGGCGGAATCGTCGACAATCAGCACACCGTATTTCCTCACGCCGTGCCTCCTTCTTTCCTGTAGTAGAACGTGGACGGCGCGTTGATCGTGCGCAGCCCGGGCAGAAGCCCCGAGATCGTCTCCGCGTGTCCCAGGAACAGATATCCGCCTTCGGCAAGCCGGCCGTTCAGATTCGAGGCGACCGTCAAAATCGACGCCCCGTCGAAATAGATGAGCACGTTGCGGCAGAAGATCACGTCCATCACCGGCAGCACGCCGGCCGCGTCGCGAAGCAGATTCCAGCGCATGAACCGGACGCGTTCGCGAATGCGCTCCTTGACGCGATAGCCGCCCGGCGCCTCGTCGAAATATCGCTCCTTCATCCGTTCCGGGGTGCGGCGGAAACACATCGACTGCGCCGGATAGAAGCCCAGTTCGGCGGTCCGCAGCACCTTCAGGTTGATGTCCGTCGCGTAGATCCGGACCTTGTCGAGCGGCACGATCCCCGACTCCTGGATCGTCATCGCCAGGCTGTACGGCTCCTCGCCCGTCGAACAGGCCGCGCTCCAGATCCGGATCTCGTCCCGGTCCGCGAGCCGGGGCAGCACGTTGCGGACCAATTCCTCCAGTTGGCTCTCTTCGCGGAAGAAATACGTCTCGTTGACGGTGACCGCCTCGATGAGTGCGTCCCATTCCGTCGGATGTTGATCCAGATGGCCGAGGTATTCGGCGAACGAAAGCCCCAGCGCGCGCACCCGCGCCCCCGCCTTGACGGCGAGGGAATACAAGTTGCTTCCGTAATCGATGCCGCACCGTTCACGGATCGCCCCGGCCAATCGGCTGACGGCGGGATCATGCTCCGGCGAGGCATAGTCCAACATTGCCGGCATGGGCACTCCCCCGCGATCAGTTCAGGGACGCGATCGTATCGCGGACGGTCGCCGACCGGTCGATCAGCTCCCTGACCATGGCCGCCATCCGCTGCAAATCCCGGACGCCCTGCTGCGCGACTTTGCCGGTCTCCGCCCAGTTTTCGCCCAGCGTCCCGAGGCCGGCGGATTGGGTCCGCAGCGCGCGGACGATCTCTTCCGCCTGCCGGACGGACGTCTCCAGCTCCCTCGCGGCCGAACGGCCGTGCAAGGACTGATCCTGCCCCGCGGCGGCCGCGAGCCGGACCCGGCTTGCCGCTTCCTTGACGCCCGCCGCGAGCTCGTCCATTCCGAGCAGTTGCTCCTTCACCGCCTTCGCGATCAACGCCGACTGCTCCTTCACCTGGTCGACGGTGCGGACGATGTCCCGGCTGTGCTTCGCCTGTTCCACGGTCGCCGCGCTGACCTGGCGCACCTGATCCCGCGCGTTCGCGATGCCCTTGCCGATCTCGGCGATGCCCGCCGCCTGCGCTTTCACCGCTTCCGTCACCATGGCCGCCTGAACGGACACGTTTTCGACGGCGCGGACGATCTCGCCGCTCTGCTTGCTCTGCTCGGCGGTGGCCGCCGTAATCTGGCGGACCTGCTCGCGGGCGTTGACGATGCCCTGGACGATCTCCTCCACGCCG
>Ga0310841_101230_pt1 | contig 11234 bp, 14 predicted proteins | sample SM_ome_9_FD_201311 | JGI IMG/M metagenome (GOLD analysis project Ga0310841, IMG submission 201311) | Sorghum-adapted microbial communities enriched on stacked mutant (SM) sorghum from Joint BioEnergy Institute, Emeryville, California... ...
GCAGAGTATCCACGCGCTCGACGAGGGACGACGAATGCTCGAGTCGGTCGCTCCCGAGGTCAGCGACACGCGGGGCTTGGCTCGGCTCGTGTTACACGACAGCCGGCATCCCGAGGTAGAGAAGGGCCTGAAGGCCCTGGCAGAGGCGGCACACGAACTGGAGCTGGCGCTACGCCGGTTCCAGGAGGCCACTGACGCCGCCAACGAGTACCTGGCGGCGATCGGATGAGCAGCGTCGGCGACGTCATCGCTCAGCTTCGCCACGTGATCGAACGCCTAGACCGAGCAGCCGTCGCCGTGAGCGGCACTCAAGAGGACGCGACGCGGGCACACTCGCTGCTCACAGAAGTGGCTCACGGCACCAACCATCGGCAGATGCGACGAGCGATCAGCGAGAGCCAGATCGCGGGCGCAAAGGCCGGCAAGGTGGCCCGACTGCTAGGTGAGGCAGCCGCGCACTTCTCCGCCTACGCCGACCTGATCGCACCCGGATCAGGCCTGTCGCGAGGGCAGGCCACCGAAGGACCGCCCTCGGGCGACGAACTTCTGCGCCAGGCCGGAGAGAAAGGAAGCGGCGTCGATCGGTTCATCCGACGGCATGTCAAGAAGCTGGACGAGACAGAGGGGAACCTACAGAAGGCAGAGACGGCCGCGACAGAGGGCGTCAAAAAGCTCTTCAAAGTCTACAAAGGTCAGTCAGGGTCAACCGCGGCGCAGGTCTCTGTCCAACAGCCCAAGCCAGTAGATCGTCCGCAGCTGGAGCACCCGGTCACAGCCGTGATCATCGCCGGTGGCGCCGTCGCCATCGGAGTGAAGAAGTTGTGGGAAAAGCACAAGAAGCGACACGAAGGAAAGGCACATGGCGATCAAGCCGGAGATGGTCGAGTACATCCGCACGATGGTGCGCGGTGACTATCGGGAGAACGACCGCCTGGAAGAAAAGCTTGACAAAGAAGGCTGGGACGGCTTCCCCACACTTCTTGGCGTTGTCTTCTATTACGCGGTGAAGCGGAGGTTTGTCAAAGGAGCCAGCCCGGAGGAGGTCATCCGGTTCGTCGCCGAGATGCGCGCCGCAGCTCCGGCCGAGGCTGTCGAGTCCATTGACGCGAACGCCGCCGAGCAGCTGATCCGAGCCGCGCTCGACCCGGAGCTGGACAGCAACGTCGACCCGGAGCTGGCAGGCGCAATCCAGGGGATGGTCATCGTGCACATCCTGGGCGCACCGGACGTGACTGATCGTGATCTAGACGCCATCTTGGCGGAAGCGGTGGCGGTCGCCAACCGATACTGACCGCGCTGGCCGGACAGGCTCGCAGCTGGCATGGGCCGATCGGGAGCCCGGCCCCGGTAGAGCACACCGCGTCGATGAGCGCCCTAAGAGCTCCTAACACGATCTTGAGGTTGTTTGCTTGGTCAGGCGTCGCCAGCGGATGAGGGCGCAGGCGAGGCTGACGAGTGCGTCGTGGAGGTCGAGGTGGTGTTCCCATCGGATGGCCAGGCGGCGGATCTGGTGGGGCAGGGCGATGCTCTGTTCCACGACGGAGCGCAGCCTGCCCAGTCCCGTGATGTGCTTCCGTCCCCGCTGGGGGATGATCGGCTCGGTCCGCCGCTGCCGGCAGGCGGTGCGGAACCTGGCGCTGTCGTAGCCCGTGTCCGCCAACAACACGGAGAACCGTCGGTGGGTCCGGCCCCGTCGTCCGGCGATGGGTGGTACCGCGTCGACCAGGTCGACGGCTCTGCTGATGTCCGGCACGGTGCCACCGGTGGTCAACACGGCAAGAGGTGTTCCCGCACCGTCGGTGATCACGTGATGCTTGCTGCCGGGCCTGCCCCGGATCGGCCGGGGACGGGCCGGTTCCCTCGCCCCTTTCTTCGCGGGGATGTGTCCGCCGTCGACGATCGCGCGTGACCAGTCGATCCGACCCGCCGCGTTCACCTCGGCCAGCAGCAGGCGGTGTAGCCGGTCGAACACCCCGGCGTCGGTCCAGCGGCGTCGCCTGCGCCAGCAGGTCATCCCGGACCCGTAGCCCAAGCTCGCGGGGAAGGTCCTCCCAGCCGATCCCGGTGGAGAGCACGAACAGGATGCCCTGCGGACAAAGCCGGTCCGGTACCGGACGGGGCCCTGGTGACCTGGCGGGCCACGGCGGAAGCAACGGCTCGACCAACGCCCACAACCCGTCACCGATCTCCCACGGCCTACCCACACCCGGGTGGACGATCCTCACCCCACCCAGACCACACCAACCAAGATCGTGTTAGGAGCTCTTAGCTTCGAGTCAAGCGATCGTACAGAATCACCTACCAGACGTATTTGATGGCTGAGCCCGGCCTGCGCGTCGTCCACGTCAAGCGCACCCATAATTTCGGCTTGGACGACACTTGCGAGAAGGCGAGCACGAGCGAATGTAGACCCGTCTACATCTCGCCTCACCATGATCCGTTCGTCGATGCGCGAAGCCAGCTCGGTAAGCGAATTAGGCGACAGCTCCCAGAGAAGTGGCCATACGTCAGGAGAACCGACAAGTCGCCGAAGTCCCCACTTCTCTCTGAAGCTCAGCTTTGGATCAAGTTTGTGACGTTTCAGGCGACCGATCAGCCGTCCAGGGAAAGATCTCCTTGTAAGGTTCTGAACAGCTTTTGTCGCAGCCGCCGCTCCCAATTTTTCCGCGAGGAGAGGTTCCAGACCCGCCAACACGATGAGATAGTGCCACAAGATTTCCCGATGCACCGTCCATGTCTCGGCCAGCTCGGCCTTCCAGCCGGGCCTGTAACCGTCGGGCGGGCGTGCGTGTCCACGCGGGCTCTCCGGTACCCGATCGGCGAGGCGGCACCTCGGCCGAACAACGTGGTCAGGCCGACGTCAACCAGACACACGAGTCGTTCATCGAGGCTGGACGCGGCAGCGATCACCGCCAGCAGCGAGGGAGCCGCCAAGGCCGGCAAGGTCGCCCGCCTCCTGGCGGAAGCGTCCGGCCACTTCGCCGCCTATGCCAACGAGATAGCCCCTGGTTCAGCATCAACCAACAGCCAGGCCGCTGAAGCAGCTCCTTCCGGCGAACAACTGGTACGCGAGGCTGACCGAGCCGAGGACGGCTTCGGCAGGCTCGCGAGGGGGTCGTTGCCAAGGCAGAGTCAGCCGGAGATACCGGGAAGAAGCTGATCGACTTCCTCAACTCGGCCAAGCCGTCCGGCACCACGTCCACCACCCAGAAGCTACCGCCACCGCCAAGGAACCCGACCGCAGCCGGCACCCCCGGAGACGCTGCCCAAGCATTGATCATTACGGGCGCGGCCCTGGTTGCCGCTGTGCTGCGAGGCATAAGCTTCCTCAGACGTAGAAGGGACAAGGAACGTGACTGACCGCAGCACCTACCTCGAACTCATCCGGGAGCTGGTCAAGGGCGATCCCGAGGCTTACCGCCAGCGGTGCGAGGAGCTGGACGAGAAGGGCTGGGACGAACTCGGACTGGTGGTCGGAGCAGCCTTCTTCCTCGCGGTTCGCGAACGTCAGAGTGAGCTTGCAAGCACCCCGGACATCATCCGGTACGTCGCTGACACCCGCGCCGAGATTGCGGAGACTGGATTCGATCTCGTCCCCGCTGTCGCCGAAGCACTCATCAGGTCCGCGACGACCGGCGACACGGCCGCCTTGGAGGACGTCGACGCGAACCTCATCATCGAGTCCGAGATGCTGCTCCTCTGGAAGCTTCTCGGCGACTTCTCAGACGAGAAGTTGTCCCGGTTCCTTGTCGAGGTCAACGCGCTCTCTGAGCGCTGGGCTAACGCGTAGCAGATCACATGTACTCTGCGGCCGCCTCCTCGACGTCTCGAACAAATTCGTCGAGCTGGTCGTCAGTCAGGTTCTCATCCTGGAGGATCGTGCCAAGAATTACGATCTGAGCAGGCAGGTAGTTGTCCGGGTTGATTTCATCCATCAAGTCAACCTCGCCTAGCGCAGCACGAATCATACCTTCCATCGCGAGCGCCGGCAGCTCGTTACCACCCTCATAACGAGACCGCGTTTCCGCGACGAAGTTCGAGATGTCCCGCAGGTCCTGCCCGCGCCGGAACCGGCGATGCACTGCGAGTACGAACGCGGCGCCGATGACCTGCGTGGCGCCTGCCCATTCCTTCTTACGAAGCTCCTCCAAGAGCCCGTCAACGGCCTCCCAGTCCCGCTTAGCCAACGCTCGAATAAGGGCTGTCAGTTCCGTCTGAGCGTTCATCGATTTCGCCACCTTGCTATCGTTCTACCGAGGACCTGACTCGTTTTATGGATGGCAACCGCAGTCATGATGCCTAACACAGCAATTTGCGCGGCAGCCTCTGGTACATCCATTTTCGGCCTAGAAACCGTTGTTGCCGAGCTTGGTGTAGTCGTGCTGGTGGATTGAGCACCCTTCGGCCCCGAAGGGCTGCGTAGGATCTTAACACCCGTCTCGCCCAGCTCTGTGGCGGTCTTTGTGGAGTCCTGGATATTCTCCACGTTCTTGACAGCTCTCCTCAGAAAGCTGCCCACGCTCGCTTTTGCGTTGGCGCGCCTCTCAGCATCTGCCAGGAGTTGTTCTCCCGTGGGCATAGCGCCAGCGTGGGATCCGCCGTCCCGGACTGCGCCTGGAGCTATCCGGTTGAGGTACGCGGTGACGTGATCTCGTGCCTTGTTCAGCAGGCGGGCGATCCTGGCAGACTTGTCGCCGACGATCCTCATGTCGGCCATGGCCTGTTGAAGGCGAGGGTGCGTGGTACCTCTCGCAGCCTCGGCGTACTGATCATGGCCATGCTCGGCATCGGCCTTGGCTCGCATCGCGATCACCGCGGTGGCAGCGAGGCGCTCGCGTAGCTCAAGGAGCTGAGCTACCACCGCAGACATGTCCCCCGTCATCCGATGGCGGCAAGGTAGGCGTTGGCGTGTTCGATGGCGGCCTCGGCCCGGCGGATCGCGCGATCTACCTCGCCATCTAGACCTTTGATGATCTTGAGGGCCGCCACTACGTCGTCGTCGTGACTGCCCTGAAGGGTCAGTTGCGCGAGGTCCAAGGTTGTCGTGGCTTCATCGGCGACCTGCCCCAGCGTCGTCTTGGCCTGGGCCGCTGCCTCGTTGCCACTACGGATCGTGCGTTTGACCTCGTTGACGTTCACCGTGTCGCCTCCGGGTAGCTCAGTACCCTGATGTATTCGCAGCCGACCGCCGCGCCTTCACGGAGAGTGCTGACCGATCGAGAGGCTTCCTTCACTATTGCGCTGCTCGGTATGCCAAGACGCCTCGGTAAACCTGCCCTCCTGGCCTCGGCCGTGTCTGCTCGCGAACGAATGGTCACTCCCCCGAGGCCAGAGCAGCGAAACGAGAGCGAGCGCTACTCCCAGAGTCTCTTTCCCAGCGCACGACCGGCCATGGCTCTGGCTCCTGCGGCGGTGGCCATGCCGTCCTCGGTGCGGCCAAGTCCGGGACGGATGACGTAGGAACACGTGCCATGGCCGAGACATCACCTCTCAACGGTCGACAAGAGACTCTATCCAAGACCGTCAAGATGCGCCGGCTCGGATGCCAAGAGGCCGTGATCCGCCTCATCGCCGGCAGCTACCCCAGCCAGTCGGTCATCGTGGCTACTGGTCGTCTTCGGCGGCCACAAAGACTCCGAGACCTTGCCTGCCGACAAGTTCACCAGCCTCGATCATCGAGTCGACCGCTCGCCGGACAGTCGGCGAGGTGGTCGAGTACCGAGCCATCAGCTCACGTGTCGTCGGGAGCTTCTGCCCTGGCTTGAGCAGACCGACATTGATCTGGGCACGGAGATCATCGCGGATCGACCTCCACAGCGGCTTGCCATACCGAATGTTGTGCACCGGATTGGCAGGCCGCCACCTGCCCGGCCCGGAGCTCTCGGCAACGAAGACTCCTACCCCCTGCCGGCCCTCCAGGACGCCCGCCTCGATCAGCACCTCGACCGCTCTTCTGACAGTCCCGCGTGATGTCTGGTAGTGGTCAGCAAGCTCCTCGGTCGTGGGCAGCTTGTCTCCAGGCCGCAAGATCCCCGCATCGATCTTGGCCCAAAGCTCCTGCCGTATCCGCCGCCATAGCGGCACGTAGGACGCCATGCGGCGAGTCCACCACGGACGGGCGACAGGTTTCGCTGCTCGCTTCCGGCAAGCCTGTCACACCCGCCGTTGGGCACGAGTGCTACGGAACGAACTGGTTTGATCCCAACCGCCAGGATTGTCCACCAGGTCTGGGAGGGAGCTGCGAGCTGGTAGCCACGGCAGGCAGGAGACGCCAAGCAGCTCCTGCTCTTCCTGGCTCGCCACCAGGCAAGACTCCATGGGCTGGCGGCGTCAGGACTCCTCTTGGTCCTCGGCGACGAAGATCCCGATGCCCATGCGGCCGACCAACTCCCCCAGCTCGATCATGGAGTCGATGGCCCGCCGGACGGTCATGTGACTGGTGTCGTACTCCTCAGCCAGGAGCCGGACGGAGGGGAGCTTGCTGCCGGGTGGGTAGATGCCAGCCCGAATCTTCGCGCGCAGGTCATCCCTGATCTGGCGCCAGAGCGGCTGGGCGTACGGCATGAGTTCAGGAAAGCACCTAGATGATCGAGCGTCTAAAGCATCCCTCGTCTCTCTTTACAGGTTGTAGAGGTTTGATAGGCTCTCACCATCGTCGGTCTGGCGTGGGACAGGAGGGTCTATGGCCAGGTGGTGGGGGTGGTTGCGGCGTCGGCGGCGTCGGGTGGTGGGCCTGCCTGGGCCGGGTGTGGGGTTGCCGGATGGTGATGTGCCGGGTCGGTTGGGCCGGTGGGCTGGTGTGGGCGGCGTGTCTGGGTTGGTGGAGACGTCGCGGTGTGATGACGCGCTGGTGTATGAGCGGCCGGAGGAGCGTCGGGCGGCGTTGGCTGACAGCCGGCGGGCTGGCGGTGGTCGTTCCGGTCGGCGGGGTCGGGGTGGGTGGTGATGTTCGCTCGTCAGGAGTTTCCCCTGTTCCCGGCACCCCGCGACGCTGCCGACGGCGACGGCGGCAGTGCTGTGGGGCCGGGTGGGCCGGCCGGTGGCGATACCACCGCTGACGTCGGGCGGGCCTCGTCGGCGGGTGGCGACGGCTTGGCGCCCAGACCCGTCCGGCCCAGAACGCGTCAGTACAGCCCGTCCCGGCCACCGGGCGGCACGAAAAGCCCGTCTGGGTTGGTGTCGGGGTGTTCCGACACGGGATCGACACATCTTCGTTCTGGGGAGGAGGTCGGCGTGACGGTGCCGGAAACAGCAGCAGACGCCCCGTCGGGTTTGGTGGCGGCGGCGTGGACGGCGGAGGAGGTTGCGGCCGAGCTGCGGGACGCTTCGCTGGTGTTGGCGGCGGCGTCGGTGTTGTTGGAGCGGACCGGTGACGGTGGGATGCATCCGCAGTTGCGCCGGGCCCGCCGTTGCAGCCAGGAGGCGCTTGACCTGGCCGCCAGTGTGGAGCGGCTGGTCGGTGGCGGGCTGTCCCGGTTGCGGGACCGTATCGGTGGGGCTGACACGGCCAGCATCGGCCGGGTTGTCGGCTCGCTGACCGTCTCCCGCAACCAGTTCACCACGGTCGCCGAGCAGATCGCGGTGCTTCCGGGCCGGTTGCGCACCGCCGTACAACAGCTACACGGCCACGACGGCGACGGCGACGGGTTGGAGCGGGACGTCGAGCAGGTGGGCCGGGACTGGGCGCGGGCGATCGAGCACCTCGGCCTGCTGGGTGACAGTCTGGCCGAGGCCGCTGCTTCTCTCGGGTCGTACACCGACCAGCTGATGGGCGCACCCAACCACTGAACCCCCGACCCCCCACAGCGCCCCTTCCGGGGTGGTGGGGGCCTTCAGACGGGCCCGGGGCGGGTGCCGGGCCACCGCCCGCCGACCACCCGGGGGGTCAACGGGCGACCCCGCCCGCCCCGGCGCCACACACCCACCCCGCCCGTGCCACCAAACCCCATCGGGAGGGAAACCGACGTGGACGACGGGCTCAACGAGCTGCCGCTGCCGCCGTACGCCACCGCCGAGGACGAACAGTTCGCCCTCCGCGCGCTACGCCGCCACGCACCACGCACGGCGGCGGACGGCCGGCTGGTCTGCGCACACGACGGCAGCACCCACCCCTGCCGGCTACACACCTGGGGCGTGCGGGTGCTGCACGCCCGGGGCCACAGCGATGCCGAGATCACCACACTGATCGGAGACGACACATGATCTACCGCGTCGGGCAGCGGATCCTTCCCTACCAGATCCGCACCAAGGTCTTCACCCGCCGCCGCCGCGGCCTGGACCCGCAGGAGGTGTACGCCTTCCTGGACCAGGTCGCCGACGAACTCGACCGCGTGCTACAGGACGGGTACATCGCCCACACCGAGGCCGAACGCATCCGCCAGGGCCTACGCCAGTGGCAGACCCGACACGCCCACTGCCACCAGAGCCAGACACAACAACGAGCAGCCCACACCACCAACCACAACCCATGGTGAACCACCGCTGCTCGGACCTGGGCGAGGCGGTCGAAGCCGGAACGGGGGCGGCCGGCGGGACGCTGTGAGGTCGTACCGGCTCCTCAGCCGGTACGACCCGCCTCCTGCGTTGTCGGGCCGTGCCTGCTCGGACGGAGGCGTGCCGGCCGGCGTACCTCAGCACGTTCGGTGACGTCGTACGGCCGAGTGCGACGGGCGCCGGCTGGCCGGGTCCATCGATCCAGACGATGAGCGCGACCTGGCGGAACGGACGGGCACGGGACCCGACCGAACCGTCCACTGGAGAGAGTTTGAGGGCTCCGCGGAGCCGCGATGGTGGGCTAGAGTCTGCACTTGATCTATCTCGATGGCGCGCGCCGGGGTCTGCGCGGGTTGGCGGATCTCGCGTGTCCCGGGGTTGGGAGCGGAGATGAACCAGGATGGATCTCTGCCGGTGGGCGGGCCTGGTGACAGAGCGGCCGTCGACACGATCGTGAGTCAGCTCAACGACATCGTTCGTGAGCTGCAGGGCCGTCCGATCGACCCCGACGACAACTACTTCACCGCGGGCCTGGACTCGTCGACCGTGGTCAAGCTGCACGCCCTCCTGATCCGCCGCCTGGACGTCTGGGTTCCCGTGGTGGAGCTGTACCGGCATCCGACCCTGCGCCGGACGGCGGCCCGGATCCACGAGGCGCGCGAGGCGATGGCCCGGGACGCGGCCCAGCGGTCCGGCACTCCGGCCGCCGCCCCGACAGGGGCGGCGGGGCAGCCCGGCCGCCGGGCCGCGGGCGAACAGCCGCGGGCCGGTGCCTCCCGCAGGGAGATCCGCGCGCAGATCCGGCGGGACGGGATGGCTCGGTGACGGGCACGCCTCCGCTGGTCGCGATCGTCGGCGCCGCCTGCGTCCTCCCGGGCTCGGGAAACCTGGACGAGTTCTGGGGCCTGCTGCGCGATCGGCGGGACGCCGTGGTGACCCCGTCCGACGCCGAGCTGCTGGCCGCCGGCGTCACCCCCGACGAACTGGCCGACCCGGACTACGTCCGCGCCGTGCTGCGTACCCCGGGGATCGACCTGTTCGACGCCGACTTCTTCGGGATGTCCCCGGCGGAGGCGGACGCCTGCGACCCCCACCTGCGGGTGTTCCTGGAGACGGCGTACACCGCCGTCGAGCACGCCGGGTACGACGTCACCGCGATCGGCGCCGGCACCGGTGTGTTCGCCGCCGGGCGGCCGGGCCGGTACCGCGGGCTGCACCTGCTGCCGGACGGCTTCGAGACGGCCCAGGACGCGCGAACCGACCCCGATCTGGCCGGCTTCGTCTCGGAACGGCTGGACCTGCGCGGCCCGTCGGTCACGCTCGGCTCCTGCTCGCTGCTCGCCGTCCACCAGGCGGTGCAGGCGTTGCAGGCCGAGACGTGCGACGTCGCGGTGGCCGGTGGGGTACACGTCGAGCTGCCGTACGGGCACGGGTACCGCTGGGAGCCCGGTGCCCGACGGCCGCCGGACGGCCGGACCCGCCCGTTCGACATCGCGGCGGCGGGCTGCGTGTACGGCAGCGGTGCCGGTGTGGTCGTGCTCAAGCGGTTCGCCGAGGCGGTCACCGACGGCGACCAGATCCTGGCGGTGATCCGGGCCGGGGCCACCGGCCATCCCGGCCGCGACGGCGCCGGCTGGGCGGCCACCGTCGCCGAGGCCCTCGCCGTGGCCGGCTGCCACCCGGAGGAGCTGGCGTACGTCGAGGCGCACGGCGCGGCGGTCGGCGAGTCCGACGTCCGCGAACTGGCCGCGGTGGCGGAGGCGTTCCGGCTCGCCGGTGGGACCCCGCCGCGTGGCTCGGTCGCCGTCGGGTCGGTGAAGTCCAACGTCGGGCACCTCGGCGCCGCCGCCGGTGTCGCCGGGCTGCTCAAGACGGTCCTCGCGCTGCGGCACGGGACGATCCCGGCCACGCTGCACGTGGACACCCCGAACCCCGGGCTCGGACTGGCCGACGGCCCGTTGCGGCTGGCCCGCGAGCCGGAGCCCTGGCCGGCACCCGACGGCGTGGCGCTGCGGGCCGCCGTGCACGCGGTCGGCGCGGGCGGCGCCGGCACCGCGCTGGTGCTCGAACGGGGACCACGCCCGGTGCACGTCGAGACACCCCGCCGGCCCAGGGTGGTGGTGTGGTCGGGCCGCGATCCGGCCGCCGTGGAGGCCGCCGGTGCGGCGCTGGGCCGGTTCTTCGCCACCTGCCCGGAGGCGGAGTTCGCCGACGCGGTGGCCACCCTCCAGCGGGGGCGGACCGTCCACCCGCTCCGCCGCGCCGTGGTGGCCGCCAGCGCCGCGGAAGCCACCAGCGCCATCAGAGCCGTCGGCGCCGTCGAGACCGCCGGCACCGTCGAGGCTGCCGCGGCACCGGCCGTCGTCGGCCGCGGTCCGGTGACGTCGCCGCCCGCGGTCGTGTTCTGCTTCCCCGACCTGCGGCCGGGTCAGCCGCCGCCGCTGGACCTGTACCCGGCGCAGCGCGTCTTCACCGAGGCGGTCGACGTCTGCCTCGACGCGCTCGACCGGCACGGGCTCGACGTGTACCCGCACTGGACGGCCGCGTCCACCGACCCCGAGGTCGCCGGTGCGCTGCACCTCGTCACGCAGTACGCCCTCGCCGAAACCTGGCGGGCCTGGGGCGTACGGCCGGCGGCGGTGCTCGGCGTGGGCGCCGGGCTGCTGGCGGCGGCGGTCGCGGCCGGCGCCCTGTCGCTCGACGAGGCCGCGAGGCTGGTCGCCGACCCCGGCCCGGCCGGC
>Ga0310841_101272_pt1 | contig 10932 bp, 9 predicted proteins | sample SM_ome_9_FD_201311 | JGI IMG/M metagenome (GOLD analysis project Ga0310841, IMG submission 201311) | Sorghum-adapted microbial communities enriched on stacked mutant (SM) sorghum from Joint BioEnergy Institute, Emeryville, California... ...
TCAGCCGCCCGATGGTGAGGTCGAGCCCGCGCACCTGGAAGTAGGGCGAGTCGCCGAGCTCCTCGATGAGGGCCCGCTGCTGCTCGTAGAGCCGTTCGTCGCTGTGGGAGGTGATCGAGTCCCGCGCGATGCGGAACGCGGCGAGCGTCTGGGGGAGCCCGAGGAAGTTCCCCACCTGCAGGAGCCGGAGCCACAGGTCCAGATCCATCACGTGGGACCGGTCGGCCCGCCAGCCGCCGACGGTGAAGAAGTCGTCGCGGCGGAAGAGCACGTTGTTGGCTTCGCCGATCGGGTTGGCGCCGTTGCGCACGACGGCGCGCGCCACGTCGACGCCGGTGTGGACGCCGATCAGGCCGCGGAGCCCGCGTCGGGGTGCGATCACCTTGCCCCGCTCGTCGATCATGTGGCGGCGGGAGGCCACGACGGCGATGCCGGGATCGGCGTCCAGCGGCGCGACCTGCAGCTCCAGGCAGCGGGGGTGCAGCAGGTCGTCGGCGCACACGACCTTCACCAGCGGGCAGCTGGCGAGCTCGACGATGCGGTTCCAGTTCTCGCCCTGGGGCAGCGTCTCGGGGTTGCGCTCGATGCGGATCCGCGGGTCGTCGAACGAGCGGGCGATCTCGCCGCTCCGGTCGGTGCTCGCGTTGTCGAGGATCACGAGCTCGAAGTTGCGGTAGGTCTGGTCGAGCACGCTGCGGATCGCCTCGGCCAGGAACTGCTCGCCGTTGTACACCGGAATGCACACGGACACGCTGGGGTTCGGCAGCACGATTCGGACCGTACCGTTGCGCCGGACGGTGATGACGCCGGCCCGCGGTCGGGTGGTTCACCGGCGCGCCCCGCGCGTCCTGAACAGGAACGATGTGCACGCTGAGCTACGTTGGCCGAACGGAAAGTAGTGCACGATCAATGGGCTCTCGACCGCATATGACCGGTATGTAACGGTTGCGTGGCAGCGGTCGATCAAGCCGTCGTCAGGTGACCAACTCGATCATGGTCGACTGCGTCCGGGGGGATTTCCGGGGGGATGATGCTGATGATCGGCGATGTCGAGCGCCGAGCCGCCGAAAGGGCCACGAGCCAGGACCAGCTGCCGAGCGTGTCGGTGGTGATCTGCGCGTTCGCCGACGAACGGTGGGACGACACACTGGCCGCGGTCGCGTCCGCGCAGGCCCAGGAACCGAAGCCGCTCGAGGTGATCCTCGTCGTCGATCACAATCCTGCGTTGCAGGCCCGGTTCGCCGAGGCCCTGGACGTGACGGTGATCGAGAATTCCGAGGTCCGTGGTCTGTCCGGAGGGAAGAACACGGGCATCGCGTACGCGAAGGGTGACGTCGTCGCGTTCCTGGACGACGACGCGGTCGCCGATCCCGGGTGGCTCGAGGCCCTCGCCCGCCGCTTCGCGGACCCCGATGTCCTGGGGGTGGGTGGGCTCACGCTCCCGGCGTGGGAGACGGAACGCCCGCGGTGGTGGCCACCGGAGTTCGACTGGGTCGTCGGCTGCACCCACGTCGGTCGCAACCCCGGCATCGTCCGCAACCTGCACGGCGGCAACGCCGCTTTCCGGCGGGACCTGTTCGACGAGATCGGCGGGTTCCCGACCCACATCGGTCGGTCCGCCGCGGGCTCCCGCCCGCTGGGCGGCGAGGAGACCGAGCTGTGCATCCGCGCGGGCCAGCGGTTCCCGCGCGGCAAGTTCATCTTCACCCCGCAGGCCGTGATCCACCACCGCGTTCCGGCCACGCGCGAGCGATTCGCGTACTACCGGACGCGCTGCTACGCAGAAGGGCTGTCGAAGGCCCTCGTCACCGAGAGCGCCGGTGTCGGGGACGGGCTCGCCGACGAGCGCGCCTACGCGGCCCTCGCGCTCCGACGCGGTGTCACCAAGGGGCTGGCGCAAGCGCTCGGCGGCGACGTCGACGGCGTGCTGCGCGCGGGCGCGATCGTCGCCGGGTTCGCCTGCACGACCGCGGGCTACGTCGTCGGACGGGTACGCGGGGCCCGGCCCGTACGGTGAGGGCGCCATGACGGACCACGTACCCGTTCTCATGTACCACTCGGTCACCGAGAACCCACCCAGCGCGACGCGTTCGCTCTCGGTGCGGCCGTCGGACCTCGACTGGCAGCTGCGGTACCTGCGCGACAACGGCTTCACCGGGCTGACCTTCACGGACATGTGCACCCGCACCCGGAAGGGCAGGGCGTTGCCCGAGCGACCGATCGTGCTGACCTTCGACGACGGCTACGCGGACACGCACGAGGAAGCGCTGCCGCTCCTGCAGGAGTACGGGTTCCCGGCGACGGTGTTCGTGACGACCGGTTGGTTGCGCGACGCCGGTCCCACTGCGGCGGGACACCCGCTCGACCGGACGATGGTGTGGTCCCAGGTCCGGGAACTGCACGACAGCGGGATCGAGGTGGCTGCGCACAGCCACAGCCACGCCCAGCTCGACCAGCTCGACGACCGATCGTTGCGAGAGGAGCTGTCGCTCAGCAAGAGGCTGCTGGAGGAGCGGCTGGGCGAGCCCGTGCCCAGCATCGCCTACCCGTACGGCTACTCGAGCCGCCGGGTTCGCGACGCCGTGATGGAAGCCGGGTACGTGCAGGCCGCTGCGGTGGCGAACGCCGCATCGCAACCGGGACGCAACGTGTTCGCGATGCCACGCCTCACCGTGCGGCGCTCGACGTCACCGAGCACCTTCGCCCGGATCGTCGCCTGCGAACAGCTCCACCGGGTGTTCGCGCTCGACCGCGCGCTCACGAACGGGTACCTGGTCGTGCGCCGCACCCGCTACGCCCTCCGGAGAGCCGCTCGCTGATCCGCAGCACGGGGATCGGACCGGAGTCGACGTGACAGGTCGACCTCGGCGGAGCGCCGCGGGCCCGTTGAAACGTATTAACCCGCCAGGCCGGCGGCGGGGAGGCGGGGCCGCACGGGCGGATCCCCGCGGGGTGTCCCGGGAACATCCAGGAGCCGCGACCGAGCCGGGTCCACCGCGTTGCGGCCGGACCGTCCACTGTGGTCGTCCATCGTGGCCATCCACTGTGGTCACGGGTGTCGACGATCGGGGCGCCTGGTGGTGACCGCCCGTCCGCCGCCACCATTGACGCTCCCCGGGGCGTCTCCTAGAGTGTGTTGAAAGGTTTCATTCCGTCGCCACCGTCGTCGTATGGGGGACCGTCCGCCGATGCGCTACTGCTTCCTGCTCCAGGTGCGGCCCGACCGCCTGGAGGAGTACAAGGAGCGTCACCGGCGCGTCTGGCCGGAGATGCTCGAGGCGCTGCGGGACACCGGGTGGCGCAACTACTCGTTGCACGTCCGCGACGACGGGTTGCTGGTGGGGTACGTCGAGTGTGACGACCTGGCCGCCGCGCAGCGCGCCATGGCCGAGACCGAGGTGAACGCCCGCTGGCAGGCGGAGATGGCGCAGTACTTCACCGGCCTCGACGGTCGGGCCCCGGACGAGGGGTTCCTCGTCCTCGAGGAGGTCTTCCACCTGGAGGACCAGCTGTCCCGAATGGAGAACGACAGGTGAGAGACGTCCGAGCAGCCCTGCGGCAGCAGCGCATCGAGACCCCGTCGTGGGCCTACGCCAACTCGGGCACGCGGTTCAAGGTGTTCGCCCAGCCCGGCGTGCCCCGCAACCCGGAGGAGAAGATCGCCGACGCCGGCGTGGTGCACCGGCTGACCGGTGTCGCCCCCACGGTGGCGCTGCACATCCCCTGGGACAAGGTCGACGACTACGCGGCGCTCGCCAAGTACGCCGCCGACCAGGGCGTCGGCATCGGCGCGATCAACGCCAACGTCTTCCAGGACGACGACTACAAGCTCGGCTCGGTCACCAACCCGGACCCGCGGGTGCGCCGGAAGGCGATCGACCACCTGCTCGAGTGCGTCGACATCATGGACGCCACCGGCAGCCGCGACCTCAAGCTCTGGTTCTCCGACGGCACCAACTACCCGGGCCAGGACTCGATCCGCGCCCGGCAGGACCGGCTCGCCGAGGCGCTGCACGAGGTGTACGAGCGGCTCGGCGAGAACCAGCGGATGCTGCTGGAGTACAAGCTGTTCGAGCCGGCCTTCTACACCACGGACGTGCCGGACTGGGGCACCGCCTACGCCCACTGCGTGGAGCTCGGTCCCAAAGCCGTGGTGTGCATCGACACCGGGCACCACGCCCCGGGCACCAACATCGAGTTCATCGTGGCGTTCCTGCTGCGGGCCGGGAAGCTGGGCGCGTTCGACTTCAACTCCCGCTTCTACGCCGACGACGACCTCATGGTCGGCGCCGCCGACCCGTTCCAGCTGTTCCGGATCATGCACGAGATCGTCTCGGCCGACGCGCTCGGCGAGGAGGCGGGCATCGCTTTCATGCTGGACCAGTGCCACAACATCGAGCCGAAGATCCCCGCGATCATCCGCTCGGTGATGAACGTCCAGGAGGCCACCGCCAAGGCGCTCCTGGTGGACGCCGACGCGCTCGCCGCCGCGCAGCAGGCCGGTGACGTGCTGGGCGCCAACGCGGTCCTGATGGACGCCTTCAACACCGACGTGCGTCCCCTGCTGCGGGAGGTCCGCGAGGAGATGGGCCTCGACCCCGACCCGATCGCGGCCTACCAGCGCTCCGGCTACGCCGAGAAGATCGTCGCCGAGCGGGTGGGCGGCCGCCAGGCGGGCTGGGGGGCCTGAGGGGCCTTGGCCCGGTTGCCGCACGGTGGCCATGCTGCAACCGGGCCCGTGTGAAGGTGGCCATGCTGCACTACCCGAGACCCCGGAAGGGATCATGACCAACCCCGTCGTTCAGGAGCTCATCGGCCGGAGCAACCGGCTCGGGGCCGACCCGACCACGACCAACTACGCAGGGGGCAACACCTCCGCGAAGGGGTCGGAGATCGATCCGGTCACCGGCAAGCCGGTCGACCTGATCTGGGTCAAGGGCTCCGGCGGCGACCTCGGCACCCTCACCGAGAAGGGGCTCGCCGTCCTGCGGCTGGACCGGGTGCGCGCGCTCGTCGACGTCTACCCGGGCGTCGAGCGCGAGGACGAGATGGTCGCGGCGTTCGACTACTGCCTGCACGGCAAGGGCGGCGCCGCCCCGTCCATCGACACGGCGATGCACGGGCTCGTCGAGGCCGACCACGTCGACCACCTGCACCCCGACGCCGGCATCGCGATCGCCACCGCCGCCGACGGCGAGGCGCTCACCAAGGAGATCTTCGGCGACCGGGTGCTGTGGGTGCCGTGGCGGCGCCCGGGCTTCCAGCTCGGCCTCGACATCGCCAAGGTCAAGGCGGCCAACCCGCAGGCGATCGGCGTGATCCTCGGCGGCCACGGCATCACGGCCTGGGGTTCCACCAGCGAGGAGTGCGAGCGCAACTCGCTGGAGATCATCCGCACCGCCCAGGCCTACATCGACTCCCGGGGTGCGGCGGAGCCGTTCGGCCCGGTGCGCCCCGGCTACGAACCCCTCCCCGAGGCCGAGCGCCGGGCGCGGGCCGCTGCCCTCGCCCCGGTGATCCGGGGCCTCGCCTCCACCGACCGGCGCCAGGTCGGGCACTTCACCGATTCCGACGTCGTGCTCGACTTCCTGTCCCGGGAGAAGCTGGAGCCGCTGGCCGCGCTCGGCACCTCCTGCCCGGACCACTTCCTGCGCACGAAGGTCCGGCCGCTGGTGCTCGACCTGCCCGCCACGGCGCCGCTGGACGAGGCCATCGCGCGGCTGAAGGAGCTGCACGCGGCCTACCGCGAGGACTACCGCGCCTACTACGAGCGCCACGCCACCCCGGACAGCCCGCCCATGCGCGGGGCCGATCCGGCGATCGTGCTGGTCCCGGGCGTCGGCATGTTCAGCTACGGCGCCAACAAGCAGACCGCGCGCGTGGCGGGCGAGTTCTACGTCAACGCGATCAACGTGATGCGCGGCGCCGAGGCCCTGTCGACCTACGCGCCGATCCCGGAGTCGGAGAAGTTCCGCATCGAGTACTGGGCCCTCGAGGAGGCCAAGCTCCAGCGGATGCCGAAGCCGAAGCCCCTGGCGACCCGGATCGCGTTCGTCACCGGCGCCGGGTCGGGCATCGGCAAGGCCATCGCGCACCGGCTGGCCGCGGAGGGCGCCTGCGTCGTCGTCGCCGACCGGGACGCCGAGGCCGCCGCGGCCGTCGCCGCCGAGCTGGGCTCCACCGACGTGGCGGTGCCGGTCACCGTCGACGTCACCGACGCCGAGGCGGTCGCCGCGGCCCTCGACGCCACCGTCCTCGCCTTCGGCGGGGTGGACCTCGTGGTCAACAACGCGGGCCTGTCGATCTCCAAGCCGCTGCTGGAGACCACCGAGGAGGACTGGGACGTCCAGCACGACGTCATGGCCAAGGGCTCGTTCCTCGTGTCCCGGGCCGCGGCGAAGGCGATGATCGCCCAGGGCATGGGCGGCGACATCGTCTACATCTCCAGCAAGAACGGCGTGTTCGCCGGCCCCAACAACGTCGCCTACGGGGCGGCGAAGGCCGACCAGGCCCACCAGGTGCGGCTGCTCGCGGCCGAGCTGGGCGAGCACGGCATCCGCGTCAACGGCGTCAATCCCGACGGCGTCGTGCGCGGCTCGGGGATCTTCGCGGGCGGCTGGGGCGCCCAGCGCGCGGCCGTCTACGGCGTCCCGGAGGAGGAGCTGGGCAAGTTCTACGCCCAGCGCACGCTGCTCAAGCGCGAGGTGCTGCCCGAGCACGTCGCCGCGGCGGTGTTCGCGCTGACCGGCGGCGACCTCAGCCAGACCACCGGCCTGCACGTGCCCGTCGACGCCGGCGTCCCAGCGGCCTTCCTGCGCTAGTCGCTGCAGAAGGAGGAACGATGACGTCCCTGCTGGTCAATCCCGTCGAGGCCGGGTCGGAGCCGACGCGGGGCGCGGCATGAGGGTCGCGGCGGTCGACCTCGGGGCCTCCAGCGGGCGGGTGATGGTCGCCGAGGTCGGCGCCGACCGGCTGGAGCTCAGCGAGGTCGCCCGGTTCCCCAACGGCCCGGTGCGGCTGCGCGACACGCTGCACTGGGACGTGCTCGCGCTCTACCGCGGCGTCCTCGACGGGCTGCGCGCCGCGGGACCCCGGCTGGACTCGGTGGGCATCGACTCGTGGGGCGTCGACTACGGCCTGCTCGACGACACCGGCGCCCTGCTCGGCAACCCGGTGCACCACCGCGACTCACGCACCGACGGCGTGGCCGACCGCGTCGACGGCATCGTCCCGCCCGCCGACCTGTACGCCACCACGGGCGTACAGCGGATGCCGATCAACACGATCTACCAGCTGGTCGCCTCGCTCGGCACGCCGCAGCTCGAGGCGGCGCGCGACCTTCTGATGTTGCCCGACCTGCTCGCCTACTGGCTCACCGGTGTCCGCCGCGCCGAGGTCACCAACGCGTCCACCACCGGGCTGCTCGACGTTCGCGCGCGGGCGTGGTCGGCCGACGTGGCGCGGCGCGTCGGCATCGACCCGCACCTGTTCGCGCCGCTGATCGAGGCGGGGGAGCGGATCGGCGAGGTCTCGCCGCACGTGCTCGCCGACACCGGCCTCACCGGCCCCGTGCCGGTGATCGCGGTCGGGTCGCACGACACGGCCTCGGCCGTGGTGGGCGTGCCGGCCGAGGGGGAGCGGTTCGCGTTCATCTCCTGCGGCACGTGGTCGCTGGTCGGGGTGGAGCTGCCCGCGCCGGTGCTCACCGAGGAGAGCCGGGCGGCGAACTTCTCCAACGAGCTGGGCATCGACGGCACCGTCCGCTACCTGCGCAACGTGATGGGGCTGTGGCTGCTGCAGGAGTGCCTGCGCGCGTGGCCGGGGGCCGACCTGATCGAGGTGCTGGACGAGGCGGCGCGGGTCCCGGCGTTCGGTGCGGTCGTCGACGCCTTCGACCCGGCCTTCCTCGCCCCCGGCGACATGCCCCGCCGCATCGCCGACGCCTGCCGGGCGCTCGGCCAGGAACCGCCGGCGGACCGGGCGGCGACGGTGCGCTGCGTGCTGGAGAGCCTCGCGCTCGCCCACCGGCGTGTGGTGCGGCAGGCCTCGGCGCTGTCCGGGCGGGCGGTGGACGTCGTCCACGTCGTGGGCGGCGGCGCCCGCAACGCCCTGCTCTGCCAGCTCACCGCCGACGCCTGCGGCCTGCCCGTCGTGGCCGGGCCGGTGGAGGCCACGGCCGTCGGGAACGTGCTGGTGCAGGCCCGGGCGCTCGGTGCGGTGCACGGCGACCTGGGCGAGCTCAGGGCGCTGCTGCGCGCCACCCAGACGCTCACGCGGTACGAGCCGCGCGGCGACGAGTCCGCGTGGGCGGAGGCCGAGGGGCGCCTGGATCGCATCCCGACCCGCGCCTGAGCGTTCTCCCCGGCCTATCGCCCGGTGTGCGCGTCGCGACACCGGCGCGCAAACGCGGCCTTCGTAGCGTGGCGGGGTGACAGCTGCGCTCCGGATCGAGGCCGTCCCGTTCGACCACCCCGACGCCGTCGCGCTCCGCGCCGCCCAGGAGGCGGAGATCGCCGCGCGCTACGGCGTCCCCGACGCCGAGCCGGGCCCGGCGCCCACGGCCGCGGACACCGCCGTGTTCCTGCTCGCTCGCGACGCCGCCGGGGCGGCGGTCGGGTGCGGCGGCCTCCGCGCGCTCGGGAACGGGGCCGGCGAGGTCAAGCGCATGTACGTGGTGCCGGACCGGCGGCGCACCGGCGTGGCGGGCGCCGTGCTCGCCGCCCTCGAGGCCGAGGCGGCCCGGCGCGGCTGGACCGTCCTCAAGCTGGAGACCGGGACCGAGCAGCCGGACGCGATGGCCTTCTACGAGCGCCACGGCTACCGGCGGATCCCCAACTTCGGTCCCTACGCCGGCTCGGCCCTCTCCGTCTGCTACGAGCGCCGCCTCGGACACGGGAACGGCCCGCCCGTCCGGTAGGGCCGGACGGGCGGGCCGTTCTCCGAGTCCCGTCGGTCAGACCGGGCCGTGGATCAGGCGGCCTCGATCGCCGGGGCACCCGTGGTCACCGGGATGCGCCGCACGTCGCCGTTCGAGTGTGCGCCCGCCACGCGGACGGTCAGCACGCCCGCGTCGTAGGAGGCGTTCACGTTCTCGGCCGTCACGTGCGGGGGCAGGACGAAGCTGCGGCGGAACGAGCCGTACCGCACCTCGCGCAGGCTCCGCCCGTCGCGCTTCTCGGAGCGCTCGTCGCGGCGCTCGCCGTGCACGACCAGGCGGCCGTTCTCGACCTCGACGGTGACGTCCTTCTCCGGGTCGAGGCCCGGCAGCTCCACGCGGATCACCGCGTCGGTGCCGTCGCGCTCGACCTCGGCGGCCGGGACGAAGCCGCGCGGCTCGAGGGCCGCCCGGAAGAACGCGTCGAACTCGGCGAACGGGTCGCGCCGCGTCCACAGGGAAAGGCTGCTCATCCGATCCTCCTCGGGGTCCTGGGGGCCGGCTCCGCCCCGGCCCGTCGCACCCTTGAACATGAGTCGACCCGACTCAATTCCCACGATGTGAGACAGGCCACCGGGGGAACTCGCATGACAACCGTCGGTGCCCGTGCTTACCGTTCGTCGACGTGGACAGCGGGATGCGGCGCACCGGGCTCGTGGACGTCACCGTCAGCTACGGCGACGCCCCGGCGCTGCGCGGCGTCACCCTGCTGGCCGAGGCGGGCGAGGTGCTCGCGGTCGTCGGGCCGTCGGGCAGCGGCAAGACCACGGCTCTGCGCGCCGTCGCCGGGCTCCAGCCGGTGAGCACCGGGCGCGTGCTGGTCGCCGGGGAGGACGTCACCGAGCTCCCGGTGTCGCAACGCGACGTCTCGATGGTCTTCCGCTCCACGACGCTCGTGCCGTTCCTCGACGTGGCCGCCAACCTCGCCCGCTCGGCGGGCGCGTTCGGCGTGCCGCAGCCGGAGGCCGCGCAGCGGGTCGCCTCCCGCAGCAGGCTGCTCGGCCTGGTCCGGCTGCTGCCGCGGCTCCCGCGCACCCTGTCGGCGGGCGAGGCCGGGCTCACCGGCATCGGGCGCACGCTGGTGCGCACGCCGCGGGCGTTCCTGTTCGACGAGCCGCTCGCGCACCTCGACGCCGCCGAGCGCGCCCGCACCCGCCGCACGATCGTCGACGCCGTCCGCAAGGCGGGGGTCGGCGCCCTGTACGTCACCCACGACCAGGTCGAGGCCATGGCGGTCGGCGACCGCCTCGCCGTGCTGCACGAGGGCCGCGTCCGCCAGATCGACCGGCCGCGCCGGGTGTACGAGGAGCCCGCCGACACGTTCGTCGCCGAGTTCGTCGGCACCGGCGGCATGGGCCTGCTGCCCGCCCGGCTGGTCGCTTCCGCCGGCGGCGCGGGCTTCCGGGTGGGGGAGCGCACGCTCCCGCTGTGGGGCCCGGTGCCCGACGCGCTCGCCTCCCGCGTCGACTCGCCGGTCCTGCTCGGGCTGCGGGCCGAGGACGTCACCGAGGCGGGCCCCGACGCCGACCCCGCGGCCGTGTCGGTGCCCGTGTCGGTGCGCAGCGTCGAGACGCCGGGCCGCGACGCGCTGGTGGGCGCGGAGGTCGGCCTGCCGGGCGAGGCCGACGGCGCGCGGCTGGTCGCCCGCGTCCCGGGCGGCACGAACCTGCGCCGGGGTGACCGGGCCGAGCTGCTCGTCGACGCCCGGCGGGCGCACGTCTTCGACGCGGTGACGGGGCGGGCGCTGTTCCACCCCCGGCGCTGATGAGGGGATGGGAACGCTCACTCGGAAGTTCCACTCGTTTCGCGGGCGATATCAGTGCCCGTGCCTCTGGGAATGGCGCTGGATAAAATGGTCACGCTTGGCGCGCTAGTACTACAGCCGGACTTCGTGATCTTGTTCGTGGAGGTGCCGGGAACGTGGCGCGGCCACCGCATGATCATCTCGGGTTGTGTGGACTCAAGACGATGCGGTGGCCGCGGGCCACAGCGTAGAG
>Ga0310841_101284_pt1 | contig 10881 bp, 10 predicted proteins | sample SM_ome_9_FD_201311 | JGI IMG/M metagenome (GOLD analysis project Ga0310841, IMG submission 201311) | Sorghum-adapted microbial communities enriched on stacked mutant (SM) sorghum from Joint BioEnergy Institute, Emeryville, California... ...
GCAGCTCGACTGCCTCGCCGTGCTCTCATCGCAGGGCTGATCTGCCGCGGCGGGCGCGCGGCCCGGAACCCTGGGCACCCGCGCGCCCGCGCCGCCGCACGTCCCGCGCGGCCCGGCGGCGGGGCGTCGAGCGCGGGGCGCGCCGGGCCCGGCCACGGCCGCGGGGTGCCGCGCTCCCTTCGCCCTGCGCGGCGGAAACCATCCCTCGAGCGCGGCTCCGCTACGGCCGTCGCGCCCGTGCCCGCAGCGGGCCGCCGGCGCCGTGCCGTACCCCCCGGAGGTCCGGCAGGGCCGTATCGGCCACGTTCGGCCGGCGTACGCCGAGGCCGGTGACGTGTTTCCCCACCCCCACAAACGTGATGAATGCTCACTATCCGGATAATGCGTGCCGTCCGGTGGAAAACAGCTCTGGATCACCCGTGCGGGTGGGATGAGATGACGCGGGACACCCAGTCGCCGGAGCGCAACGGAGGAGAGCCGTGACGGAGACGGAGCAGGCCGTCGACCCGCGCCGGTACCGCGAGACCATGGGGCACTACCCGACCGGGGTGGCGCTGGTGACCGCGATCGCGGACGACGGCGAGCCGGTCGGCATGGTGGTCGGCACCTTCACCGCCGTCTCCCTGTCGCCGCCGCTCGTCGCGTTCCTGCCCCGCCGTGACTCCCGCACCTTCGCCCGGCTGCGCACCGCCGACGCGTTCTGCGTCAACGTGCTCGCCGCCACCCAGGCCTGGCTGTGCCACCGGTTCACCGACCCGGGGGTGACCGACAGGTTCCGCGACGTGCCGTGGACGCCCGCGCCCTCGGGCGCGCCGATCGTCGAGGGCGGCGTCGCCTGGATCGACTGCGACTACGACGCGATCACCGAGGGCGGGGACCACTACATCGTGCTCGGCCGGGTGCGCGACCTGCGGGTGGTGCGCGACGTACCCCCGCTGCTGTTCCACAAGGGCGGGTACGGCCGCTTCGCCCCGCTGGCCCCCGCGGAGACGCTGACCGCGGGCGCGGTGGACGGCGTGCCCCCGCTCGACCGCACGCCGCCGCCGTCGGTGGACGGGACGGCCGGCGGCCGGGCGCGCTCCGTGCCCCGGGCCTGACCGGCCGCCGTCACGCCGCGGCGTCCGGGGACGCGCCGGACGCCGCCGCGGGGGAGGGGTAGAGCGGGATGGCGGTGTACGCGGGCCGCCACACGTCCCGGTAGGCCTCGCGGATCTCGGCGGGCAGGCCGGCGAGGACCTTGGCCACGGTCTCGTCGCTCGCCTCGTCGAGCAGCCAGGGCAGGTAGTGGCGGGCGTCGTCGCCGATCCGCGCGCGGTGCTCCCGGCCGAACTTTGCCCACTGCTCCGCGGAGAGCGTGGCGTCGATCAGCGCCAGGCCCTCGGCCTCCTCGTGCCGCAGGTGGTGCCGCAGGGTGGTGGCGAGCGCGTCGAGCACGTCGCCGAGCCGCCCGGCCCCCTCGTCGCGGTCGAGCACCGCGGCGTCCACCGCGGCGAGCAGCGGGTCGATCGCGGCGTGCTCCTCCTCCATCGCGTCGAGCAGCGCGAGGTCGTCGGGGCGGCCGGCGAGCAGCCTCCGCATCTCCGGCCACAGCACGTCGTCCTCGGTGGTGTGGTGCACCCGCAGGAACCTCTTGAACAGCTCCCAGCCGGCCGCGGCCCGTAGCACCCGCCGGGGGTCGTCGCCGGTGCGCGCCGCCACCCGGGCGAGGCGCTCCAGCTCCCGCCGGAGCGCGTCGTGCACCGCGAACATCATCGTCATGTTCAGCGTGTAGTCCATCTCCGCCTCCTCGGATCGTCAATGACGCTAACCGTTTAGCTCATAAATCGTCAACTCAGCTAACTATCAATGCGGCGATAGGCTCGCGTCGGAGGTGGAGACGGTGGAGGAGTCCGGGAAGAGGGCCCCGGCGCGAGACGGCCTCGCGGCGGCGCTGGACGGGTCCCTCGGCGCGCTGCTGCGCCGCGTCTACGCCGAGGTCACCGCCGCGGCGCTGCGCGACGACCCGCGCGTGCGCGACTTCGTGGTCCTCGACACGCTCGCCGACCAGGACGCCGACTCGCAGCACGAGCTCGCCGAACGGCTCGGCATCAACCGCACGATCATGGTCGGGCTGGTCGACCGGCTGGAGCGGGCCGGCCACGTGGTGCGCACCCGCAACCCCGCCGACCGCCGCTCGTACGTGCTGTCCATCACCCCCGCGGGCCGCGCCGCCCGGGACGAGCTGGGCCGGGCGGTCGCCGAACGCGACGCCCGGCTCACCGCCGCGCTCACCCCCGCCGAGCGGCGCCGCCTCACCGAGCTGCTCGGCCGCCTGCTCCCCGAGCCCGAGCCGCTGCCCGCCGTCGCCTACCTGATCGCCCAGGCCCACTACCGGCTGCGCCGCCGCGGCGACGCGCTGCTCGCCGGGACCGGCCTGCGCACCCGCCACTTCGGCGCGATGGCCGCGCTCGAGACGATCACCCCCTGCTCCCAGCAGGAGTTCGCCCGGCACGTCGGCGTCTCCGAGCCCGCCGCCGTGCAGATCGTCGAGGAGCTGGTACGGCTCGGCCTCGTCACCCGCGGCCGGGATCCGCGCGACCGCCGCCGCTACGCCCTCGAGCTCACCGCCCTCGGCCGCGACCGCCTGGCGTTCCTCGGCGACACCGTGCACCGCATGCAGGCCGAGGTCCTCGAGCTCCTCGGCCCGGACGGGGAACGCGAGCTACGCGCCCTGCTGGCCAAGCTCCTCGCCGGTGCGCGATGACCGCTCCGCGGGCCGGTCGCCGCGCGGCGTGCCGTACACGCGGGGCTCGAAGTAGCCCTCGGGCTCGGGCGCGTACCCGCCCTGGTCGCGGCGGGGGCGCGGCGCGCCCCGTCCGGTACGGCCGGGCCGCGGCCGCTGGCCGGGCCGCCGGGGCCGCCCCGCCCGCTCGGCGCGCGCCTTGGCCGCGCGCAGCTCGTCGCGCAGCGCGCGCACGTTGGCGGGCAGGCCGCGGAACCAGGCGAGGACGAGCACCAGCGCCGACCCCACGAACAGCCACGGCGCCCCGCCCGACAGCGAGGTGAACATCCCCAACCCGAACGCCTGGAGGAACGACTCCGCGCCGAGCGACCGCACGAGCTCGTTGACGAGCATCGCGATGAAGTAGATCAGCGGCGGGGTGACGACGAGGGTGAGCAGCTCGCGCGGGTTGATGAACAGCACCGCGGTGACGCAGGCCGCGATGAACGCGACGCCGATCACCGCCGGCGCGCCGGTGACGCAGGCGGCGAGGGTGACGACGAAGACCAGCGCGACCGCCCCGCGTGCCGTCAGCCTGACCCTCGCTCCCACCGCTCGTTCACCACCCGCCTCGGCCTACCCGGACAACCTACCGTTCATCCGGTCGGCGGGGGAGTCACTTGCCGCGTTGTGACCAGGCCCGGCGCCGCCGATCTCGCCGTCGCGGGCGCCGTCGGCCTCGCCGCCGGTCGGCCGGGTCCCGTTGGGGTGGTCCGGGACCTCGCCGATCGCCTCGAGCAGCTCGGGGGTGACCAGGCCGCGGGGCAGGTCCTCGACGAGGCCGGGCTCGCGGAGCGTGCCCTCGACGAGCCCGAGGTCCCGCATCTTGCGGGCGCTCACCAGCACCCGGCTCTCCAGCGAGCCCACGGTGGTGTTGTACGCGGCCACCGCGCGGGTGAGGGCCCGGCCGAGCGCGTCGACGTTGCGGCCCAGGCTGCCGAGCCGTTCGTACAGCTCCCTGCCGAGGTCGAACACGGCCTTGGCGTTGCGGCTGAGCGCCGCCTGCTGCCAGGCGTAGTGCGCGGTGCGCAGCATCGATATCAGCGTGGTCGGGGTGGCGATGTGCACCCGGCGGCGCAGCGCGTACTCCAGCAGCCCGGGGTCGCGCTCGAGCGCGGGGGCGAGGAACGCCTCGCCCGGGATGAACAGCACGACGAACTCGGGCGCGGGCGAGAACGCCTGCCAGTACGCCTTTCCGGCGAGCCGGTCCACGTGCTCGCGCAGGTGCCGAGCGTGCGCGTCGAGCCGCTCGGCGACCACCTCCGGGTCGTCCGACTCGGCCGCCTCCAGGTACGCGGCGAGCGACACCTTCGCGTCGACGACGATGTTCTTGCCGCCGGCGAGCCGTACCACCATGTCGGGGCGGACCGCGCCGTCGGCGGTGGCGGCGGTCGCCTGCTCGTCGAAGTCGCAGAACCGCGACATCCCGGCGATCTCGGCCACCCGGCGGAGCTGCAGCTCGCCCCACCGGCCCCGCGCCTCGGGGCGGCGCAGCGCGCGCACCAGCGCCGCGGTCTGGTCGCGCAGCTCGTGCGAGCTCTGCCGGACGAACTCGATCTGCTGGACCAGCTCGGCCTGGGCCGCCCGCCGCCGCGCCTCGGCCTCGCGCAGCTGCTCCTCGACCTTGGCGAGCGTCTCCCGCAGCGGGGTGACGAGGTGCTCGACCGCCTGCTTGCGCCGCTCCAGCTCGCCGGCCGCCTCGGCCCGCCCGGCGGCGAGCCGGTTCTCGGCGAGCTCGAGGAAGCGCAGGTTGTTGACGTCGAGCGCGCGGGTCGCGAGCGCCTGGAACCGGTCGGCGAGCCGCTCCTCGACGTAGCCGACCATCTCCTCGGCGGCCTTGGCCCGCGCCTCGGCCGCGGCGGCGCGCGCCGCGGCGCCCGCGGACTCGGCGGCCGCCCGGGCCCGGGCGAGCGCGAACCCGATCGCCATTCCCGCGGCGAGGCCGATGACGAGCGACAGCCGCGCGAGCGCGCCGACACGCCCGGTCGGCCACGGCACGTAAAATCGGGCTACGTGAGCCTCAGCATCGGCATCGTCGGCCTGCCCAACGTCGGTAAGTCCACCCTGTTCAACGCGCTGACCAAGAGCGGCAACGCCTTGGCGGCCAACTATCCGTTCGCGACGATCGAGCCGAACGTGGGCATCGTCGGCGTGCCGGATCCGCGGCTGGAGAAGCTGGCGGAGATCTTCGGCTCGGCCCGCATCGTGCCGGCGAAGGTGGAGTTCGTCGACATCGCCGGCCTGGTCCGCGGCGCCTCGGAGGGCCAGGGCCGGGGCAACAAGTTCCTCGCCAACATCCGGGAGACCGACGCGATCTGCCAGGTCATCCGGGTGTTCTCGGACCCCGACGTCACCCACGTGGACGGCGAGGTGTCGCCCGAGCGGGACATCGAGACGATCAACACCGAGCTGATCCTCGCCGACCTGCAGACCCTGGACAAGGCGCTGCCCCGGCTGCAGAAGGAGGCGCGGTTCAACAAGGAGCGCCGGGAGGTGCTCGAGGCCGCCGAGGCCGCGGTCAAGATCCTCGACTCCGGCGCCACGCTGTACAGCGCGGGCAAGAAGGGCGAGATCGACCTCGACGCCCTGCGCGAGCTGCACCTGCTCACCGCCAAGCCGTTCCTGTACGTGTTCAACCTCGACACCGACGAGCTCACCGACACCGAGCTGCGCGCCCGGCTGTCCGCGCTCGTCGCCCCGGCCGAGGCGGTGTTCCTCGACGCCAAGCTCGAGTCCGAGCTGGTGGAGCTGCCCGAGGACGAGGCGATGGAGCTGCTGCGGTCGGTCGGCCAGGAGGAGTCCGGCCTCGCCCAGCTCGCCCGCGTCGGCTTCGAGACGCTCGGCCTGCAGACCTTCCTGACCGCGGGCCCGAAGGAGGCCCGCGCCTGGACGATCCGCAAGGGCGCCACCGCCCCCGAGGCCGCGGGCGTCATCCACTCCGACTTCCAGCGCGGGTTCATCAAGGCGGAGGTCATCGCCTACGACGACCTCGTCGAGCTGGGCTCGGTCGCCGCCGTCCGGGCCGCCGGAAAGGCGCGCATCGAGGGCAAGGACTACGTGATGCAGGACGGCGACGTCGTGGAGTTCCGGTTCAACGTCTGACCCGGCCCCGTTTCGGTCCGCCCGATTCGCGGTACGTCCGAGGCCGATATTCGGCACTCATTTCCCTGGCATCAGGAATATGTCGAATATTCCTGGCAAAAAAGATCTCTTTGCGAGAGCATGGCGTTGCCGGCGCGCAGCGCCGTGAATCGCCGTCCGTGGCGCAGGGAAAGAGAGGTTGGCATGTCCGGTCAGCCCGGCGAGCCTGTGATCGACACAACCGTGCCGCATTCGGCCCGAGTCTGGAACTACTGGCTGGGCGGCAAGGACAACTATCCCGTCGACCGCGAGCTCGGCGACCGGGTGAAAGAGGTGTTCCCCGGGATCGTGACCCTCGCCCGGGCCGGACGGTACTTCCTCGCCCGGGTGGTGCGCTTCATGGCCGGGGAGGCCGGCCTGCGGCAGTTCCTCGACATCGGCACCGGGCTGCCCACCGCCGACAACACCCACGAGATCGCCCAGCGTGTCGCGCCCGAGGCCCGGGTCGTGTACGTCGACAACGACCCGCTCGTGCTCGCCCACGCGGAGGCCCTGCTCACCAGCACGCCGCAGGGCAAGACCGAGTACATCCACGCCGACCTGCGCGAACCCGAGGTCATCCTCTCCCGGGCGGCGGAGACGCTGGACTTCTCCCGGCCGATCGGCCTGACCCTCATGGGCATCCTGGGGCACATCGAGGACTACGACGAGGCCCGGTCGATCGTCCGCCGGCTCGTCGCCGGCCTGCCGTCCGGCAGCTACGTCGGCATCTACGACGGGTGCGCCTCCGACGACGCCATCGTGCAGAGCACCGAGGTCTACAACAGCTCCGACACCGTGCCCTACATCGTCCGCCCGCCCGAGCAGATCAAGGGCTTCTTCGAGGGCCTCGAGCTGGTGGACCCGGGCGTGGTCTACATCCAGCAGTGGCGCCCCGACGCCGTGCCCCTCGGCGAGGACTCCCATGTCGACGCCATGGGCGGGGTGGGCCGCGTTCCCTGATCCCGGCCCCGGAAGGGCGGGCACGGCCTTTCGGCCGCGTCGGCGTCGAGAGCCGCCGCCACGCGGCAGGGCTCTCGGCGCCTTTCCTGTACCCGGCTAGCCCGGCCCGGGATGGCCGCCAGGGCGTGCGGCGCGGGCCGCGGGCGAGGCCGGCGGCCACTGCGTCGCCGGCGTCGCCGTGCCGTACCCCGGTGTCCCCGCAGGCCGGAGCGGATCCGGCGCGACTCTCCGGCGACGGCATTGCGGCAGTGGCGATACTCTCCGTGGTGTACCGAGTACGCTTTGCAACCGTCAGTGTGACGTCAAGGACACCTGATGCGGGAGTAAAGCGTGGGATTCGCGGACGGCCCGGCCGGCGTACGCGCGTCCCCGGTCATCTGGAGGTGCGGCCCGTGCCCTATGGACGATGCGGCGACGACGATGCGACGTGGCCCGCGGAGGACGCGTGCGCGGACGAGGAGACGCCCTTGCTGCACGCCGGCGCCGCGGCGGCGCGCGAGCGGTTCACCCCCGACGTCGCGACCTCCGCCCGGGTCTACAACTGGCTGCTGGGCGGCAAGGACAACTTCGCGGCGGATCGGGCGGCGGGGGCCCGGCTGCTGGAGGTGATGCCGGAGGTGCGGTTGGCGGCGAGGGCCAACCGCGCGTTCCTGCGGCAGGCGGTGCGGCGGCTCGCCGCGGCGGGGGTGCGGCAGTTTCTCGACATCGGATGCGGGCTGCCGGTCGCCGAGAACACGCACGAGATCGCCCAGCGCGCCGCCCCCGGCTCGCGGGTGGTCTACATCGACGTCGACCCGATGGTGGTGACCCACGCGCGGGCGCTGCTCGCCACCGACGACCACACGATCGCGCTGCGCCGCACCCTGTGCGACCCGTGGCGGATCGTCACCGACCCGGTGATCCGCGCGCACCTGGACCTCTCCCGGCCGATCGGGCTGCTGCTGCTCGCGGTGCTGCACCATCTGCGGCGGGACGCGGCCGCGTGCGAGGTCGTGCGGATCCTGCGCCGGATGCTCGCCCCGGGGTCGTTCGTGGTGCTGTCCCACCTGCTCGACGACGGGCAGCCCCAGACCTGGCGGGCGCAGGCGGTGTACAGCGAGGCCGTGGTGCCGGTGCGGGCGCGCACCGCCGAGTGGGTCGCGGAGCTGGTCGACGGCATGGAACCGGTCGCGCACGGGATCGCGCACATCTCCGTGTGGCTCGAGGGCGACGAGAGCTCCGGCCTCGGCTCCATCTACGACCGGGCGGCACTGAAGCAGATCCCGCTCGTGTGCGCGATCGTCCGGACGCCCGCATGACCGCGGCGGTCGGCCCGCCCGTAGGCGCGCCCGGCGGGCCGGGCGGGCGCCGGGCGGCCGGGGTACGGCGTGCGCCGGAGCGGCCGCGGCCCGGATCGCGCCGGAGGCGGTGGGGACCCGTTCGGCGACGGCGGCCCCGCCGTACCCGCGCGAATCCGGGACGAGGCCGATGAACGGTCAGGATTCACGGCCGCATTCGCTACCAGCGGACACACCGCAGGTGATGCCCGAATTGTCGGTTTTTGTGTCCAGTGTCCGAGTGATGGGTGATGTGTGTGTGCAGCTCATCGGCTTTTTAGGCGGTTCTTCCGATGTGCGTTGACCTGGCGTCGCCGCGACACACTTCCGGTTGTGCGTGTCCCTCATGGCCGGGCGGCGGGGGGTTGCGGGAAAGTATTCGCGTGGCCTCCGCGCGGCCCCGCTGCGGGCCGGACCGCCGGTGCGGCAGGGGGTGTGAGGAGCCTCACGCGGCGCGGGGGTGGAGCCGTCGGCCACCCGTGGTGCGTCTTACCTGACGGTTCGCAATTCGAGACGGCTATGGCGCGAAGGATAGGGAGGTCTGACCTACGGGGTAACGCGATGTGGCGCACAGGACGTCGCGGACCGGACGTATTGTGCTTTGTCCACCTCGGCGACTCACCTGGATAGGGATGCGCCGACGGTGATGCATACCGGTTTGCGTAGTTGCGGCGATGCTTGCAGCATGGGCGTGGCTTTCCTGTAACAATTGGCAAGGCCGCTAGGGTGAACACTTCATCGGGCATAAGCAGGACTGAAAGCACTCGGACTAGACCGCGCCGGCCCGCAGGACAGGCGCGAGCGGAGGCGTGATGGCTCGCAGGTCGACCGTCCAGCAGGTCGCTGGCGACCACGAGCACTCGGCGTACCCCTCGCCGGAACTCGACCTGGCGCCCCAGGGGCGTCGCGGTGCGCGCCGCCTCCGGTGGAGCGGCAGCGGCGGCCGGTGGCTCGTCTGGATCGGACGGGCCCTGCTGTGGGCGGTGCTCATCGTCATCCTGATCAACGGGGTCCGCGCGCCGTTCGAAAGGTTCACCCAGGGAGATCCGTCCCCGGCGGCGCCGACCCCCACGCCGGGCGCGGGGTTCCCCACCGAGCAGGCCGTGTCCTTCGCCAGCCAGTTCGCCGCCGCCTACCTCAACTTCGACGCGGCCAACCCCGCGGTGCGCGCCCAGAAGCTCAAGCCGTTCCTGCCCGAGGCGGCCCACGACCAGTTCGGCTGGAACGGCTTCGGCAAGATGCAGGTCATCGGCATCCAGCTGTCCCACGTCGAGGTGCAGAACGCCAACAACGCCGTCGTCACCCTGATGGTGCACTCGGGGGAGCGGCGCTGGCTGTTCTCCGTCCCGGTGTACGCCAAGGACGGCCGGTTCGTGGTCTCCCAGCGTCCCGCCCTGCTTCCCGCCCCGGGGCCCGCGGAGCTGCCGCCCGCACCGCCGACCGAGCAGGACGAGGCGACGGCGGCCGAGCTCACCCCGCAGCTCAAGGGCTTCTTTGAGGCGTTCGCGTCGGGCGATCCCGAGCAGCTTCGGCGGTACGTGGCCGCCGGTGTCGAGATCGAGGGCTTCAACGGGGCGTTCACCCTCGCCCAGCTCAAGCAGGTGATCGTGCCCCCCGGCGGCAACACCAGGTCGGTCACCGCGATCGTGGTGTGGGCGATCCCGGCCACCACGCCGGCGCCGACCACCGACCCCACGGCCGAGCCCACGGACGCGCCGGTGGACCCGCCCGGCGCGCTCGAGCAGGCCTACCAGCTCACGGTGGAGAAGCAGGGTGACAAGTGGTTCGTCAAGGACGTCCGCGGTGCGCGCCGGCCCGCGGCGTGAGCCCGGTGGCCGGGCCGGTGGCCGTGACGGCCATGAGCAGGAGGACCCGCATTGATCGTGCAGACCATAGTGCAGACGCTGGAAGGTCTTGCCACCCCGGCCCCGAGCCCCACCGGAGTGGACACCCAGGGCCTCGCCGATTTCCTGCGCGGCTTCTTCGGTCCGCTCTTCCTGGTGGTCGTCTCGATAGTCGCGATTTTTTTCCTTTTTACCCGTGAAATCACCAGGTTCGTGCAATTCATTATTCTGGCGATCGGCATCGGCATTATTTTCTACGTACCCAACATCATCGAGGTGACGGCGCGGGCGATCGCGGGGGCGCTTGGCATCAGGTAGCCGGGCTCGAGTAGCGGGAGAGGAGGGGGAACCAGGTGGATCTGCCCACATACACCAATATCTGGCGGATCGAGAAGCGGCTCTACAAGCTGTACGACCTTCGCCTGCCGATGCCGCTTCCGATCGTCTGGATCGGTGTGTTTCTCGGGGTGCTGGCCGTCTGGACACTCCTTCTCCGGTTGCTGCGCGTCCCTTTTGAAACCCCCTGGCACGTGCTCTATCTCGTGCCGCCCGGCGTGGTCACCTGGCTCTCCACCCGCCCGGTCATCGAGAACAAGCGGCTCACCGAGCTGCTCCAGTCGCAGCTCCGGTACCTGGGCGAGCCGCGGACCTGGTGCCGCATGGCCCCCGCCACGGAGCCGGACGAGATCCGGTTCGAGGCCCGCGTCTGGCGGCTGCCGCCGGAGGCCGCCGCCGCACTGGCCGAGAAGCGGGCGAAGCGCCGCGCGAAGGCCGCCGAGACGACGACCAGGCCGCGGGACCGCCGCGCCGCGGCTCCGGCCGCGGCCCCGGCGTTCGGGGCCACGGCCCGGGCGGCGCGCGCCGCGTCCGCGCGGGT
>Ga0310841_101286_pt1 | contig 10879 bp, 8 predicted proteins | sample SM_ome_9_FD_201311 | JGI IMG/M metagenome (GOLD analysis project Ga0310841, IMG submission 201311) | Sorghum-adapted microbial communities enriched on stacked mutant (SM) sorghum from Joint BioEnergy Institute, Emeryville, California... ...
GTTTCTCGCGGTTCGGCGATACTTCCACATAATGAAGCGTCAGTTTCTTGCCGTCTTTCTCGCGAATGCCGTCCGCGCCGGCTTTCCATCCGAGTTCGTCCAGCAATGCGGCCGCCTTGCCGGGATCATAAGAGAAGCTGTTTTCCAGCGCCTTGTTGTATCCGAGCATTTTCGGCGTGAGCGGCGTCCATGCCCGTTCATAGTAGCCGAGGTACAAGCTCTTGACGATCGAATCCACATCAATGCCGTACAGCAGCGCCTGCCGGGCTTTCAGCTCATTCCACGGCTCGCGGGATTGGTTGATGAACAGGGTGAAAGGCAGTCCGTTCGTGACCACGTTGTAAAGCTCGATATCGGCATCCTGTTCGAGAGCCGGGATGTTCTGCGGCGGCACCGATTCCGCCAGCAGCACCTGACCGCTCTGCACGCTGCCGATCCGCGTCGATTCTTCGGGGATGATGTGGAACGTGATGCGGTCCACGTAAGGCGCACCGGCATTCGTCACCGTTCCCGGCGCCCATTTGTAGTCTTCATTGCGTTCGACGGTGATGGACGTATTCTCGGACCAGCTCACGAATTTGAACGGCCCGGTGCCGACGGGATGGCGCACCAGATCTTCTCCGTATTCTTCAGCGGCGGTCGGCGACACAATGCCGAGGTGAGCCTGGCTCAGATAACCGAGGAACGCGTTCGACCGCTCTTTCAAATGCAGGCGGACCGTATAGTCATCCACCACTTCGGCGGATTCGAAGGAACGGAGCATGGCGGCCGCGTTTCGCGCCTTCGTCTCCGGATCGAGAATCCGGTCGAAGTTGTATTTGACCGCTTCCGCGTTGAACGGCGTCCCGTCGTGGAACTTCACGTCTTCGCGCAGTTTGAACGTGTAGGTCAGGCCGTCATCGGAAATGTCCCAGCTCTCCGCGAGCCACGGCTTGATCTGCCCGTCTGCACCCATCGCCACAAGGCTGTCGTAAATCGTGCGGAACACCCGTCCCGCGACGGCAATTCCGCTGCGATGCGGGTCCAGCGAATCGGGGCTTGTCGACAGTGCGTAGGTGAGTTCCCCGCCTGCGGGTTTGACGGTGTTTTCGCCGCTGCTGTCCGAAGGGGGTGCCGATGCCGTGCGGCTTTCCGTCTGGTCAGGGTTTCGTTCTGCGGGCTCGGTCTGGCAGCCGGTGAGCAGCAATAGCAAAGCGATCATGCTCAGTACGGTGATTTTCCCTCTGCGAATCCTGTTACTTGACATGTTGCTTACACTCCCTATCCAAATCCTCTTCAAAAATAATGGCCAATCCGCTGTCATCCGCCTATGGATTAATTGCACATATTTCTGATCAGTTTAGTGCAATTTGACGGATACAAATACTGTAAACCCTGTAAGTCGAAAGCGGGTTATCAAAAATTTCAATTCATAAATTGAAAATATCTATCTTCTGATCCTCACTTCTCCTGCAGCACCACGTCATTGAAAATCGGATAGCCCAGATAATCGAAGGACAGACCGGATACGCTGCGCGATGCCGCCACGGTGTACGGAAACACATAGATGGGGATGATCGCCGCGCGGTCCATGATTTCCTGCTGAACCTGTTCGTAAATTTTGATCCGTTTTGCCGTGTCGGTCTCCACATTGCCCTCGTCGAGCAGCCGGTCAACGGCCGGGTCTTTCAGTCCGGACAGGCTTTGCTTGCCCGCCACCGACGTGGACGACGAATGATAGAAGCTGCGCAGCGCCTCCGGATCGGAGTTGACCTGGCTGTTGCCGTACAGATCATAATCCCCGTTCTCGAACACGACCGTGCGATAATCTTTGGTGATCTCCACTTTGACGTCGATGCCGATCTGCTTGAGCTGCTGCTGGATCATCGCCGCGATGTCGTTGCGTTTCTCGCGGTTCGGCGATACTTCCACATAATGAAGCGTCAGTTTCTTGCCGTCTTTCTCGCGAATGCCGTCCGCGCCGGCTTTCCATCCGAGTTCGTCCAGCAATGCGGCCGCCTTGCCGGGATCGTAGGAGAAGCTGTTCTCCAGCGCCTTGTTGTATCCGAGCATGCCGGGAGCCAGCGGCGACCAGGCCCGTTCATACGTGCCCAGATACAGGCTTTTGATGATCGCATCGACGTTGACGCCGTAGAGCAGCGCCTTCCGGGCTTTCAGCTCGTTCCACGGCTCGCGGGACTGATTGATGAACAGCGTATAAGGCAGACCGTTCGTGTCTGTCTTGAAAATCTGGATGCCCGGATCTTGCTCGAGAGATGCAATGTTCTGCGGGGGCACCGTCTCCGCGGCCAGCACCTGTCCGCTCTGCACGCTGCCGATCCGCGTCGCTTCTTCCGGAATGATGTGAAACGTGATCCGGTCCAAATACGGCGCTCCGGCGTTTTGCACCGTCTCCGGCGCCCAATGGTAGTCTTCATTCCGTTCCACGGTAATGGACGCGTTCTCGGACCAGCTCACGAATTTGAAAGGCCCGGTGCCGACGGGATGGCGCACCAGATCCTCGCCGCACTTCTCCGCGGCGGTCGGCGAGACGATGCCGAGCAGCGCCTGGCTCAAGTTGCCGAGGAAAGCGCTGGACGGCTCGAACAGATGCACGCGGATCGTGTGCTCGTCCACCACCTCGGAGGACTCGTACGGGCGCAGCAGCGCAACCGCGTTTCTCGCTTTCGTCTCCGGATTGACGATCCGGTCGAAGTTGTATTTGACCGCCTCCGCGTTGAACGGCGTGCCGTCATGGAATTTCACGTCTTCGCGCAGCTTGAACGTGTACGTCAATCCGTCGTCGGAAATGTCCCAGCTTTCCGCGAGCCACGGTTTGATCTGACCGTTGTCGTCCTGCACGACCAGACTGTCATGGATGGTGCGGATCACCCGCACGGCGACGGCCAGACCGCTGCGGTGCGGGTCCAGCGAATCGGGGCTTGTCGCCAGCGCGAAGGTCAACTCGCCGCCCGCCGTCTTGACAGGTTCGCCGCCGCCGGTTGAAGCGGCTTGTCCTTCCGATGCAGCCGGATTGTCCGCCCGCTGAGTCTGGCAGCCGGCAAGGACCAACAACAGCGCGATCAAGCCGGTTACGGCGCTTTTCCATCTGCGCGGCTTATTTCCTGACTTCATGTTTCTCCACTCCTGTTCCTGATTCGATTGATGACCGTGTGCCATCCCGCTGCCGGTAGAATGCGCGGATGGCCTCGACGAACCAGCTTGCGCCGTCTTTCAGCACATCCTCGTCGACGTCGAACTTCGGATGGTGCAGCGGATGGATGTATCCTTTCGCAGCGTTTCGTATCCCGAGCAATCCCATGGCCGAAGGCACTGCCTTCGCGTAGAAGGCGAAATCTTCGCCGGCCAGACTCGGTCGATCGAGTTCAATCGTCCGTTCCGGGCCGAACACGCTCCGTCCGGCTTCCATCGCTTCCGCCGCAGCCAGCGGGTCGTTGCGGAGCGCCGTACCCATGCGGAACGCGGATTCGGCGCTGCCTCCGTACAGAGCGGCGATCGTCCGGGAGCGATGCTCGATGGCTTCGCGAATCTGGTCAACCACATGCGGCTCGAACGCGCGATATGTTCCGCCGATTTCGCTCCGGTCCGCGATCGCGTTGATCACCGTTCCCGCCCGCAACGTTCCGAACGCCAGCACGGCGCGGCTCAACGGATCGACGGCGGTCGACATGTACGCCTTCATGTCCATGATCCAATGCGCGGCCATCATGATCGCATCCGCGGCGGCATGGGGCCGGCTGTGATGTCCCGGCGCGCCGTGAAACGCGACGCGAAAATGCGTCGAAGCGGCCATGACATGGGAGCGGTGGATGCCGATGGTGCCCGCCTCAAGTTCGGGCCAGACGTGCAGGGCGAAGCACCGTTCCACGCCGTCCAGAATGCCGGCTTCGATCATGTCCGCGCCGCCGCTGCGCAGGACGCCGTCAACGGGACTTGCCGCCGCTCCTTCTTCGGCAGGCTGAAACACAAACTTGACGATTCCCGGCAATTCCTCGCGGAACCGGCTGAGCGCCCGGGCGGCGCCCAGCAGCATGGCGGTATGCGCGTCGTGGCCGCAGGCGTGCATCGCGCCTTCGACCGTCGAACGGTACGGGACATCGTTCTCTTCGCGAATCGGCAGCGCGTCCATGTCCGCCCGGAGCAGCAGCGTTGTCCCCGGAAGGCCGCCGCGCAGGACGGCGGTCACTCCCCGGCCGAAATGTCTGCCGACGTTCCGTTCGACCTCCAGTCCCCAGGAGCTCAGCAAATCCCCGACGAATGCGGCCGTGCGCGCGACATCATACATCAGTTCCGGATGACGGTGGATTTCCCGCCGCCACCGAATCATGTCATCCTGCAGCGAACGGATGTAAGCCAATATGGGGGCCGTATCCATCGCCGAACCGGCTCCGGCAATCGGCCTGCTCATGCGCCCGCTCCCGTGCGGATCGTGTACCGGTTTTGCGGGATCGGCAAGCCGAGATTGCCGCGCAGCGTATCCGCTTCGTACTCCTTCCGGAACAAGCCGCGTTCTTGCAGAATCGGCACGACCAGATCCACGAAATCCGACAGACCGTTCGGCACGACGGTGCGGATATTGAACCCGTCGGCCGCGCCCCCCTCGAACCATTCCTGTATGAGGTCGGCGATTTTCTCCGGCGTTCCGATCGCGTTCGGCCGCGGCGTCGCTGTCCGAAGCGCCAGCTGCCGCAGGGTCAACCCCTTTTCTTTCGCTTCCCGTTTGATCCTGTCCGTGGTGCTGCGGAAGCTGTTTTGTCCGAGGTCGCCGATATCGGGGAACGGTTCGTCGAGCGGAAACACGGAGAAATCGAAATGATCGAAGTATCGCCCCAGGTAATCGAGCGCCTGATCGATCCGGACGAGATTCGCCACCTCTTCGTATTTCAGCTCGGCTTCCTCCTCCGTGCGGCCGATGATCGGCTGAAGCCCGGGAATGATCAGGATCTCGTCGGGATTGCGGCCGTATCCGGCCGCTTTGCTCTTGACGCTGCGATAGAAAGCCCGCGCCTCCTCGAAATCTTCGTGCCCCGAATAGACGGCGTCCGCGGCTTTGGCCGCCAGTTCCTGCCCCGCCTCGGACGATCCGGCCTGGAAGATGATCGGATACCCTTGCCGTGATCGGGCGATATTGAGCGGACCCTGCACGGCGAAATGCTTGCCCCGGTGATGCAGCGCGTGCATTTTATCCGGATGGAAAAAAACGCCGCGCTCCTTGTCCCCCACAAAGGCGTCATCCTCCCACGAATCCCACAATCCCTTGACGACCTGGACATGCTCTTCCGCAATTTCGTACCGAAGCGCATGATGCGGATGTTCGGCTTTGCCGTAATTGAGCGCCGATCCTTCCAGCGGCGATGTGACCACGTTCCAACCCGCCCGGCCGCCGCTCAGATGATCGAGGGACATCAGCTGCCGCGCCACCGTGAACGGCTCGCTGTAGCTCGTCGATATGGTCGCGACAAATCCGATGCGTTTTGTAACGGACGCCAGGGAAGACAGCAGCGTGACCGGTTCGAACCGGTTCAGGAAATGCGGATTCGATTTCTCGTTGATGTACAGGCCGTCCGCGATAAAGACAAAATCGAACTTGCCCTCCTCCGCCTTCAACGCTTGTTGCTTGTAGTATTCAAAGTTGACGCTCGCGTCGATCGGAATCGCCGGATGCCTCCAGAGCGCGATGCTGTTGCCGACACCGTTCAAATTTGCGCCCAGTTTGAGCTGTCGCTTCACCATGAGCGTACCTCCCGCCAATCAATATCAAACCATTCTGATTAGATTAGTGTATTTTCGGGGCTAACCCTACTGTAACCCCAAGTCGCGCTCCGGGGTTATATGAAAGATCGAATGACGATTCGGAGTTTTCTATCGAAGCGGGCTTCGGCGCAATCCGGCGATGGTTCAATAGGGTTATGGTATGATTTCACGATATATCCGGTTGGTGGGATGCAGGCATCAGGATCAAAGCTTGGCTAAAGTAATCATAAAAATTATTATGTAAACTTATTTGTGAGAAAACAATCTGGACCGGTAAATAATTGTTATATGAAACAATTATTCCTTCTACTCCTGTATAATGGCGACACGATCACCATCATACGGGAGTTGATTTTTATTTGAGCCAAATCCGGATCGCGGACATCACGAGAGACAACTGGTTTGAAGCCGCCCGGCTTCGCGTGCGCGAAGATCAGACCGCCGTGTACCCCTGCCCTGTCGTCTTCTGGATCGCCGAATCGAAATTCGAAACGCACTACAGGCCGAAAGCGATTTACGATGACGATCGCATGATCGGTTTCCTCGTCTACGGCCTGGATCCGGATGACGGCCGATACTGGCTGATCGCCTTCATGATCGACGAGAAGCATCAAGGCAAAGGATACGCAAAACATGCGATTGCCGCTTTCCTCCGGTATTTCAAAGACAACTGCGAGGCCGGCGAAATCGTGCTGGGCCATCGCCCCGACAATGCCGCAGCGGCCGCGCTGTATGAGAAGACGGGATTCCGGGTTACGGGAGAAATGATCGGAGGCGAGGTGATTCGGTGTTATTCATTCAAATGAACTATTGTTTACATAACATTTTTTACGTAACTTAATTGGATCGTTTGGCTCCCGGATGCCATCCTTCCCCTCGCATGGTACAATAAGACTTGTCAGCAGCACCGGCCCATACGGAGGGATCGCATGAACGTCATCAAGCTGAAAGACAGACAGGAGCTCGACCGGCGCGTGCCTTCGATGCCTTGGTACGTGGAGCAGTTCATCAACTACAAACTGCCCGATCTGTCCCCCTCTTCCCTGCTCGAATACGTCCGCGACTACGAAACTTTCTTTCGCTGGCTGATGGCGGAGGGGCTGACGGAGGCGCGGGAGATGAAGCATATTCCGCTCTCCGACCTCGAGAATTTGCGCATGGAGACGATCGACCATTACAAAATGTACCTTGCCGCGCACAAAGACCGGGCCAACAGCCGGACCACGATCTCGCGCAAACTGTCCTCGCTTCGCTCGCTGTTCCATTATTTGAGCCAGATTGCCGAGGACGAAAATTTTTACCCGCTGCTCAAGCGGAATGTGATGGCGAAAGTGTCGATCAAGCGGACGCACAAACCGAAAGATTCGGCGGCGCGTCTCGAAGGAAAGCTGCTGCAAGAGGATGAAATCGCGGAATTTTTGCAATATGTGAGGGAATACTATGCCGGCGACCTGGCGGGCAACAAACAGGCGCTTGCGGCCTACGAGCGGAACAAAGTCCGCGATGCCTGCATCATCAGCCTGATCCTCCACTCCGGCCTGCGGGTATCCGAAGTTGTCAACCTGAACGTCGACGACGTCGACTTGAAGCGCAAGCTGGTTTACGTTTACCGCAAAGGCGCCAACGACGAGACATTCAAGACGCCCGTCTATTTCCGGCAGGACGCGGTCGAAGATCTGAACCGCTATCTGCAGCTCAGGGAAAGCCGCTACAACGCGCCCAAGAAAGAAAAAGCGCTCTTCCTCGCCGTGGCGAACGGCAAGAAGGAAGGCTCGCGCATGACCAAGCGGGCCATCCAGGAGATGGTCATCAAGTACGCGAGACGGTTCGGCAAACCGTATCTTTCCGTGCACAAACTGCGCCATTCCTTTGCAACCGACTATTATCTGCGCAACGATCTGTACAAGACGCAGGAGCAGCTCGGTCACGCCTCGCCGGAGACGACGCAAATTTACGCCCATCTGACGGACAAGACGATGGCCGAGGCGATCGACCGTCCGAGAGCGGATGCGTGACGACAATGAATAAGCCGAGGGTTCTTCTTGCCGAAGAACGCTCGGCTTTGCCGCTATTTCAGCGGCCCGTCTCACGATTGCGGCCGCGAAGACCCGCAAGTCCGATCAGACCGAGCAGGCCCAGCCAGCCCCAGTCAAAATCGTTGTTGTTGTCAGTAGCCGCCGCGCGGACCGTACGTTCCGTACCGCGAACCATACGTTCCGTACCGCGAACCGTACGATCAATCAACCCGTTGTTGTCGCCGTTAACGTTGTTGCGGCGGAAGTTGCGGTCATTGTCCATGAAATTGGTCGTTGCCGGGTCTTCCATCATACGGTTGGTGTAACCGCTCGTCCCCGATTTGTTCACGCCCGTTCCCGTGTACGCGGATGTGTGGCCTTTGCCCGTCGAGCTATTCACACCGCCCTCCGCGAATACAGGGGAAGATAACGCCAACATCAGGGCTGTTGCGGCGACCGCACCTTTCAAAGTACGTCTCATTCGAATCGGCTGCCACCTTTCTCTCCAGGGATGGATTGAGCGTCGGGCACTATTCGCCGCCTGGCTCAACTATGGTATGCCCCGTAGACAACAATCCGATTCGAACGGGATCAGGAAGTTGATGGCGGATTGCCGCGAAGGACAGCCGCATGCACGATGCATGCTGATTCACAAGCCCAATCGCGATTTCAGCGCCTCAGCCTCCTCCTTCGCGGCCGGACGGCCGCCGTAGCGCACTTCTTCATAAACCTGATCCAGCCGGCTGTCCGCATCCCGGTTATCGCCGTCGATCTCCTGCAAGGCGCTGATATTCTCCCGCGGCGTCCAGCTTAAGCGGTAGCGGAATCCCCGTTTCCCGGCAAGCTGAAATCTGCGCCGGAACAGCCAGCGAACCCGCTCTTCCGGCGACATGGCCGCCCAGGATTCCCGGCGGCCGATCGACCGCAGCCGCCGGATGACGCCGGCAGCTATGGATTCCCCGGTCAGCCGCTCGACCTCGTCCACATAACCGCCGGTATCCGCGGATCGCGTCCGTTCCCGCCAGGCGGCCAGCCAGCGGGCGATCAGCCGCGCCAAGGCCGGAATGCGCAGCAACTGCCTGAGCGCCAGGACGGCAAGCGCGATCAGCGCCAGTACGCCGATGGCGATCGCGATTCGTTCCAGCAGCAGCAAGAACCAGTTCGGCTCGCTTTCCTCGGGCATTGGCAGCCCGGGCATCATCGGTTGAGCGCCCGGATCTGCCGGCAATTCGTCCGGAACCGGATCGCCGATCTTGCCGGTCAGCCACTCGATCAGCCGTCTGAGCCAGCCGATGAACATATGCCAGAGCGCCTCCAGATGGCGGAAGAACGCAATGAACAGCGCAATGGCCGTAAAAGCGGCCGCCAGACTACGGTTGCGAACCCTGACGGCCCGGGGCACCGATCCGCCGCTCTGATCCAGGTTGGCATCCATGAGCGCAATCCGGTTTACGCGCCGGATGGTCAAGAGCAGCGTCATGACGCCGCCTGCCGCCAGCAGCATCCGGTAAGGCTCCATGCTGTCCATAAACCCTGCGGCAATCGATGCGATGAAATAGAGGATCAGCGCAGGCGTCAGCATATCGCGCATCCGCCGGTCGTCAGGCAGTACCGGTGACATCCCGTGCAGGACAAAGGCAGCCGCAACGAGACCCGCGGGCAGCGCACCGAAACCGTACGGACGAAGCGCCAACCCGATGCCGGCTCCTATGGCCGCCGCCAATGCGAAACGCGAGGCCCGCCGCATCCGGTTCCATCGCGCCGTCAGCCTTTCGCCTGCCGCATAACATATCGGAAGCGCCGCCAAGAAAACATAAAATACGGATGCCGGCAGCCCCCATGAAGAGACAAACACCGGCACCGGCAGCCAGATGATCGTCGTCGTTGAGCCAAGCCAGACGGCGAGCAGAAGTCTCCGCGCGTTCATGCCGGTTGCCCCGCTTTCTTCTTGCCCGATGCGTTGCGGTCTGGCAGGCGAAGCGGCAAGATGCGCACCGCATGGCCCTGCTGCTCCAGCTTCCGCGCCGCTTCGGCGATCCGGTCGTTTTCATAGGACGTCAGTATGGCGATATCCGTACGGCCGGCCAGCCGCTCGCCGATCATCTGCAGCAGCTCATGCAGCGGAAGAAGCCGTTCCGTCTTGAGCCGGGCCATCGACTCGAAGATCGCCGTCAGATGCGGGTGGCCCGCATCCGGCTCGACGTACGCCGGCTTTTCCTCGCCGGTTCGTCCCGCCTCCGCGGCGTTCGCCGCAAATCCGGCTTCCAGGCCGTTCTCCACGGCATGCCGGGCCATGCCCGCCGCCGCCGACAAACCGTATTCGACCAGCTCGTCATCCGTCGCGACGCTCCACATGCCTTCATGATCTTCCACATTCAGGACAATCATCAGCCGATGGTCGGCCGAATAATCGCGCTTGTGCACCTGCAGCTTCCCGGTGCGCGCCGACGCCTTCCAGTTGATGCCCTTCAGCGGGTCGCCGTACCGGTATTCGCGCGTGCCCGCGATCAGGAACGGGTCGTCGACGATCCAGCGCCGGACGACCGCTTCCCCCATCCAGCTGTGGGCCGGCAGATCCCACTCCTCGGGCAGCAGCGGCTTCGGATAGACGATCAGTTCGAATCCGATATCGATGCGCCGGGTCGCCGAGGCGAAGCCGAACAGGTCACCCGCCGTCATCGAGACGGATTCGGCGCGGTAATAGCCTCGCTTTATGCACTTTACCGTATGCCGACGCGTAATGCGCGTATAGGGCATCAGGCTGAACAGACTTTTGTGGTTCTGATAAATATTCCCCGCGCTGACGTCGAAGTTCGCCTGCGTCCCGAAGCTGAGCGCCGCCGGCATCTGTGACTCCACGCGCAGCCACGGCACGGGCAGCCACTTGCGGTTCTCGATCGTCTCCACCATCTCGATCTCGTCGCCCTCGTGGCACGATCTCACGCTGAGACGGCGGTCGTACCGGATGCGGAGGAGTCCGGTGCGGCGGAACAGGTAAGCCTGCAGCAGCATCAGCAGGATGAAGGTCAGCAGGATGAAATGAAAAGCCATCTTCGGCCTCCTAACGGGCGCCCAGCGTTTCCTCCGCAGGCACCGGAACCTCGTCGAGC
>Ga0310841_101292_pt1 | contig 10820 bp, 9 predicted proteins | sample SM_ome_9_FD_201311 | JGI IMG/M metagenome (GOLD analysis project Ga0310841, IMG submission 201311) | Sorghum-adapted microbial communities enriched on stacked mutant (SM) sorghum from Joint BioEnergy Institute, Emeryville, California... ...
GGGCCACCCGGGGTGGGACGCGACGGCGCTGCCGGCAGGCCACCCCGGCATCGCGCTGGTGCACGCCACGATGTCGGTGGCCGAGCCGTCGTTCGCCGCCGCGACGCACGCCCACCTCGCCGCGGCCGCCCCCGGGCCCGCTGCCGACCTGGTGCCCGCGGTCGTGCTGCACACCAGCGTCCACGGCGGCTACCCGAAGCTCCTGCGCTCGCTCGCCCACGCGGTGGCCGAGTCGTGCGAGGAGCGGGTCGCGACGCACGCCCGGCGGGCCGAGCCGGGCGCCGACCACGGCGGGGTGCGCGGCCTCGCCGGTGTGGGCAGGCTCCTGCTCGCGCTCGGTGACGACCACTGCGGCGAGGCGCTCGACACGCTGCTGCGCCACCTCGTCTCCCGCACCCGCCCCGTCGCCGCGACCGCGCAGCCGGACGTCGGCCTCGCGAACGGCCTTGCCGCGCCGCTCGCCCTGATGGCGCTCGCCCACGACCGCGGCCACCGGGTCGAGGGCATGGCCGACGCGATGCGCGCGCTCGTCGATCCGCTGCTCCGCGCCGTCGGCGACGAGGGCGACGAGGCCCCGTCCCCGGACGCGGCCGCGAGCGCGGCCTGGTGCCGCGGCACCGCGGGCGTCGCCCGGGCCCTGCACCTCGCCGGGATCGCGCTCGGCGACGCCGAGCTGTGCGGCGCGGCGGTGCGGGCCCTGCGCGGCGTCGTGCTCCGCCCCTGGTCGCAGGCGCGTCTCGTCGGGCCGACGGTCTGCCACGGGCTGGCCGGGCTGCTGCAGGTCGTGCTGCGCGTCTCCGAGCACGACCCCGACCCGGTGCTGCGCGCCGCGGCGGGCGTGCTCGCGCAGCGCCTGCTGTACTCGTTCGACCGGACCGCCCCCTTCGGCTTCCGACACGCGTACCGGACCCGCGCGGGCCGCTTCGTCGCCGCGGACGAGCCGGGGCTGCTCACCGGCGCGGCGGGCGTGGCCCTCGCGCTCGCGACGTTCGCCCACCACCCGGGCACCGTCGGCCCGGACGTCTGGGACGCGCCGCTGCTGCTCAGCTAGCGCCGGCGCGCCGCGGGCTCCCGGTCCGGATGGCTCTGCTGGGCCAGGATGCGCAGGGCGTCGGCGGAGCCGGGGTCGTTCGGGGTGTAGATCTCCAGCCGGACGTCCGGGCTGTCGGGCTGGAGCCAGACGTGGTAGGTCACCTCGACCGGCCCGACGGTCGGGTGCTGCAGCTCCATCGTGCCCGTGGTGCAGTCGGCCACCACGCCGCTGGCCCACATCGCGGCGAACTCGTCGCTGCGCATCGAGAGCTCGCCGATCAGCTCGGCCAGCCGCGCGTCCGTGGGGTGGCGGCCCGCGGTGAGCCGCAGGTGGGCGACGTGGGCGAGCGCCACCTCCGCCCAGTTGCGGTACAGGTCGCGGGCGAGCGGGTCCAGGAAGAGCATGCGGGTGATCGACGGCCGCTGCGCCGAGTGCCCCGGCGCGCCGAACGGGACGTGCTCGGCCCGCAGCGCGTGGCCGGTGCGGTTCCAGGCGAGCACGTCGCCGCGCCTGCCGAGCACGATCGCGGGCGTCGCGTCCGCGATCGCGTCCAGCAGCGCGAGGACGTGCGGGGCGGGTTCCTCCGGCGGCGGTTCGGCGAGCCGGCGCGCGGCGGGCCGGCGGGCGAGGTTGTGCAGGTGGACGGTCTCGATCTCGTCGAGCCGCAGCGCGCGGGCCAGCGCGTCGAGGACCTGCGGGGAGGCGGTCTCGGCCTGCCCCTGCTCCAGGCGCGTGTAGTAGCCCGCGCTCACCCCGGCGAGCAGGGCGAGCTCCTCCCGGCGCAGGCCGGGCACCCTGCGCACCGCGCCGTGGGTGCGCAGGCCGACGTCGGCGGGCGTGACGCGGTCGCGCCGGCTCTTCAGGAACGCGCCGAGGCTCTCCACCCGGCCGAGGTTATGCGCGGCGGGCGCCCCGCCGGGTACCCCTGCTGGGTCTACCCACGGCACGGGGCTGGTCGGCCGCCGTGCGCAGGCGCAGCGTCGCCGTCATGCCACGACAGCACGCGCATGACGCCCCCGGCCTGCGGGCTTGGCTCGGGCTCCTGGTGGTCCTCGGGCCCGTCCTGCTGGTCTCGATGGACGGGTCGATCCTGTTCCTGGCGATGCCCCGGATCAGCCAGGCGCTCGCCCCGACGGCCGACCAGGCCCTGTGGATCCTCGACGTCTACGGCTTCGCCGTCGGTTCGCTGCTCATCGCCTTCGGCTCCATCGGCGACCGGTACGGCCGGCGCAAGCTCCTCACGATCGGCGCGACCGTGTTCGGCGTCGGCTCGGCCGCGGCGGCGTTCGCGCCGACCGCGGAGCTGCTCATCGCCGCCCGCGCCCTGATGGGGATCGCGGGCGCGACGCTGCTGCCGTCGGCGCTCGCCGTGCTGAGCGAGCTCTTCGCCGACCCGCGGCGCCGGGCGCAGGCCATCGGCATCTTCGCCGCGGCGTTCGCGGCCGGGTTCGCCATCGGCCCGATCCTCGGCGGCGTCCTGCTGCAGCGGTTCTGGTGGGGCTCGGTCTTCCTGGTCAACCTCCCGGTCATCGCCGTGTTCCTGCTCCTCGCGCCGGTCCTGCTCCGCGAGGTCCGCGCCACCCGCCCCGGCCGGGTCGACGCCGCGAGCGTGGTGGCCTCCGCGGCCGGTCTCCTGCTCGCGGTCCACGCCCTCAAGCACGTCGCCGCCGAGGGCGTCTCGGCCACCGCGGTCGGTTCCGGGGCCGCGGGCGTGGTGCTGCTCGCATGGTTCGCCCGGCGGCAGCAGCGTCTCGAACACCCCTTGGTGGACTTCTCCCTCTTCCGCGACCGCGTCTTCACCGTGGCGATCATCACCGGCCTGGTTCCGCTGGCCGCCTGGTCGGCGACGGCGTACCTGTCGGGGGTCTACCTCCAGTCGGTGCTCGGCCTGCCGGTCCTCGCCGCCGCGCTGCTCGCCCTGCCCGGCGCGGTGGTGCTCACCACCACCTGCATCGTCACCCCGGCCGTCGTCGACCGGGTCGGGAAGCGCGCCGCGCTCGTCGGCTGCCACCTGTCCATCGCCGCCGGCCTGCTGGCGCTGCTGCCCACCGCCACCACCGGCGGCGTCGGCTGGTACGTGGCGTCCACGGCGATCGCGGGCGTCGGGTACGGCATCTCCTTCTCGCTGGTCGCCGACACCGCCGTCGGCGCCGTACCGGTCGAGCGGGCGGGCTCGGCGGGCGCGATCGCCGAGACCAGCAACGAGATCGGCAACGCGCTGGGAATCGCGCTCCTGGGCTCGCTCGCCGCCCTGCTGTTCCGGCTCACCGGGCCCGGCCTCGCCCCGACCCTCGACGGGACGCTCCAACTGCCCGACCTCGCGCCCGCGCTCGCCGACGGGGCGAAGGGTGCGTTCGTGACCGGGTTGCACGCCGTCGCCGCGGTGGCGGGCGTCGTCCACCTCGTCCTCGGCGGCCTGGCCCTGCGGTGGATCCCCGGCGCGCGGCCCGCGCCCGCCGTCGAGGCGGCGGCGCGCTAGGCGGTGTTTAGAAAGTCGATCTTCGTCTGCTCGGCGGGCGTGTCGGTGAGCGGAGATGAGTGAGGTCTCCGGTAGATGGATCAACGACCAAGAAGACCATCACCACCGGAGACCTCGTGGGCACCGTACCCGCGGGCGGACGCGGGGACCTCACCGACGCGCAGTGGCGGATGCTCGAGCCACTCCTGCCAGCGGTGAGCCAGCTGGGCCGACCCCTGAAGTGGACCAGACGCCAGTTGATCGACGGGATCCGCTGGCGGGCTCGCACCGGCGCACCCTGGCGGGACGTGCCCGCCCGCTACGGCAGCTGGCAGTCGGTCTACGGGCAGTTCCGAGGCTGGCAACGCGATGGCACCTGGGCAGCTGTGTGGGCGCGGCTGCAGCAGCTCGCCGACGCCGCGGGCCTGATCACCTGGGATGTGTCGGTGGATTCCACGATCGCGCGGGCCCACCAGCACGCCGCCGGTGCCCGCCACGACCCGGGCAGCCAGGTCGAGCCGCCGGGTGACGAGCCGGCCGATCACGCCCTGGGGCGATCCCGCGGCGGCTGGACTACCAAGATCCACCTCGCCTGTGAACAGGGCCGCAAGCCGATGTCGCTGCTGATCACGGGCGGACAGCGTGGGGACAGCCCACAGTTCGTACCCGTCCTGGAAGGCATCCGAGTCCCCAAGGCCGGACGGGGTCGACCCCGGACCCGACCGGACCAGGTGTTCGCCGACAAGGCGTACTCGTCGAGGGCCAACCGCGGCTACCTGCGCCGGCGCCGCATCCGAGCCACGATCCCGATCAAGCTTGACCAGCGGGCCAACCGGCGCCAACGAGGCTCCCGCGGTGGGCGACCACCGAAGTTCGACGCCACGCTCTACCGGCTGCGCCACGCGGTCGAGTGTGGGATCAACCTGCTCAAGCAGTTCCGAGCGGTGGCAACCCGCTACGACAAGCTGGCCGTGCGCTACGAAGCCACCACCCACATCGCGGCCATCGACATCTGGCTCCGCCCCCTCGCCAGGAACTTTCTAAACAGCTCCTAGTCGCGCAGCCGGAACGGCTCCCGCCCCGGTACGAGTACGACGTGCCCGATCCCGCCGTGGGCGTTGGCGTAGGCGAGCGCCCGGGCGAGGTCGGTGACGCCGTTGGCGCCGCTGCCGTCGGTGTACAGGGTGGAGAGCACGCCGAAGGCCCGCCCCCGGCCGTCGAGGTACCCGCTGCCGGAGTCGCCGGACCGCCCCGGCGGCCGCGTCTCGACCCGATGTGCCAGGCCCCGGCCGGTCGAGCCGAGGCTGCGGCCCTCCTTCGCCGCGTTCGCGCCGCCGCGCGGCTGGTGGCTGTACACCGGCTCCCCGGGGTCGGTGCCGTCGGTGTCGAGCCCCGTCGGCCCGCCGAACACCGGGACGGTCGGGTCGGCGCGCGCGGCGTCGGCCGGGTCCAGCTCGACGAGGGCGAAGTCGTTGTGCAGGCAGCGCGCCGGGTCCGACTCGCCGCGCCGCTGCATGGTGCCCCACGACGTGTAGGCGAGGCGGCCGGAGGTGCGGCTGCCGTCGTTGCCGACGATCGTGACGCCGGTGCCGACCGGGAGCGTCGGCTCCGCGCAGCCGGAGAGGCCCATCGACTCGCTCGCGCCCGCGCAGTGCGCCGCGTAGCCGAGGTAGGTCGCGCCGTGGCCGGCGAAGACGAACCCGGCCCGGCACGAGCTCGTCACCTGCCCGTCCACCGGGCTGAGCAGCAAGACCCCGGGCGTGATGGCGGGGCCGGGGTCCGCGTGCGCCGGGCCCGCGGCGAGGGCCGCCGCCACGACGAGAGCGCAGAGCACGACGGCACGGCGCAGGGCCACGGAACACCCCCTCGGTCGGTCGGCGGATCCGCCGGAGCGTAGATCGGCTTCGCGACCTGCGCCGTTCCCGTCGCGCGAGGGGGTGACGGGGACCGCGCTGACGGCGCCCATGGTCATCTGGAAGGCTGAGCGGGCTCCCCCGGCCCTGCTGCCGTGCACGCCCCCGGGCGCGCGCGACCGGAAGGACTGCATCGTTGGACGTCCTGACCGTGTGTGACGCGGTGCTGACCAGCTCGTGGCTGCTGCCGATCCTCCTCGTGATGATCGCCGTCGACGCGCCGTTCCCGGTCCTGCCCAGCGAGACCATCCTCGTCTCGGCGGCGACGACCGCCTTCGGCGGCGGCGACGTCGGCATGCTGATCGGTCTGTTCATCGCCGCGCTGGCCGGCTCCGTGCTGGGCGACGCCACCGTGTTCTGGCTCGGTCGCTGCTCGCACCGGCTGTTGTCGAGCCGCGTCGACGGCCGGTACGAGATCTCGGCGTGGGTGCGCAGGCACATGCTGCGCCGCCCCGGGATCGCGCTGGTGGGGGCGCGGTTCGTGCCGGGTGGGCGCCTGGTGAGCACCGCGGCCGCCGGCCGGTTCGGCCTGCCGGTCCGCCGCTTCCTGCCCTGGACGGTCGCGAGCTCCGCGGCGTGGGCCGCCTACATGCTGCTCATCGGGCTCGCCCTCGGCCCGGTCACCGGCGGCGACCCGGTGCTCAGCCTGGTCGCAGGCGTAGCGTTGGCCCTGGTCACGGCCGCGGGGTTTGCGCTGGTGTCGAAGCTGCGGCGGGCACGGGTCCCGGCCTCCTCCTGAAACCGAGAGCACTGCTCTTGACCTGAGACACCCGCTCTGGTTCACTGTTCTCTAGCAAGAGCGGTGCTCACATTTCGGATCAGGAGTCCACGATGGCTGCCACTCACCGTTACATCGAGGCCGGGCGCGGCACCGAGCTGATGAACAAGGTGGTCCGCTGGCTCACCGCGCGCGGGGTGAGCGTCATCGGTTCCCGGGTGCTCGCCGTGCGCGGGCGGCGCAGCGGCAAGTGGCAGACGGTGCCGGTCAACGTGCTCACGCACGAGGGCGCCCGGTACCTCGTGGCGCCGCGCGGCCACACCCAGTGGGTGCGCAACCTGCGGGCCGCGGGCGGGGCGGGGGAGCTGCGGCTGGGCAAGCGGACCGAGCCGTTCGTCGCCGACGAGGTGCCCGACGCGGAGAAGCCCGAGATCCTGCGCGCGTACCTGCGGCGGTGGAAGTTCGAGGTCGGCGTGTTCTTCGACGGTGTCGACCACACCGCCTCCGACGAGAAGCTGCTGGAGATCGCGCCGGGCTACCCGGTGTTCCGCCTCCGCTGACACCGGCCCGAAAAGAGATCAACCGGTGCCGGCGGAGGCTCCCCGTTCCGCCGGCCCCGGTCATCCGGCTCAACGCCCGATGCGGGGCGCGGTTGCGGGCGGATGTGGGCGGTCCGTCGAGTGGGCGATCACGATCGGTGATCGGCTCGTATCCGGTTCGACGCCGAACGGTCACCGCCGAGCGACGGACGGGAACCATCCGGCGCCCGCTCACGCGCCGCCACCGCGCAGCTTCCGCAGGCGCAGCGCCAGCTGGATCTCCAGGGCCCGGTCGGGGGTGTGCCAGTCGTCGCCGAGCAGCGCCGCCACGCGTTCCAGGCGCTGGCCGACCGTGTTCACGTGGACGTGCAGCAGCCCGGCGGCCCGGGACGGGCTCGCCCCGGCCGCGAAGTAGGCCTCCAGCGTGGCCAGCAGGTCGGTGCCGCGCCGGGCGTCGTGCGCGGCGACCGGGCCGAGCACGCGTTCGAGGTAGGCCTCGACGTCGGCCGCGTCCCCGGTGACCAGGCCGGCGAAGCCGAGGTCGCGGGCCGAGCCCGAGGGCAGACCGAGCGCCGCGAGGGCGGCGGCCGTGCGCCGGGCCGCCGCATAGGCGTCGCGCAACCCCGCGGCGGGCACGACCGGGCCCGCCGCGCCGACCGGGCCCGCCTCCTTCCCCGCGCGCCGGGCGACGTCGGCGGCCACCGCGGACGCGTCGCGCCCCGGCACGACCGCGACCGTCCAGCCGTCGTGGCCGCCCACCAGCCCGGGGCCGTGCGCGCGGCCGCCCCGGCACACCGCGACGACGTGGGGCGTGCGCAGGCGCAGCCCGAGCAGCCTGCCGCGCTCGACGACCGCGGCGTCCACCTCGCCCGCCGGGCGGGCCAGCAGCTCGGCGAGCAGGTCGGTGCGGACCCGCTGGTCGGCCTCGGCCTCGCGCAGGCGGAACAGCAGCACGAGCGCGGTCACCATCGCCGCCCGCTCCACGGTGCGGACCTGGCCGTCGTCGAGCGCCTCCCGCCCGCCGAGCGCGAGGGTGCCCAGGCGCTGGCCGACCGCCCGCACACCCACCGCGGCGGCGCCGTCCGCGTGCACCAGCCGGGCGGCGTCCGCGGCCCGGCGCACCGCGGGCAGCTCGGCCGTCGGGCACCGCGCCGTGGGCGGCGAGCAGCTGGTCGTCGACGTCGAGCACCGCGACCCAGCAGTCGAGCAGCTCGCCGAGGGTGGCGGCGATGTCGTCGACCCCGCCGCCGGAGAGCACGACCCCGGCGAACCGGTCGTGCGCCGCGGCGGCCTGCTCGATGCCCGCGTGCGCGCTGGAGAGGGCGGCGAGCGCCTCGGCCGTCTCCGCCGCGCGGCGCACCTGCACGAGGGAGACGGCCGCGAGCGCGGCGAGCGACCCCAGGAGCGCCACCTCGGTGCTGGCGAACGGCCTGCGGACGCGGTGCGCGGCGAACAGCACCCCGACGAACTCGTCGTCCACGAGCAGCGGGGTACCGCAGATCGCGCGCAGCCCCTCCTCCTCGACGGCGGCGTCGATCTCGGCGGTGTGCTCGTAGCGGGTGTCGGACGGGTAGTCGGCGGTCCAGTGCGGCCGGTGGGTCTGAGCCACCAGGCCGCCGAGCCCCGCGCCGAGCGGTAGCCGCAGCGCCTGGAACCGGGCGGAGATCGACCCGTCCGTCGCCCGCATGAACGTGTCACCCCGCTCGGGGTCGGCCAGCGTGAGGTACGCGCAGTCGGCCCCGAGCAGGGTGCGCGCGCGCCGGACGATCGTGTCGAGCACCTCACCCGGGTCCGGCCGGGAGGCGAGGTCGCGGGCGATGTCGACGAGCGCCGAGAGCTCCACCTCGCGGCGCCGGTGGGCGTCGATGCCCGCCCTCACCCGCAGCGCGAGCTCGCGGGCGACCGCGCCGGACTCCGGGTCGGCCGCCGCGAGCGCCCGCGCCTGCTCGTCGATCCGCTCGGCGGGCGCGTCCTGGGCGAGCAGGCGGAGCAGCTCCAGCGCCGTCCGCGACACGGCGGTGATGATGCCACCGCCCATGGTCGCGGCTCCGCTCAGCGGGTCGGGACGATCGCGTGGTCCTCGGCGAGGTCGCGGTGGCGGGTCTCCCCGTAGCTGGCCACGGCGATGATCGTCAGCAGCGCGCTGAGCGCCACGTACACCGACACCGCGTAGCCGGTGCCGAACGAGGTGTAGAGCGCCACGGCGATGACCGGCGCGAGGCCGCCCGCCACGACCGACGCGAGCTGGTAGCCGACCGAGACGCCGGAGTAGCGGACCTTGGTGCCGAACATCTCCGACAGGAACGCGGCCTGCGGGCCGTACATCGCGCCGTGGAAGACGAGCCCGCCGACGACGGCGACGGTGGTGAGCGCGAAGTTGCCGGTGTTGAGCAGCGCGATGAACACGAACGCCCAGACGCCGACGCCCGCGGCCCCAAGCAGGTAGATCGGCTTGCGGCCCACGCGGTCGGACGCGATGCCCCAGAGCGGGATGACGACCAGGTGCACCGCGGCGCCGATCATCACCGCGCCGAGCACGAACGAGTTGGGCAGGCCGAGCGTCTGCTGGACGTAGCTCGTGATGACGATCGTGAAGACGTAGTAGCAGACGTTCTCGGCGAACCGCGCGCCCATCGCGGTGAACACCTCGCGCGGGTAGCGGCGGAACACGTCGACGATGGGCACGACCTCCTTGTGGCCGGCGGCGACGAGCTCGGCGGCCTTGCGCTGGGCCTCCTGGAAGATCGGGGACTCCTCGACCGAGAGCCGGATGTAGAGCCCGATCAGCACCAGCACCGCGGAGAGCAGGAACGGGATCCGCCAGCCCCAGGACTGGAAGGCCTCGTCGCTCTGCACCGCGGCGAGCAGGAACAGCAGCGCATTGGCGAGCAGCTGGCCGAACGGCACCCCGGCCTGGGGCCAGCTCGCCCAGTAGCCGCGCCGCGAGGGGCCGCCGTGCTCGGAGACGATCAGCACGGCCCCGCCCCACTCGCCACCGATCGCGAAGCCCTGGACGAGGCGCAGGACGGTCAGAAGCAGCGGGGCGGCGAACCCGATCGTCGCGTACCCGGGCAGCAGGCCGATGGCGAACGTCGCGACGCCCATCCCGACCAGGCTGATCACCAGGAGCTTCTTGCGGCCGAGCTTGTCGCCGTAGTGGCCGAAGACCAGCCCGCCCAGCGGGCGCGCGACGAACCCGATCGCGAACGTGCCGAGCGCGAGCAGGGTGCCCACGGCGGGGTCGTCGGACGGGAAGAACACCGCCGGGAACACGAGGGCGGCCGCGACGCCGTAGAGGAAGAAGTCGTACCACTCGACGGTGGTGCCGGCCATGCTGGCGGCGACGACCTTGAGGATGCTGGCCCGGGACGGCCCGGCGGACTTGTCGGTGACCACGGTGTCTCCGTTTCGGGTGTGTTGGCTTCTTCTCAGTGGGCGGTCCAGCCGCCGTCCATCGACAGCGACGCTCCGGTGATCGAGGCCGAGGCGGGCCCGTAGAGGACGGCGGCGAGCTCGGCCACCTCGTCCGGTTCGACGAGGCGCCGCACGGCGGCGGGGGCGAGCATCACCCGCTCCACCACCTCGTCCGGCTCGATGCCGTGGGTGCGGGCCTGGTCGGCGATCTGCCGCTCGACCAGCGGCGTGCGCACGTAGGAGGGGTCGATGCAGTTGCTCGTGACCCCGTGCGGGGCGCCCTCGAGCGCGATGACCTTGGACAGGCCCTCCAGCCCGTGCTTGGCGCTCACGTAGGCCGACTTGAACGGGCTCGCCCGCAGACCGTGCACGCTCGAGACGTTGATGACGCGCCCCCAGCCGCGGGCGTACATGTGCGGCAGCGCGCGCCGGGCGAGCCGGAACGGCGCCTCGAGCATCACGCGCAGCAGCAGCGAGAACCGATCGGGGTCGAACTCGGGGATCGGGGCGACGTGCTGGAGGCCCGCGTTGTTCACCAGCACGTCGACCTCGGCCGGGAGCTCGTCGACGGCCGCGAGGTCGGACAGGTCGCACGGCACCGGCTCGACGGCGGCGACGTCGCCCGCGAGCCGGTTCAGGCCCTCCTCGTCCCGGTCGACGGCCACCACCCGCGCCCCGTCGGCGGCGAGCCGCCGGGCGATGGCGGCGCCGATCCCCGACGCCGCGCCCGTGACGAGCGCGCGCC
>Ga0310841_101293_pt1 | contig 10819 bp, 8 predicted proteins | sample SM_ome_9_FD_201311 | JGI IMG/M metagenome (GOLD analysis project Ga0310841, IMG submission 201311) | Sorghum-adapted microbial communities enriched on stacked mutant (SM) sorghum from Joint BioEnergy Institute, Emeryville, California... ...
ACGCCCTGGTCGCGTCGAACCGGGTCGCGATCGTGAAGGTGGCGCTGCGCCAGAAGGAGCAGCTCGCCACGCTGCGGGTACGCGACGGGGTGCTGGTGCTCAACACGATGCTCTGGCCGGATGAGGTGCGGGAGGCGAACTTCGGCTTCCTGGACGAGAACATCACGGTGCGCCGGCAGGAGCTGGAGATGGCCACCTCGCTCATCGAGTCCATGTCCGGCGACTTCAACGCCGAGGAGTACACCGACGAGTACCGCGCCGCCCTCCAGCGGGTCATCGACGCCAAGATCAGCGGGCAGGAGGTCGTGGCGCCGCCGGAGGTCGAGGAGGCCCCGTCGGCCGCCATCGACCTGATGGCCGCGCTGCGGGCGTCCGTCGAGCGGGCCCGCGCGGCTCGGGCCGCGAGTGGGCCCCCGCCCGAGCGGGAGCCGGTGCCGCCCACCCCCATCACCGCGGCCAAGTCGGCCAAGAAGGCGGCGAAGGCCACCGACGAGGGGGAGAAGAAGGCGCCGAAGAAGAAGGCGGCGCCGCGCAAGGCGGCCGAGGAGAAGGCGGCGAAGGAGCCGGCGAAGGCCGCCCCCAAGAAGGCCACCCCGCGCGCCCGGCGCACCGCCTGACGGCGCGCCGCCCGCCGGTCAGTCGCGGGGCGTCCAGTACCGCCGGACGATCTGCAGCTCCGCCTCGGCGCGGGCCAGGTCCTCCGGGCGCGGCCGGGCGGCGTCACGGGCGCGCATCGCCGCCTGCGGGCTCACCTGGGACGAGCCGCCGCCCACGAGACCGCGCAGGCCGCGCTCGGCGACCGCCGGGTCGAGCTCGGCCCACGCCCCGTCGGGCACCGCCGCGGGCTCGGCCTTCCCCGGGCGGGACCGGGCCGGCCGCGCAGGCGGCGTGGGCTCCGCGGGTGGCTCCGGGCTCACCGCGGTCGTGGCCGCCTCGTCCCGATGGACCACTCGCCGACGACGTCGTTCCGCCACGGCGCCACCGTACAGCGCCGCGGTCCGTCCGTCAGAACACCTCCTGCGACGACGGCCCGGGGTGCCACCGCAGCGCCGCGTCGGCCCGCGCCAGGGCGCCCGGCGTGTGCTCGACGACCTGACCCGTGCCGGCGAGCGTCGTGAGCGCGGTGCCGCCGAGGTACGCCGCGCCCAGGGCCCGGATGTCGCAGCTCAGGTCGGGGTCGTTCCCCGTGGCCGAGCAGGTCGCGCCGGTCGGCGAGCCGGTCAGCCGCCAGCGACCCGCGTTGGCCGGCAGCGCGGGGTCGGTCACCTCGAGGACCAGGTCGACGTCGGTCAGGTACCGCCGGGCCGCGAGCGCGGCCGGGAGGTCGAGGACCCGCACCCACAGCCCCTCGCCCAGCCGGGCGTTGAGCCGCTCGGGGTCGCTCACCGCGTGCAGCAGCGGCTCGTCGGGCGCGGCGAGCGACATGTGAGCCGTCCGCGTCAGGTCGATGGACAGCAGGTAGGTCCAGAGGGCGAGGTACGCCGACGGGTTCGCCGCGACGTGCTCGACCACCCGGACCTCACCGGCCGGGCCGGCGTCGGTCCAGCGGCGCACCGGCCGCCACAGGGCGTACCCGTCGGCCTCGCCGGAGTCGTCGTAGTGCACCACCGCCCGCAGCTCGGCCGCCCCGTGGCGCCACTCCTTGAGGTCGGCGAGGCGGTAGTCCCAGTGATTCGGCGCCCGCTCCGACCACCCCGGCCGGCCCGGGTACACCCGCTCGTACACGCTGACCAGCGCGTCGCGCAGCGCCCTCGGCCCCGCTTCGCGCAGCCGGCCGCCCGGCGACGGCACGGTCAGGCGCACGTCGGTGCGGTCGATGGTGAAGGACAGCGACTGGGAGGCGAGGCCGTAGCCGAAGCGCTGGTAGATGCGACCCTCGCTCGCCCAGAGCACGGCCACCGGCTCGCCGGCGGCGAGTGCGCCGTCGAACATCCGGTGCATGAAGCCGGTGAGGATGCCCCGCCGCCGTGCCGGGGGCAGGACCGCGACCTCGGTGACGTGCGCCGCCGGGATCAGTCCGCCCGGGACCGCCAGCCGCCGCGTCTGGATCGACGCGCATCCGACGACCTCACCGTCGCGACGGGCGACCAGCGTCCGGTCGATCTCGATGACGTTGCGCTCGGCGGCGCTCGCGTCGTCACTGTGCTCGTTGAGGAAGGCCGTCCGGACGACGCGGAAGATGTCGTCCCAGTCGCGGTCGTGGGCCGGTTCGATGGTGTACTGGTCGGTCACGGCATCCGTCCTACCGGTCCGGCCCGGGCCGGGCGACTGCATTAATCGGGCCGCTCACCGCGGGGGCCTGAGTCATCGCTCGTCCGAACGGAGACCTCAGAAAGTCATCGCTCGTCCGAACGGACATCTGAAAAAGTCGTTCGTGTCGCTCCGACGCGCCGTGAGCTTGATCAGGCACACTGGCTTCTCGCGCCGTCGGCTTGGGCCGAGGCGCCCACTCGGTGCCCACGATCAGCTGCCCAGGTTCGGTTTCGGCGGCGATCCCGGACCAGCTCACAGACTTGGCCCAGGAGAAGGCGGTTGGCATGACGGACAAGACGACGGCGGGCATCGAGGCCGAGCCGGACGAGGTCGAGGCGCTGCTGCACAACCTCTGTGGGTTCCACCTCGCCGAGCGGGACCCGGTGGCCCGGTACACGGTGCTGACCCGCGAGCAGGTGCTCTACGACGCCCTGGTCCAGGCGATCAAGCGGGAGCGCGGGCGGGCGCTCGCCGAGCTGGTCAACCGGGGTCATCGGCTGACCGAGGTGGCCGCGATGACCGGCCTGCGCTCGCGCCAGCAGGTGCAGCGGCTGATCCAGATCGGCAACGCCGCCCAGCGGAGCTCGGGCGTGGCGGCGATCGACGAGGTTCAGGAGGCCTCGCGCCAGTTCGAGGAGCGCCTCGCCGCGGTGGAGGCGACGCTGGACGAGGTGGTGAGCGGCATCCCCGCGGCGAACGAGGCCGCCCCGCCGGCGCCCGAGCCGCGCGAGGAGGCCGACCCGCGGACGGCCAACGAGCCCGACGGCGGGCCGGTCACCGAGCCGTACGCCTTCGAGAAGCAGCCCACCGACTTCGAGAAGCAGCCCACCGACTTCGAGAAGCAGCCCACCGACGCGTTCGTGACGGTTCCCATCTCCGCGGGCCCGGCCGAGCCGCCCTCCGACGAGGTCGACGACACGACCATGTTCGAGCCGACCCAGGTGATGCCGGCGCTGTCGGTGGCCTACCAGCCGACGGTCCCGCTGTCGACCGACCAGTGGCGCTCCGGCGCGAGCGATCCCGACGCCACCTGACGCCGAACCGACCCCGGGTCCGGACCGGGCGGGCACGGGGTCAGGTACGTCCGGCTGACGCCGACGCCGGGCGACCCGGGACCGGGGTGACCTGGAGAGATCGCTTGACCGGAGGCCGGCGTCACGTCGCCGCTGGCGGTCGTCGTATCGGAGGGGCGGACGGGAATCGAACCCGCACCGTCAGTTTGGAAGACTGAAGCTCTGCCATTGAGCTACCGCCCCGCGGCCGACCCGATGCCGGACAGCACCGTCGGCCGGACATACAGCGTAGCGGTCCGCCGCCGGCGACGTCGCGCCCGTTCCCCGTCGCCGTGTCGCCGGCACCGCGCCGACGCAGGCCGCGCTCCCAGCACGTAGACTGGCTGCCGCCACGGGGTGTGGCGCAGCTTGGTAGCGCACTCGCTTTGGGAGCGAGGGGCCGTGGGTTCAAATCCCGCCACCCCGACCGGATTCCTGGTACCAAACAGCCAGTCCTACCCTGATTCGTTACGTCGCAGCACCAGTAAGTAAGGGGAGTACGCCTGTGGAGAGCACCGTCGAGACCCTGAGCCCGACTCGGGTGCGGCTCGCGATCGAGGTGCCGTTCGCCGAGTTGGAGCCCAGCCTGAAGCAGGCGTACAAGGAGATCGGCGCTCAGGTGATGATCCCGGGCTTCCGGAAGGGCAAGGTGCCCCCGGTGGTCCTCGACCAGCGGATCGGACGGGAGCGGATCCTGAGCGAGGCGGTCCAGGGCGCCATTCCCGGCCAGCTGCTCGCCGCGGTCCGGCAGCACGACGTCCGCACGATCGGTCGTCCGTCCGTCGAGATCCAGGAGTTCGGCGACGGCAAGCCGCTCAAGTTCACCGCCGAGGTCGACATCCGGCCGGAGATCACGCTGCCGGACCTGGACGGCTTCGAGGTGACCGTCGACACGATGACGGTGACCGACGAGGCCGTCGACCAGCAGCTCGAGGCGCTGCGCGCCCGTTTCGGCACGCTCAAGGGAGTCGACCGGCCGGCCCGCCGGGGTGACTTCGTGCAGCTCGACCTGGCCGCCACGGTCGACGGCCAGGAGGTGCCGGGCGGGACGGCGACCAACCTGTCGCACGAGGTGGGCAGCAACCAGCTGCTGCCCGGCCTCGACGAGACGGTCGAGGGGATGAGCGCTGGCGAGTCGGCCACCTTCACCAGCACCCTGGTCGCCGGCGAGTTCGCCGGCCGGGAGGCCGAGGTGTCGGTGACGGTCCGGACGGTCAGGGAGCGCGAGCTGCCCCCGCTCGACGACGACTTCGCCCAGTTGGCCAGCGAGTTCGACACGCTGGAGGAGCTGCGCGCCGACATCGCCACCCGGCTCGGCCAGCTGCAGCGCCGGCAGCAGCTCGTGCAGGCGCGCGACCGGGCGTTGCAGGCGCTGATCGAGGCGGCCGACGTCCCCGTGCCCCAGGGGGTCCTCAGCGACGAGGTCGAGGCGCGCCGCCAGGCCCTCGTCGACCGGCTGGAGCGGTCCGGGGTGACCCTGGCCGACTTCCTCGCCGCCGACAACAAGACGGAGGAGGACCTCACCAACGACCTGACCGAGGCGGCCAGCCGGGCGATCCGCACCCAGCTGTTCCTCGACGCCGTCGCCGACGCCGAGGAGATCAGCGTGAGCGACGACGAGTTCACGGCCGAGGTCGTGCACCGGGCCCAGCACGCGGGCATGCAGCCGCAGCAGTACTACGACCAGCTCGCCAAGGCGGGCCTGGCCCCCTCCATCGCGGTCGAGGTGCGGCGGAACAAGGCGCTGCTGTCGGTGCTGGAGCGCATCACCGTCAAGGACGGCGACGGCACCGTGCTCACGCTCGAGGAGCTGCGCGGCGGCGTCGACCCCAGCCAGGACCACTTCGGTTACAACCACGACTGAGGCGACAACCACGACCGAGGCCACCGGGACCGGGGCGACCGGGACCGGGGCAACCGGGACTGGGGCAACCACGATCGAGGCCCAGCCACGCCTCGGCCTCGCCACGCCCGACGGCTGGGGCCCGACGGTGCGGCCCGCACCCGACCCACCGCCGGGGTGACGTGTGGTCCGTGGTGGTCCTGCGCCGACAGCGAAATGGGCGGCGACCGTGGTCGTCGGTGCGGAGCGACCGGCTAGGGTCGCGGTAGGACGACATCGCATACGTGCTTGAGCCGAAGGGGCTGCCATGACGGAGCTGCATCGAGCCGACCCCATCCCCGGCTATGCCCACCCGGGACCGTACCTGCGGACCCGCGGCGGGGACCCGTACCTCGGGGCGCTGGACGACTCGGTCTACAACCGGCTCCTCCAGGAGCGCATCATCGTGCTGGGCAGCGAGGTGACCGACCAGGTCGCCAACCGCATCTGCGCTCAGCTGCTGCTGCTGTCCGCCGAGGACCCGAACCGCGACATCAACCTGTGGATCAACTCGCCCGGCGGCTCGGTCTACGCGGGCATGGCCATCTACGACACGATGCAGTTCATCACCAACGACGTCGTCACGGTGGCGATGGGCATTGCTGCGTCGATGGCGCAGCTGCTGCTCTGCGCGGGAACCAAGGGCAAGCGGTACGCCCTGCCGCACGCGCGGATCATGATGCACCAGCCCTCCGGCGGCATCGGCGGTACGGCGGCCGACATCGCCATCCAGGCCGAGCAGATGCTCTACACCAAGCGCATGTTCCAGGAGCGGGTGGCGTTCCACACCGGACAGACGCCCGAGCAGATCGAGGCCGACTCCGACCGCGATCGGTGGTTCACCGCCCAGGAGGCGCTGGAGTACGGCTTCATCGACAAGGTGATCACGGGCGCGGCGCAGGTGGAAGCCGGCGCGGGTACCCGCTCCTGACGAGAGGATTGAGTGGTTCTGATGACTGACCTGAGCCTGCCGCCGGGTTTGCGCGACCTCCACAACCGGTACATCATCCCGTCGTTCATCGAGCGGACGTCGTACGGGATCAAGGAGTCGAACCCGTACAACAAGATGTTCGAGGAGCGGATCATCTTCCTCGGCGTCCAGGTCGACGACGCGTCCGCCAACGACGTGATGGCGCAGCTGCTGGCCCTGGAGTCGACCGACCCCGACCGCGACATCATCATGTACATCAACTCGCCGGGCGGGTCGTTCACGGCCATGACGGCGATCTACGACACGATGCTCTACGTCCGGCCGGACATCTCCACGGTGTGCCTCGGCCAGGCGGCCAGCGCCGCCGCGGTCCTGCTCGCCGCGGGGACCCCCGGCAAGCGGATGGCCCTGCCGAACTCGCGGGTCATCATCCACCAGCCGGCGACCGAGGGCGGGTACGGGCAGAGCTCGGACATCGAGATCCAGGCGCGCGAGATCCTGCGGATGCGGACCCTGCTCGAGGAGATGATCGCGCGACACACCGGCCAGCCCGTCGAGAAGGTCCGCAAGGACATTGACCGCGACAAGATCCTGACGGCCCAGGAGGCCAAGGAGTACGGCCTGGTCGACCAGGTGCTGACGACCCGCAAGAAGTCCGCTCTGGCGGTCACCCAGTAGCGCTGACACGACACGAACGTCACGGGGCTCGGGGTCGCCGCAAGGCGACCCCGACCAGGTAACGTCAAGGCGTACGGTCGGGTGACCACGCGGTCGCTCGACCGCGTCAGCCCCGGGCGAGGGGCCCCCGTCGCGGGGTGGTCCCTGGTTCAGGGGTGGTTCGGCTGGCCGTGGCAGAGCAGGAGTTGTCGACAGTGGCACGCATCGGCGATGGCGGTGACCTGCTCAAGTGCTCGTTCTGTGGCAAGTCGCAGAAGCAGGTGCGCAAGCTGATCGCCGGGCCCGGCGTCTACATCTGCGACGAGTGCATCGATCTCTGCAACGAGATCATCGAAGAGGAGATCCCGGCCGACGACCATCCGCGCTTCGACGAGCTGCCCAAGCCGCGGGAGATCCGCCAGTTCCTGGACGAGTACGTGGTCGGGCAGGACGCCGCGAAGAAGGCGCTCTCCGTCGCGGTCTACAACCACTACAAGCGCATCCAGGCCGAGGCGTCCGGCAGCCGGGGTGACGGCGAGCCGGTGGAGTTGGCGAAGTCCAACATCCTGATGATCGGCCCGACCGGGTGTGGCAAGACTCACCTGGCCCAGACCCTGGCCCGCATGCTCAACGTGCCGTTCGCCATCGCCGACGCGACGGCGCTCACGGAGGCGGGGTACGTCGGCGAGGACGTCGAGAACATCCTGCTCAAGCTCATCCAGGCGGCCGACTACGACGTCAAGCGGGCCGAGACCGGGATCATCTACATCGACGAGATCGACAAGATCGCGCGTAAGTCGGAGAACCCGTCGATCACCCGGGACGTCTCCGGCGAGGGCGTACAGCAGGCCCTTCTCAAGATCATCGAGGGTACGGTCGCGAACGTGCCGCCCCAGGGCGGCCGCAAGCACCCGCACCAGGAGTTCATCCAGATCGACACGACCAACGTGCTGTTCATCTGCGGCGGCGCGTTCCAGGGCCTGGAGCGCATCATCGAGCAGCGGATTGGTCGCAAGGGCCTCGGCTTCGGCGCGAACCTGCGGGCGGTCTCCGACCAGTCGACCGACGACCTGTTCGCCCAGGTGATGCCCGAGGACCTGATCAAGTACGGCCTGATCCCCGAGTTCATCGGGCGCCTGCCGGTGTTCACCAGCGTGCGCGGGCTGGACCGGCAGGCCCTGGTGAAGATCCTCACCGAGCCGCGCAACGCCCTCGTGCGGCAGTACCAGCGCCTGCTCGAGCTGGACAACGTGGAGCTCGAGTTCGAGCCGGACGCGCTGGAGGCGATCGCCGACCAGGCGATCCTGCGGGGCACCGGCGCCCGGGGCCTGCGGGCGATCATGGAAGAGGTCCTGCTCTCTGTGATGTACGAGGTGCCCAGCAACCCCGATGCCGCCCGCGTCCTCATCACGCGGGACGTCGTGCTGAAGAACGTGAACCCGACGATCGTGCCGCGCGCCACCGCGTCGCGCCGTGCTCCGCGCGCGACCGCGCGGGGGGAGAAGTCGGCGTGAGCTCCGGCACCGTGAGCCGCACCACGCTGCGGGTCGCCGCCTGCCAGCTCAACTCGCGCGGCGACCGGGCGGCGAACCTCGCGGCCGCGGTGGAGATGCTGGAGCGGGCCGCCGCCAGCGGCGCGGACCTCGCCGTGCTGCCCGAGTACGTGGACTACCTGGGGCCGGCGTCGGGCGAGCCGGAGCCGGAGCCCGTCGACGGATCGTTCGGCCGCCTGTTCGCCGACACCGCCCGGCGGCTGTCAATGTGGGTGATCGCCGGATCGTTTCACGAGGTCGGGCCCGACCCGGAGCACACCTACAACACCACTCTGGTCTTCGACCGGTCGGGCACGCTCGCCGGGGTCTACCGCAAGATCCACCTCTTCGACATCGAGCTGGCCGGGCGGCCGGAGGTGTCGTACCAGGAGTCGCGGCGCGTGGCGCCCGGGACCGAGGTGGTCTGTGTGGACGTCGAGGGGGTCCGGGTCGGCCTGTCGATCTGCTACGACCTGCGCTTCCCCGAGCTGTACCGGCGGCTCGCCGTGGACGGGGCCCGGGTCGTCGTGGTGCCGGCGGCCTTCACCACCCACACGGGGCGCGACCACTGGGAGGTGCTGCTGCGCGCCCGCGCGATCGAGAACCAGTGCTACGTCGTGGCGGCTGGGCAGAGCGGGGAACACGACCCGGGCCGCAGCTGTTACGGCCACAGCATGGTGGTCGACCCGTGGGGCACCGTCGTGGCGCAGGCCGTCGACGGACCCGGCCTGGTCGTGGCCGACCTCACACTGGACCGCGTCGAGCGGATCCGCACCGAGTTGCCGAGCCTGGCGAACCGGCGCCTGATCGCCTGACCGGCCGCCGCGGATGCCCTGTCCCCGCGGTCGGACCTGATCGCCCCGGGTGACCTGGTCCGCGGGACTCCCGCTTGTGCCGGCGGCCCGCTCGCTGGGCGTGGCCCCGTTTCCGTTCAGTGCCTGTCTCCCCAAGGGGTGCCGTCCGCGCCGCGTGCGCCGTCGGGCGGGTGATCCGGTCGAGGCGGCGCCCGATGGGTGGGCGCGCCGACGGTCCGGCCGACCACGTTGGGTGGGCCGGCCGGGAATGGCCGGGCCGCGGTCGGTGTTGGACCCCAGCGAGCGCGCGAGGCAGCGGCGCGGACGGCCGACGGTCGGACCCGAGGTACGACGAGCCGGCAGCCAGGGATGTCCGAAAGGTGGATGCCCCCGAGTTGCGGCTCCTCGCGCGGTCGGTTACTGTATTCGAGCCGGCAGCGAGCCGGGCGGATCACCGCGGAAGAGCGGATGGATCGGCCGGGCTGACGGCAATCCCCCTGACGATAAGCTCCTCAGTGGAGCGCGGTCAGGGCTGGGTCCCCGATTCCCGAGCGGTACTGAAGCAAGTGGGACACCACTTGACGAGGTGAAGCCGATCGGGTAAGGTGGAGAAGTTGCCCCGGGCACGGAGCCCACGCGATGAGGGCCGAGTGACGGCGAGGCGCTTGTTTCTTGAGAACTCAACAGGGTGCTTGATACGCCAGTGCCAAGTACTGAAACATGTCCTTGGCAATTCCTTTGAATTGTCAGGGTCTACATCGGTTTTCGATGGAGAGTTTGATCCTGGCTCAGGACGAACGCTAGCGGCGCGCTTAACACATGCAAGTCGAGCGGAAAGGCCCCTTCGGGGGTACTCGAGCGGCGAACGGGTGAGTAACACGTGAGCAACCTGCCCCTAGCTCTGGGATAACCCCGGGAAACCGGGGCTAATACCGGATATCCACGCACCGTCGCATGGCGGAGCGTGAAAAGATTTATCGGCTAGGGATGGGCTCGCGGCCTATCAGCTAGTTGGTGGGGTAACGGCCTACCAAGGCTATGACGGGTAGCCGGCCTGAGAGGGCGACCGGCCACACTGGGACTGAGATACGGCCCAGACTCCTACGGGAGGCAGCAGTGGGGAATCTTGCACAATGGGCGAAAGCCTGATGCAGCGACGCCGCGTGAGGGACGAAGGCCTTCGGGTCGTAAACCTCTTTCGGCAGGGACGAAGCGCAAGTGACGGTACCTGCAGAAGAAGCGCCGGCCAACTACGTGCCAGCAGCCGCGGTAAGACGTAGGGCGCAAGCGTTGTCCGGATTTATTGGGCGTAAAGAGCTCGTAGGCGGCCTGTCGCGTCGACTGTGAAAACCCGAGGCTTAACCACGGGACTGCAGTTGATACGGGCAGGCTAGAGTGCGGTAGGGGAGACTGGAATTCCTGGTGTAGCGGTGAAATGCGCAGATATCAGGAGGAACACCGGTGGCGAAGGCGGGTCTCTGGGCCGACACTGACGCTGAGGAGCGAAAGCGTGGGGAGCGAACAGGATTAGATACCCTGGTAGTCCACGCCGTAAACGTTGGGCGCTAGGTGTGGGGGACCTCTCCGGTCCTCTGTGCCGTAGCTAACGCATTAAGCGCCCCGCCTGGGGAGTACGGCCGCAAGGCTAAAACTCAAAGGAATTGACGGGGGCCCGCACAAGCGGCGGAGCATGCGGATTAATTCGATGCAACGCGAAG
>Ga0310841_101318_pt1 | contig 10637 bp, 10 predicted proteins | sample SM_ome_9_FD_201311 | JGI IMG/M metagenome (GOLD analysis project Ga0310841, IMG submission 201311) | Sorghum-adapted microbial communities enriched on stacked mutant (SM) sorghum from Joint BioEnergy Institute, Emeryville, California... ...
CCGGCGCCCGACTGGATCGCCGCGACGGTGGCGGAGCTGGCGGCGATGCCGGAGGTGCGCCTGCTGCCCCGGACGACGGTCTTCGGCTATTACGACCACAACTTCCTGATGATGCTGGAGCGCATCACCGACCACCGGCCCAACGGGGACCGCGGGCCGCGGCAGCGGCTGTGGAAGCTGCGCGCCCGGCAGGTCGTGCTGGCGACCGGCGCCATCGAGCGGCCGCTGGTCTTCGCCGACAACGACCGGCCGGGCGTCATGCTCGCCGCCGCGGCCCGGACCTACGTCAACCGCTACGGGGTCGCCCCCGGCCGGCGGGCGGTGCTGTTCACCAACAACGACAGTGCCTATCGGGCCGCTCTCGACCTCGCCAAGGCGGGGATCGAGATGGCGGCGGTCGTGGACCTGCGCACCGACCCGCGCGGGCCGCTAGTGACGGAGGTCCGCGACCGCGGTATCCGGGTGATGGGCGGCCATGCGATCGTCGGTGTGTCCGGCTCCCGCCGGGTGACGTCCGTCAGCGTCGCGCCGCTCGATGCGTCGGGAGAGCGGATCGCCGGCGCGGCGCAACCGGTCCCGTGCGACCTTGTGCTGAATTCCGGCGGCTGGAACCCGACCGTCCATCTCTTCTCGCAGTCGCGCGGCACGCTGCGCTACGACGCCGACCTCGCGGCCTTCGTCCCGGACCGCTCGGTCCAGCAGGAGCGCTCGGCCGGCGCCGCGAAGGGTTCCTTCGCCCTCGCCGCCTGCCTCGCCGAAGGCTTCGCGGCGGGCGCCGAGGCGGCGCGCGCGGCCGGGTTCGACGGCGACACGGGCCGGGCGCCGGAAGCCGCCCCGGAGCCGGAGGAGACGGCGGCGAAGCCGGTCTGGCTGGTCCCGTCCGAGAAGCCGGTCGGCCGCGGCGGCAAGCCCTTCGTCGATTTCCAGAACGACGTCACCGCGGCCGATGTCCTGCTGGCGGCGCGCGAGGGCTATCGCTCGGTCGAGCACCTGAAGCGCTACACCACCACCGGCATGGGAACGGACCAGGGAAAGACGAGCAACGTCAATGCCTTGGCGATCCTTGCCGCGACCCTGGATCAGGACATCCCGGCGGTCGGCACCACGACCTTCCGCCCGCCCTACACGCCGGTCACCATCGGCGCCTTCTCGGGCTACGACCGGGGCGACCTGCTGGACCCGATCCGGCGCACGCCCATTCATTCCTGGCACGAGAGCATGGGGGCGAAGTTCGAGAATGTCGGCCAGTGGCGCCGCCCGTGGTACTATCCGCGCCCCGGCGAAACCATGCAGGACGCGGTCAACCGCGAGGTCAAGGCGGTGCGCACCGGCGTCGGCATCATCGACGCGTCGACCCTCGGCAAGATCGACATCCAAGGGCCGGATGCGGTGACTCTGCTCAACCGCGTCTACACCAACGCCTGGAACAAGCTGGAGATCGGTCGCTGCCGCTACGGCCTTATGCTGGGCGAGGACGGCATGGTGATCGACGACGGCGTGACGACCCGCCTCGGCGAGCACCACTACCTGATGAGCACCACGACCGGCAACGCCGCGCGGATCCTGGCCTGGCTCGAGGAATGGCTGCAATGCGAGTGGCCGGACCTCAAGGTCTATTGCACCAGCGTCACCGAGCAATGGGCGACCGTGGCGATCAACGGCCCGATGAGCCGCCGGCTTCTGGCCGAGCTTACCGACGACATCGACCTCTCGGCCGAGGCCTTTCCCTTCATGTCGGTGCGCGAGGGGCACGTCGCCGGCATCCCTGCGCGCGTCTTCCGCATCAGCTTCACCGGCGAGCTCTCCTTCGAGGTCAACGTGCCGGCGAGCCGGGGCCTCGCCCTCTGGCAGGCGCTCATGGCCGCCGGCGAGAAGTACGGGATCACCCCCTACGGCACCGAAGCGATGCACGTGCTGCGCGCCGAGAAGGGCTACATCATCGTCGGCCAGGAGACGGACGGCACCGTCACCCCCTACGACCTCGGCATGGACTGGATCGTCAGCAAGACGAAGGGCGATTTCCTCGGCCGCCGCTCGCTGGCCCGCAGCGACACGGCCCGGCCCGACCGCAAGCACCTCGTCGGCCTGCTGACCGACAACCCGAACGAGGTGATCCCGGAGGGCGGGCAGATCGTCGCGGAGCTCCGCGATCAGCCGCCGATGATCATGATCGGCCACGTCACTTCGAGCTATTACAGCCCGAATGTCGGACGGTCGATCGCGCTGGCGCTGGTGAAGAACGGCCGCAACCGGATGGGCGAAACGGTGTTCGTGCCGCTGACGGACCGCGTCATCCGGGCGACGGTGACGGAGCCGCGCTTCTTCGACCCGGAAGGGAGCCGCCTCAATGGATAGCGATCATGGTTGAGCTTTCTCCGCGCCGCAGCCCCCTCGCCCATCGCGGCCTCGTCGCCCGCGCCGCGCAGGACGCAGCGGCTGCCGGCGCCGCCGAAGTCACGCTCGGCGAGCGGCCCCATCGCTGCCAGATCAACCTGCGCGGGAACGCCGGCGACACGGTCTTTCTCGACGCCGTCGAGGGGGCGACGGGTCTCCGGCTGCCGGTCGAGGCGAACACGGCCGCAACGGCCGGCGATCTCAGCGCCCTGTGGCTCGGGCCGGACGAGTGGCTGATCGTCGGCCCGTCGGGCCGCGAGCGGGCGCTTGCGGACGGGCTGCGGGAAGCGCTGCAAGGACAGCACGTCGCCGTCACCGATGTTTCGGAGGCGCGGACGGTGATCGCGGTCGCGGGCCCCCGCGCCCGCGACCTGCTCGCCAAGGGCACCAGCCTCGACCTGCACCCGCGGGTCTTCGGCCCCGGCCGCTGCGCCCAGAGCGTCATGGCCAGGACCACGATGATCCTGCATCAGATCGACGCGGACGGGCCAACCTTCGAGATCTATGTCGCCAACAGCTTCGCCGACTATCTCTGGGCCTGGCTGGAGGCAGCGGCGGCGGACTATCGGACGGCGGTCGTCGCCTGATCGGCGACACAATCTTAACCGTTCCGGCTCTACCACCCGGCCTGAAGCTGCCGCGAGGCCGTCAGGCGCCTTGTCGGCGGCCTTCGGAACAGGTTAAAGGCTATCCGTTGAGGCGACGGCCCGTCCGTCGCCTTTCTCGACCGACCAGATCTAGGAGACATTGATGCGCGTTCCTGCCTCGGCCGCAGCCCTGCCGCGCGGCGCCCTGGTTCCCCTGAAGCTCGACGGGGCTTCGCTCGGAACGAAGTTCGCGTTCGTGCTCATCGGAACGCTCGTGCTCGCCGCGGCTTCGTGGATCGAAGTCCCGATGTTCCCGGTGCCGATGACGATGCAGACCTACGCCCTCGTCCTTGTCGGCGCGCTCTGCGGCTGGCGCATGGCGGGGATCATCGTCCTCGCCTATCTCGGCGAGGCGGTCGCCGGCCTTCCGGTGCTCGCCGGCGGAGCGGCCGGAGCCATCCACTTCGCCGGACCGACGGCCGGCTATCTGATCGGCTTTCCGCTCGGCGCGATGCTCGTCGGCTGGCTCGCGGAGCGGGGCTGGACGCGCGACATCCCGCGCGGCTTCGCCGCCATGCTGCTCGGCGAGGCCGTCATCCTCGGCCTCGGGGTCGCCTGGCTCGCCGTTCTGATCGGATGGCAGAACGCCATCGCGTTCGGCCTCACGCCGTTTCTCCTGGGAACGGTGCTGAAGGCGGCGCTCGCCGTCGCCACGGTGCGCGCGGTGCTGCGACGCCATCGCCCCCAAGAGGAGACCGAAGATCGGTGACGGTGCGCCTTCGGGGTCATCATCTTCTCTGCCTGCTGACCTATAAGGGAAAGGGCTACAGCCCGGCCTTCGTCGCGAACCTGGATCAGGTCACGGAACGGCTGACGGCGGGCGAGGAGGTGCTGCTCGTCGAGGGGCCGGACGATGTCTGCGCACCGCTTTGCCAAGATGGCGGCGGAAGCGAGGACGAACCGCATTGCGGCCTGGACCGGGTTCGCGACCGCGACCGGCAGGCGCTCGACGCGATCTCCGCGCTCCTGAATCGACCGCTCCGCCCCGGCGAGCGACTGACGCTCGACCGGCGGACGAGCGCCCGCTTGCGGCAAGCGTTCAGGTCGGGCGAGATCCGCCCGGCCTGCGCGGGCTGCGACTGGTCAGACTTCTGCACTTCGATCGCGGAAACGGGGTTCGCCGACACCTACCTGCATGCCGCGCCGGAAACCGGATTGCTGACGCGCCCACCGCGCGCGGCGCCGGGCGGATGCGCGTAAGGAGGGGCCTTGCCGTCCCTTATCCTCCCGCTCCTGCTCTTCGCCATCTCCACCACGGCAACGCCGGGCCCGAACAACGTCATGGTCACGGCATCGGGCGCGAACTTCGGCTTCCGGCGCACGATCCCGCATATGCTCGGGATCACCTTCGGCTTCCCGGCCATGATCGTCGCGATCGGCTGGGGGCTTGGGCCGATCTTCGAGGGCGCACCGATCGTCCATCAGGCCCTGAAATACGTCGGTGCGGCCTATCTGCTGTTCCTCGCCTGGAAGATCGGGACCGCGGGGCGGAGCGACGATGCCGACGGCAGCGGTTCGCCCCTGACCTTCCTTCAGGCGGCGCTCTTCCAGTGGGTCAACCCGAAGGCCTGGATCATCGCCGTCGGCGCGGTCACGACCTTCACCACGGTCGGCGGCAACCCGTTCTTCGAGACGCTGGTCATCGCCGCCGCCTTCGCGCTGGTAACCTTTCCCTGCATCGCCGCCTGGACCCTGTTCGGCATGGCGATCCGCCGGCTTCTGAGGTCCGAACGGGCCCTGAAAGCCTTCAACATCGCCATGGCGCTGCTGCTGGCCGCCTCGCTGCTGCCGGTCTTTCTCTGACGCGATGGCGTCGCCCGGGCTCGGATGTCGGGGCCGTCAGCCTGCCGCGTGGCCCGCCTCGGCGAGTATCCAGTCGCGGAAGGCGGCGATCGTCGGGTCTTCCGCCCGTTCCTCCAGGCAGACGAGGTGATAGGCAAAGGACGTCGGCACGCACAGGGCGAAGGGCGAGACCAGGCGCCCGGCCGCCAGGTCGTCGGCGACGAGGGCGGTGCTGCCGAGCGCCACGCCCTGCCCTTCGATCGCCGCCTGCAACGCCATGGAATGCTGCGTGAAGCGCGGGCCGCGGCTCGCATCGACGTCTTCGACGCCGGCGGCGCGGAGCCAGGCGTGCCAGTCCGGCCACTCGCCCTTCGCCGGCGTCCATTCGAGATGCAGCAAGATGTGCCGGCGCAGGTCGCCCGGCTCGCGCAGGGGATGCGCCCCCTCGAGGAGCTTCGGGCTGCAGACGGGGAACACGTCCTCATCGAAGAGTCGGACGGCACGGAGGCCGGGCCAATCGCCGGACCCGTAGCGGATCGCCAGATCGATGTCGTCGCGCGCCAGATCGGCCTGCGCGCTCGACGCCTCGAGCAGAATGTCGACCTCCGGGCGCCGCTGCTTGAACCGGTCCAGCCGGGCGACCAGCCAGGTCGCGGCGAAAGATGGATCGACGCTGATGGCGAGGATGCGGCGGCTCCGCTTCGCCCGCATCTTCCGCACGGCCTGAGACAGCCGGTCGAATCCTTCGCGCAGGTCGCCGAGACCGCTGTCACCGGCGTCGGTCGGGAGCAGGCCGCTCGCGGTCCGACGGAGCAGCACCGTACCGAGCGCCTCTTCCAGCGCCTTCACCTGCTGGCTGACGGCGGCCGGCGTGACGTGGAGTTCCTCCGCCGCCTTCTTGATGCTGCGATGCCGCGACACAGCCTCGAAGGCGCGCAGCGCGTTGAGCGAGGGAAGCCGTTCGGCCATGCACTTACTCAGTAAGTTTTTCTGAATTCCCGGCCAAGAAAATCCCGTTTGCCCAGGCGCCGCACAAAGCATAATTTCGCTTCATGCGGAATGCAAATCGGCAATCACCCCTCGACTCCAAGCCGATCCGAGATAAGAAAATCTTTCCTTTTCCGGGCCATGTCCGAGGGCTGCGGGACCGCCGCGCGACCTTGGCAGTTGACCTGGTGCGGCTCGCGGCAAGCCTACGGCGCCGACGCCGCGGACGCTACGAGGCGATCCGTCGGCTGCTCGCGCTCGACGACCGTATGCTGGCGGATATCGGCCTATCGCCGCGGGAACTCCGCGACATCGTCGAGTCCTGGCGATCCGGGCGGTGGCAGCCGGATCGGTGGCCGCGCCGTCAGCTCCGCGCCAGATAAACGTCCCGCAACACCGTCGCTTCCAGCTCGATTTCCTCGAGGCGGTTCTTCACCACGTCGCCGATGCTGATGATGCCGCACAGGCGGCCCTGATCGACGACAGGCAGGTGGCGGAAGCGGCCTTGCGTCATCTTGGCCATGACCTGCCTGATGCTGTCCTCGGGCGAGCAGGTCGTAACCTCGCGCGCCATCCGCTCGCCCACCGTCCGGCCCAGCAGCTCGGTCCCCTCTTCGGCGAGGCCGGCGACGATGTCCCGCTCGGAGAGGATGCCGAGCACCGTCTCGCCATCGACGCTGACCACAAGCGCGCCGATCCGCTCCATCTTCAGCCGCTGAATTGCGGTGGTCAGCGGCGACTCCGGCCGCACCGTGACGACGCGCCTACCCTTGGCCTTGAGAATCGTATCGACCTTCATGAGCGTTCTCCCGGAAGCCCCGCATCCCGCCGATCGGCAGCCTTGCGAAGCCGGCAATCCCGTCGTTGCTTTGGTATCTATCTGTGCGGTCGCGCCGACGGCTTCGAGTCCCCGGCGGCCGCGCCGGCAAGGCAAAGACAAAAAAATCCGTCGGCGGCACCGCCGACGGAAGGAACACGTGGTCTCGTCGCTCGCTCCCGGCGGAGCGACCGAGTCAGCGGACGCGAGGTTGGCGCGCCGGCCGATACGCGCCGGTCAGAGGACCGAAACGGTGAACAAGATGGCCGCGGCCACGGAGCCGACCGTGAAGACGGTCTCCAGGCTCGGCCATTTGCGTTCCTCCGCCCGCGCGGCGGCGATGCGCACGCGACCGGCAACTTCCTTCGCCGACATGGTGTGGCCATAGTGGCAGTAACAGACGATGCTGTGGATCTCCCAATCCGACAGCCCGAAATACCGCATGGCCTCGCCCAGCTTGTCACTGCGCAGCCCATCGGCCCGGAGCACAGGGTCCTCGAACGCGACCGTGAGCGGGGAATTGTCGGCACGCATCCAGGCCCGCTCGGACTCGGGCGCATACTCTGTCCGCATCAGGGAGCGCAGGGTACCGCCTTGGTGCTGCTCCAGCACCTCGGCCCACCGCTCGAGGCGCTGGCGCTTCGTCATTTTTTTCCGGCGCGAAACCTTCGGGTAAACTTCGGCGACTTCCGTGAGTTCGTTCAAGCTTTTGAGCTTCATAGTCTCCTCCGATTTTCGCGGATCGACTGCACTGCGCCCCTTCGATCTTAGCACTCTTTGGCAAAGCATCCAGCGGCACTCCCTCATTTTTCTTTGAGCGCATGGCCGGGACACCTGCTTTCGGATTGGAATCGCAACACCTTGACCGCGACGCGCGGCAACGGCGCGAGACGTCGGCGCGCCGCTCGACAGCAAGCGCATGGACGGCGGTACGCCCTGTGTCACCGCCCGAAGTCGCGCTCGGCAGAACCCGGACGTCAGGATTGGATAGGTCGCGCGGCGATCGGATGCGGATGTTCGAGGAAGAAGCGGAGCATCTCGCGCGCGGCGTCGGGCCCCCGTGGATCGGTGTAGGTGCCGGCGGGGCTGCCGCCCGACCAGGCATGGCCCGCTCCGTGGACGACCCACCGCTCGAAAACCGCCACCCCGCTTGCGTCGGTGTGGAGGATCCGGCTGTAGGCGTGCCCGCCGGGAACCTGGCCGCGCTCCACTCTCGTCGCCAGGCCGATGATCTCGGACGAGGTCGACTGCGCGATGACCTGTTCGCCGTTGCAGGGATGCACCGTGGTGTCCTGGTCGCCGTGGAACACGATCGCCGGAACGATTCGCCTGGGCTCCCACGCGCCATCAGGACGGCGCCCGGCAGCGATCGCGCCCCCGCGCATGGCGGCAAATGCCGATGGCAGGTCGCTGGCAGCGCCGCAGGCAAGGCCCGAATGAACGCCGATCGCGGCGTAGAGATCGGGATAGGCCGCCCCCATGATCGCTGCGGCGGCCCCGCCGGCCGAAAGCCCCGCCACGTAAACGCGCCGGGGATCGACCGTGTAGTCGCGCATGATCTGACGGGTGATGCCCGCGATCAGCGAGGGCTCGCCCCGGCCGCGCCGCTGGTCCTCCGGCCGGAACCAGTTCCAGCACTTCGAGGCGTTGGCGGAAGCCGCCTGCGCCGGATAGACGACGAAGCAGCCCTGCTCCTCGGCGAGCGCGTTCATGCGCGTGCCGGCGGCGAAGTCGTCGGGCGACTGGGTACAGCCGTGCAACATGACGACCAAGGGTAGCGCCTGTCCGCGGTAGCCGCTGGGAACGTAGAGCTTGTAGGCGCGGCTGCCTGCGTCGTTGCCGTAGGATCCGGTCAGAAACCGCCCTTCGTCCTGCACCGTATCCCGCGCGCGCGTCCCGGGCGGTTCGGACGGACTGCCCTCTCCCGCACCGGTGCCGATCCGATTGATTCGCTCGAGAAAGCCGCGCAGCGCCTTCGGCACACGCAGCCGGATCGGGTCGTCCCGCATTGCGTCCGGCGACGGTCGCGGCGCCGTCGGTTCGCCGCTTGGTTCGATGACCTCGGCCTCCCCGTCGATCACGGGCGGGCCATCCGCGGCGGGCGGGTCCGCAGCCTCGCCGTCGGTGCCGGGTGCGGCGGGCATCTCCGTTCCGCTTCGAAGCAGACGTTGCAGCAGCGCGGTCGCTTCGGTGAGCCGACCGGCGCGGGTGAGGCGCGTCGCTTCGCGCATGTCGGGGTGCAGCCAGTGCTTCATGTCCAGAGAGTCCTGTGTTGGAAAACTGTGCGCCCCCTTTGCGAGGCGGATTGGAGCGCCGAACGGCACTCTGCATGACCCGCCTCGTTCTGCCCCATCACCGCCGGTGCCTTGCGGCGCGCCGCGGCGAGTCACCGTATCCGGTCGGCCAAGGCGGCCTTGACCGCCGGGCTGGCGTGCAGCGCCCCCAGAACGGTGATTGAGGCGATCGTGTCGCGCGCAAGTTCGGGCGTGACGTCCCGGGCGATGCTGGCGAGGCCCAGCACCTGGATGTGGAGCATCTGCCCGGCCGCGCGCGCCGCTTCAAGATCTTCGCGGCTGTAATGGCGCAGGCCAAGGTCCAGGCTCTTGCGTTCGACGGACCGCCTGACCACGTCGGCGTGGCGTTCCAGCTGGTTGCGGATCGCGGTGCGGATGAAGTCGGTGCGGTTCGAATAGAAGCCCTCCTGCACCATCAGGTCGATGTGACCGAGATCGACATAGCCGAGGTTGATCGTGATCTTCTCGGTCTCGCCCGCCCTGGGGCGCAGCTCATGCACGTTGCTCGCCATCCTGGTACCATCCAAATACCATCCGTATGGATGGAATATGGGACGCATGATCGGCTTATCAAGGAGGCGACCAGCTTGCCAACAAGACGGGACTGGGCGAGCGGTCGAAGAGACTCGGCTCGTGCCGTGGGTGCTCAGGGGCCCGGTTCGGGAACTTGATCCCGGGACGGCGCACCGAACCCCCGTTCGGTGATACGTTCTGATTTGGCGCGACACCCCGTCGGCGGCAGGGAATCGGCGCGGCCGTCGACCAGCGGTCGTCTCGCTCCCTCCCCGCTCGTCCGGTGCCGCCGCCGCTTCATCGCCCTTCCGAACCGAGGGAACCGTTCATGAGAGTTGTTGCCGCCGCATACTTGCTACCGCTTCTCCTCGCCGCCTGCGCCGGCAGTCCCGTAGAACCGGCCGCGCCGGGCCCGGCGGCGGCAATCCCCGCCGGTGTCGTCGGCACCTATCGGCTGCAGACGATAAATGACCAGATCCCGCCGATACTCACCGGCGCCTGGCAGGGCTGCCGGGAGCAGATCGTCAGCGCGGGTCTCGCTCTCTATCCGGACCGGCGCTACACGCTGAGCGGGACCGCGCGGCAAGACTGCACCGGCGCCCCGCCGATCGAGAACCGGGGCGGCGGCACCCGCGGGCGTTATGCGGTCGAGGGCGACATCGTCCGGTTCGACGCGGAGTCCGAGCGGCTCGAAGGCGTGGCGGGGCCTGGCTGGATCGAGAACCCGCCCGACCGGCGCCTTACGATCGAGGATCTCGGCGGGGGCGGCATCGGCATGCTGGCCGGTGACACGCTGACCATCCGCCTCGAAAACGGCGGGATCGCCACCTTCCGCAAGGTACAGGACTAGGCTCAGAACCGATTGGTCAGAGCCAGCGCCAAAAGCGTGGGAAAGCCCAGGTGGGGTGAACAAGGGCTGAGCTACCCGCGGAGTCTCGTGCTCTCAAGGGGATAGCCACTGCCCCCGTTGCGAGCTTAGCCATGACCCCATGGCGGCCGGCTTTGCGCACGGGAATGGCCGCTGGTAACGATCGATTGTGCTTGGGATGGAGCGACGGCGGCGCGAATTCCTCGTCCAGAGTACCGAGTCGCCAACTACCGTGTCGCTAGGATTGAGAAGGCGAGTGGGACATATGGCATACTCGCTGGAAGACGCCAAAGGCCAGTTCCGTCGCGCTGCATACTGGAAAAGCGGCGCCACGG